>Ga0078972_1000087_pt1 | contig 355348 bp, 342 predicted proteins | sample YelNatPaOPGAMG01_FD_67568 | JGI IMG/M metagenome (GOLD analysis project Ga0078972, IMG submission 67568) | Hot spring thermophilic microbial communities from Obsidian Pool, Yellowstone National Park, USA - OP-RAMG-01 (SPADES assembly) (version 2) | ecosystem: Environmental > Aquatic > Thermal...
AATTCTAACCAAACCTCCACCTTCTAATATCCGCCTATTCCTCGCTCTTAGCTTCTTGCTGTTTTTCTTCAGGGGCGTCTTCTATGCCCTTGCTTGTTATGCGGAATATGCATTCTGCCTCAGGCAGGCATGGAGAGTCAAAGACTCTGGCAATGCGTTTTCCTTCGCCCTTAGCCCGTCTAAGCCAAACCCTCGTTGTTGAAGCGTGGGCAAGTATGTTGCCTCCTGCCGGCCTGTCGACAGGTTGGCCTCCTCCCCATTGGGGTGTCGGATCCGACTGGGCTTGGTTTGTGACCACTACAGCCAAATTAAGGATTTCAGCAAGGCGCAACAGCTTGTGCATGTAAAGGTTTAGCTTCTGCTGCCTGTCAGCCAACGTTTCCCTTCCAAGGAATTCGCCCCTAAAATGCGATATAACGGAGTCTACGATCACCAGCTTTACTTTTTCTTCAGCGCATTTTTCGAAGGCATTATCCAACAGGAACATTTGATGGTCTGAAGTGTAGACTCTTGAGAGTATTATGTTGTGGAGTGTCTGGCCTGGATCTAAGCCGTTTTCAGCAGCTATTTGATAGACGCGGTTGGAGCTGAACGTCCCTTCCGTGTCAAAGTATAGCACGTTTCCGCCGAGTCCGCCGTACTCTGGCGGAAGCTGGGCTGTAACGCAGAGCATTAGACATAGCTGGGTTTTTCCAGAACCGTATTGGCCCACAAACTCTGTTATGGCTTGGGTTTCTATGCCACCGCCTAAAAGCGTGTCTAGGGCTTTGCTTCCAGTCGTGCATCTCAAGCGTTTTTTAGTCATCTCCCAATGCTCGTAGGCTGTTATGAACCTGCAGCCTAAAGCTTCCCTTGCAGCCTCAACAATTCTAACGGCTGCTTCAAGCTTCTCGTAGCCAGCCTTCTCCTTAACCTCCCTAGCCGGAGTGACAGCCAAAGTTTCAACATTTGCGAAGCCTGCGTCCCTAAGCCTTTTGGCTATGGATTTGCCCACGCCTGGAATCTGCTCCAACTCCAAGGACTAGTCCTCCTTCAAGCGCGTGTGCTCGCCCCACTCAATGTCCGTTTCCGCTATCTTGCTCCTTATAAACTATGAACACCTCAATGTCCGTGTTTCTGCACTTACCATTCCAAGGATTCCTACAATGCTCAGCCCTAGACATGCATTTCGCTCCTCCCCGCAGTTTTCCAGCCATTACCATGCAAACCGGCTTCAGCAAACTCCTTAACCAATTCAGTTCCGTGATTTTGCAAGAACTCCTCAAGGGTTTCTTTTCGGCTTTGCCAGCCATACCTAGGACTAACGAATCTACTCCAATAATGCGGATACCTATGTAGAACTTCCAAGAGAAGCTTACGCTGGAGAACCGACAAGCCATCGAGCTCCAAGCCTAAAGCTACAGAGAGCATAGGCGCTCAGCCTCCAACCGCAAATTTAGCGGTTCATGAAAGAGCATATAAAAAGGCAGCGCCGAATCGACTTACGCGGACAGTGGAGAGAGATGAGTTAAAGTGAAGCCAAAGCACAAGGATTGCGTTAATCTTAAATCTGATACGTTCTAAACTTTAGTGTGGGCTTTGTTGACCGAAAAAGCTGAGGAAGAAAGGCTTCCTGTTTCTGAAAAGGTTAGGGTTTTGCGGTTCCAAACCCTTTTTAAGGGTGGGAGGTGGTGGGCTGCAGCAGGCCTATTTGAGGCTTTTGGGAGGAAACACATATCATTATACCTTTGGTTTAAACGGGGAGACGTTTGGAAGAGGCGGCAGAAGTTTGTTTTTAGGTCTAAGGAGGAGTGGGAGAAGGCCAAAAAAGCCATTGAAAGCCTTGCATCGGAGCTTTAGCCATGCTGGCTGAGAAACGTTACATTTGGAATCCATTATTAAAGGAAAAGGCTGTTGAGGATAGGCTATACCAAAACAGGATTTTGGAAACTGCAAGGCAAAGGAACACGCTTGTTGTTTTGCCAACAGCCCTTGGAAAAACAGTTATAGCCCTACTGTTAGCGATAGAAAAGGCCGAGGAAGGAAAAATATTCTTTCTGGCTCCCACAAGACCGCTGGTCCAGCAGCATCACCAAACATTCCTCGACAAAACATGGTTTGACGAAGGAGAATTAGTCCTCGTTACGGGCCGTTATCCGCCAAACCAAAGATCAGCCCTATACAAGAAGGCGAGGGTTGTTTTTGCCACTCCCCAATGCGTTTGGAACGACCTGAAAAGTGGGCTTTTAAGGCTTGATGATGTTTCTTTAATAATTTTTGATGAGGCTCATAGGGCTAGGGGTAACTACGCCTACGTCGGCATAGCCACATACTATTTCAGGCAGTGCCGCAAGCCTCTGGTTTTGGGTTTAACAGCTTCGCCTGGCGGAAGCGAAGATAAAATAGCTGAAGTCTGCAGAAACCTGGGCATAACAGCCATAGAACACAGAACAGACGAGGATAAAGACGTTAAACCCTACATACAGCCAATTGAGGTTGAGTGGCGGAGGGTTAAACCTCCAGAACAGTATCTAGCCGTGAGGGATAGGCTTAGGCAAATGCTTGTTGAACGGGTTAAGGGCTTGCAGGCGTTGGGCGTTTTAACAGACAAGCAGCCGGCCTTCATAACAAGGCGAGACTTAGTGGAGCTTAACGATGAGCTTCAGCGGAGGCTTGGAAGCGGAGAGGGCGGATACCTATACCAGCTTAAGGTTGAGGCCACAGCAGCCCTAAGCACAGCCCATATGATAGAGCTAATCGAATCTCAGGGCCCTGAAACCCTACAAGCCTTCATTGAAAAAAGCCTAAAACGCATGGCCATGGAGGGAAGCAGAGGCCACAAGTCAATTTTAAACGACCCGCTGTTCATAGAAGCCAGAAAAGCGCTTAGAAGTTGCATGGCAACGGAAAACCCGAAAGTGAAAGAGCTTGTGAAAGTTTTGGAGGGTCAGCTTCAAGCCAAGCCGGACTCGAGGCTTATTGTTTTCACGCAGTACCGCGACACAGTAAACGCCCTACTCAAAGCCCTAAACAACAATTCAAGGCTTAAGGTTGAACGCTTCGTAGGTCAGGGCGAGAGGGAAGGCGATCTTGGGATGACACAGGAACAGCAGCAGGAAGTCCTTGAAAAGCTCAGATGCGGCGAAGTAAACGTGCTAATAGCCACAAGCATTGCTGAGGAGGGCTTAGACATTCCGGAAGTTGACCACGTCGTATTTTATGAGCCTGTTCCAAGCGAGATACGCTACATACAACGCCGTGGCAGAACAGGAAGACGCGTAGCAGGCAAAGTAACAATACTAATAGCCGAAGACACAGTGGACGAGGCTTTTTACTGGTCTAGCATTTCAAGGGCGAGGAAAATGAAGAGGATAATAGGCCAGCTGAACAGGAAGCTGCCAGAACTACTCAAGGAAACAGTTAGGCCGGCTATAACTCTGATGGACTACCAGCAGAAAACACAACAAGCCACAACAAACATACAAAACCTTCAAACACCAGCCCCTCCGCCCAAAAAAGAACTCTGGAAACCACAAACAATACAGACGAAAGGCATGAGCCAAGCCCTAAAGTGGCTAATGGAAAAGCTGCCAAACCAAGCAATAGCAATAGAAGAGGTTGTTAAACAGGCTTATGAGGAGGAAGGCCTGGAAAAGGCGGCGGTTGAAACAGCCATATGGCGCCTAACACAACAAGGCCAAATATACCAGCCAGAACCAGGAAAAATAAGAAGACTGTAAAAAGGATTCACTTAATTATTTAATTGCATACCGCCCGGTCCACCACCTCGAATACCTCTTTTACCAAACATTTATGAGAGTCAACAACCGGCTTTAAATCGGATTCCGTAACAGATTTATGCTCTGTATTTAATAGTATTTATTAATATTCAATAAACTTAAAATAACCTCCCCACATGAAGGTGTATCGAGGTCCATGTCAAACCCAAAAAATAGATACGCATCTGCCTCAGCATCGATTATAGTCCTAACTATTCTATGCCTAAGCCTAACAGCCAATACGGCTTTCGCGGCAACCACAACCCCTTCAGGTCCCTCAAAACTGCAGGTTTATATAAGCCCCCCCAAAGTGCTTGCCGACAACAGCGTTTACGAGATTGTTTATGTGCAACTTCAAGACGCTAAGGGGCTTCCGGCAAGGGCGCCAGAGGATATAACAGTCCAATTATCTTCATCCAATACAAACATAGGCACCGTCGAACAAGTTACCGTCATACGTAAAGGCGAAAACTATGCTGTTGCCAAATTCTTCTCAACATATACTCCGGGATCCACAACAATAACAGCCACAGCAACAGGTTTTCCCCAGGCGCAGGGAACCATAACAACAGTCGGTCCGAAACCAACAAAACTTGCAGTATATTGTGTACCTTCCTCACTGCTGGCAGATAACAGCGAATATGAGGTTGTTTATGTGCAACTTCAGGATGATAAAGGAAATCCGGCAATAGCCTCCGAGGACATTAAGGTTCTATTACTATCCTCAAGAACGGATGTGGGCACAGTTCAGCCAGAGGTTACAATACGTAAAGGTGAAACTTACGCTGTAGCCAATTTTAGCACAACCTTTGTGGCTGGGACAACAACAATAACCGCCATGGCCGCAGATTCGGGGTACGCGAGCGGAACAGCAACCATAACAACAGTAGGGCCCTCAAAACTCGCTCTTTATGCAGTTCCTCCAGTTCTGCCAGTTCCGCCATCCAGCGCCGAGGAGAAGGATTATCCTATAATCATCGTGCAACTTCTGGACGCAAACGGCAATCCTGCCAAAGCACCTAAAGGCGGCGTAGAAGTAATGTTATACTCATCAAATACCACTGTGGGCACAGTTACTGATAAAATAATAATTAAAGAAGGAGAAGATTTTGCCATCGCCAACTTTCGCCCAAACGCAATAAACGAGAATAAAACTGTAACAATTAAAGCGATGTCTTCAGGGTATGATCCTGCATATGTCACAATAGAAACGCAGACAATATCCCCCGATGCTAAACCCACAAAGATTGTCCTTTATACTGGTCCAGCAAAGGTTATTGCTGAAAATAAAAAATACCCAATAATCGCTGTTCAACTTCTAAATGATAAAAATGAAATAGTCTATAATGATGCTGACAAGTATGTAGATCTGGTTTCTACAAACACGGAATATGGGAATGTAACCAAACGTATAACAATAAAACAAGGCGAAACTTATGCTAATGCCACGTTTTATCCGACATACAGTCCAGGAAGCACAACCATTGTGGCAGCGACTTCCGGGCTCAAAAGCGACCCAAAGGAGACGCAAAAAACCATAACCACTATTGGCTATAAAGGGTCAAAGCTTGTTGTTTATGCTGCGCCACAGAAGTTTCTTGCAGACGGTTACACTTATATCGCCTCTATAAAGGTGCAACTGCAGACTTCTGATGGAAAGCCTGTTAAAGCCATGGAAGACATAGCTGTTAGCCTCTCTTCTTCAGACACCACTGTGGGAAATGTTGACAGCTCAGTTATAATCAAAAAGGGCGAAACCTACGCCTCAGCAAACCTAAACTCAACCTATAAATCTGGAAGCACCATAATCACTGCCGCTGCCCCGGATGTAACCAGAGGTCAAGTTACCGTCTCAACAGTTGGACCTACACCCTCTAAGCTTGCTGTTTACTGTGCACCTCCCTCTCTTCCCACAGATGGCCTTGCCTACCAGGCAATAGTGGTTCAGCTACAAGATTCAAGCGGGAATCCTGCTAAACATCCCTTTGGCGAAGTCAACATAACCCTATCATCCTCTAACACTCAAATTGGAAATGTTGTTAAATCTGCCATAATACCCTTCGGTTCAACATACACTATCGCAACTTTCTATACAACCTTTACCGCTGGCTCCACAGAGATAACAGCTACAGCATCTGGTTACTCATCGGGCAAGGCAAAAATGACAACATGTCTCATAGACCAAATAATCTTAAATATTGCCTTCGTAGAGTACCCGCAGTCCATGAAGAATGGAACTGCGACAATAAGAGTTTATATAACTGCCAACAATACCGCAGTTAACAAGATAGCTCCAGTTTCAGGAGCTGCCTTGAAGTTCTCCTCCACCATTAAGGAGATAACCTTCACATCGCCAAAGGAAGAGGCCAACGGGTATTATTCAGTAAACTTAACGGTTCCAGAGGTGAAGTCCAAAATAAACTGCACAATTTCAGCAGGTGCTTCAAAAACTGGATTTATTAGTGCGGATAAAAATGTCACCATCCTAATTGTTCCACCGTTCCCGATGGGAAACATTCGCATATTCGTCAGCGACGTGGATGGACTACCAGTTTCAGATGCAACAGTCGTTTCAACATCACAGCCATCTAAGAAACCATTAAAGGGCGTTACAGACGAGAATGGCGTCGTGTCCTTCAACAACGTCCCCACAGGCTCTTATGTATTCCGAATTTCGAAGGAAGGCTACGGTAATACAACAATTCAGATTGAAGTTGCTGCTGATCAGACGGTAAAAGAGACGGCTATAATTCCCAAAATCTCTTCAGGCGGTGAAACCTCATTCCAATCAACAATCATTATACCTATAATTGCAGTTGTGGCTGCTGTAGCTGGATTTATTGTATGGAAATTCTACTATGTGAAGAAAAAGGAAGAAGAGGAAATAGCCGGCGCAGTTCACTACGGCTAGGCAATTCTGGCTGAAGCATACACACTACTCGATGGGAGTATCTCTAAGCAAAAGCTTTTTATTTATTGAGCGCTTGAAGTTAAGGCTGTGGTTGGTAAGGTGATGCCTCGCCAATCCTAAAAACCCATGTCTTCCTGTGTTTTAATAGTCTATCATATAAAATCTTCTGGAGGTTGGCGCTATGTTTCTGGTGGTTCTAGACTTTGAGGGAGTGGTAGTTAAAGGCGAATATCTCCTTGAGCTTGCAAAGATTGCTGGAAAATCCGATTTAGTAGAGAAATTGACAAAGGCTGGAATTGAAGGCAGCATGAACTGGAATGAAGCTTTGGGACAAAGGCTGGAGCTCCTCAAGGGAATCGAATATGAAAAGTGTGTGGAAGCAACAAAAGCCCTCAAGCTTTATCCAGGGGCGAAAGAGTTTGTGGACTCGCTGAGGAGACTTGGAAATGTCAAGTTGGGCGTTATCACAGGATGCTTCGATATAGTGGTTAATCCCGTTAAGGAGCAGCTTGGACTCGACTTCGCGGTAGCCAACAAACTGGTTTTCAACAAGGATAAGCTTGAGGACGTGGAACTTGTTGTGGATGCTAATAAGGATTTACATATGGAGTGCATGGCAAGGCGCTTCGGGGTTAGGATGGAGAATGTGATCGCCATAGGTGATGGTGCCAATGATGTTAGTATGATCAGTAAAGCCGGTCTTGGGATAGCATTTAACCCTGCGCCTATTCTCGAGAAATATGCCAAAGTTACCGTGCATGCAGAAAGATTAGATGAAACTTTGCCGATAATAGAAGAATTTATTGAAGAAAGACTGAAGCAGGAAGAGCAAAAACGCTCTGATAGCAGTAAAAAGATGAAATCAAAAGTCCTCGTATGTGACACAATAGAGCCTGAGGGTATAAAACTCTTAGAACTCTATGGATTTGATGTTACCAATAAGCCCCAAATCCTCCATGAGGAACTCAAAAAAGAAGTGGCTGACTACGATGTTTTAATAGTTAGGAGCAGAACGAAAGTTACTAGAGAAATAATCGACGCTGGCAAAAATCTCAAAGTAATCGCTAGAGTAGGAAGTGGCGTGGATAACATCGACGTTGAGTACGCAGAAAAGAGGGGTATAAAAGTTATCTGTGCATCAGAGGCCGTGGTTAATGCTGTAGCCGAGTTGACCATTGGCCTCTTAATATCTTTGGCGAGGCAAATAACAAGAGCTGACAATGCGATGAAGGACGGTAGATGGATCAAAAACGAACTTGAGGGTTGGGAGTTAAATGGAAAAACTTTGGGTATTGTAGGTTGCGGTAAGATAGGGCAAAAAGTTGCCCAGCTCGCAAAAGCCTTCAAAATGAAAATTCTTATTTCTGATATAAACTGTCCTTCAGCAGACTTTTTGAGAGAAGCCGGCGCACAGCTTGTTCCAATAGATGAACTGTTGAAGAAAAGCGACATCATAACGTTACATGTTCCATTAACCCCCCAGACACATGGCATGATAGGCGAACGGGAGATTAATCAAATGAAAGACGGTGTCTACATCATCAACACTTCAAGAGGGCCTATCATAAATAAGGAAGCACTCTTTAAAGCCTTGAGATCTGGGAAAATAGCTGGAGCGGCACTGGACGTTTACGACGAAGAACCTCCAAAGGACTATTCACTCATAAGATTACCAAATGTAATTTGCACTCCACATATAGGCGCACAGACAAGAGAGGCCCAGAAAAACGCTTCAATAACCATTGCCAAAAAGATAATCGAAACAATAGCATATTCAATTGAAAGTACATGCGATTACAAGTGTAGCGAATGCGCAAACCTCTAGCATTTTCCGCTTCAACATCGACCACATAATAACTTAGTTTTACTGAAACATTTTCCTCGCGGAATCTAGGCCTCTTTCCATCTCAACTTTGCATCCAAGCTCTTTTAATGCGTTTCCAAGAGCCGTTAATGTTGCTAGGACCTCCGATTGTGAAATCGTTCCCATACATCCAATCCTGAATATTTTACCCTTAAGCTCACCCATTCCACCGGCTATAACAACATTATACTTGTCCCGCATTATGCTTCGCACATGGCTCTCATCCACATTCTGCGGAACATTAACCGCTATTACGGTATTTGAGCGTAATTCCTCTTCCTTAGGGAAAACAGCCATTCCATAGTCCTCTAATGCCCTATAAAAGGCTTCAGCGCAAAGATGATGCCTTCTAATCCTTTTTTCCAGTCCTTCCTCCCGGACAATTTTAAGGGCCTCATCAAGTGCATATAAAAGCGGAATAGCCGGCGTAAAGGCGGTTTCCTTTTTGGTTGCAAAGTCCCTCATTAAAGCCAAGTCATAATACATCGGCTTATTCTCTATGCTCTCAATTTTTTCCCATGCTTTCTGGCTTACCGAAATCATGGCCAAACCTGGAGGGCATGCTAAGCACTTCTGACTTCCAGTAATGCAAACATCCACATGCCATTCATCTACTGGAAGCCAGTCTCCGCCAAGCACTGATACAGCATCAACGATGAGCAGCATGCCCCTTTCCTTGGCTATCTTCGCAATTTCTGGGAGATCGCGTACAGTAACTCCGGTTGAGGTTTCATTATATACTATAAAAATGCAATTCACGTCCCTTTCTTTCTCTACAACTTCTCTAATTTGCTCAGCTTTTGGCGCCGTTCCAAAGGGAAGCGTTAACTCTATTGGAATTCCACCTCTCCGCCTAACTTTTTCCGCTAGTCTCTTACTGAAAACTCCATAAACTGGAACTATGGCTTTCTCGCCTGGACCAACCAAATTATATACGGCGCATTCAACCCCGCCTGTGCCCGAGGCGCTTAAGACAAAAACATCGCTTCTGGTTTGAAAAACATACTTGAGATTTGTTTCAACTTCAGCGTAAAGTTCATGGAACTCCGCTCCCCTATGGTTTATTATCGGCCTAGTCATAGCATGAATTACACGCTCTGGGACATTAGTTGGACCTGGAAGCATTATCAACTTTCTCTCAGGCAACCAGCATCACCTAAATTGAACGTCTTAAGACGATGTTGTGCTATTTTAATATTTATTTTGGACGGAATAGTTCCATGGCTTTAGAGGGATTATTTAAGTTGATTCTTATCTTCATTCTTAAACTCTTTTATTTCCTTCCATACATGATAAGCCAAACTTGTGGCGGAACCTGCCGCTACCCCTAGAAGGCCTTCGATTAAGAGGTTGTTGTCGAGAATAATTGCGGTTGCTGTTAAAATATCGAAGGCCACAGCGATTATTACATAGGTCCAACACCATGTTGTGAGCTTCATTTTTCTTGGTCTGCTTATTCCAATGGTTGCAAGAAAAAGGAATATAACCACGGCGGGAATGAGAACCGTTAACATTTAATTAATCCTCTTCTACTGTAATTCTCACCATAGAAGGTATAGTTATACTTAAAAGTTTTGAAGACAATTATTTGCAAGTCACTATGATTTACTTAGCAAGCGCCTTGGGTGTATAGAATTGCGGGTAAGCCTAATTCACATGGAAACCCGAGACACGGTTGATGAATCCTTAATTGCAGCTCGCAGTAACATTTACAGGGCAGCTGAACAAAAGTCGAAGTTTATAGCTCTTCCGGAATACTTTTCCGTTCCTGGCCGTTTGGAAAACTACTCGTCCGCTGCGGAAATTTATGAAAAAACCTACAATGCGACCGTAGATTTCCTGCAGCAAGTCTCAAGGGATCTTCCTGAAACATACATTGTTGGAGGAACTTTGATTGAGAAAGAAGGCCACTCCTTTTTTAATACGTGCACGATATGGAAAGGGGGCAGGTTGCTGGGGAGTTATAAGAAAAGGAATCTGATAAACATTGAAGTTAAAATGGGGCTTAGTAAAGGAAAAGATCCGCTTGTACTTTCAACCGAAATTTGCAGGGTTGGAGTGCTGGTCTGTGCTGATATCTTTTATCCAGAAGCTGTGGAGGAAACCGTAAACATGGGTGCGGAGGTAATATTCCTTCCAGTGGCCGCCCTTTATACGCATCCAGATGTGAAGGGTCATCCATTATCGGAGAAAATTGCATCAGAAAATGGAATATTTATACTCAAAATTGGAAATGTGCGTTCAGGTGCTAAGGGAGGAAGAAGCGCGGTGATTGCTCCATGGGGAGTTATTCACGAGGCTCCTGATGTTTTATCAGATTTCGTTTTAACGGTCGATCTTGATTTAAATAGACTCAAATTTTATAGGGCGCAACTTAATAATAAAATTCCTTCCACTTCTCAATAATCTCTGTCATCGATGAAAATCCATGAGTTTCAAACCACCTTTGTAGTTCAGCATTCTTAACAGCATGCCTGCAAACCTGCTCTGCATTTTCTGAATTGTACACTAATAGGAGAATGCCTTTTACGTTGTGCCTGCTGACATATGCCATGGTTCTTAAAAGCGCATTCAACTTAATCTCGTTAGGCATTTCCGCACTCAGTTCTATAAAAACCGGCTTCTTTAGAATTCTTGCGAAAATTCTTGTTAACATGTCCACCCAGTACATGGTGTTGTAGTCGTTTGCAGATAATGGGACATGGAAAAAGTCAATATATTCGGCAATTTGGTTAAAGTCGACTCCAAATCTTTCTCTTGAGAGAACTGGATCAGGCCAAATTTCTGTGGCAAAACCTCCCCGAACCATTTCCCGCGCCTCTTTAACAAAGCCCGTTACGGTTTGAACTCTCCATTCAAGCCAACTTAAACCGCTCTTTCTCCAAAGTTCTTGACATCTTTTACAGGTGCAAAAACCTTCTTCAGGAAAGTGATAAAGGTTTAAAATAACCCCCTCAGCCCTGCTTCCCACATCTCTAATCAGTCCTAGAAGGTTTTCCCTATAACTTTCTTCTGTTGGGCACAAGTAATCCCAGGGCATATTTACCTTTCTGTTTCTTCTAAGGGCAGGTCCATCTGCAGATATTGCTACAAAGTTTGGATTGTTCCTTATGGTTTTAGCATCGCAAAAACAGGTTATATCATTATACATGTCCTCGGCTGGGGAGAAGATTGAACCATCAGCCCGCTTTGCATAGTATATGTGAATGTCAAATCCCATTACTTTTTTCGGTTCGTATGACACTAGACCTATTTCCATGGAATACGTTCGAGCAACAGATATATTTAAAATTTTCAAGCACAAAGCTTGTAGAAGGTAGAAACCGTGCAAATAACAATTGATTATAACAAATGCCCTCCATGTTCAGAACTGGTGTGTATAGATATTTGCCCATGGGGAGTGTTTCAGCAGGGTCCTGACAAGAAGCCTCAGCTTAAGGAAGTGGCATCTTGCACAGTATGTGGCCTCTGTGAAAGTTTATGTCCAAGTAAGGCAATCAAAATTAAGCGAAAAAGCTTTTAACCTGCTTAATTAATGCTCCTACCGCTTTCGGTGGGCAACTAGAAGATGGAAGTTTACGAATTAAGTAAAGGAATAAAGCTGTTTTTACAGGATGATGCATTAATCGTATCTTCTGAAAATGAAATGATAACGGTCAGCTCTGCCGTTCATAACGGAGGATTTAGACAGGCAAAGTTTCTCCTTAACGTTCACGTTCCAGAGGATTACAACCAATTTTTGCTTCATAAAAATCCGGAACATTTAGTCCTTAAAAAGTTAAGTGAGCTAAATTTGCCTCCAGAACAAAGTGTGGGCATGATAACCGCGGCAGATATGAAAAATTTCTCTATGGTAACAAAATGCACGGATGATCTTAAGGTTAGCGCTATAGCCACTGCCGGATGCTCTAACGCTGAGACAGCCGGCGAGCCGATTGACGCGTTTCTTTCACCGAGTACGATAAATATTATGGTTATAATTCACGGACAGCCCACTGAAAGCTGTCTTTTACAGGCCTTTACGACAGCTGTTGAAGCCAAGACTGCAGGGCTTGTTGATTTGGACGTTCGAAGCAAATACTCTGGCGATTTGGCTACAGGCACCATTACCGACAGCCTGATAGTGGCCTCTACTAACATTGGTTCAAAAGTGAGATTCAGCGGGCCAGCCTCGAAACTTGGTAAACTAGTAGGGTACTGTACAAGGGAGGCCGTAAAAAATTCTGTGATAAAGCAGAGCTCTGTATATTTGAATCGACCTCTACTTGAAAGGCTCGCCGAGAGACAATTGCCTATAGATGACTTTCTTAATGAGATATTAGGGGCATGCTCAACGGGGCTTGAGAGAGAAAAAATAAAAATGGGGATCTTTGCAGAGTTGAAAAAACCCTTTCCTGCGCTAATTTTAATGATGGCTGCGAATATGGATGATAATGTTAGAAAGGGTTTAATTCCAAAAGAGTTCAGAAACTTATATGAATTGGTAATGCAATTTAAAGAAAATCTACTTAAAGTTATGTGCAATAACGAGCATAACTGTAACAACATTCAAGTAGAAAAGATAGATTTTGAGATGCACCCATTCCTGAAAAGCGCACTTGTTTGCATCACAGAAGCATTTCTTTCGCAGCATAAACAGTCATAGAGCATAAAAAAGGCAAGATGGTGGGTTTTATCCCACTATCTTCTCCCAACGTTCAACGAGTTCCAGAACTTCAGGGCATCCGTAGCTTTTCAGTCTCTGCCTAAGCTCAACTTTGTCAACAGCTGCCTTCTGGAAGTCCACTATCTGGCTTGCCTTATCCGCAAGGTACAGGATTCCATCAATGCCTTGTCTCCCGCAGCGAACAGAAACTGTTAGAAGCTCCTCTGGAGATGGAACTTCTCTCGGATTATCGCCAGGACCGAAGACGTATAGGCTTATGTAAACTGGTTTTTTAAGCAGTTTTTTGAAGGCTCTTGAAAGCATTTCCCAATACCATGGTGTGGCGTAATTCTTGGAGAACATTACAACATTGAAGGCGTCAGCATAGGGTGCAAGGGCGTCGAAGTCTATGCCGAAGCGTTCATAAGAATTCACGGGATCTGGTAGCAAGCCGATGACAAGTTCCTTTTTAACACGTTCCCTCACTTGTGCAATGTATTCCGTAACCTCTTTTTTGCGCCACTCAAGCCAGCTTAGTCCGCTTTTCTGCCATTTTTCCTTGCAACGGGGGCAGGTACAGTGGCCATAGTCTGCGAAGTGGATGCTGTTAAGCCAAACGCCCATGGATTTCCTGTCCACTTCCTCAATGTAATTCAGCATTTCCTCCCTGAATTCGGGAACGGTGTGACAGAGAATATCCCACCGGAAGTTGTATCTGTCATTTGTTCTCAAAGCTGGTCCATATTCAGACTGTGAAACCCATTCGGGATGGTTGCGCGCGGTTACATTGTCGCCGAATATGGCAACGTTGCTATACATGTCTGGCTGCGGTGGCTGTCTACGTCCAACCTCCGGCTTAACTCTGAAAAGGTCAAAGTCAAATCCTGGAACCTTCTTTGGTTCGAATAGATATGTGCCAAACTTCATTTCAACACATCCTTTCCTAAAGCAGATTGCATGGCACCATTATAAAGTTTTTCAAAAAGAGTTGCCCTTTAGGCGTTAAAGCAGTTATCGGAAGCAATCATTTTTGAGAAGTTTAAAGTTATTCGGAAATCTATAATAATTTGAACCTAAAACAATCCTTAAGGAGCCAAAAACCATGAAGGTTACATTGGTTAATCCTCCATACCCGCAAAATGCCCATCAGCATCCACCATTTATTCCCCTGAGCCTAGGCTATCTTGGTGCAATTTGCGAGAAGAATGGCTATGAAGTTAGGATTATCGACTGTCAAGGCGAAAGGCTTACCCATGAGAGTTTTCGTAGAGAATTAGAGAGAACAGATACGGATATCGTTGGAATAACTTCTGCGACTTTAACTTATAAGTCGGCATTGAAGGTTGCGAAAATTTCAAAGGAGGTTTTCCCAGATTGTATAACGCTGTTAGGCGGCTGCCATGCCACCTTCTGGGATGTCAACGCCCTAAATGAATGTCCCAGCCTAGACATCATAGTGAGAAAAGAGGGTGAGATAACCTTTTTAGAGCTTTTAAGAAAACTTGAAAACAAAGAAAATTTGGATGATGTTCAGGGAATAACCTTCAGAAGAAGCGGCAGCATAATTAGAAATGAGGACAGGCCGTACATAGAAAATTTGGACGATTTACCCTTCCCAGCACATCATCTTTTTAATTTGAAATCCTACATAAAAGTAGGAAAGCTGATTATTCCAGTAATGACAAGCCGCGGATGCGTGTATTGGTGCGATTTCTGCACAGCCGTTAGAATGTTTGGACGTAAATATCGGATGAGAAGCCCTAAAAATGTTGTAGATGAAATAGAGCATGTTTACACGACTTTCGGTGTCGACCAGTTCACTTTTTACGACGACGCCTTCACAGTTGATCCTGCGCGGACGGAAGCCATATGCGATGAAATAATGCGGAGGAAGTTGCCGATACAATGGGACTGCGAAACCAGAGTGGACATGATCAACAAACCGTTACTTGAGAAAATGCGAAGGGCAGGATGTATTGCCGTCTGGTTTGGAGTTGAATCCGGCTGCCAAATGATTATTGATAAGATGCACAAGAAGTTCACAATAGAACAGACGAGAAAAGCCTTCAAAACCGCCCATGAGGTGGGCTTAATGACTGTGGCAAGCGTTATCCTCGGATTCCCAGGAGAAACCGAAGAAACAGCATGGGAAACCATAAACTTTATTAAAAGCCTAGATCCAGCGGATGTGGGCTTTTATATTGCCACCCCCTATCCAGGCACACCCTTATATGATCTAGTAAAGGAAAAGGGATGGCTAAAAACAGATGACTTTGACAAATACGACACTGCAACTCCAGTATTTGAAACCCCCTACTTAAGCATGGAAAAACTCAAGGAAATTCGGTTTAAAGCCTATCAACAGTTCTATCTGAGGCCCGGCTACATATTTAAAATGCTCAGGAAAGGGGGAATTTATGGAGTCTCCACCCTGAAGACTTCTATGGCTTATCTGCTTCGTTCCTTACATATTAAACTCAGTTAGCCCTCTTAAGATTTAAAGTTGCGAAAAAAACTGTGACTAAAGCTAGGGAAACTCTAACCGATGTGGCACTTAGTCCAATTGGTGTTAAGCCTAAAAGTAGCCCAATAAGACCTGTTATGCTGTAACTAAGCACCACTGACAAAACGATCCCTTCTATAATGTCGATTTTCCTATCCTTTGGGAATATCAAACGAAGAAAACAGTAACCAGGAACAAATGATATAAAAATGAACCCGAAAGTATAACTTAAAAGGATTAAAGGGGAATTTTCCGGTATATACGAGACTAAAAGTGTTGCAAGTGTGAAAGATATCACCATTAAGAACCAATTTTCCTTTTTTAGACGCTGAGTTGTTCCCATTTTGTCATTCTTCTTGCCTAAACATGTTAAAGTGTTATTGCCTGATATTTTTAATAAAAAGAGGGAAATGGAGGAGTTTACATGAAAACTTTAAAGGCAGGATGGTTGTCGACTAGAGGTTTTATGTCCAATTCTGCCGTTGCACTTAAAACGTATGCATCGGCTATAGCTGCCATTGAAAACACGTAATCCGACCTTTCAATAGGACCGAACATCAGCCAGTCTGCTCCCAATGCTTGCATTATCGCATTAGTAGTTCCATCTATGCACCTTCGCACCTCTTTCGGGAAGTTCACCTTAAGCCATCCGCATGTAGTTACAACGTTTCCAGTGCCCACTCCGGTGGGATATCCAAATTTTTCCTTTATGTAATATATCGCCCTTGCAGCTGAGCCCATGTCTGGACCGAAAGCTGGGATTGATGTGTCTATTAGAAACTTTTCGATCCCGGCTTCTCTTGCGCGTGAAAGGGCTTGCTCCGTGGCGCTTATCTTCCCTTCAACGGTATTGTCTGCCGGGTTTTCAGCCAATATTATTGCTGCTTTAACGCCGCTTTCCTTTATTTTATCCAACTCTGGCTTTGGGCTTCCCTTGTTAATAGAGCTGTAAACAGCTCTTTCTTGGAGTCCCACCTCTTTTACATGCTGGGCTGCTGAGAGGCGGAGCTTGGGACTTATAGCATCCATTAAGAAAGGTGCCTCAGTTACCTCTGCAACGAAGTCTATGTACTTCCTGAAGGCTTCCTCGCTTGTTCCTACAACGTCAAGCATAAATGGATTGCCTGTTAAATCACTTAAATGTTCAAGTTTATTCAGCAATTCTTCAGCTTCTTTCTTGTTGAATTCGCCCTTTTCGCTGTCCAAAACTATCTTTTGTCCTTCATAGAATATTGAAGCTATTAGGACTGTAGGCAGTTCTCCAGGCTGTCCGCCGACTTTCACTTTTCCAACTTCAAAAATTTGTTGCGGTGTTTTAAACTTGAACATAGATTTCCCTTTAATTTACTTCTTTCTTTTCTCTTCCATTGCTTTTTGGGCTATTGCAACGGCTTCTTCTTTACTTTTACCATAAAGGGCGCCCACGGCGTCTGCATCTTCCTTTGTGACTGCTGCCCCGCCGATCATTAATACTACTTTGCCTTTTAGACCAGCTTCAGTAAATGCTTGGTTTAACTTTGGCAGGTTATCCTTTGCTGGTTTGGTGTTTATGGAGACTGCCATTATATCAGCATTCACTTCTTTAGCCTTGGCTACAAAGTTCTGCGGAGAAACGGCTTTGCCTAGATCCACAGTTTTAAATCCCGCTCTTTTTAGCGCCTTCCTAACCATTTCCTTCGGAGTTTCATGCATATCCGGTTCTAATGTTCCAATAACAACAGTTCCTATAGGGCTTTCCGGTTCAGGCGGTTCCTTTTCCATCATAGCTTTAAGCCATGACATTCATATATCCCTTCTGCGAAGGGGTATAGATGGTGGTAAAATTTAAGTTTTACCACCTAAATGCTGGGGCTCATTTGAATGAGGAAGCCAATTAGAGTTTCCTTTGAAGAATTAATAGCGCTAATACTGTTTACATTTTCCATTCTGTACCGTGTCTTGTTGGTATTATCAGGTAGTTATCCGCCAGGTCCAGATGTTGGTCTTCATAATAGCATAATCAATTCCATAATTTTGCATGGAGATTTTCTACGGAATCACTATCACATGGGTAGTGGATACTCGCTGACGCATCCCAGCTTCCACATTTTCACTTCTTCAATTATATTGGCTACAGGAATTCCTGGATACATGGCTCAGCCCCTTGTTGCGATACTTTTTTCGTCACTTATGGTTTTATGCGCCTTTCTTTTAACAAGAAGGGCTTGGAATATGCCTATTGCCCCATTAATTGCCGCCTTTATGGTGGTTTTGTCAAGATATGATCTTGAAATGCTCCTTTGGGGAGGTTATCCTAACGTTGTAGCTTTAACCATTATCTCAGCGCTTTTCTATCTTTTTCTCATGGAAGATGTTTCAACAAAGATGTCCATCACATTAATTTCTGTTCTGACAGGTGTTCTCATTTTTACGCATTCGCTGAGTACGCTAGTATATGTATGTATCGTTCTTCCTCTTATTCTTTTAGAGCTGCTCTTCTCTATAAAATCGCCTAACACTAAGAATAGAAGGTTTCCAGCTAAACTTGCATTATCAATTTCACTAGGATTCATTATATCCCTTCCCTTTGTAATTAAAGTTCTTCCAGCTTATTTGGAAAATATCAAAATGGGCATGTTTGTGGGGGGTATTGAAGAGAATAAAGAGGCAACAATTTTGACACGCATTGTTCCTATACCGCTTGTTCTTGCCTCCCTAATACCCGGCTTTTCTTTTATAGCCTTTTCTAAGAGGTACAGTGATCCCCTTTTCCTCAGGGTATCTTTGCTTTTTTGTTTATGGACTATAGTGCCCGCACTTGCTACACAGTCCTTTATTTTTGGGCTCTACACAGACTTTTTCCGTTTAATGCATTTTATCGTTATGCCTGTTTTGATATTCCTTGCAATTTTCGCTGATCATGGAATTGTTTTCATATCGCGGGGAGTAAAGTTCTTCGTTAAGCCCGAGAATGTCAAGAAGGTGCAATGCATTTTAAGTTTAATCTTAACAACCCTTATTCTTCTAATTGTCCCCTTCAGTTCTTTACCCTTGTTTGCAGGTCCAAACAGCGGATTTACGATTGCTAATTATTACCGTGTTGTTTCCCCGTCGGAATTTCAGTCTATTCAATGGATAAAAGAAAAAACACTCGCAGATGCCATTTTCGTTTCTGAGCATGGTTATGGTTGGTGGGTCTCCGGATTTGGAGAACGCCCGACGTTAAGCGGTACAGACCCACAGTTTTTGATAATTCCCCACGAGTTTGAAGCAGCGCGTATAGCGCGGACATTGCTAGATTCCAACTTCATTCTCGATAATGGGCTCATTGAGGTGAGGGATGATGGGGGGTATTTCGCCCGATATAACCCTATGCTATTTGTCAAGAGCGGAAATTCGATTGATCCAACTCAAATTCTATATTTAAATGACAGCGAGATAACAGTGTTCTATAATGCCGGACAAAAGCCGAAAATCATAGACATATCCGCAGTGCCCCTCAAGGATATTTATACTAAGGAAACATCAGAATCCGTTGAAATTTTAATGACGAGGAACAGCTCCGATCTGAGTATAACCAAGAATATAAGGGTTATTAAGGATAGTGAATTCTGCAATCTTTCCATAATTATACAACCTTATGATGATGTTTCTGTGGATTATGTTAGGTTTATAGTTCATGTAAACGGGAAAATGCTTCAATTCGGGCACACTGTCGGCATACTTAATGAGGGCGCAGGAGTTTGCGGTCAAATTATATTTGAGGACAGCATCCCAACGGTTAGACGCTTCACGGATTCTCAATGCGTAGAACTAATTTACAATATTGGAAGTTCGGGGAGCATAGAAATAAATCTGGCTATGGGGGGGTTCGTGACCAAAGGCATGGATGAAAAGTATATTTACAACGCGCTGACCAACATGACATATGCTCAGCCTAAAATTACAAGTGAAAATGCATCGGTAAGGTTTTTCGATTATAAGAAGGTGATGCTGGAGAGGGAAATCTCTTTTATTGCATTTAAGAGGAGTGGCTATTCCTTGGAAAAATTCCTGAAGGATCCTGCTTTTCAACTTGTTTTTCTTAACGATAAAGTTGCAATTTTCAAAGTGAGGACTAGCGCTCTGGAGGAGGGTAACATTGGCCAAAATTATGATTAAGGACTATAGAGTCCTTTTCTTTGCGCTATATTCTATATTGGTTTTCTTGCTTTTTTATAGATCCCTGTCCTCAAACGGTTTAATTCTTGGAAATGATCCTGCTGTTCATCTATCAAAGGCTTATGAGATAATTGAAAGCGGTAAAGTTCCATTATCAGAGGTTACATGGTATCCTCCGCTATACCGTGTAATTTTGGCCGGGATTCTAGCTTTTACAAATGCTGCATCTGTTGAGAATTCGATTTTGCTTATGAAAATTTTAACAGTAACTTTCGACTTGCTACTTGTAATGATTGTATATCTGCTTGGCAGAAGACTTCTCGGCGAGGAATGTGGCATCATCGCTTCTTCTTTGATGTTGCTTTGCTTCCCTTTTTACGAAATCAATTTTTGGGGAGGGTATTCAAGTCTCCTCAGCATGATATATTTTTTCTTGCTTTTGTTATACCTACCGTCAGAAGGATGGGACTTATACCATAAAATCCTAGTTTTTCTAACAACTTTTTCCATGGTGTTAACTCATCAATTCACGACATTTCTGGCCATAATGATTTTGGCATTTTATCTTATAATAGCGTTTGTCGCTTTCAAGGCTTCGCTTCGGCGCTCGTTGATGCTGGCAATCTTTGGCGTTTCAATAGCCTTTGCATTATGGTATCTCCCGATAATATTGCCATACTTTGATATTGTGATCAACCATGTATTCTTTAGCAGTAGGCAATACTTATACTTGGTTGGCCGGGTAGCTCCTGATACTTTTATGTTACATTTTGGTTTTATTCTCCCCCTGTCCATTCCTGGACTATTCTTAGCGTTTCCAGCGTGTAAGCTCAGAAAAGAAACATCTTTTTATGCGTTGCTTCTTATTGGTTTCATTGTTCCATTATTGTTTACACAATCCTATTATGTTGGATTTATGCTGCCCTATGATCGTTTCACATACTATTTAATGCCTTTGGCTACCATCTTTGCTTCGGTTGTTTTTTGCTTTTCAGTTAGGTTTGCATTGCTAGAAGGCGATGTCATTCGCATGAGTTTGGGTCGTCTTCTAAAATTTGCCTTGGTTATCCTTCTTATTGTTTTGCTTGCAACGTCGAGGTTCCCGGCTTTGACAGATAAAATCGCTGAGGCGTTGGGTTATTACTCTTACATGGATTCTTCCGGTTATCAAGCTGGCAAGTGGCTGAGTTCCAGTTATCCTGAAAAATCAGCGATTGTCACCACTGAAAAGCCTGGTATATTCTTTGGGCTTGTTTCAAATAAATATCCATTTATGGAAACCAATCCTATCATTGAGAGATCTGTTTTAGCTGAAACTGTTTTAAACTTACTCTACGAGCTTGAACATCCCTTCACCCTTTTCAGAGTGTATGAAGTTCCCCTGCCCTATGAGCTTGATCAGTTTAATGTTTTGATTCATAACGTTTGGAAAAGGGTTGCCTTCCTATATCCTGAAGAGTCTATGGTTTTTTATGTTAAAAATGGCGAAAATTGTTCCATGAAACTTTCTGATTTTGACAGACGAATATTTTGGAAGAACGTCGATGCATCCAATGTGCTATGCATCGAGTATGTTGGAAGCGACTTCGCCCTGACTGAAATGGTCAAAATGTGTGAAGATAGAATTCCGGTTAATGTTACTTGGCAATTATCACATATTTCTCAAGCGCAGATAACTGAAGTTAAGGTTTTACTGAGCATCCACTTAGATCTTCACTGGCATTTTAATATGACATATGTCCCTGGCCTGTTTTATTGGGAAAATCCATGGAACTTTTCCCAATATAGGGTTGCCGGAAGAAACTGGACGACCATAAACTTCTTACCCAAAGACTACGTAGGGTTTTATGATCCGGTTAATGGTCTATTCTGTGCAGTTAAATTCGTATATTTGCCTTTCTTGGGTCAGGTAGGCGTCCTATCAACTGGGCATGTGGATGCATTTAGACTCACTTATGTTTTTGATGATATAAGAGGTAAACCGGCGTTTTCATATATTGTCGTTGCATTCTCTGAGGAAAGTTTTATGAAGGCGACTTTTGAAAACATTGAGAAAAATTTTGATTACTCAATCAATTTAATGGTAACATCTAGAGATTGGCTTTCCTATGTCAGGAGGGAGCAAATAGGGTTCCTTGTTTTTAACCGTGAAAATTTTAGGAGAGAATTAGCTGCTTCCGGCCTCTTACAGGTTGTATACTCGAATGATTATTACGTCATATGTAAACTCAGGAATAATTTGTTAACATGAGGGAAAGTTTAAATTTCATAGCTGGGGTTTAGGTAGAATCCGAGGGAAAATAATGGATGCTAAAAGTAGACAGGAAATTCTTAAGGCTTATGAGTTCAGGAAGCAGTGGCCGCCCTACACATATCGAGAACATTGGGATGTAACGCCAGAAGTGCTTAAGTCGTTTGTGAATTTTCTTGGAACAGAAAATACTAGCAAAAGAAAAATGGAGCTCCAGCCTTGGATAACCTTCTGCGATTCCCGATGTTCCTTCTGCTATTACCCGTCTTCATCATTTAGGAGAGAGCTGGTAGCTCCCTACTTGGATGCGCTTAAAAAGGAGTTAAAAATGTACTCTGAGACTAGGTATGTGAAAACAAGCGAGTTTGATGAGATAGTCCTTGGCGGGGGAACACCTTCCATACTATCTGCTGAAGAATGTCTGGACATTGTTTCCTTCTGCAAACAAAATTTTAACATAAGCAAGGATTACATGATAAAAGTAACATGTTCCACACACAATCTTGACGAGTATAAGCTGAAAAAATTTGCCGAATATGGCGTGCTCCAACTGGATATGGGCGTACAGACTTTCAACAATAAGATAAGGCGCATGCTTGCAATACAAGACAGTGGTGAACATGCCGAGGAAATTATACGGAAAGCTAGGAGCTTGGGGCTATATGTCTGCATCGACTTGATGTACAATCTTCCAGGGCAAACTATGGAAATTTGGCGTGAGGATGTGAAGAAGGCTATTGCCTTGGAATTAGAAGGCGTGGACTGCTATCCGCTTGAGGTTTATCCTGGAACGATGCTTGAACTGCAGATAAAAAGGGGTGAGGTGCCTCCGCCTGGAGACTGGAAGACTGAGGCTTTAATGTATGTTGAGGCAGTCGAGTTATTCACAGAAGCCGGATATGTCCCTGTTGGGCATGACCGCTTTACAAGGGTTAAAGAGCACATAGAAGAGTCCTGTCTAAATGGTTGGCCTTGGGCTGGCATATTAACAACTGGAGCCGGATGTTTTATGGGATATCTTGGACGTTTTGCCTACCAAAACATCGAGAATCCGCATCTATATATTGAGCGTGTGAAATCCGGGATTTTTCCAATAGCAAAGATTTCAGTATCCACAGATGAGGATATGGTTAAGAAGGTTATGGAGCGTCTATATCTTCGGTTACCCGTAGACAAGATCGAGTTTAAAGAGAAATTCGGTAAACTTCCAGAGGAGGTTTTCCCAGAAGCAATCAAGCGGCTTAAGGATAAGGGTCTTATCGAGGTAACAGATAAGGAAATACGACTAACCCCATTGGGCGATGTTTGGCGTATAAACATTGCATGGGAATTTGCTAATTCAAAGGCGATACTATAAACACAAAATAAACAGGGTTTTGCTCTATCTTCTTGAGGAGCTTTCCCTTAAAGCTCTAGGTATGTATGCGCATGCTGGATCTGACGCGAATATGTCGCCTGTATAAAATTCTGCACGTGTTCTACATCCTCCACAGATTTCCCTATACTCGCAGACGCCACATTTTCCCTTCAGATTGCTTTTATCTCTAAGCTTCAGATGAAACTCATTATTTTGAAGCTCTTCCCAGCATTCTTTGAGGGTCTTGTTCCTCATATTTCCAAGCCTGTAGCCTTCGTGGAATCCGCAGGGTCTGAAGTCACCGTTTTCAGTAATGCTTATATAGTTTCCACCTATGGTGCATTTTCCTAAGAACTTGTTCATAAACCAGTCCCAGAAGTCTGATGGGTTCTTTTGGCGGACGATTCTCGCGTAGAATGGTGCATAAACATTAACGTGCACTTTTCCTTCATATTTTTTAGATAGGTCATAAATTTGATTGAAGGTCCATTCGTATTCCTCCGGGGAAGGCGCCAACTCGCTTATATTAACCTGCGCCCTTCCTACAGGCACCAGATTATGAAAGACTATCATTCTTGCGCCGTAATCTGCAGCCAACTTTATGGTATGCTCCGGATCCTTATAGTTATACTTGGTCAATGTAACTACTATGCAATCCAGTATGCCTGCCTCTGAAAGCTTTTTCATGGCGTAGACTGCCTTATCATAGTTTCCTGGGCCTCTGACTTTATCATTGGCTTCCCTAGGTCCATCTATGCTCACTGCGGTGTGCACCTCGTTTTTCACAAGTCCATTATATCTCTTTTCATCAAAGGTTAAGCCGCTGGTTATTAGGCTAACTTCAAAGCCTATTTTCCTTGCATAGGCAATGACATCAAAAATATCCTCTCTAACTAGGGGTTCCCCTCCGCTAATCCCAAACCATGAAGAGCCAAACTCGTAAACCTGATCTACGATCTGAAAGGCTTCCTTTGTATTTACTTCCCCAGGATCTTTCATTCTTGATTCCGGGTTAAAACTACAGTAGAGGCAGTTGCCCTCACATCTTCTTGTGCAGCGCCAAGTAACCATAAACAATGGTGCTTTTCCTCTGTTCATCTTTCATCCCGATGTTTAATTGAACGGGGCTTTTTGCGATATAAATTTTTCCTACAATACTATAAAAGTTTAAGTCCCAAAACTTCCCGTTGGTATTTTACCCCTCTGCACGAGCATAGATAGTTACCGGAGAGTGAGGGCCAGAAGTTCGCGGGATAAAAGTTTAAGGTTAAACCTGTTATAGATCTGAAATCGTTAAATGCACATTTTAGAATATGGAATTTGGTGTTGTTATTGACCCGGTTTAGAAGTCTCATAAAATACGCCATTGTTTTCATAACTGCTGTAATAATAAGTTTGACTTTATGGAATTTTAACCTGAATCTGCTTTTTAGAAACACAAGTTATTCTGAGGATTATGATTACATAATCTATATTGAAAATGGGTTCGTCAAGGTTAAGAATGGAGCAAGCGGCCAGATAGACTTTTCCGGCAAGAATTTCTCCCAAATCCTGAAATACTTATTTTCATTTCATGCTGGCGTTAATGAAGGCTTGAAAATCTTCATCCGACGGGCGGATTACAATGTTTCATGCGACATTTTGCTTGAAAATTGTAAATACGTCAAAATGGTAAGCGATGGCGCTAAACTAAACCTTAATGGACACACTTTAACGATAAAAGGTGAAAGCTGGGAAGACTCAAACCATAACAATATTGAAGGCTTCACAATTATTGGGGGGCGCCTAATTATAGAGAACTCTTTCATGACAACAATAAAAGACTGCATTTTCATAGATACTAATGAAACGATAACCCTTTTAAATTCCAATGGCTGGACGGAATGCACAACAATAGAACACTGCTACTTCATCAACCCAAAACTGGGAATAACCTTTAAGACGCCCATGAATAATGGAACAAGATCCTATGCAAATACTGAGATAAAGCAGTGCTATTTTGAGCTGAGACGGGAAGGCGCCGTTGGAATATACGTAGAGCCAAGAGCAGACTTTAATGAGGGTCTTATCCAAAATGTACGCTTCTGGATGGGTGCTATGGCTGAGTTTAATCAAACAGGAATTCTTGTTAAAGGAAGTATGCTTAATACGCTCATGCAAAATGTTGTTTTCGAATCTTTTGCTAAAAATCCCGAGGGCATTTACGGCATTATTTTAGGAGAAAATTGTGATCCGCCAATATTGGGGCATGGAGTCGTGTTCTGTGGAAACTTAACGGGAAGCATTTCTAACAGGTATGGCAAGTGGCTTTATGGGGCAAGTGGATCCTTTAAAGTAGTGGATGTAAAGGTTCCCATAGGCTCAAACAGGAATTATGGGGAACCTGTTGAGATAGGCTCGATTCCCCATCTTGCACTGGCAATATCCTCCATGAATATAAAAATTAAGGTAGAGGGAAGCTTTTCTGAAGGTGAAACAGTTTATGTTCGTCTACGGTTAAAGTTTATTGACGGATTATTCTCAAAACAGCTTGAAATTCCCTTTAATGAAACTAGGGTGATCTGGCTTGGCCCTGAAGAATTGTTAGATATGTGGCCGACAAGAAACATTGTTGTAGCCCTAATTGTGGATGCCAAGACTACAGCGAATTCTTCAAACGTTAGCGTTAAAGTTTCCATGTATGGCCTTTACGGTTAGAATTTCCGTTTTTCTTAAATGACTTTGAAAAGAAATGGGAAGATAAAAATGGGGATAGTTCTGATCAGCTTTTTTCTGAACGCAATGCCGCCTTTGCCCTAAGTGTAAAGTTCCTCAGATCTATCCTTGCCGGGCAAACGAATGTGCAATTTCCACAACCACTGCATAGATCTGCCCGTAGCTTCTTTAGATCCTCAGTTCTTCCCTTATCAAAAGCCTCCTTAATCAGTATTGGGCTTAGATTTTGGACACATGTGACCATGCATGCGCCACATCTCATGCACTGGTATGTTTTAACTTTTTCGAAACTCTGTGATTTTGGAAGCTTCTTCTCGATTTTCTCCTCGCTGGGCTTTTGTAAGCCTACCTTATCCAGCATTGGCGAAGTTAAGTTCATTATTATCAGTGCGAGAATTGAACCGCCTAAGAAGTTCATATACGTCTGTATCAAAACGGTTAAGACGCCAAGCCCCACGCCGAAAATGCTTTGTCCACGATGGGTGAGCGGTGTGGTCGCTGGATCAGTAGCCATAAAGAAGGCTAGAAAGATTGAACTTCCAACGAACAGATGGAACATCAGCCTAAGTAACGCGTCGCCTCCATAAACACCTGTCATTACCAGCGACATCACAGCCGTTGTAAGAAGATAACACAGAGTTATTCTCCATTTGATATATCTACGGGCAATGATGAATAGAGCTATGCCGACGATGATAACTGCTAGGCTTGAGGCACCACCAGGCCATCCATGATATTTGGTCAGGAACATAATCTCAAATATTTTTGAAGGTGTTGCTTCCGCGGCAATTTCTGAAGGGTTGCCAAAACAGTACATAATATGACTTGCGAATGGTGTTCCATAGCTTAGTGGTGTCTTATAGTCAAGGGCTGCGGCCATTGTTGGGATGTAGCTGATGTGATCTGAGGGTATTAATACTTGATATAGCAAGGGCAACAGAACCAGAAGCTTTGCCGCCGCTGCAGGATTTACATATTTTCTACCAAAAAGTCCTTGTAGTTTCTTGAAAACTATCAAGCCTACCGCAGAGATTATTGCTACATGCATGAATGCTTCTGGCGCGGCTAAAGGCAAAACTTCAACCATCGCCATGGCGGGTATGCCTAGAGAGTAGGATAAGGCGACTATCATGCCGAAGACGGCTGCAGACATTGTGTTCACTGGGCCCCTTTCCTTCATAACTAGGGCTAATATGTAGTCTAGAATGACCGCCACAGCCACGGCTATTATACAGTTAACTATCAGCGTTAGCCCCAACGACCAGTCTTTACAGCTGATCGGCCACCAGACAGCAGCTGTAATGGCTACTAAAACTGCTAATGCGGCAAAAGTGTAAAGCATCAATTTATCCTTAGTCATCCAAGAATATTCTTTTGCTTTCGACACTTCATAAACTCTCCAAATTTTAACTTTGTATTTGGGTTTAGGACTATTTTATATAAGGTTTTTCTATACAATGACGGTGTACGATTATTTTAGAATCATGTAGAAAGAGTTGCTTACCCTACGCATAAACTAAGACATTCAATCGCCGCTGGATCAACCCCTTTCTCAGCAAATAGCTCCATGGGGCAGTTGGGGTCTTCCCCCAAGTAATCGCCAGTAAGCGTGTATGCTCGGGCGCGGCATCCCCCGCAACCATCTTTATATCTGCATTTTCCACATCTGCCCTTCAGCAATCCTCTATTTCTAAGGGAATTAAAAAGCTTCGAATTGTACCAAATTTCCGAGAGACTTTGTTTTCTGAAATTTCCAGCACTTATCTGTAAGAATGGACATGGATATACATCACCATTTGGTCTAAAACTGAAATAATGTAAAGCTGCATGGCAACCTACACTCGACTGGATCAAAAATTGCCTGAGAGGTTTATCCGGAGGCTTAATTTCGTCACGCCTATGCATCTCCAAAACAAGTCCCGGATGAAGCGGATCACCTCCGGAGACTAGGAAAAATATCTCTTTTTCTGCTTGGACATTATAAATTAAGTCTAACAACCTGCCATGCTGATGTTGATCAATTGTGATGTTGCCGAGGTTTTTCCCCCGACCAGTTTGAATAAAGTCATAAAGTACAATCTGATCCACCCCTATATTAGCCAGTAAATCTATAAGTCTCGGGATTTCCTCGAAGTTGTCGCTTAAAACCATTGTTGTCACAATAACCATTAAACCTGCGTTAAGACATGCCTTAATAGCTTTCACAGCTTTATTAAAAGTTCCAAACACTCCTCTAAAATTGTCGTGGCGTTGCGGTGTCGCGAAGTCTAAAGGAATCCCTATCGCCAGAATTCCCGCATCCTTTAGTTCTTCAATTGTTTTTCTGTTTAGGAGCGTTCCATTTGTAAGTATAGCTGGAATAATACCCAAATCGTTGCAGTACTCAGTCAATTTTAGAACAAAATTTTTTCTAATAAGTGGTTCGCCGCCGCTAAAAATTATGACTTCTGTTCCCAGATCAGCCATCTCATAAATCGCTCTTGTTGCTTCTCTTAAAGAAAGCTCATCCGGCTCAGATTTACCGGCATTAGCATGACAATGTGGGCAATTAAGATTGCATTTCCTTGTTACGGCATATGAGACAATTTGGGGTGTAAAACTTTTTCCTTTAATGCCTTTACCGAGAATTTTCTGTCTGAGCGCTAACTCAAAGAGTTTAAGCTTAATATCCATAAAGGAATTCGCCCGCAACTATGAAAGTTATTCCTTGAATCTTGAACTTATACCCCATGTTTGAATGATTCTCCGCAGAAGCCATGCAATGGCGAAGGCTACGGACACCATAACTATTGCCCACATCAGGTTTGGTCCTATGTCGATTTCTGTACGGGATACTGCTAATTCCAAGGTATTCTCTATGAGTAGTTGCGAGGGGTTCAAGGCTACATCACATATTCGTGGTTCATCTATCACGATTTTAGCATCGTGTCCCAAAAAGATTTCTGTTCCTCTGATTATGTTGCCTCTTGGGTTTCGTATACCGCTTACAACTCTGACATTTACTTCTTCACCATTTACATATAGATGCATGCCCGTGGATAGGCTACGTGTAAAAGCTACGTGAACCCATACATTTAAAGGAATAATCGGATCTACCGTTATTATTTCATTGAAATGATCTTTATCAGTGTATACATATCCTCTAAGAAATCCCCTATTTGGATCATCGCTTGGAGTAACTGCGATCCCGCATATTCTAGTGATTGTTTGCCACTCCAAGCCCGCTCGAAAGGCTATTACGATGACATTATTGTACTCTACATTTTTAAAGCCATTTAGGAAGATCCAAGCTTCAAGGGTAACTTCTTCAGGAGTATATAGAGTCACCTTTGCAGTAGCATACAAACCCTGAGAGAACGGCACATAAAGAAAGTTTTCGCCGTTAAAACTTAGGGCCTTGCCAAACTTTCCCTCAACAAGCTCTGGGGGAGGTGTGCCTCCAAGAAACGCGTTATTGCCACTATCTATGGCCTCTGGAGTATAAATCTCGTCAAGATGCCACATTGCTAAAGTTTCGCAGCATGCTTTTTCCTTTATTATGGAAGATGCTGTTAAAATGCACAAAATACATGTGAGTGTAAGTGTGCGTTTCAGCATAATAAATCCCTACAATGTTCTGTCATTTTTGGTGGATTTAAATGTCATGTAAATTTTAATAGTTTGCGGAGTAAAATAACCTGATGTTTTACAAAATTGTTAAATACTCATCCGGAAAATAGCATCAAGCGAGGAATTAAAATGAGTGAGAGTTCAGAGCCTAGTATAAAAGTCGGCGACATTTTATATGCTGTGATAATACCTTGTATTGTGGCCTTTCTGATCATAGCCTTTCCGCACTATCTAGCTCCAATGCTTGACCCAACGTTGGCAGCGATTTTGGTTTATGGCCTCGGTGAAGCCATCTTAACAATAGCTGTTCCTCTACTTTTCGGTTTGCTCTGGAATCAATGGGCAGGCGGGGCCTCTGGCTTCCTTCTCGGCAGCATCTATGCGCTCTATGTTAACGACACATTTGCTGCTATGCAGATGTTCGGCCCAAGCGGGATGGCTGGAGACATAAGCAACTTGGGATATGTGGTATGCGCGATGCTAACTGGGTATATAGCTGGGGCCCTTAACAAGGGTAGCCTAAGCTTTAAACGCATGGTAGTGTCAGCACTTGTCGGCGGAATTATTGGCGGCTTCTTCCTACTATACACGCAATTGATCTCCCCCTTCGGTATGGTCACCGACTTGGGATATAGCATCTTCATCACAATCCTTCCAAGGATTATCTATGGAATCGTAATCCCAATAATTGCAAAGGTCTTCAGCTGGTACGGTCTAATACTTAGGCGATTAAGTTAGCTCCCCCCAATTTTCTTTTGATTTTTACCTCTAGCCTTCTACTTTTTAGACCTGACTTATGGCGTTGATTTATGTTTCTTGTTTCTGCTTCGACATTAACAGGTAGAGTCCAGGAAATATGAATGAAAAGCACCAGAAGTCCGGATTATGGAAGGGTGATGATAGTTCCATCCATGTTGTTGGCTCAGCATGGTATCCTCCGATTGAGTAGAATATTATAAGTTCTATTAGAAAGTAGCAGCCTAGCGCGAACATAACTGCTCCCAAATTTTTCGGTTTTATTTCATTCATTTTGCCCTTTATTGTTGGCAGTAATGTTTTCAAACCTGCCAAGGACAATGCTAATAGTCCGAAAACCGTTAGGGCAAAGCTCAACATGTTGTATGGCCTATACAGTATTTCTATTCCTGGCTGTGCTCTTTCAGGCCAGTATACCAGCGTTGCAAACCATGCGATGGAATAATTTAGCCAAAACATCACGAAAAGGTAAGATAGAGCAGTTATTGAGGCCCATTTGGAAACGTCCTGAGCTTGTCCATGTGCGATCTTCGCTCTTAGCTTGAACAGGGAGGGCGCAATAATGATAACCATTGCAAGGCACGATACCCCTGCAATCATGAATGTGATGATCCATGGCGGTGAAGGTTCAAAATACCACAATTTCTGAGTGGTTGCGATTGGGTAGGCAAAGCCCAGATACACCGTCGGGATATACGTTAAATAATATAGGCCCTCGAAAAGTATTGCTGCTTCGGCTTTACCCCTGATCTTTGTCAATACCGCTTCTCCACCTCTGAAGAATATTAATGCTGCGTAAAGAGCAAAAATGGATGCTATCCATCTGAATACTATTCCAACAGAGCCGCCTAACTCACTCAGATAAAAAGCGATGAGCCACCATGTCTCCTTAATAAGTCTCTGATACATGGCTAAGTCCTCACCCATATGTAAACTCCAGCGGCTTGTCACCCAAATCCAATAGCATTGAACCCCGAAGTATGCAAGCACAACAACCAGCACCGCAAGCCTAAAAGATCTCTTGTCAAGTAAGCTGGCCTGCATATTTACTCATCCTAAATCTCATACTAAGTCAGTATTTATCGTAGATAAAACTTATGTTTAGCTGTTTAGCCAGTATAAATAGCTGGCTTCTTAAGCCTTTTAAAGCAATAAGCCACTTTATAGTGGGAATATCACTGGTCAGCTAATTTGAAGGTGACTTTAATAGTGGAAAAAACCGATAAGGCAAACCTGTTGGGCAGTTTTTCCTTCAGAGTATCACTCTTCTTCGTTATTCTATCATATTTCGCCCTTGGAACCTATTGGCTTTATGTCACATGCCGATATACGCCTTCTTTGATACTGAATTTTTCTTATTACCGGGAAATGCTTAAGGAGACATGGTGGCTTGTTACATACTACTCCAGCGATCTTGGCCTTTCAATAGGCATAATTATACGATGGTTAGCAGGTGTTCTGGCACTATATACGGCTTTCCGTTTTTTGAGGGGTGGCGAAAACTCTTTTAGCAAAATTAGGCGTAAGGTCGGCATCGCAGTACTCTTGGAGGGCATTTATATCCTTACCTACGGGCCATCAGCTTTTTTGGGATTCATTTATCCAATTGCTATGGCTCATAACTTATGGTACTTTGAGCCTAATCCACCATGGGTTATAGTCCTTCTAGTTAATGGCTTAGCATGCCTAGCCATGGTTGTGGTTATAGCACCGCCATTATTAAAGTTAGGGTTAGGCATTCTACGTGGTAGTTTGCGCAGAGATGAAATAATCAAGTGGAGTTGTATAGCCTGTGTCGCGTACATTTTTGCAATGTTCTGGTGGAATTACACAATGGCATGGTTTGCAACGCTGGTATACTGGCCTGAAAGAGCACAGCCAGGAATAGAAATACTGGGCAGTCCAATAGCTTCGGCAAGTTTTTTTGCTACCGTACTTGGTCTCTTATTCATAGCCTTATACGCGCTGATGGCTGTAATGCCGGCCATCAAAGGTCATCCTGAAAGAATTAGCTATAACAGGCTGGGCTATATAATGCTGGTTTTCAGTGCATACTTCATATTTATGCTAGTGTTATACTTCGCCGCGGGTGGTTACTACGCGCAGCCGACAACATGGATGGAAATAATAGGTCCACACAATCCTGATCTCTGGTGTATGGCACTCATTCTACCTGGAATAAAAACCTTAATGTATGCTAGGAAGGGTAAGCCCTCCTAAATGGTTAATTCTATTGCTTCACGGTAAACTTGAAGCATTCTTTTAGCACAGAGATCCCAAGTGAAATTCTCACATACAAATCTTCTACCGTTTATTCCCATTCTTTCCCTTAGGCTCTTGTCTGATAGTAGCTTTAGAATAGCCTCAGCAAATTTTCGTGCGTCCGGATCTACGAGAAGCCCTGTTTCCCTGTTGAGAACAATTTCTGAAACTCCTCCGACATTACAGGCGACTACAGGTTTTGCCACCGCTTGTGCCTCTAGCAGCGTGATTCCCTGTCCCTCTTGAAGTGACGGCAGAACCACAATGTCGCTGCAATTGTAAATTTTTGGGAGATCTGCATCGCTAACGTCGCCTAGAAAGACAAAATTACCTGCAACATTTATCGACCTAGCGTAGCGAATTAAACCTCCTTTTAATGGTCCATCTCCTGCTATTACAAATTTAACGTTTCTATTTTCATTTATGATGTATCTTGCAGCCTCTATCAAAAGATACAGCCCTTTTCTTGGCACTAGATTACCTACAAAAAGTACGCATTGTCCGCCATTAATTCCAGTTTTCCTCTTGATATGTTCGGGAACTTCTAAAGGCTTAAATAATTGGACATCAACACCGTTCGGCACCACCCTTATCTTCTCAGCTTCAACGCCGTATAGCTGGACAATCTTTTTACGGGAATATTGGCTGACAGTCACAAGCAATGTGGCTTCTCTAGCGGATTCCATCTCTATTTTTGACAGGTAACGCAGGAAAAAACGTGAAAGCCTAACCCTTGGGGTTGAAAAGCCTATTCTGAAGGATTTGAGATATTCATCAGCGAGAACACCGTGTATCGTTTCTATGAAGGGCTTATTCTTTCTATGCTTTTTAAGGGCGCGCAAAAATCCGTAACCGCTGACCGTATGCGCCTCATAAACATCTGCTTTTATCATGTTAAAATTCCTTGCAATTGAATTGTTAAAAAACCAGTTATCTACTAAGAAATTTTTGTTGGTGGAAAAGCAGGGAACCATAACTACTCCATTCACGACGGTTAATTTTTTGAAACCAGCCTTTGTGCCACTATAGGCAAATGTTGCAATATTGTCCCTCAATCTTCGGCTTACTTCGATTATGCGGCGTTCCACACCTCCACGATAAAGATGAGGTGGCTGCGTATTGAATACGGCAACTCTCAACTTTTTTGAGCTCATGAACCCATACCTTTCAACATTCTGCCTGAAGTATGCCGCTTTTCCCACGACTTGGCAACTATGGCTCTCATATTATCCCCTTAAATTAATTTTCCATAATTAAAATATCTTTGCTAAAAGTTTACGAACAAATCCCACAATTTTTGGGTTATCAATTTTTATAGCTTCATACTCATATGATACATAGCACTCCAGACATTTTGTGCAGCCAAAAAGAGATCCATGACCCGTCAGGTTAATGTTTGCAGGACATACTTGTTCACACTTTTTGTCATCCATTAAACGGCAGACACCGCAATAATCAGCTTGGTAATCTTTGCACTTATCAGGGCATACATACATGACACACTTGCTCTCATCAACTCTTGGCTTTAAAAATGGGCTTAAGACACCCACTGCATTAAGGAGCGTTCCCACTGGGCACAAATGTTTGCACCAGTATCGTCTTTCCCTCAAACTCGGAGTTACAGTGATCATGGGCATTGTGAAAGTTTCAATCCAGAGAATAAGCTCTTTTCCCCCGATATGGAGTGCCGTTTTGATGCTTTTGAGGTGGATCATTCCTCTGGAAATGATGCCTATGGGGCAAATCACACAGAAAACAGGAAATCTTGCAAAAACTGTTGCAACAAGGGCTGTTATGGCTATACCCTTCGCTGGTAAATCTTTATCGCTTGTCAGAGTTCCATATAATGGGCATGGCAAACACTTTAAGATTTTTCTCTGCTGGATTTTCACATTTTTCCTTAAGTTTTTTCGTCTCTTCTCTCTTGAATTTTCAATTTTTGGGAAAGATTTGCCTACAAGCATATCAAAACTGTCTATTACTGCGCCTATGGGGCAAGCCCAACTGCAGAAAAAGTTCCCTAAAAGCGCTATTGGAATCATAAATAACAAAACTGCCGCAACTGTTGGAACGAAAAGATGGCTTTCGACGAATCCTGTTAGTAGGACTTGTAAACCTCCAAATGGTTCAAGGATCCAAAACCCGATATCCACGTTGCCATAACCGCTAAGCCATATGCTGTCCGGAGACTGGGTTATTGGCGCCCTTGAAATGAGTTGTGTAGAGAAAAAACTTCTAACCTCCACGGTTTGCCCTTTAAGGATTAAAGTTAAAGGCACTGTGAAAATGAAGAGGAAAAATGCCTTAATAGACCATCTGCAATACCTTATTACCTTCTTATTAATCTTGAATCTCATCTCTTGGACGCTTCATTGTTCATGTATGCTAAACGTTGCTTCTACATTCATATATTGCAGAGAATCCTTAAATATTTCATCGCGCAAGCGATGTTAAAAATGCGATTACGCATCTTGCAGGCGCTTTCAGATGATGATTCTACTGATAAATCCGGGAATACCGCCTGATTCACCTTGGGGTCTTTCAAAACTCCTACCCCCATTGGGTCTGGCGTATGTTGCCGCCTCTCTCGAGAACGCCGGCTTCAAAGTTAGAGTCTACGACAACTACCTGCATAAAAAGCCAGCCACCTACATGAGCAACTTAGTGCGAGAGTTTAAACCCGATATTGTAGGAATAGGCTGCAACTCAGTCAACTATCGCCTTTGCATAGGGATAGCCAAAGCTGTTAAGGAGGCGAATCCCCACTGCAAGGTTATCGTCGGAGGGCCCCATCCCACCTATTCTCCTGAGAGTATGCTAAAGTATCAAGAAATAGACTATGCTATCGTAGGTGAGGGAGAACGGGCTACGGTTGAGTTGATAAAATGCATCGAGGAGGGTGAGGATCTACGGGAAATATCTAAAATTCCAGGTGTTGCCTGTAGGATTGATGGAAAAATATGGGAAAATCCGCCAAAACTTATTGAAGATTTAGATGAAATTCCTTTCCCTGCAAGACATCTTTTATCAATGGAACTGTACGACAGAAAGATTGAATACTTGGATGTTGAGCCGGCAGATGTTATGAATGTAGTGAGAGGGTGTCCTTTTGACTGCAATTTTTGTGAGACAAAGAAAATTTGGGGATACGCTTGCCGGACCTTCAGCCCATATAGGATTGTCGAAGAGATCAAACATTTAATCGATAATTATGGCTCTAAGGGTGTGTATTTTATAGGCGATAATTTTACAGTCTATAAAGAGAGAACGCTAGAGTTTTGTGAGTTGTTAAAAAAGAATAAAATTGACATAGAGTGGGCATGCGACACTAGGGTAGACTTAGTTTCAAGGGAACTCCTCTATAAAATGAAAGAAGCCGGATGTAAAACCATATGGTTCGGCATTGAATCGGGTTCTCCCAAAATATTAAAGGAAATAAATCGAGGATTCACTGTTGAACAGGCAATTAACGCTGTTAAGCTGTGCAAAAAGGTTGGAATAAGAACCGCTTGCTCTTTTATGATCGGCATGCCTAGCGAAACCATTGAGGATATGATGGCTTCCTTTAAGTTGGCTAAAAAATTGGATCCAGACTGGTGCCAGTTTAACATATACGTGGCGTGTCCTGGAAGCAAAATGTACGAGGAGGTTCTCCAAAAGGGTCTTTATGATCGTAAGGAGGATTTCCTGCTCTACGTTAAGACAGAGAACTTTAATTATGAATCACTTCTAAAGATCCATAAAATGTTTATGGACGGGCTTGGGCGGACGCCTAAGCGATTGCTCCGCGCATTCGTGAGGAAGCTTTTAAAAACTTTAAAGCCTGTTAAGCCTTAGTCATAGGCGAGTAATATGCCAACCAAGGCGGATAAGCGAAAAAAGAAGAGCTTGAAGGAAAGGCTGCGTGAAAGACAGGTAAAATATCAAAAGGCTCTAGAAGCGCATAGGATCAGACTAGAGAAAGAAATCAAGAGGCGATCTAAAAGATGGACGAGGGGAAAAGTACTTTTGGCGTTGAGCGCGGTGATCCTGGTACTTTTAGGTATGTACATTGCCCTCTATTATACGCCACCGTCGACGCAACCTCAGCAAGAAACGTCGCAGTCACAGCCGCAGCAGCAACCATTATCAGCTAACGTTATTTACATATGGCCTGATGGAAGGGTGGAACCTGAATCCGCCCCGATTGTAAATATGAGCGCCAATTATTACATCTTTACCGATGATGTTCAACTTCCAATAATAGTCCTTAAAGATAATATTGTGATTGATGGTGCAAGCCATGTTCTAAAAGGTTCTAGAGAGACAGGATCTAAGGGACTAGATCTTACTGGGAGAAAGAACGTAACAATTATGAACTTGAAAATACAAGGCTTCGACTATGGAATATACCTAAATATGGCTTCAGGCAACACTCTCATCCAAAATGAGCTGACGGATAATTATTGTGGCATTTGGATCATAGTTTCCTCGGGCAATAATATCACCTCAAACAAAATCGTAAAAAACGAATTTTACGCAATATCCTTTAGAAACTCGACTGGAAACGTTATATCTAAAAATGAGATCAGGGCGCATAACAATTATACCTTATATTTTGGATACTCCGCTGGCAACATTATTCATTCAAACAACATAACTGACAATAGATTAGGGGTTTTTCTGTATGCATCATCAAATAACACAATGTTCTACAATGTTATAACTAAAAATTATGAGGGGGTTCATCTTTTCAATTCTAAACAGAACCTCATAAAAATGAACAAATTGTTAAATAATACCCTTGGCTTAGTGCTTAGCGCATCATCGCTTGATAACATAATTTATGGCAATAATTTCATAAAAAATGCTGTGCATGCAGAAGCTGAGAATGCTACAAATATTTGGGATAATGGATATTCTGAAGGCGGAAACTATTGGGACGATTATAAGGACAAGTATCCTGATGCGCAGGAGCTGGGCGGTTCAGGCATATGGAATGCGCCGTACATAATAAACGAGAACAATCAAGATAGATATCCAAAAGTTAACCCAATTTCAATTCCTTACCCCTAAAATTTTTGGATTTATGCCATGATGGTGAGGCCATTTATATTATGCCATAATATGGCGGTGCTCAAAAATCCTGGATGCTTCTCCGTTTCTCGAAGGGCAAAAATTCAAATATTGATGAATAATAACTTCTTACTACGCTGTTCATTTGAAGTTGATTGTTCATGGGCTGGAAGATAATTATATTTGTTGCGGTTTTTGCTTCGATTATTTTGATTTCCGCTTTTGCTGTCTTTTATGATATTTTTAACTTTTGCGATTCGGATCCTAAGATCTATGTAGGAGTGGAGTTCCTTTATAATGGTGACATCAATGTTTGCAAAGAGCTTGTGAATAAGGTTAGGGGCTACACAAACCTTGTGGTTGTGGGTCTTTCTAAAGATATGGAAATACTATCCAACGTTACTTTGCTAGATCAAGTTTGCGATTATTTGCATAATTCAGGTTTCCACTTTATTGTTCAGTTGACCGCCGTTGTAAAGTTTTCATATAATATAACTGATTGGGTTGTTTCGGCCATGCATAAGTACGGCGATAGTTTTCTCGGTGTATATTACTTTGACGAGCCAGGTGGAAGGCAGCTTGATGATGAATCGTCACGTTTTGTCCGTGAAGCCCAAAGTTGGGAAGAAGCCTCTTCAAAGTATGTTTACTTGTTATATGTGCATATTGAGCCCTATTTGAGGACTGGGGTTAAGCTATTTACAGCCGATTATGGACTTTACTGGTTCGATTACCAAGCAAGTTATAATGTGCTCTTGACGGAGTTCGGGTGGAATCACAGTAGGGAGATGAATGTGGCCCTTTGCCGGGGAGCTGCTGAGGCTCACGGATGCGATTGGGGCGTCATAATAACATGGACTTATATGCATCCTCCTTATTTAGAATCGGCTGAGGAGCTTTATAGCGACCTTGTCCTAGCATACCATTCTGACGCCAAATACGTTGTAATATTTGAATATGACATAATGACCGCGCAGCACTTTGATGTCCTTAGGAGCTTCTGGAATTACATTAAAAGCCAACCTAGAAGACATGGTATATGCAAGGGTGAAGTGGCCTATGTTCTGCCCAAGGACTATGGTTTTGGTTTCAGAAAAGCCGATGACACGATATGGGGTTTGTGGTATGAAAGCCCAGACAATAAAATCTGGAAGGATGTTATAAGCCTAATAGGAAAATATGGTTGCAGACTTGACATAATCTATGAGGATTCCAATTATATAGATAGGGCAAAGGAAAAGTATGCGCAAGTTGTGTTTTGGAGTGCTGGAATGACTTAATGGTTAGCAAAGTGTTAAAAAGGTGAGCATTCATTTATAAAGCGTGGGAATTACGAGATGAAGCTGGCAAAGTTTGCTATCCCATTATGTCTTCTATCTGTTATTTTGACGGCTAACGTTGTTGTAGCTCAGAATATTTCCCCCGGGGTTCAAGCTGGCGACTCATTCATTTACAGATTTCATACGCTTTGGATATCAAGCAGCCCAGAAAGTCAAGCTCCAACGGATCTGGTCAGTTTGAATGAGACAAATTTGATCCGTGTTGTTATAGATGAGGTGTGCGGTGTTGTGGTTGTAATGAATGTTACTAGGTGTTTGAGAAACGGGACAGAATTGTTCTCACAGATTTTTGTGAACATTCTGAATGGAGCTGGCGAGGGATTTGGGCTTGTTATCGCCCCCAATCTTACAGAAAACAGCTTTGCATATCATATGGGCTTCGACATTGGAAATGCCTTTCTGATCAAGGAAAGCATGGTTAAGGCCTACCCATTTGGCGAAAGGGAGGTTCTGCATGCCAAAATAAACCAGACAGGCTCATCAACATATGCCAGAATAACCCACGACATATACTTTGATAGGAAAACTGGTGCTATGCTTGAATGGCGCATAGAACAAACTCCGTATACGGATCCTACGGCAAAGGCTGTGTTAGTTTGGGAAATTATGGAGTTCCATGTAAAGGCTAAAGAAGAAGAATTATCGTTGACTCCGCAGGAGCCCCAACAATCATATCAGGGACTTATAACCCTAGCGCTGATATTGGTGATAGTTATAGTTGCCGTTTTGCTCATATATCTACGGAAACATAAGCGGCTGAAGATTCCTAAACCTAGATAGTGTTTCCCAGAATTCTTCATAAGTTTTATAAATTAAATAACCCCACTTTACATTGGAGGAATTTAAATGATTTTTCCAAGAAAAGTTGTGACTTTTGCTTTTGTTCTTGCATTGGCTTCAGTAGTTCTTGTGGCTTGGGCAGCTCCGGTAATGGCTAGGGATATACCTACATACGCTTTTCTGTCGGTTGTTCCCAACCCCGTGGGCGTTAATCAGCAAGTATGGGTTACCATGTGGCTTAGCGAACCACCGCCAACTGCTTTTGGTCCTGGAGGTGATAGATGGGGAGGCTTTATGGTTACTATTGAGAAACCTGATGGCACCAGTGAGAAAAAGGGCCCATACTCCTCAGATGCTGTGGGTGCAGCATACTTTATTTACGTACCAGACCAAGTTGGAACATACTACTTCCAGTTTAGCTTTCCAGGTCAGACCATAGCTGGCAATTACTACATGCCAAGCACAAGTCCTAAAGTTTCCCTTACAGTCCAGGCTGAGCCGATACCCTCATGGCCTGAGGCTGAACTGCCTAAAAGCTACTGGCAGCGACCCATATATGCTGAAAACAGGGAATGGTGCTCCATAAGTGGCAACTGGCTTATGCCTTGGTATAACGGCACTTTCATGTTTGGAGGCTTCAATCCATACACGACCGCGCCGAACACTGCCCATATTGTCTGGAAGAAGCCGATAATGTTCGGAGGCTTGGTTGGTGGAGAATTCGGCTGGGAAACATATTACACGGGTCTATCCTACGAGTGGCGTTTCCAGCCAATAATCCTGCAGGGCAGGCTATACTTCAACATGCCTGTAAGCTCATCTTTCAGCAAAGGTGTGGTATGCTTGGATCTGCGCACAGGTGAGGAAATATGGTACAGGACGGATATGAGCAGCATTAGCCTTGCGCAGGTCTATGTGTATCACTCTCCAAACCAGCATGGCGCCATACCATACCTGTGGAGTATAAGTGGCACAACATGGAAAATGTATGATGCTTTCACCGGGGAATGGATATGCGACATTACGGGTGCACCTCAAGCTGGGTTCTTTGCCACGACAACTTCAAAGACTGTTTACGGCGGAAATGGGGAACTTATAGTATACATGCTTGACGGTGTGAAAAACTGGCTGCTTAGGTGGAACTCGAGTAAATGCATAATGTCAGCGGTGCCCGCCTTCGGGCCTATGGCGTGGATGTGGCGTCCACCGCTGGGCGGAACAATCCAATGGAAAAATGGTATAGAGTGGAACGTAACCTTCCAGGGTGTACCCGGGCAAAGGTTATCCCTTAACAAGGTGGGCTCAGGAGTTCTGCTGGCTACTACCGGAAGCTTTAGTGCGGCGGATAATGTTACCTACGTAGCCTTTGATATGAAAACCGGAAGAGAACTCTGGCGGAGAACATATCCGATCACCCCGGGCTCTAACGAAGCATATTTTGGGTCATCAAATACGCCTCTACTTTATGGGGTATTCGAGAGGTTCAAGAAGAGTACAATGCAGTTCATAGGGATAGACGCCTTCACGGGCGAGGAGATATGGGTTACGGAGCCCTTCACAAACGCCTGGGGCATGTATGACGAAACAGGCGCAGCTGCGTATGGAATATTCTATACTATGGCGTATGACGGGATGATCCATGCATATGACATCAAAACGGGCAAGCATTTATGGGATTACTATACTGGCAGCAGCGGTTACGAAACACCCTATGGTCAGTGGCCATTCTATGTGATAAACGGTTGGGCTATTGCCGATGGGAAAGTATTCGCGTGCACAGGGGAGCATTCACCGGACTCGCCGCCCTTCAGGGGCTTCAGATTGCATGTGGTTGATGCTTTCAATGGAAGACCTGTTTGGAATATTTCTGGCTATTGGATGTTTCCAGCAATCGCTGACGGCTACCTTGTAGTATTCAATGGATATGACATGCAGATATACTGCTTCGGAAAGGGCAAAACATCAATAACTCTCGAGGCGCCACTAACAGCCGTGCCAAAGGGCTCAAGTATTATAATACGCGGCAAGGTCTTAGACGAGTCTCCATCCCAGAAGGGCACACCCGCCGTGGCTGATGAAGATATGACCCAGTGGATGGAGTACTTGAACATGCAAAAGCCCATGCCCCAGAAAGTTAGAGGCGTTACGGTTGAGTTATATGCTGTGGCCGAGGATGGCTCCATAATAAGCATAGGCAGGGCTACGACGGATCCGCTTAACGGCGGAATCTTCAGCATGGTGTGGACCCCGCCAAAAGAGGGCAAATACGCAATAACAGCCGTCTTCCCTGGAAGCGAATCCTACTGGGACAGCTATGCCTCAACAGCCATAGCTGTAACAGCGGCCCCACCAGAAGCGCCAGCTTCAGCCACTCCGGAACAGGTGTCCACCGTACAAGCAACAGTCGAAGCCCTCCAACCCCTAATAACAGCCCTAACAATAATCGTCATCATCTGCCTAATCCTAGTAACCTACGACATATACATAAACCGCAAAACCCTCAAACAAACCACAAAATAAAAACTCAATCCCTACAATTTTTTGTTTATCCTAGATCACTTGTTATGAGGATAATTGATTTTGGACTTAAAGGTAGGGTGTTCGCATCCTCTTTTATTGTGGCATCAGCAACATAGTAAATGTTAAATATCAACTTCAACCTACCTATCATGTATCAAATTGATGAGCGTGAGTAAAATGCCTAGAAAAGCTGTACTAATATGTGCTATTGCTTTTATGCTGGCGATTTTAATGTTTCAGGCATTTGCAGTGCCTTCTGCTGCGGCTCAGCAACCTCTTAGAGTAAAAACCTTCGCATTTATTAATGCCATCCCAAACCCTGTTGGTGTTCGTCAAGAGGTATTGTTTCACACTGGCATTTTAACGCCCCATGCTCATGGCTATGGCTGGGACGTGGAGGTAATAATAACAAAACCCGACGGCAGCAAGGAAACACTGAGGGCTAAAACTGATCCGACAGGCGGGACAGGCGTGGTTTATGTTCCCGATCAGGTTGGCACATACAAGGTGCAGACTCACTTCCCACAGCAAACACTTACCGTACCGCTCTTTCTAGTAGAGTTATCTAGGCTCTTGCCGCCGGGCACCATTATGGAGGAAAGCTACAGCGATGTCCTTGAATTGATCGTGCAACAAGAGCCAGTACCAATCTATCCAAGTGTTCCTCTTCCAAGCGAATATTGGACCCGCCCGGTGGACTCTCAGCTTCGTGAGTGGAGTGTGATAGGCGGCAACTGGCTTTATGGAACAGGCCCGAACAGAAATCTATTCGCTCCGAACAATGAAGAGGCTCCTGAGGCTCCTCACATCCTATGGTCTAAAGTGTTAAGGGGTGATATAGGCGCTCTGATTGGAGGAGGTGGTGGAGTAGGCGGTGGTGATTATGATGCCCATGGCTATAAGACTGGAGATGCTTATGAGGGTGAATGGCTTAATCCCATAATAATTAGCGGGATTCTTTACTACAACAAGTACTGGAATGCCTTTACATATGATACTGAAATTTATCCAGGAGGTTTCTCCACACCTAAGGGTGTTGTTGCCGTGGATCTGCATACAGGCGAGGTGCTATGGGAGAGGGATGACATACGAGTGGATCTAGGCCAGATATACTACTATAGCTCATCTAACCAGCACGGCGCCGTAGCGTATATAGTTGATGCCAGCGCAGGTATTTTTGGACTTGGAACTACATGGAAGTTCTATAGGGCTTTCACGGGACGTTGGGAGTTCACAATCGAAAACGTGCCCAGCGGCGGATATATGTACTATGGGCCCAACGGGGAAATAATGAAAGTGATCGTAAACACTCAAGCAGGTTGGATGGCTCTGTGGAACAACACCCATATACCATGGCTTAGCGGAGCCAAATATGGCGCTGGCTCCGAAATGTGGAGGCCATATGAAATCACCGTTGATGGAAGAACTGGGATAATGTGGAATGTTTCCATACCAACTGATTTAGGAGCGCCAGGGTCAGCGCTTATAGGCGTGGTCAATTACGCAGCATATGAGGACAGGGTCGTCGGAATCAGCTGGAACTATTCAAAGGTCATTGTTTGGGGCCTAAGCTTGAAGCGAGGCCAAGAGGGCAGATTAATATTCAAGAACGTATGGACCCCACCAGCTGACTGGGGCAACGCGATGATGGTCGTACAGTATGCCGGCCAAACTAACGAATGGAAGGATGGGGTAATCGCCCTCTGGGCTAAGGAAGAGAGGCGATTCTATGGATTCAGCACTGAAGATGGGCGATTCTTGTGGCGCACAGCTGGAGAGCACTACTTGAACGCATATGGCTGGGGACCTGTTGAGCACTCATGGTACTTCGCCTATGGAAGGCTGTACTCCGTAGGCGTTTCCGGCGTATTATACTGCTATGACCTCAAGACCGGCGAGACCCTCTGGACCTATGAGGCAATAGACCCCTACAATGAAAACCTCTGGAACAGGGCTTGGTGGTTATGGATCTGCTTCATCACCGATGGAAAGGTGTATATGGGCTATGCAGAGCACTCGCCTATTGATCCCAAGTTCCGCGGAGGCCCATTCGTATGTGTCGACGCCATGACCGGCGAGGAGGTATGGCGCGCCGACGGAATGTTTATGCAGAGCCGCTGGGGTGGACGGGCAGTCATAGGCGACAGCATAATGGTAACCCTAGACCACTATGACAGCTGCTTATACGCTGTGGGTAAAGGTCCCTCCATGGTGACGGTAGAGGCTCCATCAGTAGCTGTGACTCTTGGCTCCAGCATATTAATAAGAGGCTCGGTCTTGGATGTTTCTCCAGGAACAAAAGACTCGAGAATAGCATTGAGGTTCCCGAAGGGTGTACCAGCCGTAGCTGACGAGAGCATGGCTGACTGGATGCGTCACGTATACAAGCAGTTCCCACTAGATCCCACGGCGGAAATTAAGGGTGTATGGGTGAGTTTCGAGGCCATTGACCCTGAAGGGAAGTATGTAAGCATCGGCGGAACAACCACTGATGGACGAACAGGCGCCTTCACCATTCCATGGAAACCAAACAAGCCAGGCCTATGGACCCTAATACTGACCTTCCCAGGATCCAAGAGCTACTACTCATCCTATGCCACGACAACAGTCCTAGTTGAGCCTGCCCCACCAGCAGCGCCAACGCCAGCCACACCAGAGCAAGTCGCCGAGCAAGTGACACCCCTACATGAAACCATTCAAGCCATGCAACCACTCATAACAGCCCTACTGGTCCTAGTCATAATAGCCATCATAATCAGCATCTACAGCATCTACGAAATCAGGAAAGTTAGGAAGTAAACCATTAAAATCCCCCTTTTTGTTTTTATAATTAAAAGGTAAGTTTAGCTTTCTGACAACGCAAGACATGGCTGAGATGACCATATAACCGCATAATATGCCTAACCGCCGCTTTTTATGTGAAAGTTTTAAATATCGATGGACTCAAAATTGTTTAAAGAGGTGTTATCAGAAAATGTTTAAACTAAAATTTTCAGCTATGGCTTTTGTATCCATAATTTTGCTAATGATTTCAGCATTTCCATTGACAGCATTTTCCCAGCAGGTTCCAGAAGTCACGACCTATGCGTTTTTAAGCGTTTCACCTAATCCTGTAGGCAAGGGCCAAACGGTAGCTGTGATGTTCTGGCTTGACAGTGCTCCGCCTACGGCTGCCGGCGCGTTGGGCGATCGATGGGAGGGCATGACCGTAACAATAACAAAGCCCGACGGAACCACCGAGACGAAAGGCCCATACAAATCCGACGCGGTTGGAGGCGCCTACTTCACATACGTGCCGGACCAAGTTGGCACCTATAAATTCCAATTCAAATTTCCAGGACAAACTCTAAAGAATGTGAACTTGCTTGGGAAAGTATATTCTGAAGTATACTATAAGCCCAGTCAAAGCCGTGTTGTGGAGCTAGTTGTCCAAGAAAAACCCATTGAGGCCTGGCCGGACTATCCGTTGCCAACAGGCTACTGGACAAGACCCATAAACGCTGAGCTCAGAAACTGGTATCAGATAGCCGGAAACTGGCTCATGCCAGCCTACAGCACTGTTGCACGAGCGTTCGACACCGGCAGTGCCTATGCCCCCTATACGATGGCTCCTGAAAGCCCCCATATAGTATGGACCAGGGAGCTAACCTTCGGCGGCATCGTTGGCGGAGAATTCGGCTATGGAGAATCATACTACACTGGAATGAGCTATGAAATGAAATTCACGCCACCAGTAATAATAAGTGGCCGACTGTACTATAACGATCCAAGCTATCCAAGAGACACATTCTACTGCGTTGACATTCGAACAGGCGAACTCATATGGATGCAGAAGGTGGATCCCGTATCCCCGCCTCCAGCAAGCATAGGCGGCATATTCCCCGGCAACACTCCGATAACCTTTGGCCAAATATACCATTATGAGTCACCAAACCAGCATGGAAGCATGGCTTATCTCTGGAGCATAAACGGACCTGGAACAGAGTGGAAAATGTATGACGCCTTTACAGGCAAGCTTATGATAACATTCAAGAACGCCACAGGCGGATTCTACATCTTTAGTCCAAAAGGCGACCTCCTATGCTACGTGTTCAACGCAGCCCGTAAATACATATTGATGTGGAACTCAAGCCGGGCAATTCCGCCCGCATGGCCCAGCGGATCCGGTGCATGGCAATGGAGGCCAGCCCTAACAGGAACACTGCTTGACTGGAGAAAGGGCATACAATGGAACGTGACAGTTCCAGATTCCGTGCCAGTAGTTCCCGGCTTCACAAGCGTCAACTGGGTGGCTGAGGATGTAATACTAATGGAGACAGTCCTTGCACCAGGTGCGGGAGAAGCAACCCCAACGTTCGTCCATGCAGGTTTCAGCGCTAAAGACGGGTCGCTGATGTGGATGAAATCATGGAAGAACATGGGATGGGGCTTCGGAGGCGCTGGGCGTCCGGGACTAACATGGAGCGTAGCCTGCCCCCAGCCCCGCGAGGGCGTTTACGTAGTGTTCCAGAAGGAAACCATGCAGTGGCATGCCTTCAGCCTAAAAACAGGCGAAAAACTCTGGACCACTGAACCACTCAACAAGTATACAAACAGCGACTGGAGCATGTACGACGTGGCAGGCCTGATCGCCGATGGAAAATTGTTTGTGTCCGGCTATTCAGGATGCGTCAACGCCTTCGACCTCAAAACAGGCAAGCACCTATGGACCTTCTCCATAGGAAGCAGCGGCATGGAAACGCCATATGAAAGCTGGCCGCTTTACGGCGGCATGGTTTACGCCGACGGCAAAATCTATGTTTCCAACGGCGAGCACTCGCCTAACTCAGTCATGTGGAGAGGCGAAAAACTCTACTGCTTAGACGCCGAAACCGGCCGGCAAATTTGGAGCATGCCAGGCTGGTTCATCGGAAACTCCATAGCAATCGCCGACGGCTACTTGGTTGCCTACAGCGGATATGATAACCGCATCTACTGCTTCGGAAAGGGAAAGACCAAAGTTGAACTTGAGGCTTCGCCTAATGTTGTTTCCAAAGGCTCAAGTATCCTCATTCAAGGCCGCGTTTTGGACATGTCACCAGCCGTTGAGGGCACACCTGCCGTAGCCGACGAAAACATGGCTGCCTGGATGGAGTATCTTGTTCAGCAGAAGCCTATGCCTCAAACTGTTGGCGGCGTAAATGTTGAATTATATGCCATAGACGAAAAAGGAAAAACCATATACATAGACACCGTATGCACCGACCCCTTGAACGGCGGAGTATTCCGCAAACTCTGGACGCCGCCAGCAGAAGGCACATACATCATAACAGCCGTCTTCGCAGGAACCAAAAGCTACTGGGACAGCTGCTCCTCAACAGCCATAGCTGTAACAGCGGCCCCACCAGAAGCGCCAGCTTCAGCCACTCCGGAACAGGTGTCCACCGTACAAGCAACAGTCGAAGCCCTCCAACCCCTAATAACAGCCCTAACAATAATCGTCATCATCTGCCTAATCCTAGTAACCTACGACATATACATAAACCGCAAAACCCTCAAACAAACCACAAAATAAACACTCCATATTTTTCTCCCTTTTATAGCCAAAGATAAGGTTTAGGACTTAAAAGGGAGAATATGATGCTCCCATCTCTGTTCTATAACGTAGAAAGATAGTTAACGCGCTTCCCGCGCATAACAATCAAAATTTTGTCCACGGGTTTTCCATGTGCAGGTCGACCATTTCTTTCTCAAATTTTATTTTTACGCGTTATGTTTTTAACAAATTGTACCTTTTTAGGATGATAGAACAAGCGGATGTCAAATGCGCATATACTTGATAAACCCGCCGCGTATTCACCCAAAGTCATGGGGTAAACCAAACGTAGCCCAGCCGATAGAAATCGCCTATGTCGCTAGTGTCTTAGAGGCGAAGCACACCGTTGGCATACTTGATGCGCCAGCTGAGGGGTGGGATAGGCTTGAGGATTTAGATACGAAAAGGCTTCGTGTGGGCCTTAGTAAAGAGGATATTGCCCAAAGAATTAAGGACTGGAAGCCTGATGTGGTGGGCATTAATGTCCCCTTTTCAGGATGGTCAAAAGCAGCTTTTGAAGTAGCGGCGCTTGTTAAAGAGGTTGAAAGCAATATCATTACAGTTATGGACGGTGTGCATCCCTCCGCAAGGCCGGAAGATTGTCTATTAAATTCAAATGTGGACTTTGTAGTTATTGGAGAGGCTGAAAACACATGGCTTGAGCTTGCTGACGCTCTTGAAAGGGGAGCACCTGTGAGTTTTTTTGAGAATATAAGGGGTTTAGGATTTAAGGAAAGGGAAAGAATTAGAATTAATCCGCCACGACCGTTAATAATGGACTTGGATTCGTTACCCTCCCCGGCGAGACATCTTCTTCCCATGGAAACATACTTTAAAGTTGTAAGAAAGAGTCCGCTGAGGGGCGAGATCTTTAAGCCGTGGACTACAATCATAACAAGCAGAGGTTGTCCATACCATTGCATTTTCTGTTCAGCCCATCTTGTTAGAGGTAGGGCATGGCGTGGAAGAACACCTGAGAATGTTGTGGCGGAAATAGAACATGTGGTTAAGGTTTATGGCGTCAAGCAAATAGACTTTCATGACGACAATCTAACTTTTGACAGGAAGAGAATGGAGCAAATCTGCGACCTAATAGTGGAAAAGGGACTTGACATAGAATGGTTTACGCCCAATGGTGTTAGGGCGGACACGCTGGACGAGAATCTTCTAAAAAAGATGAAACGGGCCGGATGTAAACGGATATATGTGGCTCCAGAATCGGGAGTTCAGAGGGTTGTAAACCAGGTGATAAATAAGAAACTGGATTTAAGATCGGTTGAAAGGGCTGTGGCCCTATCTAGGAAGGTTGGAATTAAAGTTGCATGTTTCTTCATAATAGGGCTTCCAGGCGAGACAAAAGAGGACATAAAAGCCACCATAAAATACGCCTACAAGCTTAGGCGACTCGGGGCAGATAAATTCTATTTCAGCTATGCCATGCCCCTTTATGGAACTAAACTGTACGAAATGGCCGTGAAAATGGGATATTTAAGTGAAGAATTCAGCGATGATGCCCTCTCAGCAGTTGAACCCCTAATAGAAACCAGCGAATTTTCAAAAGAAGATCTGATTAAATTAAGCATAGAGGCAAACAATGTGAACCCCCTTATAACGCTTGACAAGCTTAAGTCGCTGATTAAAAATCCGAGAAGCGCTCTGAAGTTTCTTTATGAGCGTGTAATCCATTAATGATTTTCCAAAACGGTGCCAAAGATATATAATTGCAAAACGTATTTTGGATTCAGAAGGATTCCCCATGCATGTAACGCTTGTAAATCCGCCCTACCCCAGCGGCGCGCCAAAATCCACGTATGTTCCCATGGGAATAAGCTACCTAACATCCTATCTGGAAAGTCATGGCTTTGACGTAGATGTTATTGACTTTCAAGCATTACCCTTCAATGAGGAGTATTACATTAAAAGATTAACCGAGAAGGCTCCCAGCATTATCGGCGTGACATCCACAACACTTACATACTGGCCGGCTCTGCGTCTAGTCAAAATAGCTAAAAAGACATGCCCAGAAAGCCTCGTCGTCATGGGCGGCCCCCACGTGACAGTCGTGGACAAAGAGGCTCTCACTGAATGCCCAGAACTGGATGTTGTCGTTAGAGGCGAAGGAGAACAGACCCTTCTAGAATTGGCAAAATTAAAGGCTGCATCGTCGCTGGGGAGCCTTCATGAAGTTCCTGGGATCACCTTCAAAAGCGACGGCGAAATCATTCGAAATAAAGATAGGCCGTTCATCCAGAACCTGGACACATTACCCTTTCCGGCTTTTGATCATCTCCCCCTTGAGAATTATCGCCTATATGGAAAAACATACCTGCCCATAATAACAAGTCGAGGATGCCCCTTTCAATGCACCTTCTGTCTAGCTTCAAAAATGAGCGGTAAAAGGTTCAGGGCGCGAAGCCCCAAAAACGTTTTAGCCGAACTGGAACTGCTCAGGGACAAGTATGGGGCTGACGCTATAACGTTCTATGATGATACCTTCACCTTCGACATGGAAAGAGCCCGTGAAATCTGCGAGGAGATTAAGCGCAGAGGCTTTAAAGTTCCATGGGACTGCCGAACAAGGGTAGACAGAGTATCCAGAGGGCTGCTCGCTATTATGAGGTCGGCGAACTGTCAACTCATACACTTCGGCGTTGAATCAGGCAGCCAGGAAATTTTAAACGCTATGAAAAAGGGCGTTACAGTGGAGCAGAACATGAGGGCAATCCAATGGGCTAAGGAGGCAGGCATACTGGTCGCAATATCTGTGATCATTGGGTATCCAGGCGAGAACGAGAAGACAGTTCAGGAAACAGTTGAATTCATTAGAAAATCGGAGCCTGACTACGTCTACGTCTGTGTCCCAACACCATATCCAGGCACGGAACTCTACGATATCATCAAAAGTTTAGGCTGGAAAATGTCCACCGACTGGAACGGTTATGACGAGCAGACGCCCCTATTCGAGAACCCCAACCTTCCGCCTGAGAGAATAAGGGCGATTAGACGGGAATTCTACAATAGATACCTTTCACCACTTTATATATTGCGTAAATCCATGAGAAACGACTTCTACAGCAGGGTGATGGCGCGGGTTGCCATAAACGACATCCTATGGCGCCTAAGAATTCCCAGAGTTATAGGCAGTTTCAAAAAATTGTTTTATGGCTAAATATTTAGCACAGTCTTGTATTATCCGTAAAGTTTTATTTTAGATACGATCATGAAAAGGTTCTTTGCCATTTTCCGCCTATCATCGGTACTAAGTACCTCTGCAACTTGAGTATCGCAATTAGCATTCTTGATTTTCAAACAAAAGTTTTATTAACTGATAGAACTTAAAACGTTCTTTTGGTGATTTTAAAGTGAGGAAAACCTTACCACTGGCTGTAACGATATTTTTTGTTTCAATGATCCTTGCACCAACTATGGCTGTTGCAATTAATTTCGCCTATGCCGCCGGAAGAAGCTGGCCAACCTTCACTTTCTGCACAGCGGCTCCGAACCCTGTTGGCGTGAACCAGCAAGTTCTGCTTTATGTATGGCTGGATAAATGTCCTCCCACAGCCACAGGCCCGTATGGTGATCGCTGGGAAAAACTGTATATTGACATCATTAAGCCCGACGGAGCCAAAGAAACTATAGGCCCGCTAACATCAGACCCAATAGGCTTTGCATATGCGCTTTACACGCCGAACATGGTTGGAACATACAAGATTCAGGGCAGGTTTGAGGGGCAAACCCTTGAGGGCAAGAACTTGCCTCCCACCGGAAGCATGGGCGCCGCTTTCATTGGAGACTATTACCAACCAAGCAAAAGCAGAGTTATCGAATTAATTGTGCAAGAGAAACCACTTCAGCCATATCCCGACGCTCCATTGCCCACCCAGTATTGGACACGTCCAATAGACGCCCGTTACCATAGTTGGTCTAAGATTTCTGGAAATTGGATGGGGACGCCGGCCGTGCCTTTGAGACTCGCAGCGAACACTGCTGGGCCTGAAACTTCCCATATTCTATGGGCCAAGCCGCTGACCATAGGCGGGCTTGTCGGCGGAGATTTCGGAGCCGTTTCATACTACACGGGCAACGCCTATGAGGGCAAATGGTGGCCGCCAGTAATAATCAACGGAATACTTTACTATAATCAGTATCCCTCAAGCATGGCGTACGCTGAGATAACCGGGATGATGGCCTCATACTACATGACGGGAGTGCGCGCCGTAGACCTTAGAACAGGCGAAGAATTATGGTACAACCCAAACATACGCATAAACTTTGGACAAATATTCCAGTATGACTCCATGAACCAGCATGGCGCCATACCCTACCTCTGGCGCGTCGAAGGAACCACTTACATATGCTATGACGCTTGGACTGGACGCTGGTTCTGCAACATCACAAACGTGCCCTCGGGAACAAGGATTTACGGGCCTAAGGGCCAGATCCTAATCTACCAGCTCAACACAGTCAGGAGGTGGCTTGCCTTATGGGATTCGTCACACATATGGCAGCTGACAGGTGCGTATGATATCCCTGGAGCCTTACCTAACGGAACCGCAGCTCAGATGTGGAGGCCCTTCAACAAAGTTGTGGATGGAAGAACCGGCTACGTGTGGAACAAAACGTTGCCGGCCGGGCTGACTGGAAGCATAAACTATATCCTTCCAAGCGGTCTAGTTGAAGGTAAGGCAGATCCTGAAGTGATTATAGGCTCTGTTTTCAGGACAAACTATGTGGGTCCAGGCTATGTTGGCGTAAGTGCGCCTACAACCAACTTCACAGTATGGTGCCTAAGCGCTAAAGACGGCAGTCTAATATGGATGAAGGATTACATAGCGCCTCTCCAGGGCGCCGCCAACGGACTAACATATTCGCTAGTGGCGGCTGACGTGAACGAAGGAATATTCCTAATATGGAGTGCCCAGGCTAGACAATATTGGGCCTTCAGTCTTAAGGATGGATCCTTCCTGTGGGGTCCAACCGAACCTGAAGACGAGTGGGACTTCACTGTTGGAACAAACAGAATAATCGCTTATGGCAAGGTTCTCTCAACAGGATATGGCGGAATCCTGTACTGCTATGATGCCAAGTCCGGAAGGCGCCTTTGGACATACGAGGCTAAAGATCCATACTATCTAGAAGCCAAGTGGACTGGAAGATACCCGCTGGAGATAGCCCTTGTGGCGGATGGCAAAGTGTATGTTTACTCGGGTGAGCACTCGCCTGACAACCCAGCTGAAAGAGGCGCCTACCTGAGATGTATAGAAGTTGAGACGGGCAAGGAATTGTGGAAGTTGCCCTTCTACTTCAGCCACTGGGCCCGCAACCCAGCCATAGCTGACGGAATCTTTGTCTACATGAACGCCTATGACCTTAGAATATACGCTATTGGCAAGGGGCCCTCAGCCACGGAAGTCACCGTCTCACCTAAAGTCGTAGTCCAAGGCGAAAGCGTCCTAATAGAGGGAAGGGTTACTGACCAGTCCTCAGGAGCAAAGGGCACCCCAGCCATAGCTGATGAGTACATGGACGAATGGATGGAATATCTTTACATGCAGGCTCCAGCGCCAATGAACGTTAAAGGAGTAGATGTTACATTGCAAGCTGTGAAGCCAGATGGCTCAATGGTCAACATTGCCACAGTAAAATGCGACGGCGACGGAAGATTCAGCTATCTATGGACTCCGCCAGATAAGGGAACATACACCATCATGGCAACCTTCGCCGGATCAAAATCCTACTGGCCTTCTTACGCTGAAACAGCCTTAGGCGTAGAACCAGCGCCCCCTGAAAAGCCTGCAGCAGCTACACCGGAGCAGGTTCAATCCACAGTTGAGCAGGCGGTTCAAGCTCTACAGCCAATAATACAGGCCTTGATAGTGCTAGTTATAATCGCCATTATAATAGGCATATACAGCATTTACGACCATAGAAAACTCAGAAAGTAAGCTGCTAAGTCCCTTCTATTTTTATCTCTTCATGTTCATTCCAAAATGCCGGTCTTTCTGTCCTTTTAAGCGCACTTTAGACCTTCTAAGCCCATGCTAATTGGTAGTGGGCCTATCAATTTCTTGAACTTCTATTATCATAAACCAAGGGTTAACGTCCCCTAATGCTATGAAAATTGATAGGTAGCCATTTTTATGTTGATTCTCTAAATTTAAATCGTTAAACGGCTTGCCCATTACCAAAATTTATTTGTTTCCATTGCATTGCAGAAAATTATAAATACTGTCTGCATAAATCCCAAGTTGGGGAGGAAATTGAAATGAAGCTGAACAAAGTTTGGTGCATAGTTTCTCTTGCGATAATTCTGCTGGTGCCTTTTATCGCCAATATGCAATTAGTTAAGGCTGCAATTGTTCAATACGACACCTATCTACACGTTATGGTAGCGCCGAATCCTGCTGGGGTCAACCAGCAGGTTGTTGTCACATTTCAACTTGACAAGGTTAATCCATTAGCTCTGGGTGTTAGGGGCGGCGAGCACTTTAAGGGCTTCATAGTCACAATAAAGAGGCCGGATGGTATTAATGAAACGAAGGGGCCATTCACTGCATGGTCTACGTCAGGCTATTTCTTCTTTTATACACCAACTATGGTTGGCGAATACGTTCTTCAAGCCAGCTTCCCCGGGCAATGGGCAAACACAACAACCCTACAACGTTGGTATAAGCCGAGCATGAGCCGCCCCGTCACCCTTATAGTACAAAGCGAGCCTGCTTCCTCATATCCAAGCGTACCTTTACCGACGGATTACTGGACTAGGCCCCTTCAACCAGAAATAAAGGGCTGGTCAAGCATAGCTGATAATTGGCTTATGCAAAGTTATGATTATATAACGCGTTCATTCTGCGCATGCTGCGCCTTCGCCCCATACACGATAGCACCAAACAGTCCGCATGTGCTTTGGACTAAGCAGCTTATCTTCGGAGGAGTAGCAGGAGGACCCTATGGAGACAAGTTGTACTATACAGGACTCTCGTATGAGCAATACTATAACCCGCTAATAGTTAACGGAAGAATAATCTATACTGAGCATCTTCCAACAACAGCTACTGTTTACGGCACCCGTTGCCTTGACCTATACACAGGAGAGGAATTATGGTACTTGGAGGGCGTTAACATATCCTTTGCTCAAATATTGGATGTTGAAAATCCAAATGAACACGGGCTTATCGCCCATCTATGGGAAGTCTCAGGTCCGCTCACCAATACTACACTAAAAATGTATGATGCTTTTACTGGACGCTACATCTTAACAATAAAGAACGTGCGTTGGGGTGGAAGCGGAGCCTTCGGTTCTAGCCAAACAATATTTGGTCCCAGTGGTGAAATATTATCATATAGCATTGACCCCGCACGAAAGCGTCTAATACTCTGGAATTCAAGCAAAGCCCTCTACACGGCTTTTCCATGGATTGGAGGGGAGATAGGCAACATTTACAATCCGGCAACAGGCGCTGTGGTAGATGGACGACTAGGAATAGAATGGAATGTGTCAATACCAGTTGATGTGCCGCCGAATGCCAACATTAGGAGGGTTGAAGGAGGCTATATCCTGGTAACAAACGTCACGGGTGTTACAAGCACCATTTACGCCTATGATATAATGGTCTTTCCAGCCACTTTGAGAAGGCAGCCTGATGGAAGCTACCCAGACTCGATTAATTACCTTTGGCGAAAACAAATAACCGATGTTTACATGGCCTTCTTTAAGTGCAGCAACATAAAGGATGGAGTCTTCGTCATGTTTGATGAATCGAAATTGCAATTCCATTGCTATAGCATTGAAACCGGAGACCAATTATGGGTAAGCGAACCTATCGAAAGCGGATGGGCCATATTCACCTATCAATACTATATCGCTTATGGTAAACTATACGCTGTGGGCTATGACGGACACTTCCGTGCATATGACATAAAAACCGGAAAACTTGTGTGGGACTTCTACTTCGGCAACTCGGGCACAGAAACAGTTTACGGGTCATGGCCAAACTACAGCGGCTTCAACATTGCCGATCATAAAATATATGTAACAAATGATGAGCACTCTCCGGACTCTGTTCTATGGCGTGGAGCTCGCCTCTGGTGCATTGACGCCGATACCGGTGAGCTTATTTGGAGCATCACTGGCATGATGCGCCATGGAGCAATTTCTGATGGAATATACACCGTACTGAATTCTTACGATGGCGTCATATACACTTTCGGCAAGGGGCCAAGCACCGTGGAAGTTAGCGCCCCACAGACGGCAGTTCCTTTGGGCACTAGCATCTTAATAAATGGAAAAGTTTTGGATATGTCTCCAGCCCAGAAGGGTACACCATGTGTGGCTAAGGAAAGCATGAGCGCCTGGATGGAGTATTTGCATATGCAGAAGCCCTGCCCGCCAGAGGTCAATGGAGTTCCAGTAGATCTGTACGCCATTTACCCCGACGGAACGTATAACCAAATTGGAACAGCCACAACAGATCCCCTTGCAGGGGGAATATTCTCCCTCGCATGGACCCCGCCGAAGGAAGGCGTATACACGATCATAGCCGTGTTCAAGGGTGATGAATCCTACGGCAGCTCATCAGCGGGAACAGGCTTGCTGGTGACTGCTGCACCATCAGTAGCCGCAACAGCCGAGCAAGTTACTGAACAGACTGGAGCATTACGGTCCACTATAGAAGCCGTGCAGCAAAGCATACAGCCCACACTAACGGCAATAGTAGTCATAGTTATTATATGTATATGCCTTGTAGCCTACGACATATACATTAATAGGAAAGCACTTAAACAAACCAGATAGCAAATTTCCCTTTTTCTTTTTCAGATAAAGGAAATTTCTCCGGTACTATTTGAATAATTCTGGCTTTCATTTCAGTTAGTAATTGCAAAATGCCGATTTGGCAAAATTCAATATTTATAAATACCAGTTATCTAGAGTTCAATATGGAGGAATCTATATTATGAAAAGCTACCCGAAGAAGTTTTTGATCGCTACGATTTCAATGTTAATGATGGTTTCAATGGCCTTTATTATTTATACGCCCTTTGTAATCGCACATAAACCTCCATGGCAAATTCCAACATTTGCTTATGTATCAGTTGCAGCTAATCCTGTCGGCAAGGGGCAGACGGTTCTAATTTATATGTGGCTTGACAAGTGTCCCCCCACGGCTACCGGACCTTGGGGTGACAGGTGGGAAGGCTTCACCCTAAAAATAACAAAGCCTGACGGCAGCGTAGAAACCATAGGTCCCATCACATCCGACCCTGTGGGGTTTGCTTACACGGCCTACACCCCGGATCAGGTTGGAGAGTACAAAATCAAATTCTACTTCCCAGGGCAAACTTTGGCGGGCAAAAATCTCGCGCCGGGTCAATTCCTTGGAGTTGAGTATATCGGCGACTACTTTATGCCAAGCGAGAGTGAGGAAGTAATCCTGAGAGTTCAAGAACAGCCAATCCCAGATTATCCTGAGCCGCCGCTTCCGACAAGCTACTGGACAAGGCCCATAGATGCCCAAAACCATGAATGGTATCAGATTTCCGGAAACTGGCTTAAAACGCCTTCCAACGATTTCGCCCCATACACTAAGGCTCCAGAAACGGCACATATAGTATGGGTAAAATCATTAACTTTTGGGGGTCTAGTGGGCGGAGAATTAGGCGATACTTCATTCCACTGTGGAAATGCCTACGAGGGTAAGTGGTGGCCACCCGTGATCATTGGTGGCATTCTCTATTATAACGAGTGGCCTGCAAGCATGGCGTACAGCGAGGGCTTCGGCATGGCCGCCTACTATATGCCCGGCGTCTACGCTGTTGATCTGCGAACTGGAGAGGAGATATGGCATAATCCCAACATACGCATAGACTTCGGCCATGTGTACAGGTATGACTCTATGAACCAGCACGGCGCTTTTGCGTATCTCTGGCGTGTAGAGGGAACAACCGCAATATGTTACGATGCATGGACAGGACGCTGGCTCTTTAACATAACAAATAGTCCAATAAGCGCAGGCTTGTTTGGCGCTCCATGGATATTCGGCCCTAAAGGAGAAATAATCACAGTTGAACTTGGCCCTCCCTCTCTAGTGCCATTTATGCCTGCAACCTACAGATACTTCCGAATATGGAACGCCATGGCTATTCCTGGGCTAACAGGCGCCGCGGATATACCCGGGGCTCCACTGAATGGAACAGCAGGGCAGATGTGGAGACCCTACAACAAAGTTGTTAATGGACGCACCGGATATATTAAAAATATAACACTGCCAGAACCTATAACCGGAGGATCCATTGTAAGAATTCTCAGCGACTACAACCCAGACAGGATAATAATTTCAGATCTCCCAGCTATGATGCTAACATACACGCCCATCGAGCGATTCACAGTCTGGTGTATAAGCATAAAACAGGGCGAGGAGGGCAGGTTGCTATGGAAGAAGACATACAACATTAAAACCGACTTTGTTGAGGGTGGACAAATAAATTGGGGAGCCTTTAGTCTAGAAGATAAGGTTTTCACGGTATGGTGTCCACAGACAAGGCAGCACTGGGGCTTCAGCCTCGATACAGGAGAGAAAATATGGGGTCCAACCAAATCCCAGCCCTCATGGGACTTTACAGTGGCAACGGTTCACGCCATAGCTTATGGAAGACTATTCTCCTTTGGTATGGCCGGTGTACTCCATTGCTACAACGTTAGGACTGGCGAGCTGCTGTGGACATGCGCCATCAATGTTCCATATCTAAGCGAATCAAAGTGGAGTGGAAACTATCCAGCCTGTACCATGCTCATCGCCGACAAAAAAGTCTACCTATTCACAGGAGAACACTCCCCAGACGACCCCAAGGAAAGGGGAAGTCCCCTCGCATGTGTTGACATAGATGGGAAACTGTTGTGGAGAATACCCTTCTACGCTTCCCACTGGGCGGCCAATCCAGCAATAGCCGACGGCTATCTAGTTTACATGAACGCCTATGACAACCGCATATACTGCTTCGGCAAAGGGCTTACAAAGACGACAGTTTCCGTTCAGAATGATGTTGTCCCGCTTGGATCAAGCATTCTAATAAAAGGAACAGTTAGTGACTTATCACCAGCAGTAAAGGATACGCCATGTGTTTCAGACGATGATATGAGCGCCTGGATGGAATACCTTGTTCAGCAGAAGCCTATGCCCCAAAATGTTGGCGGCGTAAATGTTGAATTATATGCTATAGACGAAGCTGGAAAAACCACATACATAGACACCGTATGCACCGACCCCTTGAACGGCGGAGTATTCCGCAAACTCTGGACGCCGCCAGCAGAAGGCACATACATCATAACAGCCGTCTTCGCAGGAACCAAAAGCTACTGGGACAGCTACGCCTCAACAGCCATAGCCGTAACAACCGCCCCGCCAGCCGCAGCCACAGCCCAGCAAATTACAGAACAGGCCCAGACAATTCAATCCCTACAATCCACAGTTGAAGCTCAACAGCCGCTAATAACAGCGCTAATGGTGCTTGTTGTAATAGCAATAATAATCGGTGTAGTAAATATAGCGGTGGTTATGAAGAAAACCCGCAAATAGATTCCCTCTTTTTCCTTTTTATCTGTTAAGGCAAAGCTTTTATCTCGCTCGCAAAATTTATCTTCATACAAAAAGGGGAGGAAAAATTTGGCTAGAATGAAGATATCCTCTATAGTTTTCACCATGTCTTTGGCGCTGATAGTGCCTTTAATCTTTGCAGGAATCGCTGCTGCTCCGGTGGACTACGTTGAATGGAAAACGTTTGCCTTCATAATAGTTGCGCCAAACCCTGCAACCGTCAATCAGCCAGTATATGTCATGTTCAGGATCGACAAAACTTATCCTGGTGGAACTCTGCTTGGCCCGTTCTGGGAAAACTTCAAAGTGGTCATTACCCGGCCAGATGGCAGTGTTGAGGAGCGAACAGGTTTAAGGGCTGACTCTACAGGTGGAAGCTGGTTCATGTACACCCCTACGATGACCGGCGTTTACAAGTTTCAAACATTCTTCCCAGGTCAATGGGTTAACACAACAACACCGAAACGCTGGTACACACCCAGTCAAAGCAGAGTGTTGGAAGTTCTTGTAACAACCGAGCCTCAGCCCTCAATCCCGGATGTACCGTTGCCCACGGATTATTGGACACGTCCAATATACGCAGAAAACAAGGGCTGGTGGCATGTTGCCGACAGCTGGCTAATGAAGGGTTATGATTACGTATATAGAGGCTTCCCTGGGGCAACAGCTTTTGCACCCTACACTTCTGCTCCCAACAGCCCGCATATAATGTGGACTAGGCAGCTTTGGTTTGGAGGAGTTGCTGGCGGCCCCTTCGGCGACAAACAATACTATACTGGCCTATCATATGAGCAGCCTTTTGAACCCATAATCGTAAACGGGCGCATAATCTATACTGAACATGATCCATCCGCTACTGCAAACGTTATTGGAACACGCTGTCTAGACCTTTATACGGGCGAAGAAATATGGTTCCTAGACGGAGTCACAATAGATTTCGCGCAAATATATGATATCGAAAACCCGAATGAGCATGGGCTTATTGCCCATTTATGGAGGGTTTCAGGCCCTGCAACCAACGGCACATGGATAATGTATGACGCCTTTACAGGCAAGAAAGTGTTAACAATCACGAATGTGGTCTGGGGAGGTTCGCAACTCGTAGGAGGAACCATAAAATTCGGCCCAAAGGGTGAGCTAATAACCTTCTATATAGACAATGCTAGGAAAAGATTCATAGTTTGGAACTCAAGCAAGGCCATATTTGCTGGATTCCCATGGATAGGCGGAGTTCAAGGCGCAATATATAGTCCCACAATGGGATCCACCATCAATGGCAAACCGGGAATACAATTAAATGTTTCCATACCTGCAAACCTGCCGCCCTTGAGCACAGGCTACCCGCTTCTAGGCGGGGAAGGCGTAATAGTTGCATACTACCAAGACAGCACAAAATATCCAAACGTCTACATGATCGTAGGCTTCGATGAAAAAACTGGACAAATGCTCTGGCAAAAGAACATAACCGACATCTATGGAATGTTCTGGAGGCCCAGCAAGAATGTTGACAGCGGAATATTCGTGCTGTATGACGAGGCAACAACTAAACTACACGCCTTTGATGTGCATACAGGTGAAAGGCTTTGGGTCAGCGAGCCCCTGAACACTTTAGGTGAATATCCAAGCGACTTTGCAACCTTCACGCGAGACTATCATGTGGCTTATGGAAAAGTTTACACAGCAGGGTATGACGGTCATGTAAGGGCCTTTGACGCCAAAACCGGAAAACTCGTATGGGACTACTACTTCGGCAGCTCGGGCTACGAAACGGTATACGGCACATGGCCTGTCTACAATGGCTTCACCATAGCCGACCACAAAATATACGTTTCAAATGATGAACATTCACCAGACTCAGTCATGTGGAGGGGCGGCAGACTAGTATGCTTAAATGCAGATACAGGAGAACTAATCTGGGGGATATCTGGCGTCTTCCGCAATCCCGTCGTCTCGGATGGATACCTAGTTTCAGTAAACTCGTATGATGGAAGAATTTACTGCTTCGGCAAGGGACCCAGCGCTACTACGGTTTCCGTTTCATCCAAGACCGTAGCTAAGGGCTCCAGTGTCCTAATTGAGGGCACAGTAACTGACCAGTCTCCAGCCCAGAAGGGCGTTCCATGTGTGGCTAAGGAAAGCATGGGCGCCTGGATGGAGTATTTGCATATGCAGAAGCCCTGCCCGCCAGAAGTTAAAGGTGTACCTGTAACGTTAATGGCAGTCAAAGAGGATGGGAAAGCAATAAACATAGGCACAGCCGTCACAAATGGTTTCTACGGAACCTTCGCCCTAGAATGGAATCCGCCTGAAGAGGGCGTATATACGATAATAGCCACATTCAACGGTGATGAATCCTATGGAAGCTCATCAGCAGCCACAGCACTACTAGTAACCGCTGCTCCGCCAGCTGCAGCCACAGCCCAACAAGTTTCAGAACAGGCAGCAGCAACGCAGGCCACGATGGAGAGCTTGCAGCAAAATCAGGAATCTATGCAATCTTTAGTGAACATTCTCCTTGTGCTGGTTGTAATAGCAATAATAATTGGCATAGTCAATGTAGCAGTCATAATCAAAAAAGCCGGCAAATAGCCTCCTTGTCCGCTTCCCTTTTATTTTCATACATGAATTTTAAAAAGCCAACCTTAAACGCCAAATAATATGGTTTACTGCTATCCTGGCTAATATACGATTATAGAAGCTGCCCTTTAATAACTGTCTAAAAATATACCCTACAGAATAAAATTCGTCGTAGAATTTCCGTCTTAACTCCAAGAGTTCATCCCCATTTATAAGCGGATTTTCAAAAACCGGGGTTAAAGTGTCATACTTAGACCAATCTTCAATCATTTTCCACCCTTTCTCCTTCACTAGATTATAAAGCTCAGTTCCAGGATAAGGCGTAGCTATGCAGACATATGCATCGTCAGGCTTTAACCTCTTTAGAAAATTGAGGGTTCGCTGAACATCCTCTAATGTTTCTCCGGGATAACCAATTATAATCGAGGTAACAACTGAGATTCCAGCGTCCTTAATGAGTTTCACAGCCTCCTCATTCTGTTTTATGGTTGTGCCCTTCCCCACCGCTTTAAGGGTGTTCTGGGAGGCTGACTCCACACCTAAAGTTATAACCTGGCATCCTGCCTTCTTCATCTTCTTAAGAAGATCCGGATAAATACGATCAGCCCTTGTTTGGCAATCCCATGGTACTTCTATGCCCCTCTGAAGTATCCCTTCACAAATTTTCTCAACCCTTTCTTTGCTATAAGTAAAAGTATCATCATAGAAGGTTATGGCGTCAGCTCCATGCTCCTTAATAAGCCACTCCACCTCGTCCACAACTTTCTCCGGGCTTCTCATTCGAACCCTCTTTCCAAAAAACCTTGAGGTAACACAAAAAGAACATTGATAGGGACATCCGCGGCTTGAAACTATGGGAAGAATCCTCCTACCAAAAACCCTGTACCTTTCAATAGGAAAATACTTAAACGCTGGCCTCGGAAGAGAATCAAGATCCTCAATAAAAGGCCTATCGGGATTCCTGATAATTTTATTTCCATCCCTGAATGTTATACCTAAAATTCCGTTAAAGTCAACGCCGCGAGAACAGGCGTATACTATTTCCGTAATAGTATGCTCTCCCTCCCCCCGCACAACAACGTCCACAGAAGCAGACTTTTTAAGAATATCTTCGTCCATGAATGTTGGATGAACACCTCCCATCACAACAATACTCTCCGGGCAAACCTCCTTCGCCAAAGATGCCGCCTCTAAAGCAGAATCCACAATAGGCGTCATGGACGTTATACCGACAACGTCAGGCTTAAACAACGATAGTTCTGATTTGAGGTCATTAAAGCTTTTATGAAGCGCCATGCAATCTAAAACCTTAACCTCGTGGCCCGCCCTTTCAAGGACAGCCGCTAGATACGCTAAACCTATTGGCATGTAAGGCTGATGCCTGTATGTGCCTGAACGTGGAGGAGGATTTATCAAGGCGACAGATGCCATTCCAACACTCTTCGTAATCTACAGCCTAAATTTCTCTATATCCTATATTTACGTTTCCAGCAGAGTCTTATGGGCTGGACGAATAAATAGTGCTCAAATTAAATGGGAAAACCGATTTAAAACCCTCTAAGTCTACCCCGATAAGGGCTTGCATACAACTAAAAGTTCGTTGACAAAAACCTTTTAAATTAAAATACCATCGAAGTATGTGATTAAAATGTCTCACGTTCAAAAAACAAGAGGGCCGCTTCTTATAACTTCTTGGAGGGCAACGAGGGCCTGCAATCTCAATTGCCTTTACTGTAATGTTGAGGCCAAAGCTGAACCTGCGCCAGACGAGTTAACTACGAAAGAGACGCTTATGCTTGTGGATCAAATATACGAGTTTGGCTCCGAATGGTTTGGGCTGAAGGGCGGAGAGCCCCTTATGCGAAAGGATGTTTTCGAGTGCATAGGCTATGCAAGGAGCATAGGCCTTAACATTTGTCTACTGACAAACGGTTGGTTTGTTGATGGTGAAGCCTACCAGAGCCTAGTTAAAAATGAGGTTTTCACATCCGTAAGTATAGACGGCTCAGAAAAGGCAAACGACGCCATAAGGGGTAAAGGCTCCTATAAAGCAGCTTTATCTGCAATAAAAAGGCTTTCGGACGCGGGCATATTAAATGGGCTGTCAATGGCTATTACTTCAATAAACCTTAAGGAAGCAGAACACATAATTGCGCTTGCAGAGGAGTACGGCGCCAAGTTCGTGTGGTTCAACCATCTGCTACCGTGTGGGAGAGCCAGAAGCCAATATCAGCTTGAGCCCACGCCTGAACAATATGAATGGTTCCTTAACAACCTCTATGATTTAATGCATAAAACCTACAAAAGAAAGTTTGACTTCCACATTCACTGCCCCTTCTTTGCTAGAATATATAAGGAAAGGAATCCGGAGCGATTTCAGGATTGGTTTGAAAACGAGTTTACGGGAAAATGCATATACTTCCTGTTCGGCGGCTACCTAAGCGTGCTGGAGAACGGCGATGTAATACCATGCTTCTACTCTGAAGGTCTAAAAATAGGGAATATAAGAGAAAAAACGCTGAAGCAGCTATGGAAGGAGGTTCAGGAAAAAGAGTTCTACAAGAGGATCAAGGATCCCAACAATCTAAAGGGTAAATGTGGAATCTGCGAATATAGGGACATATGCGGGGGATGCCGAACCAGGGCCTACGCCTACACTGGAGACTACTTTGAATCCGATCCCGCATGTGCATATGCCCCGGGCAGTCCAATAGTGAATAGACTGCACACCTGCACAGGCGCAACAAACATCGCCTACCTGAAAAGAAGTAAGAAGTAACTGCTTAACTTCCAAAAGTGTGGGTTGTGGCACCTTCAGCGAAGGCAAGTCTTGTTCTATATAATGGCACAATCATAACTATGAGTAGGCATAAGCCAAAGGTGCAGGCAGTGGCGATTGTAAACGAAAAAATAGCGAAGGTGGGCACAAACGATGAAGTCAGCCCTTTAATCGGCCCGCAGACCCAGGTGATAAACCTAAACGGAAAGACGGTTATCCCAGGGCTTATCGACACCCACATACACTTAGCTGACTTCGGAAAAATTCTCTCCTGGCTCGACCTTAGAAACGCCAAGTCAATCCTAGAAGTAAAGGAACAAATCGGCCGTTTTGTAAAGAAGATGCCTAAAGAAAAATGGGTAATCGGCCATGGATTGGGCAACATAAACCTAAAAGCATCAATCTTAGACGAGGTTGCCCCTGAAAATCCAATAATTCTCTACCATCAAAAAGGCCGAACATGCATTGTAAATAGTAAAGCCCTAAAAATGGCAGGGATAACAAAGGATACCCCTTCGCCTCAAGGCGGAGAAATCGAGAAAGACCCCATAACAGGCGAGCCTACAGGAGTTCTGCATGAAAATGCAACAGACCTTGTTTGGAAAATTGTACCTCAGCCCACCGAAAAAGAACTCATGGAATACGTGGAGTCCGCGCTCAAGAAGATTGTTGAGGCGGGGTTAACCACAATCCACTGGATTGTCACATCAACCTCAGAATTGGGCCTCATTGCGAGCCTGCTAAAGAGGGAACAGCTACCGCTAAGGATTAGGCTTGTAGTCCCAATAAACATGCAAAACCATCCAGTTATTGACGCTGTAAAGAAGAGAGTCCATCCCTACATAAGGCTCTTGGGTTTTATAATTTTTGTAGATGGTTCCCTATCCGCGCAGACAGCAGCCCTCTCTCAACCATACACAAACATGCCGACCGCTGGCAACCTTCTCCAAACCGAAGAAAATATACGCAAGCTAATGTCCGAGGTGTTAGAGAATGAGCTTCAACCGATAATCCACGCAATGGGCGATAGGGCCATAGACCTAGCCTTAAGCGCCATCCAAAAGTTCCTTGAAAGGATTCACCATGACAAGTTTCGTCCAATAATAGAACAGCCAGCAGTCCTAAACCCAGAATTGATCAACCGCATGAAAAACTTTAAAGTTACAGCATCCATTCAACCCCTATGCATCATAACCGAATTTGAAGCATGGTCAGCTATACAGCGTCTAGGACAGGAAAGGGCTAGATGGCTCTACCCATTGAAAACGATGATATCAACGGGCGTCCGGGTTTGCGGGGGTTCAGATTGCCCCATGGAACCACTAAACCCATTTGCCCAAATTAAGGCATCGGTTACAAGGCCATACTTCAAGGAGGAACAGGTAACCATCGAAGAAGCATTACGCATGTACACTACAAACGCGGCATACACTTCATTTGAGGAAAACTTGATTGGCACGATCGAGGAGGGTAAACTTGCAGATCTAACAGTGATATCCCATAACCCCTATGAAATCAACCCAGACTTCCTAGACAAGATAGATGTTGAAATAACCATAGTGGGCGGAAATGTAGTATATCAGAAGAACACAGGCGTCTTTGCGTAACCTATATTTTAGCGGTAAAAAATTAGAGTTTGGGCCGGTCTGTCGCTTAAGATGGTGGTGCCTATCCTCTCTGAAGGCATGCTAATAGCATTTTCCATACTCTTCCTAGCACTTATTATCGATTTCTTGTTTGGCGATCCGTCCCCTAACGAACCTTGGCGCCTTAGATATAAACTACATCCAACCGTTTGGATAGGCTTTCTAACTGGTTTCCTGGCGAAGCGGTTGAAACACAAAAATCCTAAAGTGGAGAAATTGAACGGCGTGCTCCTAGCGCTTATAGTGGTTGCAGTTTCAACAATATCCTCCTATTTTGTCCTAAAATTTATAGATGCTTTTCTGGGCACTATTATATACACGATTTTGGCAGCAGCTCTCCTTAAGTCAACAATTTGCATAAGGCTTGAAAGCGAATGGGCTGTTGCTGCATCGAAGGCTATAGGATCCGGGGACTTGGCTGAAGCTAGAAAATATGCCCACTTCTCTAGAAGGGACCCCTCAAACTTAAACAGCGCGCAGATAGCATCATCAGTAATAGAGTCCATGGCGGAAAACCTCACGGACTTTAAGGTTTCCCCACTCTTCTATTATGCACTATTCGGGTTTCCAGGGGCGATAGCCTTCAGGGCTATTAATACATTAGATGGAATGGTGGGCTTCAAGGATCCGGAACATATAAACATTGGATGGTTCTCTGCAAAACTTGATACGCTAGTCAACTACGTCACAACCAGACTCGTAGCATTGCTCATAATACTTGCAGCCGTAATATTAGGCGAAGACTACAAAAACGCTTGGAGAATAGCTAAACGTGACCATGCTAAGGTTCCAAGTAGAAATCACGGTTGGACGATGGCTACTGTGGCTGGAGCCTTGAATGTGCAGCTGGAAAAGCCTGGACATTACATAATTGGCGATAAAAAACAGGAAACATCCTCTGAGCATATACTAAAAACCCTGAAGATAAGAAATGCTGCCCTCATTCTATTCATAGTCATAACGGCAATTCCGCTTTTATATATACGCGTCCAGATTCTGGGCATATTGATCTAAAAAGGGACATGGTTTAAGCCAGATCGACATTTGCCTCAGCAAGCATTTCCATTATCGGCAATTGGTAGGGACATCTTGGTTCACATTCGCCGCATCTTACGCATCTGTCAGCCTTAACTTCGAGGCCACCATACAATTTCTTTGCCCAATTTCTTAAATTGTAGGCCCTGTAGAGGGTGTAAAACCTTAAAATGGCTGGAATGTTCAAGCTTTGTGGACATGGTAGGCAAAGCCCACAATCCCTGCAATAGCCATTAAGCTTAACATTGAAACGTTCCTTTTCATAGCCTGTTAGTCCCATATAATTTTTCCCAACCTCCACGGAAATTTCAACTTCGAGGGTTGACCTGAAACCAACAACCACTGAAGAAACATCTTGTGCTAGGATAAACCTTAACGCCGTCTTAACCATGGTTGCTTTATCCGGACCAAGCAGCTCTCTCAGGTCAGGCTCATCTGAAAGCAGAGACAATGAGGGCGTATATAGGCACGTTATCAGGTTTGAGGTTTTAGCCGACAGGGGCTTCATCGCTACAACTCCTATATTCATGCTTTTTGCTAAAGGCACAAGCTCCTCAAGCGCCTGTCTTGTCACTATATTAATGGGAACAAGCACCAGGTCAAACTCATTTGTTTTAATAGCTTTTACAAGCACATGGGGCTTATGCCCGGTTATTCCTATAAAATCCACAAGCCCCTCTGAACGCGCTCTCTTACAAGCCTCAAGGGCGCTTCCTAAGCTTAATGCCTTTCCCAACGTTTTTTCATCATCTATTCCATGCAGCTGGATTATATCCAGCCTGTCTGTCTTCAGTCTTTTTAAACTACACTTAATGTCCGAGTAAGCGTCCCAATCTGTTCTAGAGCCCGTTTTAGTTGCTATAACACATTCATCTCTCACGTCTTCCAGCGCCGCCCCAATTTTTTCCTCGCTGTCTCCGTCAAGTTTTGCTGTGTCAATATAATTAATTCCAAGCTCGAAGGCCCTTCTTACAACCTTCTTCGCTTCCTCCATAGGCAATTCAGCAATCCATGTCCCCCCAAAACCTATAACTGAAACCTCAAGACCGGTTCTGCCAAGCTTCCTTTTTTGCAATATATTTCCCTCTGAGGTTGAAAGATACATGCTTTAAAGAAATAAATTTCCTTTAAAGCATTTCATAGAAAACATTTACAGATAAAATAACCATAAATGGGCGGAGCTAACATTTATATGGCATATTCCTGTGACCAATTATATGCGAGAAGATCTAAAATAACGCCAGCGACGGTTCATTTCATGAATTGTTATCCTGTCTGCCTTCATAGGCATGCGCAATCCGTTCATGCGGACAGTATTATAGATAGAATTGAACAACCTGAAGTGGAAGTCCACGAGCTTTCAGATACAGGTAACCTGCCCTACAGGCAAACCTAAAATAATGGAGCTGAAATGTATGGCGCTTAATCCCCTGAAGCACAGCAGTTTCTGGGATGCATTGATAACATCCCCACCTATTAAAAAGATGTTGAACTTATCCCTTGAGAAATGCCCAGTCTGTGAAAGGCAAGTGCTTGACATAGCTATAGATGACTATGTTGGACTTGCTTCACGTAAATGCGGAAAATGCACCCTATACTCAAAGATAATAAGGTTCTGGATAGAATTTCTGCGAAGAGGCCTTTTTGTTGAAAGGGATAGGGTTGAAAAGACCCTTGCAGACCCCCATGTCAGGCGGGGTGTAAAAAACATAGTTACAACCTTTGTATATTTCGGCATAAAGAAACCCTTAACAGTTTATTCGCCTCTCCTTGTGGTCTGGGATTACACGCGCAAGTGCAATTTAAGCTGTAGGCACTGCTACTCCAACGCCGGAGTAGCATCATATAATGAGCTAACAACAGAAGAGGCTTTGAATGTTGTCGATCAGCTTGCAGACTTCGGAGTTGTAGCTTTAGCATTTTCCGGAGGCGAGCCTCTAGTTCGAAAGGACTTCTTCCAAGTTGCCGAACACGCTGTGAATTCTGGCCTTTATGTTTCGTTAGCAACTAACGGGACACTTATAAGCAGGCCTGTTGCAAGAAGGCTACGGGAAATAGGTCTGAATTATGTAGAAATAAGCATAGACGGCGCAAGCCCAGAAACCCACGACGAATTTAGAGGAATAAAAGGCGCTTTTGACATGGCGATTAAAGGACTAAAAAACTGCGTCGAGGAAGGACTGTGCACATCTATCGCCGTTACGGCAACAAAAAGAAATCTCAAAGAAATTCCAAAAATATTGGAGCTGGCCGAAAAAATCGGGGCAAAAAGATTCGCCCTGTTCAATTTTGTCCCTGTTGGCAGAGGCATGGATATGATTTTCCAGGATCTATTCCCAGAAGAAAGAGAAGAGGTGATGCTTCTCCTAGTAGATAAGCTCCTAAGCAGATCTAAATTGACTTTGCTTGCCACCGCCCCCCAACTCGCAAGGGTAGCCATAACGAGGCAGTGCGGCGTAAAAGGCGAGGTTTTCATGCCGATGGCGCACATGCAGACCACAACGGTAAGTAGCAAAACTGTAGCCCTTGCAAACTTCATAGGCGGGTGCGGCGCCGGAAGGCTTTATTGCTCCATAACGCCAGAGGGATATGTCCAGCCATGCGTTTTTCTGCCGCTGAAAGTTGGAAACTTGAGAAAGGAAAAATTTAAAGATATATGGCTGAACTCTAAAATATTCGATGCTTTGAGAGAACGTGAAAACTTGAAGGGGCCATGCGGCCGCTGCGATTATAAATTGATTTGCGGCGGATGTCGAGCAAGAGCCTACGCTTACTATAATGACATATTGGCCTCCGATGATGGTTGCATCCTTGCAAGGCGTTTATTGGAAAGTGCTTAAATGGACAGCGAAAAGAGTGTCTTCCTATTAAGGGCCAATGAAGGTGAGATTGAAAGAGTCCTGAAGCGCGCCTTAAAAATGACAGGGTTTAAAGCCAAGGGAACAGTTGTAATAAAGCCAAATATTTGTGCACCAAAATATGTACCGGGAGCCGTAACAAGTCCAACCCTTCTTGGCATCCTTGTTAGATTGCTACGCAACACAGCGGAAACAGTTATAGTGGGCGAGTCAGATGGTTACAATTATCCCTGTGAACTTGCTTTCAAGAAAACAGGAATCAAAAAAGTCGTTGAGAATGCCGGCGCAACCGTGCTAAATTTTTCAAGGGATGCACTTGTTCGGGTTCGCTTTAAAGGATCCAGCGTTAAAAGTGTTTATCTTCCAAAAACACTGTTGAGTTCAGATGCGTTAGTTAATGTGCCAGTTATGAAAACCCACGAATTCACAACCTACAGTGGTGCCATAAAAAATCTTTTTGGACTAATTCCCGATAATAGGCGAATTTTCCTACATCCTCACCTAAACGAGGTCTTATACAATATTTTCATTCACCTAAAACCAGACATCACAATAATGGATGCATTGACAGCTATGCAGGGAAATGGTCCAACAAAAGGAAAACCCGTTAGGATGGGCTTGATCTTGACGAGTAGATGTTCATTAAGCCTTGACATAGTGGCCGCAAGGATTATGAATATAGACTGGAGAAGAGTGGGCCACTTGTTATATATAGCGGAAAAAATAGGCCTTGGGGAGGAAAACATTAAAACCATCGGATGTGACCCGGCGGAGGTGACCTATAGTTTTGCCCTTCCAGAAGCGGATCTTCCTGTTAAATTACAGCATAAAATATATGAGCATGAATTCCTAACAAAAATCGCTTTCTGCAATTCAAAACTAATTAAGATTCTCCAGAAATTTATCAACCAATACCGGAAACTTCTTCATCCAGCTAGGGCTTCATTGTAGACTTGAAGAACCTGCTTTACTATATTATCCCAGTTAAATTTCACTTCAATAGTTTTTCTTCCAGCGATTCCAATTTCAGAAGCAACATTAGGATTTTCCGTTAAGTATAGAATTTTTTCAGCTAATCCCTTAGAGTCATAGGGTTTAACTAGAAAGCCATTCTTTCCGTTTTGGATAACCTCAGGAATCCCGCCGACAGTTGTTGTAATAACTGGCAATCCGCTTGCCAGAGCTTCCAACATTGCAAATGGCATATTCTCATAGATGGATGGGAAAACAAAAATGTCCGCTGCCCCATAAAGATTTGGAAGCTTCTCGTCGGGATAATATCCCAGATAAACTAATTTTTCCTCCACTTTAAGCTGCTTGGCATAACGTCTTAACCTCTCCTCTTCATCCTTCAAACCCTTTCCAGATATCAAGAATTTAATGTTCCTAAACTTCGCCACTACAGGCGGAATAGCCTCTATCAAAGTTGGCAGCCCCTTCCTACTATACAAGCGGCCCACGTAAAGGATTAAAAAATCCTCCTCTCTGAAACCAAGTTCACGTTTATACAGGTTTTTCTCATCCCTTTTTGCAGGTTTAAATTTCCAGATGTCTACACCATTATAGATCACATTGATTTTCCATGCAGGTACATTATAATTCTCCAAAATTTCCCTCTTGGTATATTCGCTGACTGCAATTATTCTATCTGAGCGTTTTAACAGTTTATACTCAAACCTCTTTAAAATTTCCTTAAAACTTCTAACAATTTTCTCGTTCGTGTTTAGACTGCTGAAGGGCTCCCTTTCAAGAGCTTTGGCTTCCCCTTCCCATGTTGAATGAACCGTTGAAATTAGCGTTTTTCCGAAACCATTCGGAATTGCGAAGCTTGGAATTAGTGGAAGATTCGCATGCGCTATATCTACTGTAAATTCAGCCTTAAGCTTACTTAAACTTCGATATGAAGATTTGAAGAAAAGAATTGGACCCAGTAGCGGAATATCCCTTACATTTATCTGTAAAACCCTAATCTCATCCTTTGCCATGTCTCCTTTATGTTCGCTGCCCTTAGTTATAACGAGCGGAAAGTTTCCATACCTACGCAACATTCTGGACAGGTAGTAAACATATGAACCCGTCCCACCAGTTATGGGGTAATACTCCGGTGTTATGAAGCATATGTTCATCAAGGTCAACTCTTAAGCTGGCTCTGGATGAAATTAATGATTGTGATGGCACCTCCTATGGTCCAGGCGATTGCCCTTACAAAGTAGACTGCCACAAGGCACAAGGCATCTACATCCCTATATAAGTATGCAAGTTTACAAGCGGAGATTATGTAGAAAATAAGAAGAGATGCAAATATTAAGGCTGAAAAATACCATAGAAACTTCTGGAAAAACCCAAGAATAGCTAATAAAAATAAAGATGCAATTAAAAATGGTTGTATGTTCATCTCGAAGCCTGTTATGAAGTCACCTTTGATCAAATTTGGGTGTTTAAAGTAAAGTTTGGTTGTATTCTTTCCGTATTGCAGCTGTTGCTTGAAGTATTCTCTCCATGTGGGTCTATTATAGTGAAAGCATTTTGCCCCTCGTTCAAGGACTATTTTGTAGCCTTTTCTGGTTATTCGAATTCCAAATTCTGTGTCATATTGGGTAGGCAGTTCTTCATTAAATCCTCCAACATCGTCAAAGATTCTCCTTTTTATAAGCAAGTTCATGGTTGCTATGCGACTCACATTTCCTCTTATGCGGCTATACCTGTACTTTAAATCAAAACCTATGCATTTTGGCAAAACTTTGTCGCTGTTCCAGGTTTCAATTGTCCCGCTAACAGCTGCAACATTTTGTTCTTTTAAATGTGGTATCAGCTTTTTCAGCCACCCCTTTTCCACTTTTGCATCAGCATCTACTATGCCAATGACATCGCTTTCCGTATTCTTTATGGCATAATTGTATGCTTGAGGCGCGTTTATGGGCATTGAGATAGCTTTAACAGGATAATTCTTTACGACTTCCAAAGTTGAATCCCGAGAGCCCCCATCGACGACGATTATTTCCAATAGCTCCTTTGGATAATCCTGTTCAAGGATTGATCTAAGGCATTCCCCTATCGTTTTTTCGTTATTCAATGTAGCAACGATTATGGATACTTTAGGCGCAAACTCGGCGCTCGGATTTTTCATGCTAATCTCCTATAAATGAGAATAAGATTGTTGAAAAGATTTTAAGTCCGTCTTGTAACGGATCCAATTTTGATTTTCCATATGTTCTCTGCTTAAACTTTATAGGTATCTCCTTAGTCCTAAAACCTCTCTTTAGGGCTTTTATCAGCAATTCGGACTCTATCTCATAACCATTAGATGTAATCCTAGTACCCTTTATTAACTCGGATTTTAAGGCTCTGTAACCAGACTGAGAGTCTGAAATGCTTTTTCCAGTTAAAACTTTTATAAGAAGGTTGAGAAACTGGACCCCCACCTTGTTTAGCTTATTTTGGAAGATATTTTCTTTATCTAGGAACCTGGACCCTATGACGATGTCAGCCTCGTCCCTGAGGATTGGAGTAATGAGCTTTGGTAACTCCTCGGGATTATGGGATCCATCAGAGTCGATGGTTACAATTATGTCGCCTTTAGCGCTTTCAAACCCTGTTCTGAGCGCGTAGCCTTTGCCCTTATGCTCTCTGAGTGACAACACTTTTACCTCGCTTTTTAAAGAAACTCTAAGAGAGTTATCTGTGGAGCAATCGTCTACAACCAAGATTTCATATGGCAGAGACATTTTCTCCAAAGCGATTTTGACACGTTTTATAACATCGCCTATTGTAAACTCCTCGTTAAAGACAGGAATAATTATTGAAATTGCTGGTTTGCGGTTTTGCATCACAACTTTTTGAAACGAAGGGATTTATAAATGATGCAGGTATAAATGTTGCGAAATGGGCAACAGATTGATAATAGCGCGAATTAGGGAGAACCTTGCTAATAGAAATAAGACGGATAGGATTATGTGGTTCTCCATGTGGTTCTTAACTTCTGTGGCAACATTTGGACTGGCGTTCTTTCCGATGATTTATCTGCTAGTGGATAGACGAAACAAACATTTTAAACGCCAAAAAGAACTAGAAGCCCTTTTAATTGCCTATTTCAAAAATGGAAAAATTGCTGAAACCAGAGACTGTGAATGTGGTCCGATTAGGAGAAACCCGCTCATCTGGTCTCTGTCCATAATACTGATCTTGCCAATATTCCTAATAGCATACTTGCTCTCTAAAGACCTAATTTTACATGCAAAAAGGCAACAGGAATTCTTTGAAGGGCTTATTGGAGAAAAAAGCTTTAAGGCACCAACAATAAACCTCAAAAATTGTGTGTTGATAACCGTGTTTACATTAGGTTTGGGTTTAATCTACTGGTTATATAAAATTTTTAACTGTTATAATTACCACTTTAAAGAGCAATGGATGATGGAGGATAAGATAATCTCCTTGATCAAGTAAAAGGGGTAAAATTGATGGCTGAAAAAGTTACTCGTAGACCTCACGGCGGAGATGTTTGGAACTTTTCAAGAAAATATGGTTTTCCTATAGAAAAAATCATAGATTTTAGTGCTCCAATAAACCCTCTTGGGCCTTCTCCGGAAGCCGTTAAGGCCATAAAGAACCTTTCAAGTTTAATTAGGTTTTACACCGATCAAAATCCAGTCGAATTAAAAAGGGATATATGCGAGTATATTGGAGGAATAAAGCCTGAAAATGTTATATTGGGAAACGGCTCCGTTGAACTCATTTACATGTTTTTGGATGTTTTTGCACGGGGATCTGAAGTAATTATTCCAGTTCCATCTTTTACCGAATATGAAAAGGCAGCGTTAAGAGTTAATGCCAAACCAATTTTTGTGGAAATGTCCGAGGATTTCTCCATGGATATCGATAAATTGAAAAAATGTTTTTCCGACAACACGCGGATGCTTATTGTCTGTAATCCACATAGTCCATCCGGAAGGCTGTTTGGCAAAGAAGCCATGCTAGAACTTGTTGAATTCTGTGAGGGTAAAAGCATCTACATTCTTGTTGATGAAAACTACATGGACTTCATCAATTCAGAGCAGGACTATACCTTGGCGCCCTATGTGCATAAATATGGTAACCTCTTTGTGGTGAGGTCATTCTCGAAATTTTTCGGCATGCCGGGTTTAAGATTGGGCTATGGAATAGCTTCAGATGAATTAGTTAGCTTATTGGAAGATTTTAGGCTCCCGTGGAATGTTAATGTATTATCCATTATTGCTGGACAAGCAGCTTTGAAAGATAAGTCATTCATTGAAAAGACTAAACGTTATATTGCAAGTGAAAGGAGAAAACTATCTTTGATGCTTAGCGAATTAAACATGTTAAAGGTTTTCCCTTCTGAAGTTAATTTTCTGCTAGTCAAAATCTTGAACAAAAGCATAACTGCAACATCTCTGAAAAGTAAACTTTCGGAAAAGGGTATTATGATAAGAAGCTGTGAGGATTTTCGAGGACTTGATGAAAGCTACATAAGGATTTCTGTTCGAAAAAGTGAAGAAAACATGTTTCTAATCAAGGCTTTGAAGGAGACCCTTCTAGGATCAAAAAATGAAACTATCGCTTAATGCATTTTTGCTTTAAGTATCTTTCTCCGGCAGTTAAATCTTCAAGGCTGTTTATGTTCAGGGCGGCTTCTATATCATCTGATATGAGAACCTCTTGGTCTATTTCCTCCTCAAATATTTTAGTTCCATCTATTATGTTGATTCCTGAGACAGCGTATATCGTTCCGTTTATTTCATAGTCTGACTCGGAGGATAGTCCTATTTCTTTACATTTTTCCATGGGCACTAAAACAGTTAATGCTGGCTTTCCGCAGTTTTCATAAATTGAAATTATTTGGTCGATGAATGCCCCTGTTAAAGCTGGGAGATCAGCTGAAACTATCAAAACTGGACAGAAAATTTTCTTCTCTATAATTGCTTGCTTTAAATCATGGTGATAGTCCTTTCCAGAGGTTTTTATAATATCTAATCCTTTCTCATGACATCTTTTTTCAGTTTCAGGCGAATGGGGACTTGTTACAATGTAGAATTTGGAAATTTTACTTGCGGATTTCACGGCCTCTACTACCCATTCTATTAGAGGTTTGCCTAAGAAAGGCGCTAATGGTTTTTCGATTTTTGATCCGAATCTTCTACCCCTTCCCCCTGCCATTATCAGCGCCGGGATCTTCATAGATTCACCATGATTGCTATTAAGATAAGGCATGTTACTCTGGAAATTTCATTGGTAGCGCCTAAAATGTCACCTGAAACTCTTCCAAAAAGTTTTTCGGAGACGCGTTCCATGGCAACCCCCAATAGGAAAATCATAAAGGTTAATGGAATGCTTAAAATCCCAAAGAGTTGCGAAGCTATGAGAAATGAGATAATGTAAGCCACCACGTTAAGTTTTCTTTTACTGTTAAATTTAGCAAATAGCGATCCTAATCCATTTCCTGAAGGTTTTCCAAACCATGCAACCGTAACCATTGCTAGCTTCGCCAAGACCTCGGAACAAATTAACGCATTAAATGCAGAGCTTGAAAGAAGTAGAATTCCTAAAAAGCTCATAAATTCTACAAAAACGGCTAAAAAGGCGCCCTTATAGGTTACAATCCAGGCGTGGGCAATAGAATCCCTTTCCTCCTTCTTCTTTAAGCCTATCACATTACCTAAATCCACAAGACCGTCAAAATGCTGGAGACCTGTTAAAACTAGTATAAAGGCAACAGTTGCCCCTGCGGAAACGGCTTCGATAAGTAAATCTTTCGGCAGGAAAAGCGGGATGACCAAAATGGCTAACAGTTTACGTAAAAAGTATTGGCAGGCGCTATGATAGAGTGCTGTAAGTAATCCTATGGCCCCACCAATCAGGGGAAATAGAAACATATGCCTTGCTGAGTTTTCAAGGAAGCTTTCATCCTTTGCTAATGGTATTATCGTGAGGAAGGACACCAAATCCTTAAAAATCCTTAAAGCCTTCATAGCATAATTATTACCATTACGCCTTTAAATAAAGCTGTAGGTTGAATAAAAAGCTTGATGGCCCTAACAAAAAGATATAGGCTGAACAAACTGGTTAGCTTAGCTACAATTAGAAGGGTGTTATGACATGTCCAAATCCATTTTTGTAGGAATATTAAAGCTTCTAAGACTGCCCTATTGGTTGATGACTGGGGGCCTTTCTCTATTAATGCTGGCTGCTTTTAAAGGAGGAAACCTAAATGTAAGTGTCGCTTTGTTAACCTTTTTCTCTATGGCGTTGTTAGGTTCAGCGGGCTTCGCTATAAACGATTTCTTTGATAGGGAAACTGACGCCATAATCAAACCTCGTAGGCCAATTCCAGCTGGAGAAATATCGCCCAACTTGGCTGTAGGCATTTCTTTCGTTTTATTCATTTTAGCACTACTTCTGTCCTATTTCATAAATTGGCTTTGCTTTGCCGTAGTGCTAATTGATGCCGTATTATTGATTCTATACTCACTATATGTAAAGAAAAAATCAGGCTTTTTCGCGAATGTCCTTGTGGGCTGCTTGACCGGAACCGCTTTCTTGTACGGTGAGGCCTCCGGCTTTGGAGGCATAAGCATAGCTTCTATGTCAATTTATCCAGTATGTTTTGGTACAATTGGAGGCAATATTTTGAGGGATATATTAAGCATGGATGGAGACTCAAAAGTAGGATATCCTACTTTACCTAGATCGGTGGGATTAAAAATGTCTGCCAGAATTGCTGTTCTGTTTTTCCTAATATGCGCTTTCTCAACCCCACTGCCCTATATATACCATGTTTTCGGTGAAGGATATCTTATATGCATGCTTATTTGGAGCCTTCTCATAATAGGCTCTTCGGCTATTCTTCTAAAAACTCCATCCTTAGATAATGTACGAAGAATTGAACGTCTCATCACAATGTCCATGATTCTTTTACCCATAGCCCTGCTGATCGAGGCATTCCTATGAAAAAAACCGATAGCATATGCCCCGTCTGTCTTAGGAAATTGAAAACTGACATAATATTCGAAGATGACAAGGTTTTTTTGCAAAAAAATTGCGAACACCATGGAGGGTTTAAAGCCCTTAACTGGCAAAGCACTAAAATCTACAATTTTGTCGAAAAATTTGACTACTTCAAATACTTTATGAAGTTTAATCCAAATGTAAAGGTAAACGATTTCAAAAAATGTCCCTACGCTTGTGGATTATGCGATGAGCATCTTTCAAAAACAGTTATCGCCGTTATAGATCTGACAAAAAGATGCGATTTAAATTGTCCAATATGCTTTGCAAATTCTCCGGAAAATGAAACCAACTATCAACCAAGTAAGCAAGAGATCTTTAAAATGTTAAGCTTTTTAAACAAGCTTAATCCAAGACCTCCTGCAGTGCTTTTTTCAGGCGGAGAACCTCTGCTCCGCGAGGACCTCTGTGAAATAGTGAGGTTTGCGCATGATCTGGGCTTCCTTACAATATTGGCAACAAATGGTTTAAAGATCGCCCAAAACCCAGATTTGGCTGCTAAATTGAAAAAAAGCGGTTTAAATATTGTTTACTTACAATTCGATGGTCTAGATGAAAGCATTAATGAAAAACTAAGGGGAAAAAGGCTCATCGATGAAAAATTGAAAGTTATTCAGCTATGCCGTAAATATGACATAGAAATAATACTTGTCCCAACACTTATACGCGGAGTAAACGATGATCAAATTGGCGAAATTGTTCGGTTTGCAGCCAAAAACTCAGATATTATTCGAGGACTTGTCTTCCAGCCAATCGCATTTACCGGACGGGCTTCAGACAATCCCCACATGAATGACTGGATATACCACACTTTTGCAGAGGAAATCGAAAAATCTACATCCGGCGAAATTAGGGTTACAGATTTATTTCCATTGTCAATAATGACGCCGCCGATAATCGTCATGCGGCGTTTCATGAAGAAGCCTTGGCCATTGTTCTCATGCAGTCCCCATTGTGGGATTGTAAATTGGATATATGTGTCCAAAGATGGTCATCTCGTGCCAATTAATAGGCTCCTTGACTTCGAAAAGTTCTTCAATGTTCTTCTTAAACTCTCAGAGTCTATTGAGTCAAAGGGCAAGATCCAAATTTTGTTTGCACTTTTTATTGCTGCACTTAAATCTTTAAACTGGCGCCTTGTTCATAAAGAAATAGGTTTGCTCAATTTCTTCAAAACGGTTTTAAGGATGCACATGTCTCCAACTTATAAATCCCTTGGCACCATTAGAAGACGCATTTTCCTATTGGGTAGCATGGCTTTCATGGATCGATATAATTTTGATTTAAACCGTTTAAGGAGATGCGTAATACATTATGTAACCCCCGACTTAATGATAATTCCCTTCTGCGCGTACAACAATATATATCGGCCGAGAATTGAGGCGGAATATTCGGAAAAGGAAATAGCGCTAAAAGTTTAGGCTTCTATAACATCAATCGGAAGAACTATAAAATGATAAAATTCCAGTTTATTCGCTTCCGCATTAAATACCCATAACTCAAAAACCAAAGTAAATCTGCCTGTCTTCTCGATAACAATTTCTACCCGATTCTCCCAAGACCGGCCGTTTTCAACCTCCACGTCATAGCTGACATTTGCCTCAATTGGAACAGGAATCGTGGAAACAGGCTTATCCGCCACTTTTAAAAAAACTTTGCCTGTAATTTTTTGATCCATATAATTTTCAATAACAATCCATAAACGACAAGTATTGTTCTTTCCAACAACAAGAACTTCTGGATAATTTTCTGCCCTTTTATTTGAATCAAGTACATAAAAATTGATATGTTCTTGGTTCATTTTTACTAACGTGTAATTATAAACTAGTAGAGTTAACGTTACTGCAAGAGCTAAAATTACTGAAATCATGCGAGTGTTCCTATCAGAAAAATTTGCCAATCTATAAAAGTACTTTTTGACGCTTCCTTTTAATGAAGATGTCACCTCTCCAGCGCTCCCTTTATTAAAACTTTAAATATCTCCAGCCCAGCTTTCACTCTTCTAAGTTTTGATTTGCCATAAACTCTTAACTTGTAAGTTGTCGGTATCTCTATTATTTTTAAGCCTTTTTTAGCGAACGCAACCAACATTTCGGTGGCAAAGGCCATGTCGTTCTCTTTTAAATGAACTTTATCAAGGGATGAACGTTTTAAGACCCTAAAACCCGATTGGCTGTCTAAAAGATTTTGTTTATAGAGTACATTAAAGGCGAAGGTTATAATTTTGTTTCCAATATAGTTTATAACGTCCATAGATTTATCCGCAAGGCTGTAAATGCGTGCACCTAGGCAGAGGTCGGCATTTTCGCGATATAATGCGTTAATTAGCCTATTGGCATCCCCTACCTTGTATGTTCCATCACCATCAACGATTAGTATAATGTTACCTCTAGCATGAGCTATGCCAGCCTTTAAGGCTGTGCCATAACCCCGTCTGGGCTCCACTATTAGTTTGCATTTTTCCTTACGTACAATTTCCCTAGTGTTGTCAGTGGAGCAACCGTCGACCACAATTATTTCATAAGGGTATTCTATGGTCTCCTTTATGGTCTTTATTGTCTCCCTTATAGTTCCAGCCTCATTAAGTGTGGGAATTACAACCGAGACCATATTGTTTTCTTGCATACTATTTACCTTAGGTGCGGCATTTTAGAGTCTGCATCTAGGCTAAATAAGTTCTTCGTATATTTCAATGAGTCTCTCAACATTCCTATTCCAGTTAAATTTTTGTTCCACAAGTTCTCTGGCCTTTTTGCTGTAAGCAGAAATGTCGCTCCTTGAAAACTCCAGCAACGCCTCTGCAAGATCCGCAGCGTCATTCGGTGGGACTATCTTGCCACAATCTCTGTCTATTATTTCAGGTACCCCGCCAACATTTGTTGCTACCACTGGAAGGCCACATGCCATGGCTTCAAGTAAGACTAGTGGCATTCCCTCGCCGGATTTTGATGGTAAAACAAAGAGGTCAGCGGCTTTATAATAATGCGGCAGATCTGCGTCCGGAACAAAACCCAAGAGTCTAAAATTCTTCTCAAGCCTAAACTCCCGTATTTTGGCATTAATTTTCTCACGATCTGGGCCGCTTCCTATAACCAGGAAAAGTAAGTGTGGATTTTCCTCTATAGCCATCTTTGCACTCTCTAAGAGGGTGTCCACTCCGTTTTTATAAACCAGCCTTCTGACGGTTAGTAGGACGAAGGAATCCTCAGGAATGCCGACAGTTCTTCGTATTTTAAGCTTTGAACGTTTTTCCGGCTTAAATCTCTCTAGGTCAACCCCATTATAGAGCACTTCAGTTTTTTGCCTTTTGGCTCCTAAGCTCAATACATAGTTTAGGGTAGCATTACTAACGACCAATATCTTATCCGCTGCTTTAATAACCATTTTTCCAACAATAAGATCATTTAACTTTTCAACAATGTTCCAAAATGATCCGTAATCGATAAACGTGTTATGCTGGGTTAAAACTATTGGTTTAGAAAATTTTTCAGCAATTTTAACGGCTACACATGAAGAGGGATACGGATGTCCATGCACATGGACTATATTGCACTTTCCGATATGCTTTAGAAAAATCCTATAGCCCTTCGGTTTCGGAATGCTGTATGGTATTCCAAGGTTAAAGCCTGCTTTTATAGTAGGATAACAATAAACTTTCAGCTTGTCCAAAGTATATTCGCTTTTTCTGGTAACATCACTTGTTAGGATTATTGGCTCAAACCTTTCCTGAGGCAGGCGTACACTTTGCTCATACACAACCTTTTCTATTCCCCCCACATGGGGTAAAAAAAGGTGAGTTACAATACAGACTTTTATTCGATTCATCTAACGCACATTTTGGAAGTTTTGTATGAGACAAATATAAACCCTTACACTTTAATATCACGGATTTTTACTTCCAATAATATTCTTTAAATTAGGATCATCAAATCATCCCATGCGTGTTCAGCACCAATATGCTGAGGAGTACGATCATACGTGTCAACTCGTTTGATGCGCCCATAACATCGCCAGTGATTCCCCTGAAATGCTTGTTAGAAATGCCTAAAATTATTGTTGCCGTCACCACAGAAATCACTAATAGCAGTAGGCCGGTCAATTTCAACGCCAAAAGAACAATTAATAAAGAGATTGCGAGAGCCAATATTATCCGAAGTTTTCTATGGCTGCCATGCATAGCTTTAACGAAGTATGTATTCATGCCCTCATGGGCTGACTTTCCCATCCAAGCCAAGACAACCATAGCAAGTTTGGCTAAGGTCTCAGAAGTCACCAAACTTTGTAGTATTATTTGCATTCTTAACTCTGAGATGGCAAGTATTGTGGCTAAAATTGTTATTAAACCAAGCATAAAACCACCAGTTCCTGTTTGCAAATCATGCATTGCCTTAATTTTCTTGTCTGGGGGTCCGTGGCACATTAGGCCATCACCGAAGTCCAAGAGGCCGTCAGTGTGATGAAGTCCCGTAAGCAATAATAAGAAACCGCATGTTAAAGCTCCGACTATTAAATTTGGAAGAATGTAACTTAAAGCTAAGCCAAATATTCCCGCTAAAAAACCCAACATGGCTCCAATGAATGGAAATAAGTACATGTGTTCTGCAGCATCCTCAAGACAATCCTGAGTCATACCCACAGGGAAAATAGTCATAAAAGATATCAGATTTCTTATAGTCTTAATCATTTTTACTTCCATCTCCTTACGGCATGTTTTCCTATTATCATGTATTAACTTAATCTGTATTTTATTTCTAACAGGTCATGACTGATGCCTAATTATTTATCTAACACTTGATGGACTATTTAGGATTGTGATCTTGAAATGGTTGAGGTCTCAAGGCATCCTCTCATGGTGTATTTAGAAAAGAAAGGAATAACTCTGAAAGATCTTGTGGATACAGCCTTAGAGATGTTTTCGCCTCACCCGGGAGTGGAGACTAGAGAAAAGGCCGCACAGCTACTAGTGGAAGAATTTGCTGAGGTCTTGGCGGATGTTAATGTTTCCTGCTTAGTGGTTGCAAGTTTTCTTTTAGAGGAAGCTGCGAAACAGGGTCAAGTGCCAGGGCTGACTCTCCGAAGGTTAAAGGGTCCAGCAGGACTTGTTGCAGATGAGCTTCTCGGAATGAGCATAGCAATGTACATTGCTGGAGCCAAGGGAATTTTTGAGCTTGTAAGATTTGATCAAACTAAACCAGGAATTCTGAAAAGGCTTGGCCCCATTGTGAATGATGCTATAGGCGGTTTAATAGCGGGCGTTTCATCAAACATGTATACACGGGCTCTAAAGGCGAAGGTTGTTAAATGATAGGTAGTTTTACTTTATGAGCATTTTATAGAATCGTCTGGTTATTATTCTTAATAAATATATATCGCCATCTATTTGAATACATTTTACGAATTCGCTACCTTTATCTATAAAGACGGCATTAGATGGTTTCAGGAACATTAATTAATGATGATGTGGATTGCGGGAGTCTGAAATGAGGGATATATGAAATGTCTGCAAAACCCCCCTCTAAGGATGAGGCATTAGAAGCATTAGACTTTATAATAAACGTCTTAAGAGAACATGAAAAAGATCTAGATCGACTGATTAGCGAGCTAGGTAAAATAACCGAGAAGCTCGGAGAGGCTAGCGAGTTAAGTGGCAAAATAGAAGATATTGAAAAGCGCCTTGCAAGTCTTCAGGATGGATTCTCTAAGTTAACTTCTTATATGGCAAGATTTGGCGAGTCCCAAAAAGGGATTGTGCAAATGCAAGAGCAGGAAATACAGCCCTCATTAACGAGGCGGGGGATGTTAGTTTTGCATTGTAAAAATTGGGAGGATTTCCAAGCCTTAGCCCGTCAAGCTCAAATGGTGTTTTTTCTGCCTAAAGATATGGACAAGAGTTTTCAGTTGAATGCTTTTAAGGAAAATCAAGTGATAACGTATAGGGGAGAGCTTCCTATATCTGTTGCCGGTATTTTTAAGACTTGGCTTTCTAAGCAATTGGATATTCCTGAAGCCAAAATTTTTGAGGGCTTACTTTCTGTTGAATAGTTATGTTGCCATTTTAACACTTCTCTAAGCCTAAGATCACTAAGATTGTTGGTTTCCGTGTTCAATATACTAATTTTATAATTCAGTTAACTTCTAGTTTGAACTATCGCTTATAACTCGGAGCTATAGTTATAGTGCCTACCTTACAACATCAACATGCCTTAATTGGAGTAAAGGGACTTCTAGGTACGGTTGTAAGTATTTATGTTCAGTAATGTTTTTATACAGCATTAAATATTAAGTCTTACGATGTTATATGGGGCTGAGGTTGAAGGCCAGAATATGTAGCCAAAATTTTTTCCGTTCTCGAAGCCTTCTCCTTTCTCCTCGATGACGGATGGCTACTTGGCCGAAAAGCCATGAAGCCCCAAACTATTAAAAATGGAGGGTGTAAATGAGCTGGTCTAAAGGAACCTTGGAAAAAATTTTCGAGGAATTCGCAAAGTTTGAAAAAACAATGGAGGAACTCTGTTTCCTAAAATCTGTTGTAAAAGACATTAAACATGTCAAGAGGATGATTAAAATTAAAAAGTATGATTAACACACTGAAAGTAAAGGCTTTAAAGTCTTTCATCATTATCCTTTTGGCGGGAAAATCATGGAACATCCAGAAGTGAACATTTATTTCTTTAACACACTGACGCGTGAAAAAGAGAAGTTCATTCCAATCGAGAAGGGAAAGGTGAAGATGTATACCTGCGGTCCCACAGTTTATGATTATGCTCACATAGGTAATTTTAGGACCTTCGTATTTCAGGATCTTTTGAGAAGATGGCTTGAGTATCGTGGTTTTAAAGTAATTCAAGTTATGAATATAACTGATGTGGATGATAAAACAATAAAGGGTTCCAGAAAGCAGGGTATTCCACTCAAGGAGTATACCGACTACTATATTAAAGCCTTTTTCGAGGATATAGACGCTTTAAACATAGAGAGAGCTGAGTATTACCCAAGGGCTACGGACAATATTCCTGAGATGGTCGCTCTGATTAAAAGGCTTCTAGAGAAAGGATACGCATACAAGAGTGAAGATGGATCAATATACTTTGACATTTCCAAGTTTAAAGATTACGGAAAGCTTTCGAAGCTGAAAATAGATGAGTTAAAGCCTGGTGCGAGGGTGAAGGTTGATGAGTATGGAAAGGAGGAAGCCCGCGATTTCGCCCTTTGGAAGGCTTGGGATGAAGAGGATGGTGAAGTTTATTGGGAAACAGAGATCGGGAAGGGTAGGCCAGGCTGGCATATTGAGTGCTCTGTTATGGCCATGAAACACCTTGGTGAGACGATAGACATACACAGTGGCGGCGTCGATCTCATATTTCCTCATCATGAAAATGAAATTGCCCAAAGTGAGGCCGCCACAGGAAAGCCCTTCGCCCGTTATTGGCTGCATTCTGAGCATTTGCTTGTAGAAGGAAGACGGATGGCGAAGAGTCTTGGAAACTTCTACACTTTGAGGGACTTAATAGCTAGGGGCTATGATCCAATAGCCATACGCTTTCTTCTTTTGGGGGCTCATTATAGGCAGCAGTTAAACTTTACCTTTGAAGGGCTTGAAGTTGCGAGAAATGCTGTGGAACGCCTCAGAAATTTCGTCCGTAGACTACTAGAGGCTAACGGGAAGGGCTGCGGGGAGAAAATTAAGCTTCTGATGGCTGAATTTCAGAGAAGTTTTGAAAGCGCAATGGATGATGACCTAAACATAAATGTAGCTCTGGCAGCATTGTTCAACTTCGTTCGGGAAGCGAATAAGCTTATGGATGAGAATGCGCTAAGTAAGGATGAGGCTGCTGAAGTTTATGCGTTAATGATGAAGTTTGACAGAGTTTTAGGAGTAATAGGCGAAGTTAAGGTTGAAGAAAAGTTGCCAAAAGAGATTGAGGAGCTTATTAACAAAAGGGAGGAGGCTAGAAAAGCCAAGGACTGGAAGACTGCAGATCATATTAGGGAGCAGCTTAGATCCATGGGCGTCATCATCGAGGACACCCCTCAAGGGGTTAAATGGCGGATAATTAAGCGCTAAAACATATAAATAGTATAAACTCGATTACCGCTTCTAACTTTTCTCTGCTTTTATGTTTAAGGACCATAAAAGCTAAAGCATAGGCCTTCCATAGCCAAGAATGGAAACGGGCTTAAGAGTATGCAGAGGACGGGTATAGCAAAGCTTCCGCTTCATTATGGTGAGGCTCCTAGATGGTTAGTTGTGCGCATGCGAAAGTTAGCTAGGGAGATTGTAACAATAATAATTGATGAGTATGGAACTGGAGAACTTCTTAAACGCTTATCTGATCCCTTCTGGTTTCAGGCGTTGGGCTGTGTGCTTGGATATGACTGGCACTCATCGGGCGTTACAACGGTTGTTACTGGCGTTTTAAAGCAAGCTATAATTCCTGAGGAGCACGGTATAGCTGTATGCGGTGGAAAAGGCAAGATTTCAAGACAGACACCACTAGAGATTGAAAGCATAGGAGAAAAATTTGGGTTCTCAAGCTCCAAAATCGAAAGTCTCCGCTATGCAAGTAGAATGAGCGCGAAAGTGGACAACACTGCCATACAAGCTGGATATCAGCTTTATCACCATGCATTCTTTGTTGATGAGAAAGGACGATGGGCTGTAATCCAGCAAGGCATGTGTCCTAAGGATCGAACGGCGAGGCGGTACCACTGGCTTTCCGATAATGTTTCAAGCTTTATAGTTGAACCGCACAGCGCCATTGTTGGTGATGTTCAACGTGAGGTTGCTTTGGACATGACAGCAAAGAAAAGCGAAGGATGCAGAAAGGCATCTGTAAGCTTGGCATGTGAACCCCCCAGAAAGGTTATGCGCCTTATGTTATCTATAAGGCCTGCTTATCAAAGGTCCCTTACAGAATGGATCCAAGCGTCGCATCGTACGGAATGGGTTGAATACCCTGTGGAAGTTTTATCTATGCCCCGCAGCATTGATTGGAAATCATTACAACAAGTCTACGAATTCCAGCCAAGAAACTATGAAGAGCTTCTGAGTTTTAGGGGAGTGGGGCCTGCTACAATTCGGGGTTTAGCCCTTATAGCTGAATTGATTTATGGAGAAAAACCAAGCTGGGAAGATCCGGTTAAGTATTCTTTTGCCTACGGCGGAAAAGACGGGGTTCCATATCCGGTGGATCGAAAAGCTATGGATGAATCCATAAAAATTCTCAGGAGGGCAGTAGAAGATGCGAGGATGGGCGAAAAAGAAAGGCTTAATGCTCTGGAAAGGCTTAGGGCTTTCATTCCAAACCAAAAATAAACTATTCCATCACTCATGCTATCTCGCAATGTCCAAGTAAATTCTCGAGCAACAGAAAGATGAAAAATTTATTTCATAACCGTTTTCCTCAGCGAATTTTACGGCCTCCTCGTCAGGAAAGGCTATGGCGTTTACACCTGCTTTTATAGCCAGAATATCTGTTTCAACTCTATACTTTCCCTTTGGGCGCATGCACCCTAGTGCTATCGGTTTTTCAGGGAACATTAACCTAGCTAGAGCTGCTACTTTGGCTACATTCATAGGACTTGGCGGTTTAATCCCCTCCATGGGAGTTCCGCGTATAGGCATAAAAGCAATGACAACAACGGCTGAGGGGTTGTATCGAGAAATCATCTTTAACGCATATAACTCGCCCTTAAGCTTTCCGTAATGGAGTCCAACAATAATATGTGGTACAATTTTTACTCCTGCATCGCTCAGCGCTCTTAAGGAGGCTTCATAATCCCCTACTGTTACATCTAGATTGCATATTTCCTTAATGGTTTCATCCGCGCCTATAACATCAATTAAAGCTGCATCAACCCCTGCCTCTCTGAGTCTTTCAGCTCTTTCAAAATTGATGATGCCAACGTGCACGAAAATTGTTAAACCGAAATCCTTTTTGACCTTCTTAATGGCATCAATAAACTTGTCTATTGGAACAGAACCGTCTGGTAAGCATCCCCCGCTTATCAGGCAACCCAAAGCTCCCATATCCCTTAGTTTTCTGCATAAACTGTATAGTTTCTCCGGAGTTACAGCCGAGTGCATGGTCTCTAACACTTTGCCATTGCAATGTTTACATTTTAGTGCGCACATTTTCCCCGTCACTGATATTGTTGGAAAATCCTTGGATGAAGAGCAGAAGTACTCGGTTTTATAATACATGAAGCTTGGAGCATAGAAGCAAATCTTTCTCGGCTTTTGTAGGAGTATTTGGCTCTCTAATAATTCAGATAGTTCATCGTTGTTCATGCACCAGATTTTTTCAGGTGAAAGCAGTTTCATACCCTTCGTAAGAGAATTTATAGTCAAAATTAATAGTTTTAGTTTTCGTCCTCTTTAGGCTCCTTGTTTTCAAGAGCGGGTGTTTCTAAAGGTCCACCTGTAACCTCAATGAATTTCCCTTGCTCCTCTAATTTTCTTTGAAAGTTTAGAACTCTAAAAACAGATTTTCCTCGCTCAGTTATAGCATAAAAGTTTTCGCCTTCAGTAAGTCTTTCTTCAACAAGGCCATTCCTCTTTAGAAATTCCAGGTGCCATTTAACCATAACACAATCCATACTGATTTTATAGGCGATGGCGTCAACCTTTAATGGTTTTCTTACTAGGGTTTTAAGTATGTCTTCGCAAATTTCAAGCTTTGACCTTTGCAAATTCGTCAGCCGAGAAATTTGGTTAATGGCTATAAAATAAAAATACTTATGAATCTTAAATTCATAGCAGAAAAATGCATTAAAAATAATCAGCTTACGTGGTGGAGTTTCTGTTCACCTCCGAAGTCCCGGAAAAAGTTAGAGTATCCATTGGTTCGGCAATAACTATAGGCCTATTAAAGGGACGGCTCAACGCTGAACCTACAACAGCCTATCTTATGACGTATAAGAGGGGGAAGTGCAATGCAAACTGCGGATTTTGCCCCCAAGCTAGAGGAAGTCGAAGCAGGGCTGATATGCTCTCAAGGGTTTCTTGGCCCGTATTCAATACCACAATAGTCTTAGATAGGTTAGCGGCCGCATCCGTGGAGGGTAAAATAAAAAGGGTCTGTATACAAGCATTAAACTATCCGAAGGTGATTGCCAATCTCAGGGCGCTTATAGAGGACATTTTGCAACGCGTAAAGATTCCAATTTCAGTTTCATGTCAACCTCTACATCTTGAGGACATAAAGTTGTTGAGAGATGCGGGCGCTGAGAGAATAGGGATACCCATAGACGCCGCTACTGAGGAAATTTTTGATAAGGTTAAGGGGGCGTCTGCAGGAAGCCACTACAATATGAAAAGACAGTGGTCTCTTCTGGAGGAGGCCATAAAAGTTTTTGGAAGAGGCTATGTAAGCACCCATTTTATTGTTGGTCTTGGCGAAACTGAGAAAGAAATGGTTTATGCTATTCAGAAATGCGTTGACGTTGGTATTCTGCCAGCCCTTTTCGCATTCACACCAGTTCCTGGGACGGCTCTAGAAAATCGTGACCCACCGTCAATCCAGAAATACCGAAGGGTTCAGGTAGCCAGGTACTTGATTTTTAAAGGCTTGTCGAGGGCTGAGCTTATGAGTTTTGATGATAAAGGCAGGATAACAAGCTTTGGTATAGGTTCTGAAACTTTAAGAGACATAGTAAATTCGGGTGAGCCGTTCCTAACCTCAGGCTGTCCACACTGTAATCGTCCATACTACAACGAGAAACCAAGCGGTCCAATATACAATTATCCAAAACCGCTGAGTGCGGATGATATAATTAAAGCAGCTGAGGATCTGGGTCTCTATCCTAAAGGCTATATGGTTGCGGGTGGCTGAATTTTCGGCTGTTGCCTTGTAACCTGCTCAACTATTTTCCAGAACTCCTCTTCAGTTATGCCTTTCCGTAACTCTTTCATTAGTTTCTTGATTTGATAGAAGGTCATTTGGGCGCCTCCTTTGTCTAGGGTTTCGTATGCAGCTTTTATTCGTTTAATTATTTCATTTATTTGCCAGTCTGTAGCTTTAATTCCGGCAGTTTCCAATTTTTTCTCTACAAGATGTCTTCCGCCGCTTCTCCCGATATAAAATTGAATTTGTCTATCAATCATTTCCGGAGGGAAGGGTTCATATATGAGGGGGTGAGCAAGCATGCCGTCAACATGCTCGTCAACTTCGTGGGAGAAAGCGTTTTCCCCGGCTATAGGCTTATGGAATTGTATGGGTAAAGCAAAACTTTTCTCTGCCTGCTGTACAAGTCTGTAAAGCTTCTTAACATCAACTCCAGTATCAATGTTATATAACAGTTCTAAAGCCATGACAACCTCCTCAAGGGGTGCAATCCCAGCCCTTTCTCCAAACCCAGCGATGCACGTGTGCACATAAGCCGCTCCCTCCTCAACCGCTGCTAAAGTGTTTGCCGTCGCTAAGCCAAAGTCATTGTGACAGTGGACCGATAAGGGAACTTCCTTCCCCAATGTCTGTAGAAGTCCCTCCCTAATATGTGAAATTAGATATCGCATTGATAGAGGTCTTAAAAATCCAACAGTATCAGCCACGACAAGTCTATCTGCGCCAGCTTTAACCGCGGCTTCAAAAATTTGCAAAATATCAGTGAGAGGCGTTCTAGAAGCGTCCTCCAAAACAAAATTCACAGTTGCTCCGTGTTTTTTTGCGTATTCTATGCTTTCTATTGTTCTTTCTAGAACTTGCTCTTTAGGCATTCTGAGTCTATACTTTAGATTAAGCCCGTTAAAGGGTGTGGATAGCAAGATTTCCTTTACCCCACACTCTAGACAAGCATCCACATCCTCTTTGGTTGCACGTGCCGAGACCGCAATCGTTGCATGTTGAAAACCTTCATTAGCTATCCTTCTAACAGTATTCCTCTCTTCCTCAGAAAGGGCTGGAAAGCCAATGGTTATGGCTGAAACTCCTATTTCGTCTAAAAGCTTGGCCAGCTTAACTTTCTCAACATAAGTTAGAAAAACTGTTGGAGTTTGAACTCCCTCCCTTAGGGTCTCATCCCAAATGAAGACTTTATCAGGAAGTCTGGGCGGCAGATTTCTCCTTAAGCGGTTATAATTTGCGATTAAGCCCTCAGCTTCGAGCTTCTTAAATATTGTTTTACGCATGTTTTACATTTTCCCCTACTGATAAGCTTCTTTTATTTTAGAACAAGCATTATATAAAAATTAATGAAAATTAAAAACTAGGAATGGTAACTAAAATGATTATTTTTCGCTGAGAAGATTATTTGCATGTTCCTTTATGACCTTCAGTAATCCTTTGAATATCTTCATTTCAGCAACGTTCACTATAGGAATTTGGATATTTTTCTCAACCTCGTAAACTTTCTCATATTTAGGAAACTCGGCATAGCATATCTGGCTTATTGGGAACTCTCTTGTCTTCAACTCATGTTCAAAGGATTTCTCATAAACCTCCAGACAGAGTAGGTAGCCGTCAATCCAATAAAGTCTATTAGCTCCATATGTTGTTGCACACCAGGCGAGGTGGCTGACTGAGCGCTTATCCAGCCCTAACACACGCACCTTTTTTGTTGCGCAGATTTCCACTTCCATAAAGTTTATTCACTCCTTAAATGGTGTGTAAAGCACCTCTTTCACTTTACTGCTAATTTTTGGCCCAAGGCCGTAAACGTCCTTAGACCAGTTATCCACGTTTAGGAGGGCATTTAAAGGGGTTTGATAAGATTTAAGGATTGCTATGGCTTTCTCCCTTCCAATATTAGGTAAGCTTGCTACAAAGAATATTTGGGCATCCGCTAGGGTTTCATATTTTTTAACAGGATGTACTACGGGTGTTCTTTTTTCAACTATTTGCTCTTGACGAGCAGCCACGTATAAAAAGTCAACTGTCTCCTTATAGGAGGTTGTGTTTACTATTGCTATCCCGTTCTTGGCTAAGTTGAATAAGGCGCCCCAAACTGCAGTTGGCTGTATTCTGCTGAACTTGTAGATTATGGGCATATATCCTTCTAAGAGGATCAAAGCTTTTGGATAAGTCTCCTTAAGCTTAAATAGCTGCTCAAAAAGATAACGATGTGTAAGAGTGTAGACAAAGTCTTGAACTTTTTTGCGTTCGATAGCGCAAACGTCAGATATGATGTAATCGCCCTTCTCCAAGGTTTCAATCTTTATGTTCACGCCGCGTTCCTTAAGGCCTTTAACAACCCTTGAAGCGGTATTTGCTTCTCGACTGTCAACGATAATCGTTGGTTCAGGTTCATCGCTCTTTTTCTCTCTTAGATATGGAATTAATGTTTCCGTTCCGGACATTAACTCACTCTTATTTTATCCGCAACTTTGTTGTATTTACCTTATTAAATTATTTAAGCTCGTCAACTTTTGAAGAATTAAGGATTATGGAAATAGGCATGGTTCCAAAAATATGCGCATATTTTATTAAGCATTAGAAAATAACCTTGAACTTAAAACAAGTCTTCCTTTCATGGAGTATATAAATAAAAAAGAGGGTTTATTGTACGCCTTTTTTCGTGATCTCCTTCACTATGCCCGCGGCGATTGTTGTACCCATGTCTCTAACGGCGAATCTTCCGAGCTCCGGAAAATCTGAGTATGTTTCAATGGCTATCGGCCTTAGAGGCTCCATTCTAACTAGGGCAGCATCTCCGGTTTTTAGGAATGATGGTTTTTCTTCAACAACTTGGCCTGTACGGGGATCAATCTTCTTTATCAGTTCAACAAATCGGCATGCCATCTGCCCGGTGTGATAATGAAGCACTGGTGTATAGCCCGCTGCTATAGCTGTGGGATGGTAAATCACAATGATTTGACCTATGAATTCCCTTGCAGTCGTTGGTATATTAGTAAGATGTCCACATACATCCCCGCGACGTATGTCTGTCTTTGCTATGCCACGAACATTAAAGCCTATATTGTCACCGGGTTCAGCTCTTGGAATTCTTGTGTGGTGCATTTCTATCGACTTGACCTCACCTTGCTTATTGGCTGGCATGAATATGACAGTGTCGCCTTCTTTAAGTACACCTGTTTCAACCCTGCCAACAGGAACTGTGCCTACACCTGTGATGCTATATACGTCTTGCACTGGAATCCTTAAGGGTTTGTCCACGGGTTTTGGAGGAATTTCAAAGACGTCTAAAGCGTCCAGAAGTGTTGGCCCTTTATACCATGGCATCTTGTCGCTTGGTTTAACTAGGTTGTCTCCAGTCCATCCAGAAACAGGCACAAAAGGTATTTTGTCAATATTGTAGCCTACCATCCTCAACATTCTACCGACTTCGCTTTTAATCTCATTATAGCGATCTTGGCTCCAGTTGACTGTGGGGTCATCCATCTTATTGACTGCAACCACCAACTGCTTTACGCCTAGGATAGAGGCTAGGAATGCGTGTTCCCTTGTTTGACCACCCGGGCCTATGCCTGCCTCGAATTCTCCCCTTTTTGCTGAAACGAGGAGAATAGCGGCGTCAGCTTGGCTTGCACCAGTGATCATGTTTTTAACAAAGTCCCTATGTCCTGGAGCGTCGATAATCGTGAAAGTGTACTTTTTGGTGTCAAATTTTAGAAATCTAAGGTCTATAGTTAAGCCTCTTTCCCGCTCCTCCTTTAGGTTGTCCAGGACCCATGCGAACTTAAAGGTTTCCTTGCCTAATTTCTTAGCTTCCTCCTCAAATTGCTTTATTGTTCGATCGTCGACAACGCCTGCCAAGTAAAGCAGATGCCCTGTTGTTGTTGACTTTCCATGGTCAACGTGACCTATGATTACTAGGTTTAAATGTGGCTTTTCTGGTTTGCTCATCATTTTACCTCCGTTTCTAAACCTTAACCTCTATTTTTAGTGAATTCGCTTACACAACTATTTATTCAATTATTTTAAGTTTATGATAGATTTTAAGTAAGCAACATTATCAGTAATATAATATTGAAATTTCGCTTTAAACCTTCTTAAGGCAGGATAAGGTTCAAGCCAATTACTATATCCTATGAAGTCGGGCGCAAATGAGTTTAGGTTTTAACTCAATGAACCCTGAATAAAACTTCGGCTTATGGGTGAGTTTTAAGTTTACGCTAAACAAATGTTGGCGAAATTTTGCACTTCAGTCAAGAAGCATATGTTTCTTTGCGTGTGCAAATTATTTATCTTAGTTTATTCAGAATCATTGATATTTTATGCATGATAGGTAGTATAAAAATCAGTGAAGCATTATTCAAAAATTAATATTTAATTTGTGTTGTATATAAGTTGGATTAATACTTTACCTTGAGGCTTGAGCTATTCTTTCCAATTCATGACGTTTTGCAACAGCATAACTTTTCATATCATGGTTTGCAGCTAGGATAAGCTCTTCCGCTAGGCATTCCTCAATGGAGCGGGGACTGTGCATGGCCGCTGACCTTGCGCCTTCACATATATGTCTTAAAGCCAAGTCCACTCTTCTTTGAGGCGAGACATCCACTGATAAGTGGTAGACTATTCCGCCGTAAGATATCCTTGTTGTATCTTCGCATGGTGCAGAGTTCTCCACAGCCCTAACAAGCACTTCTATGGGATTTCTGCCTGTGCGTAAGTGAATAATTTCAAAGGCATGTTTCACTATGTTAATCGCTTTAGCCTTTTTCCCCGCATTTTTACCAGGCTTCATTAAGTTATTAACCAGTCTTTCAACGATATTCACTTCTGCCTTTCCGAAGCGCTTATGTTCATGGCGTCCCATTGAGTGTGGGATCAGAGCAGGCTTAAGGCATATGTACCTTTTTAATCCCTGGTCGCGAACTTCAACTCCTTTAAAGTTCCATTTTCCGAAAAGCTTTATTTCTTTTTCTTCTATGTCTTGTTTCGGCTGTTCTTTGCCTTCCATTTTAACGCACCGGTTTTTGTTTTCTTCCAAGTACAAGTTCCTTGAGTGACACTCCATTAACCATTATAACTTTCCAGCGTACCCCTGGAATGTCGCCCATGCTTCTTCCCCTCGAGCCTCCTATGCCTTCAACTATCGCTTCATCATGTTCATCAACAACGTTTAGTGCGCCGTCTCCGGGAAGGAAGGCAGTAATCACTCTACCATTCTTTATTAGTTGAACTCTGACGCATTTTCTTATGGCGCTGTTAGGCTGCTTGCTTTCCACTCCGACTTTTTCGAGAACTATCCCCCTTGCCATAGGTGCCCCTTCAAGGGGATCCGCCTTCACGTCCAGTTTTAGCATGCGCCTTTTATAGTATCTATTACTCCATCGGAACTTTTTCCTCTTCGTTAATAGCTTTCTAGCTGCTAATTCGCCTCTCGGAGACTTGGAGCCCATGCCTTAGTTTTCCTCTCGCTACGTTAATCACAAATCTAATATTTAAGCTTAAGACCCAGTATTCTTTGTTTTTATTAATTTATGTTAACTGTTAGGGGCATTACTTAAGTGGTGATCTTGCAAAAACGAAATTAGATGGTTAATGGTTCCAATTATTTAGATGGAGATCCTATGGACCGCTGGCGACTACTGAAGTTTGAAACCCATAATGCATACATGAATATGGCTATTGATGAAGCAATTATGGATGCTCGCACTAGGATGCTTGTCCCGAACACTTTAAGGTTTTATAGATGGAATCCCTCAGCAGTGTCAATTGGATATTTTCAAAAATTAGAAACAGAAGTTTATCTTGAAAATTGCAAAAAGCAGAATGTGGATGTTGTTAGGCGGATAAGTGGCGGCGGCGCCGTATACCATGATGCCTGCGGCGAAATAACCTATAGCGTCGTGGCAGATAAGGAGTCGCTAAAGGCCGATGACTACCTAGATTTTTATACCAAAATATATGCTGGAATAGTCGAAGCCTTAAAAATTTTGGGTTTAGAAGCTGACTTTCAAAAGGGCGATGCAAAAAACTGTCCAAACCTAACCGTTAAGAATAAGAAAATTTCTGGCAGCGCCCAGTACCATAGAGGCGGAATCATCCTCCAGCATGGCACAATTCTTTTGGATGTCAACTTAGAGAAAATGTTCACTTTGCTTAGGGTGCCATGGGCCAAAACTTGTATGGAAGTTGTGGAAATTGCAAAAAATAGAATTACCTCAATAAAGGCAGAGTTGGGAAAGGAAATTCCAATAGACATTGTACATGATGCTTTGATTGATGGGTTCCAGAGGGCATTAAATGTTAGCTTTAAAGAGGAGATATTGACATCATACGAGAAAGCACTTGCGAAAAAACTTTACGAGGAAAAATATTCCAGAACAGAATGGAATTTTACTGGAAAAACGTCTATGAAATAATAATTCTTCTGCCTCGTAATTTTTATGAAGGCATCCGCCGAATTTTATATGGGCACTGTGAATGGAAAAGTTTCGAATTAAAATCGCCCTATGCATATTCCTATCTTGCCCACTTCTATTATGTTTTTTGCCACCGACGCTTGAGAATTCAAGTCTTGTTACTGTCTACTTTTTTGATGTAGGTCAAGGTGATGCAATATTTGTTGACACGGGAGGCTTAGACATGCTTATTGATGGTGGGCCACGCAGTGAGGGTTCAAGGCTGGTGGGCTATTTAAATGAGCTTCATGTTTTAAAGTTGGATATAATCGTTGCCACCCATCCCCATGAAGATCACATCGGAGGCCTCATTAATGTGCTTAGTTCAAGCATAACTATTGATACTGTTCTACATAATGGTCAAATTGCAACCACAAAAGTATATTCAGATTTTATTAAAATAGCTCAAGACAAGCTTAAACTTGTTGAGCGGGGGCAAATTTATGTTTTAGATACGAATGTGAATTTCACAGTGTTGAATCCCACTCAACCCCTTGAATTCAGTGACGTTAACAGTAACAGTATTGTCTTGAGGCTTCAGGCGGGTAATGTAGCTTTCCTATTCACCGGGGATGCCACATTGGAAACCGAGAACAGCATAATGGCCCTTGGTTCATATATTCAAAGTCAGGTTTTGAAGGTAGCCCATCATGGGAGCAGATATTCAACCTCTGATAGATTTTTAGATGCTGTTAAACCTACATATGCCGTTATTAGCGCAGGAAAAAGCAATCCTTATGGCCATCCTCATCAGGAAACATTGCAGAGACTAATGAATCACGGAATCATAATCTATGAAACATGCACCCATGGAACCATTGTGATGCGTACAGACGGTCAAATTATAAAAGTTGACATTGGAGAGGCCTCGCGGTCGCCAAGCTTCGATTTTACAATATCCCTTCAGGAGAGACTTTTATATTTGGCTCTGGCGTTTATGTTAATAATTCTATTTTTAGCTTGTACTTACAAACGTTCCAAAAGAAAATCAGCCAAGAAGAAATTTTGAATTAATAATTCTCGTATAGCCTTTTTCTTATTAAGCGTCCTTCGCGGTCTATTTCACCCTTTCGTATCCTTGTTGTTGAAATGGGAACATGATTTTCCGCCGGAACCATTTCGACAACAACTATGCTTAGTGGTTGAAGCTGGCGCTTCTTTCGCTCCTCATTAATTTTTATAGCCATGGGCTCTGTTTCTTTGCTTACAATCAGGGCTTCAAGGCATCCTCCTGATAGGGTCACTCCATAAGCATCATTTAACGGGACTATTGTGGCGCGCTCAAGGAATCTATGCTTTGCCAGAAAACTTTTCAGCTCAGCTAATCTCTCCTCATAGGAGGCTGTTATATGGGGCTTCTTCATACGGCTTACGAATTCATCTGTGCAAAGACCTATCATAACATGTTCGCCAACTTCAAAAGCCTTAAGTAGCAATGTTCTATGGCCCTTATGAAGTTCGTCGAAGGTTCCGCCTACTGCAACTACTTTAAACTTTTTCTTCTGCAATTCTTTTACACCAGAAGTCTAGCTCCTTGAATATCCACATTGGCTACTAGCACGTTCTCTTCCGGCAACACTCTCTTGAAAGCTTGAGCCACTTTCTCAGCATTTTCAGATGTTGTTAAAGCATGTACGGCCTCTCCAACCATGTTCTGGGCTGCTCCTATCGCCCCTGCCTCATCGGCAATTTTTATTAATTCTTTAATACGCGGCGTCATAAACCCGGTTCTCTCTGCGAATCTACGGCAGCAAGCTAAAAAGTTTTCAAGGGAGGGTTCTGCAAGAATTTCTTCCAAAGTTCTTTTGCCCCACTTGTTCACAGCTAGACGTCTTTCCTGCGAGGATAAAACCTCCCTAGTCGACATTGGTCCGAGAACACCGGCTACAATAACATAATCTGTAGATGTAGGTATGCGGTCTATTATGGCCACTCCCGGAGCACCGGGCTCTAGTGTGATTACACAACCTCCAAGCATTAGGGGGCCGACTGTGCCCAGTCCCGTTTTACATTTAATTTCTGCTGCGTGGGCTATTCTGCCAAGCTGATTATAAGTCATGTTAAGGCCTAATGCCTTCGAAAGTGCAAGGGCTGTTGTTAGGGCTCCGGCGGCGCTTGATCCGAAGCCAGCGCCTATGGGAACATCAACAGTATGCTTAATTGTTACCTGATATTTTCCATCCATCTTATTAAGTATGGCTTTTGCTACACTCTTTGTGGTTTCAGCCTCCGGAGCGTTTCTACCATTAATAAAAACAGTTATACTGTTTTCTTCAGCCTTTAAAGCACTGACAAGTGTGGTTACTCCCTTTTGTATTCCGAAGCCTCCCCCTCTAGCTCCAATTCTCTCAGCATTCAGGATGGGACTTCCATCAGGCATAGTGTCACATATTTCAAAGAAGCTTGAAATACCACCTGGGCTAAAGGCCTTTGCTGTTCTCATTCACGTTCTTTCCTCGTTAGAGAGGGAAATGCCTTACGGCAAGCCTTGATTATTGGGGGGCCTAGGAGGAGTATGAAGGGAATCTCTGTTGTAAAAGTCCATACAAATATTATCGGTATTAGCGAGGCCTGTATTGGCTGCTTAAAGTAGGCGTTTTGGCCGAAGAAAATTTGGCTATAGGCCCATACCACCAGCGCGATTATGGCGCTTCCCACCCCTAAGCCCATAACAGAGCCTATGCCGTAGCTTCTCCATTCAGGCCAAAACTTGGCAACTGCCATAATGATGGATATGCTTACAATCACCGTGACTGTAAAAATTAGGACTATGTCTAAAGAAGAAAGTCCTGTGAAGCTTTGAAATTCCTTGGGCAGTAAAAGCGTGGGCAAAAGTAGGCCGGCAGCTATGGTTGTACCGCCAATAGCGGCGCTTAAGCCAATCCTTTTCCAATTAAGGCCGGTTCTGGCAACATAACCTAAAATGTAGAATCCGGCGAAGTTCGCTGTTACGCCCGCTGAGAGACTCAACAAGGCATCTCCGTGGAAAAGCATATCCCTTATGAATATTCCTATGGCAGCGCCCATTCCGCCAACCCAAGGCTCAAATAGAACGGAGAAAACTGCTGGAATAAAGGCAGCAGGCCAAAAAGCTACCCCTAAAAATGTTATGCCGAGATCCGTTAAGCGTCCGATCACAGCATATAGGGCTGCACAAATCGCTATCATAGCAACATTTAATGTTTTCATGGGCAATTTCCCTTTTAAGAAAAATGGATTATGAGCCTTCTCTAAATAAAAGTTTCCTACGAATTCTTTAAACATGTTTAAACATATTTAAAATTATAAAGGTTATTTCGCTTCAGACTTGAGTCATGTGCGCTTTTAATACACTGTTTCTTTTATTTCAAATGATAAAATTTAATTTTTAAGTATTGCACTTTAGCGGGAAAGTGCGTTTAATGTTGCGGTGTTTCGCATTCATGTTTTCCGAGCTCCTTAAATATGAAGCATACATTTAAAATTGGGCAGTAAAATTCTAGGTGCGATAGATGCCTGAAAATAAGAACTGGCGTTACATTTACGCTTTATTAAAGCTTGCCGAACTTGGAGCCCATAGGAGAACAGCGAAGGTTTCAACAGAATTTTTAGCCAGAAAATTGGGGATTTCTCAACAATCAGCCTCCCGTCGCTTAATAGAGCTGGAACGTAAAGGCTTAATAGAGAGGACAATAACTCATGAGGGATGTTTGGTCAGATTTACAACTCAAGGTATTGCGGAGCTGAATAAGCTTTATTCAAGTTTGCGTTTTCTAATGGAAACCACTTATCCTCCATCAATTACTTTAGAAGGCATTGTTTTCACAGGGTTAGGCGAAGGAGCATATTATGTCACTCGAGACTTTTACCGAAAGCAGTTTATTGAGAAGCTTGGCTTTGATCCTTATCCCGGCACCTTAAACCTCAAACTTGTAACGGACTACGATATAAAAACGTATTCTGAGCTTAAAGCCTACCCAGCAATAGAAATCGAAGGATTCACAAACGAGAGCCGCACCTTTGGTCCTGTGAAATGCTATCCAGCCATAGTAGAGAATAAGATTAAGGGCGCAATAGTATCTGCTTTAAGAAGCCATTATGATGCATCTGTAATTGAGGTAATTTCTCCAACCTGTCTTAGAAAGACTCTTGAATTAAAAGACGGCCACAAAGTCAAAGTGGAAGTTTTGACGCTGCCCTAGACAGTTTAACAGTGGCATGTTGTTTTATGCTCGGCTTTTGGATGCAAGTCCATATCCAATTATAAGTCCCGTTGCAAGTCCCCCGAAGTGTGCCAAAACATTTACGTACGGCGAGGTTCCGGTAACAATTAAAAGGAAGAAAGTGTAAACCAAGGCCCCAACTAAAGATTGGCCAACTTTTCGCCTAACATAAATGGCGCATGCCCCAAAAAGGCCGAAGATGGCTCCAGAAGCACCAGCAGAAACTACTGTCAGCCCGAGGAGTAAGGTTAGGAGATTTCCAGCCAGTCCGCTTAAAAGGTATATGAAAAAGTATTCCATCATATTGAATAGTTCTTCCGCCCTTAATCCGAAAATTATTAGGAAGAGCATGTTTCCTGTCAGATGCACAATATTCGTGTGGACAAATATTGCTGTGAAAAGCTGCCAGTACAACCCGTTAATTACCAAGTAGTTGGATTGGCCATACTGTAAGAGAACGTTTAAACTTATCACCATGAAGTTGCCGCTTAATATGGCAGTGTATGCGTAAATCGCCAAGTTTAAAGCCAAAATCAGATATGTTGTATAAATAGCCCGAGGATTTTTCAAGGCGTTTATATACATTTTATCTCCTGTATTTTTCAATAATTTTCTGTTTAATTTTTGATGAGCTGTCTAACTCATTTTCTTCAAACTTACTAATTTTCACAACTTTTATGTTTAAGCCGCTTTTTTCCAAGTAATCCTTCACGGCTTTTTCTATTCCATCCTGATCGTGACCGATGGCTATAATGTCTGGCTTAATCTTTTCGATGACCTTCTCCATGTTAAAGTCCTCATAGCCTAGAATGGCTTCATCAACAACTTTTAAAGCTTCCACGAGCGCCCTGCGCTGGTTCTCGGGCATAATTGGTTTGTGGCCCTTTCTCTTTTCTACAGTGCTGTCTCTGGCAACGATAACTATCAGTTCTGCGTTTCTTCCGCCAGCCTTTTTGGCTTCCTCTAAGAACTTTACATGTCCAAGATGTAATAGATCGAATACACCGGAGGCCAATACTACTTGCTTTCTTCTGTTTCCTTCTTTTTTGGCCATTCGAATTTCACCAATCCCAGCATTCTTAAGGCATCCAATAGTCCCTCGCAATAGGCAACAGAGGCAAGGCTAACTTCAAATCTTCTCTTCTCCTTATAGTATTTAGCATCATAAAGATAGGCTTTAGCCAATTCCACTAATTGCCTAATCAAATCCTTTGACATTACGCACGTGCTCTCAACAATTCCTATCTCTTTTAGGACATGTTCTGTGGAGATTATATATTTGGATACAAGCTCTTCTATACTCATTCAATCATTCTCCTAACGCTTATAGGTGCTTTTGCAAAGGCAATAAGCGCCTCCGCCTCCATAAAATGGAGTTTACCAGTAATAGCCAAAGTATGCGGTGGTTTCCCAAAGTCGTAAAAAATAAGTTCGCCAACATAATCCGCCTTAACAATTGGGTCTGGGCTTCCTGCTCTAGCTATGCCGACAGCAAGGCTTTCCCTTGTCACAGCGTCCATCCTTCTTTTTTCCTCTGTTTCAAGAAGCATTTTAAGAGCGTCTCTAATTATTAAATAGCGTTCTGCCTCAGCGTCTATATCTAAAAAGCAAAGCGTATGTAGTCCAAGTTTACGATTTTTAGCTATAACCTCATAGGGCGTTTCAGAGTAATTTTCTGGAAAGGGGATTGTTACACTTCTACCAAACTTGTAATTTTGAAGGCCACATAATCCAACAACAGCCGAAATTATAGAAGCCCCATGTATTATCCGAGTTTTAATTCCACGTCTATTAGCCTCAATCCTTAGGGCCATGTGGGTTGTAGCAACAAATGGATCGCCTGGAACAAGTAGGACAGCTTTGCCCTTTTCAGCAACCTTTAAAATGGCTTCACCATTTTCTTCTTCCAACTCTCTTCTTGAGACTATTCGCAAAGTTCTGCCGGAGAGCTTTTCAAAACGCCTTAAAGAGAAACCCGGCAAGATGCTAGTGTAACACTCTATAAAAACAGCATCTGCAGTTTTAACTTCTTCAAGTCCTTTGAGGCTTACATCCATTTCATCATGCAAACCGAGACCAACGAAAACAATCTCGCCCATAGCCGCACCTTAAAAAAGCTAATATAACCATAGAATTTAAATTTCATATCAGAGGGAAAACGTTGTAGATCGGATATTTTAAAGGTGTGGAATTAACAGAGCTAAACTTATAAACATGAACCAAAATGTACCTACTGGGCCCGTAGCTCAGCAAGGTAGAGCGGCGGACTAACCTGCCGCACGGGTTGGGTTGAGGCTCTTAAGCATACGCGGAGACACCCGTAAAAACAATAGCAAGATTCTATTGTTTCGGGAAGGTCCCGGGTTCAATTCCCGGCGGGCCCGCTATTTTCTCTTATATGACTATCATTTGTTATAACTTAGCTTGAAATAAACCATAAATACAAGACCTTTAGTTGGCTACCTTCTTGTTCGGGGTTTAAGAAGATGGCGAAGAACTTTGCCCACGGAGATAATTTTGAAAGGTTACTACTCGACGCCATAGACGAAAGTCTAAATGCCCTAGGTGAAACTGTAAAGGCTACAGTCTTCTTTTTATTAAGGAAAAATTTCAATCTTCAGAAGAGGGAGATACCGCATAACCCTAAAAGGTTTGAGATTGCTTTTAGGAAAATGCTTGGTGAAAAGGGAAGCGAAGTTGTCGAGGACTTGATCCTTAAAAATCTCTACACGAAACTCGGCTTCAAACATAATGGGTTTAATGGAGAAGGATTCTGCGAGCAGCTGGAGAAAGTCCGCAGAATAATTAAAAACAAAAATAATCTATCAAACTTGGAATTCTAAGTCTGAAGAATGTCTGTCCGAAGCCAGTTTAAGAGAATTTGCATAGAACTGCGAAAAATTTTAAAACATTTTTACAGCCTCAACGGTCCTTCGCAGGAGAAGTTGAGCTATCTCTTGGCTTGGCCATCCGCCTAACCCGCAGTCAGGGCCTGTGAAAGTTAACCTTTCCCCGAACTTTTCTCTAGCCTTTTCAAATCTTCTTCTTATCGTTTGCTTGTCCTCAACCAGTTGCAAATAATCTGGTTTTTTCAAATCCTTCTCATATAATTCAGCTATAAGGGTGTCTATGTCTGTTCTAGCGGTTCCCACTCGAATATATTTGTCCGCTTTCTCTAGCATACTTTTAGACACATATTCTAAATTCTTTGGTGATGATGCATACTCTATTGAAACTACATCAAGCCCACTAACCTCCAATACATCTGCAATTCTTGCTGGGGAATGAAGATGAATTTGCTTTGTAACATTATTGAAATCAAAGGCCTTTTCAAGGGCTTTTATTAAGATGTCCCTGTCCGCGGGTATCTCCTGAAAACCAAAGCTTGGTTCATCAATTGAAACAACTTCGGTCTTTATGTACTTGGAATCTAAAATGGCGCCCCTTGCAAAATTTCTGACCGTCTCAGCAAACATTAGGAGCACATCGCGATAAATTATTTTGCCTATTTCCCGCATGTATAATTCTATTGGCCCTGTTATGCACACTCGTAGCGGAATTTTCCTTCCAATTTCATCGTAAAGCTCTTTAGCCTTTATATTTATAACATACACTTCAGGTATTATGGTCATCTTTTCCTCGACAATGTAGGTTCCCCTGTCCATGGCTTTGTGTATTGCGTTAAGAAATTGCTTGTGCATGTCGTAGTGCTGTGGATAATTTGCAACGTCCAATCCGGCTTCTATTTTCATCTTAAAAGAATTTATTATAACATTGTAAAAATTCTTAAATAAAAACTCATTTGCCCTGATATCCTTGCCTTCGCTGATAAATTCCCTAGCCAATTCATAGGCTTTTTCAAAATCCTCCCTTCTAACATTAGACGGCAGTGGAAAACTTCCAATATCATCGACCTTGACATTCATACAATAGACTTATGCGTTGAAAAATTTAAAAGTTCAAGCTTTCAAAGGCGGAAGAGTAACAAATATAAGCAGGTTTCTATCACAGAAACCCAAGTGGGAAAATGCCAAGTCTATGGAAACTCCGCATATCCATGATTGGAACCCTAGCCGTAATAATTGGTCTTTCAACACTTGTTTTCACGGCAATTCTAAGCATATTCGGAATATTTGACCTGATAACTTTGGGTATATTAATTGTCGTCTGGAACACTGTTCAGTGGCTTATATCCCCCTATATAATTGACGCCTTGTACCAAACAAGAGAAATCTCCGAAAGTGAAAATCCAAGGTTGCATGAAATTGTTGAAAACCTTAGTAAGAAAAGCAATTTGAAAAAACCTAAGCTGATGCTTGCTCAAATACCAATTCCAAACGCCTTTGCATATGGCTCGCCTATAGCCGGAAATCGTGTTGCAGTTACAAGCGGTCTACTGAAAACCTTGAAATATGAAGAAGTTGAAGCCGTTATTGGACATGAGCTTGGTCACTTGAAACATAGGGATGTACAAATAATGATGTTTGTGTCCCTCCTTCCAGCACTGTTCTACTACCTTGGATATTCTCTTATGATCTCGTCAATGCTTAATAGGCGAAGGGAGGGTGAAGGCGGCTCAGCTTTGCTAGGAATGGCATTCATGGTCTTCTCGTGGGTTTTAAATATCTTTATTCTATACCTAAGTCGTCTTCGCGAGTATTATGCCGATAGACACAGCGCTGCAATAGTGGAAAATGGAGCACAAAAACTATCAGTTGGCTTAGCAAAAATAGTTCATGCTACAAGAGGGATGCAAAAAGCCATAAAGGAAATGCAAAATCTTAACGCTTTCAAAGCCCTGTTTATATCCGATCCTGACAGGGCGGACACCGATGCAGCGGCTATCGCAATTGTTGCTGCAGTAGCTTCAGACGATCAAAAATTGGTTCAAGAAATTGTTTCACAGAAAATAACATTTGCAAGTAGGCTTATAGAAATTTTCTCGACACATCCGAACATAGTCAAAAGAATTAAAGCTCTACAAGAATTAAGTTAAAGTGACATGACTAAGGGTAAAGGTAACTAAATATCTTCATGTAACGCATTCTTATTTTAACCAGTAAGATTAATTCTTTAGATTGTTTCTACTATTGAAAAAGGGAGAGATTCGGTGTCAAAGGACGAAAAAATTCAAAGAATTGAGGATTTGAATAGCAAACTCTCAATATTACGCGAAAAAAAGGAAAAGGCGGATGCAGAATTAAGGAAGCTGGCTGAAAAGAGAGACAAGCTTAATGAAAAATTTAGGATGCTACGGTCACAAGCTATTGAGCTAAAAAATGCAAGAGATAAGATAAATCTTGAAATTAAAGAGCTTAAAATGCAAGAGAGCAAAATAAGGAATGAGCTTGCAGAAAAAATTGAGGAAATTAGGTTTATAAGAGAAGAGCTGGGGAAATGGACAGGCAAAACTGCCGCAAACTCCCAGGAAAAATTGAGAAGGGAAATAGAAAACCTGGAATGGAAGATCCAAACAACTCCTTTAAATTTGCAAGAGGAGAAAAAACTCATTGAAAAGATTAAGAAGCTTGAAAATCAGTTGGAAGTGCATGTTAAGATTGAACAGCTTAAGCAGAAGAATTTGGAACTTATAGCGGAGATAAAAGCCCTTAAGACGAGAATGAAACTTTGTCGGGATAAGATTTTAGAAAAAGTTGAGCAAAGCAAATTTTACCATGAAAAATTTGTGGAAAAATCAAACGAGGCGAAGGAGGTTAAAAAAGAAGCTGACCTTTCCCATCAATCCTTTCTTAGTGCAAAAACTGAATTTAACGGGATTAAAATGGAAATTGCGAAAATTTTGAATGAAATAAAAAGGTTAAAGGAAGAAATTATAATGGAAGATGAAAAAAATAAAAGGAAGAATGAAGAGTTGCTTCTTAAGAATCTTGAGGCGCAGGCCTTAAAGAAACTTGAGCGAGGCGAAAAACTGACTTGGGAGGAGTTCAGAATAGTTATCGAGCGAAAGTCAGCACAAGGTTAAAGTAGTTTTACATACTCATTGATTAGCGCCGAGCATCAATGTCTAATGAGAAAATTAACAAAGATCAAAGAAAAATCCTGATTTTATGTGTGGATAGAGACGGCGACATAGGCACCAAAGTTCAAATTAAAACACCTATTTTTGGTAGAGAAAATAATCTTAATGCAGCTGTAGCTCTAGCATTAAGAGACCCGGAGGAGTCTGACGCAAATGCAATGTTTGAGGCAATACGCATATATGACCGTCTCGTAGGAGAGGCGAAGCCTGGGGAATCATTTGAGGTTGCAACTATTTCCGGGTCGGAACTTGGTGGCGTTGGTTCTGACAGAAAAATTGTTTCCGAGTTAGGAGAGGTACTGAATTCTTTCCCTGCTAATGAAGTTATTCTTGTCTCCGATGGCTTTTCCGATGAGGCTATCCTGCCCCTGGTTGAGTCTAGGGTGCCTGTCTCCTCTGTGAGGCGTGTTGTGGTAAGACATAGCGAATCTATTGAGGAAACAGCAGCCTTATTCTCTCGGTATTTGAAGACAATTATAGAGAATCCCCGTTATTCGCGTATAATCCTAGGCTTTCCTGGAATTTTGCTGTTAATTTTCGGGATTCTAGTGATATTTGGCTTTGTACATTATTATTTTATTGCTATTGTTGTAGTTCTAGGCCTTTATTTGTCTATAAAAGGATTTGGTGTTGATAGAATGGCGAAGAATCTCTATAAGTGGGTTAAAGAATATTCTCCGCCCCCCATGCCTGTTCAGATTTCAGGTTTCTCAACAGTTGCTGGCATCCTATGTATTGGGGTGGGTCTTTATCTCGGTTGGGATTTTGTTTCAGGAATGAATATAAGCTGGGAAAATATATCAAGCCAGCTGCCTCTAGCTGCTGGTTATTTTCTCAGGAACTCCAAGGATCTTGTTATAGTAGGTATTTGTGTTGTGCTTACGGGAAGGGCTATTCGCTGGTATTTTGAGAGGGATGCTCGATTGCTACGGAATATTGCTTCAATAATTTTGATAGGGTGGAGCAGGCAAATTATAGAAGCTACTTCAAATATTTTAATCAACCCTAGCGTTGGCTATGAGGTTCTGATTTTTTCAATAGTGGTTGGCATTTTGCTGGGTATAGCCTCATTTCTTGCAATCCTTGTAATTCATAGATCCACAAAGGGGTTCTTTAAAAAGGGTGAGGAACAAATTGAAGAGCTCAGAGAAAGCTAAAATAGCCATAATTGGCGGAACAGGATTTGAGAAATTTCTTGCCGAAGCCAAAAGAATTCGTATAGGAACACCTTATGGAATTCCACCGCCTCTTTTTATGGGAGAGATCGGCAATAAAATCGTTTTTTTCCTTCCAAGGCACGGCTTAGAACATTCCGTACCACCGCATAAAGTAAATTACAAGGCAAACATTTACGGGTTGTATACCCTTGGCGTAGAAAGAATTATAGCCATAAATGCTGTGGGCGCCATAAACCCAAGCTTCAAACCAGGCGACTTAGTAGTGCCTCACGATTTTGCTGACTTTACTAAGATGCGTTCAACAACCTTTTACGATGATGCTCCGGTAACGCATATAGATGTTTCTAAACCCTATTGCCATGAAATTCGTGAATCTCTGATAAAAGCCTCTGAAGCTGTTGGTGTAAACATGTGGGGTTCAGCTGTTCTTGTCTGTACCGAGGGTCCACGATTCGAAACTCCAGCTGAAATTGAAATGTTCAAACGCCTTGGGTTTGACATCGTTGGAATGACTGGCGTTCCAGAAGCTATTCTGGCCAGGGAACTTGGAATCTGCTATGCTGCGTTATGCTTTGTTTCAAATAGGGCTGCTGGCATGCAGGAACGTTTAACTCCAGCTGAAGTTTACAAAGTTTCGGGACAGGTCGAACCAAAGATAAAGCAAATTTTGATTGAAACCGCAAATTCCTTGCCATTGAAACGTGAAAGATGCTCATGCATGCGCGCTCCCGAGGATGCGAGGGTCAAATAGTGCTGAAGACGTTGCTTTCAGTCTTGGGCGTGTATAAACTCTATGAGAAATGGTTGTGGCATCAGATTAGAAACAGTGTTAAACCTGAGCATATCGCCATAATTTTGGATGGGAATAGACGTTGGGCCGCAGAGAAGGACTTGGATCCATGGTTTGGCCATGAGAAGGGCGCAGAAAAGGTTGAACAGCTTTTGGACTGGTGTGCTAAGATCGGCGTCAAATCCGTAACCCTTTATGCGTTTTCAACAGAGAACTTTCGCCGTCCCCAAAAAGAAGTTGAGGAAATAATGCGAATAGCGGCTGACAGACTACGAAAAATACTGACAGACGAGAGGATACATAGAAATAAAATACGAGTTAAGGTTATTGGCCGCGTTCATCTTCTACCCACATATCTTCAAAATCTCATAGCCGAAGTTGAGGAAGCCACGAAAAAGTACAGCGAGCATTTCTTAAACATAGCCTTCGCTTATGGTGGAAGAGCGGAAATAGTAGATGCTGCAAGAAAAATTTCGGAGAAGGTTAAGCAAAACGAACTAAAACCAGAAGATGTGGACGAAAGCCTCTTTGAAAGGTTTCTTTATACGTCCCATCTGCCTAAGCAAGATCCAGATCTCATCATAAGAACTTCTGGCGAGGAAAGACTTAGCGGCTTCCTATTGTGGCAATCAGCCTATAGTGAACTATGCTTCTTAGACGTTTATTGGCCTGATTTCCGATTAATAGATCTGCTAAGGGCTGTGCGAACTTTTCAGAAAAGAAAAAGGCGCTTTGGCGCGTGAACCTAAGCACGCTTTTTAGCGCTTATGATAGATATTACGTCCATATCCTTCAATGTGTAATTTTCTCCAACTCTCTTCCTTTCTCTGGCTTCCACTGCGTAAATGAAACCCTCGCCTAACTCTGTGTGGATAAGATAGGCTAACTCCCGCGCCGTTGTTCCGTATGGTACAAGATAGGCGTCAGGTAAAACTCGGCCATTGTGATCTGATAGATGTTCTAAATCCTCAACTGGGTATACGGTGATCATGTTTAGAAGTCTGAAGAAGGCTGTGTTTATGGCCTCCTGGACTCCTGTGGAGCCGAATTTGAGCAGAATTTTCTCTCTTATTGTTTCTAGAGCTTTAATTTGGCTTTCAGTTAGCTTTTCCGGGTTGCTTATCTTAAAATTGCAGTCTCCAGGCCTATAATCTATGAGTTTTCTCTCAGCAGCTCTTCTTAGGGCGAGCTCAGCCTCAGCGCAGCATGATACAACGGGATGGTTCAGCTTTTTAAGTCTCTCGTAGTTCTCCTCAGCCGGCGGTATATCCATCTTGTTTGCCACTATAAGCATAGGTTTAGCTACTCTTCTAAGGGTATCAACAAATTTTAGGAAGTCTTCTTCACTCCATGATGTGGGCTTTTCGGCATTCAATTCAGCCTGTTTAACAGCTTCAATAATGTGTATTCGCTTGATTGCTAAGCCGCTGAGCCTCTCCTCAAGCATTGAAACTAGATCTTTTCCTCCAGATTCAGATGTTCTGGCTATTTTCGGCCAATCCTTTTTTATGATGCTCGCCATCCACATTGTTATCTCATTTTCTAAAAACCTCACATCCTCTAGGGGGTCATGTTCGCCTGGTTTACACGGTCTACCCTCAATATCCGTTCCGCCTGAGGCATCAACTATGTGGAGTAGAACATCAGCTTTCCTTATCTCATCTAGGAACTGGTTCCCTAGTCCTCTTCCCTGCCATGCGCCTGGTACAAGTCCTGCACAGTCGATAAACTCTACCGGAATCAGCCTTACTCCGTCAAGGCATATGGAATTAACAGGGTTATCTTTAACGTTAAACTCTTTGCAGACGCAGGGAACTCTGACATATCCTATTCCACGGTTTGGCTTTATTGTGGTGAAGGGATAGTTGGCAATTTCTGCTGGCGCTAAGGTTGCGGCGCAAAAGAATGTGGATTTTCCAACGTTTGGTTTTCCAACGATTCCCAACAGTCTTGAATAGGATTTCTGCATTAAGATTCCACTATTAACATAATCGTATTGGCGTATATTACTTAAGCTGGTCCCCTATATAATCCTAGATAATGTTCAGCTTCCTCTACAACTTTTGTATGTATGTGATCCCTATTATTAAGTGTCACATCAAAAACTTCTACATCCGCCCTGTTTTTCACACTTTCTATAAGCTTGTCCTTTGCTTTCCAGTGGACGACACCTACTAAAAGTTTGTCGCTTTTAGCAACCTCATCAACTGCTTTTCTAAATTCTTTGGAAAAAAGCTCCATGGGTCCTATCTCGTCTATGACCACAATGTCGCATTCTTTTTTGGCTTTTAAGATCGCCTGTACGCCTATTTCTTTTAGATCTTCCAAGTTAACGCGGTACTTACCAAGTTGTGGGCCACTCTTTTGGTTTATGTGGGCAAGCCATCCTTTAATTCCATCTTTAAGGTCTAAAATTTCGAATCCTATTCGAGTTCCCCGTTCCCGAACCTCGCGGCTTATCATGCCTCCTACGGTATACCCTTTATCTCTTAGGGCATCAACCACTTTCAGCAAAGCCGTGGTCTTTCCAATTCCAGGGCTTCCTGTCAATAGGAGGATACGTTTTCGCGTTTTCCCCTCACCCTAAATTCACGATGGCATTATTTTCACTATAACATACTTTGACCAGAAATCTAATATTTCAAGTGGCTTATTTAATCGTTAAAACGGAGAAAATTCAAGCACATGAGTGCTGAAATGAAGTATCAGGGATTTTCCTCAATCCTTAAGAGGCTGCGTAGCAGGTGGATGGCACGTAAGCATAGCAGAGCTTTACATTTATCTTTGGCTTTAATCTTCGCCTCTATGGTGTCCCAGGTGAATCATTTCGCCTTGCTGGAGTGGGGCATAACGAGGACATGAAAACTGAAAGATTGAAGATTGGCTTCCCGCTTGAATCGATTAAAGAAGGCGAAGTTAAAGTCCTAGTTCCAAAGCTTAAGGCTTTCGTGGAAAGGCCAGGCGAGTATTCGCCTTCCAAGGCTCCTGTATTCTTTAATCCAGTTATGGAGTTGAACCGCGACATTGCCGTTTTAGCCACACAAGCCTACCAAAGAATAGTTAGCCGAAAGATCTCTATCTGTGACCCTCTGACTGGCTGCGGATTAAGGGGAATACGTTTTGCAAAGGAAGTTGAGGGTGTTAAAAGCGTCGTTATCAATGACATTAATGAAAAAGCTTACGAGCTGGCTAAATATAATGTCAACACTAATGGTTTAGAGAGCTGCATATCCATCTATAATGAGGATGCGAACCTTCTTTTATCACGCTATGCGGCGCCGGGCAGAAGGTTTGACGTGATAGATGTGGATCCATTTGGTTCACCAGCGCCTTTCATGGACTCTGCCTTGCGCGCTCTCCGCGACGGGGGGCTCATAGCCCTAACAGCTACTGACATGGCTCCCCTATGTGGAGTATATCCCAAGGCTTGCATACGGAAGTATGGGGGAAAACCTCTAAGAACCGAATATGGCCATGAACTGGCAGTTAGGCTCTTGATTGGATGCCTAGCGATGACAGCGGCTAGGCATGAAATGGGTATAAAACCCCTATTCAGCCATAGCACAGACCATTACATTCGAGTTTACGCAAGCGTTAACCATGGTGCAAAGGAGGCTGATAATAGCTTAAGCCAGATGGGGTATATTCTCCACTGTTTCCACTGTTTCCACAGAGAAACCATTGGCAGAGATGAAATATTCGCAGATCATAAAAGATGTCTTGAATGTGGGGCTGAGATGGATTATGCCGGGTCTTTGTGGCTTGGAAAACTCTATGAAAAAGGATTTTGCAGCTTAATGATGAAAGAAGTTGGAGTGAAGAAACTTGGGACAAAGAGAAGAATTCAAAGGATTATGACGTTGATAACCGAGGAGCTTGAAGCCCCTGCAACCTACTATGTTTTAGACAGGTTCTGTGACAAGTTAGGTTTGCCAGTTCCATCTATTAACAAGGTTGTTAGCCTCTTAAAGAAAAAGGGATTTAACGCCTCACGAACCCACTTCCACCCGAGGGGAATAAAAACAAATGTATCCTCCCTAAATATGGAGAGTTTATTACGATGCATCACCTCAGGCTAGCTTTATTTGCTTCTGATATTACTTTAAGTTTAAGTACATGCTTCATAAACTTAAGTTAATTGATTTAATTGAAAATCCATGGGGGTGTGTTAAACTCGGCAAAATTCTTGTAACATCTGCCTGGCCATACATAAACGTCGTGCCACATATCGGCAACCTAGTAGGCTCTGTGCTTTCAGCGGATGTTGTGGCCAGATTTTATCGGCTGAAAGGCGAAGAAGTGGTCATGGTAAGCGGATCTGATGAGCATGGCACGCCCATAGAGGTTGAAGCCATAAGACGAGGTATTCCTCCTAAAGAACTCACGGATAAAAATCATGCAAAGGTTGTTGAACTATTCGCTAAATGGGGCATATCCTTTGACAATTACACACGAACCGAAAGTCCGGTGCATAAGGAGTTCGTTCAGAAGCATCTAATGAAAATCTACAATAATGGCTATATTTTCACAAGAGAAACTGAGATGCTCTACTGTGTAAACTGTAAACGCTTTCTGCCTGACAGGTTTGTTGAAGGTAAGTGTCCACACTGCGGATATCAGCCTGCCCGCGGTGACCAATGCGATTCTTGCGGGCGGCTTCTAGAGCCAACATCCCTTATAGAGCCTTACTGTGTGATTTGCAAAGGTAAGCCTATAGTGAAAAAAACCAAGCATTGGTATTTCGACCTAGCAAAGTTTTCTGAAAATCTCCTTAAATATATCAGCGGAAATAAGCAGCTTCCCAGCAATGCTAAAAACTTCAGTCTAAACCTAATAAGAGAGGGTTTAAAGCCTAGAGCCGTTACAAGGGATGTTGCTTGGGGAATTCCAGCGCCGTTTCCTGAAGCTGAAGGTAAGACGATTTACGTTTGGGTTGAAGCCCTTTTAGGTTATGTTTCAGCAACAATCGAGTATTTTAGAAACCGCGGAGATCCGGAAGGATGGAAAGCCTACTGGTTTAATAAAGAGGCTAAAAGCCTATATTTCATAGGCAAGGATAACATTCCCTTTCACACCATCATTCTTCCGGCATTGCTGATGGCTTCACATGAGGACTATAATTTACCATGGAATGTTTCCGCAACGGAGTTCCTTCAGTTTAAGGGCGAAAAAGCCTCAAAGAGCCAACGTATAGGAATATGGATAGACGAGGCCCTGGAACTTTTCCCAGCGGATTACTGGCGTTACTTCCTAATGGCCATAAGGCCAGAAACAAGAGACTCCAATTTCTCATGGGATTTATTCATAGAGAAAGTTAATGCTGATTTAAATGATGCTTTAGGAAACTTCGTCCACAGAACCCTATCATTCATAAATGCCCAATTTAATGGAGAGATTCCTGAACCAGGCGATTTTGACTCCATTGATAATCAGGTTCTCGAAACCCTCAAGCAGCGAGTTAATGAGATTGCCGAGCATTATGAAGGTTGCAGGCTGCAATCTGCGGCAAACGCTGTTATCGGCTTAAGCCGCCTAGGAAATCAGTATATCAATGAAAAAGAACCTTGGAACCTCATCAAACAGGACAAAGTCAAAGCGGCCACGACAATCTACACAGCTGCCCATATAGTTAAAGCCCTAGCGGTGGTTTCGGCTCCAATAATGCCCTTCAAGGCTGAGGAATTATGGAAGATGTTAAACCTACCGGGAAGCATTCATAGCCAAAGATGGGATGAGGCTCTCAAACCTTTGCCAGCAGGTCATAGAATATCTAAGCCTAAGCCCTTGTTCAAGAAAATAGCCGCAAGCGAAAAGGAACTTGAGGAAATGCTGGCGAAAGTTAGAAGCAAGATAGCCAAATCTCCATAATATCTTTTTAGGTTGCGCGGATCATTGAAAATAAAGGTAGACTTACACGTTCACACGTGCTATTCATATGATGGACTCATTACAGCGAAGGATTTGCTCTTCTATGCCAAAAAGAATGGACTTGACAGTGTTGCTGTAACCGATCATAATAAGGTAGATGGTGCCTTGAAACTGTCAAAGGAAAAAAATTTCCCCATAATCCCTGGAATTGAGATCTCTAGCAAAAATGGTCACATAATAGGTCTTAATGTCCAAGAACCAATTCCCAAAAACCTTAGCGTTGAAGAAACAATTGACAAAATCCACGAGCTTGGCGGCTTGGCAATAGCATGCCACCCCCAAGCTTTATTCAAGTCAAGTTTGAAATTAAAAGTAAGCCAAAAATTTGACGCTGTAGAGGTTATAAACGCCTCGGCATTTCCTTTTAAATATTCAGTTAAGCAGGCGCGAAAGTTGGCTTGCAGCCTCAACCTTGTGCAGGTTGCTGGAAGTGACGCTCACTATGGTCCTGAAATTGGCCTCGCATTTACCCTTGTTGAGGCTGAGCTTGACAGCGAAGAGATTGTTAAAGCCATAAGTAAAGGCCTATGCCAGCCTTTTGGAAGGGCTGTGCCATTAAAAATTAGGCTAAAGAGGGAAATTCTAGCCTTTAAAACGAGGATTAAGTAGAAATGCCAAATCTGTGTTTATATTTCTAAAAAGGGGATGGTTAGCGGTTATCTGAGATTAGTCCTTGCAGTCGTGCTCCATTTGGTATATGTCTAACTCTATGTTTAGGGGCTTTTCAGGTTCAGAGTATGGTTCAAGATTGTACAATTTAGGTGCTACATAATCGAATCTGCTTGGAATTGAAGGCGGATTTACTCCAGTCATAAGTAGTGTCACCTTTAATTTTCCATTAAGTTCAGGGTTGACTCTTGCACCCCAAATGACCAGCGCGTCTTCATCCATCATTTCTGTGATTATTTCTCCAACGCGGTTAGCCTCCTCGATTGTCATGTTGTTATCTCCTGAAACATGTATTAGGGCACCTTTGGCTCCGGCGTAATCTGCATCTAACAGTGGAGTTTTAAGGGCATTTAGCACGGCTTCTTCAGCACGATCAGGCGCATCCGATTCTCCTATACCCATAACTGCAACTCCTCCACGTTTTACTATGGTCTTAAAGTCTGCAAAATCAAGGTTTATTAAGCTTGGAGCTGATATTGTTTCCACTATACCCTTAATCATGTTTGCTAAAACTTGATCAGCATATTTGAAAGCCTCATTTATAGGCAAGTTTGATGCAGATTGTATAAGCCTGTTATTATCGATGATCACGATTGTGTCACAGTATCTTCGCAGTTCCGTCAGCGCATGGGCTGCGTATATTTTGCGTCCTTTCTCAATTCTAAAGGGTATTGTAACAACACCAACGGTTAAGGCTCCTTTTTTTCTGGCGATTTCTGCAATAACAGGCGCTGCTCCTGAACCTGTCCCACCGCCCAAGCCAGCTGTTATGAAAACTATATCGGCTCCTGTCAGCAATTCTTCAACACATTTTTTTGATTCCTCGATGGCCATTTTTCCCAACCAAGGATCGCCGCCTGCACCTAAACCTTTCGTCAGCTTTTCTCCTATCAAGATTTTCCTATGGGCTTTTGAAATGTTAAGGTGAAGAGCATCAGTATTAATGGCCACACATTCAGCTCCTGTAACCCCCATTTCCATGAGATGTGTTACTGTGTTATTGCCCGCTCCGCCAACGCCCAACACTAACATGCGGCAGGGTCGAGGAGGCATAACCTCACTTTGGACTGTATTCTGCCATGAATATTGGAGCAGCTTTGTTGCTTGCATTAGCCTACCCTCTTCCTTCTCCAGACTTCACTCTCTATCAGATCACGTACCGCTACACGAATAGCCTCAGCTCTGTTTGGATACAGCTTTTCATTTACTAATCTATCTAGCGCCTCGAGATATGGTTCAGGCAGATGGAGTGTGATCAATTTCATATTACACCCCTCCAGCAGTTTCAGAGAAAAACATCAGAAGATATACTTATATATAATATGTTTATAACATGATTTAAATATGTTGATTCTTTTCTTTTTAAAATTTACTATTGAACCATTTCATAATTATGTAAACTGTAGCTTCTGTAAACCTCTAAATTTTTATTCCTTCTAAGTATTTGATTTGATACGCCATGGGTAATGCGAAGGTGTTTATTAAAAGCTTTGGATGTTCCACGAATATGGCTGATGGCGAGGTTATGGCAGGATGCCTAGCTGAGGCTGGGTATGTTCTTGTTAGAAATTTGGCCGAGGCTGATGTGGTCATCTATAATACATGTGCCGTTAAGGGCCCTACTGAAGATCGTATAATTAGCATTTCAAAGAAAACCCCTCACGGTAAAAAACTTGTTATTACCGGTTGCCTGCCCTTAATAAATTATGATAGGTTATGCAGGGAAGTTCCATTTAATGGTGTTGCTGGTCCAGCGTTAGGTGAGAAAATAGTGAATGTTGTTGAAGGGGTTTTAAAAGGTGAGAGGATTTTAGCCTTGGAGGGTGCTGAAGAAACTAAGCCTAGACTGGATTTGCCTCGTGTACGCCTTAACCCTGTTGTGGGCATAATCCCAATATGTTATGGATGTTTGGGCTCATGTACTTATTGTTGTGTGATTTTTGCTAGAGGTCGTTTAAGGAGTTATAGCGTCAGTGAAATCGTTGAAAGAGTTAAGATGGACATTTCCGATGGGGTTAAGGAAATATGGCTTACCGCGCAAGATACCGCATGCTATGGTAGAGATATTGGCACGAACCTTGCGGAACTTCTTAAAGCCGTCTGCAATGTTGATGGTGACTTTAAAGTGCGAGTTGGTATGATGACTCCGAATTCGGCTCTGAACATCATTAATGACTTGGTGAAGGTTTTTAAAAACACCAAAATTTTCAAGTTTGTCCATCTGCCTGTTCAAAGTGGTGATGATGAAATTTTGAGGGCTATGGGGAGGTTTTACTCCGTTGAAGATTACAGGAGAGTTGTGAATTTATTTAGAGCTGAAATTCCGGAAATAACGTTGGCTACAGATGTTATATGCGGTTTTCCTGGAGAAGATGAAAAAGCCTTTGAGCGGACTTTATCCCTGATAAGGGAGATTAAGCCGGACATAGTGAACATTTCAAGGTTTTTTGCAAGGCCAGGAACTCGGGCCGCTAAAATGCCAAATCGACTACCCCAGTCCGTGGTTAATGATAGGTGTTTAAAATTGACGCATTTGACTAAAGAAATTTCATTGGAAAGAAATAGCGGATGGGTTGGTTGGGAGGGCGACGTCCTAGTTGATGAGGTTGGTACCGTCAGGGATACTTGGATTGGAAGGAATTACGTCTACAAACCCGTTGTAATAAAAACGTGCGGTAACCTTTTAGGAAAATTTGTGAAAGTCAGGGTTACAGGATTTTCCTCAGCTTGCCTCAAGGGAGAACTCCTTAATTTTATTTAAGGCTCCACCGAAAATCACATCCAGGCTGCCCAGTTAAATATTATATGTACTACCTTTGCTTGCGCTGGTTAAGTTGGTCAATATGAGGAGAAAAATACCTAGAACGATGTCTACACAGCATCCGGACAATGCTTCCATTCCTGAGTGGGCAGGCGATTCCATAATTCACGGTGAGGCTGAGATTTATGAGGCCTATTTTGCCTATCGTGAGTTAGGCTGTATGGAGGTTATGTGGGATGCTGAAGGAAAGGATGTGGACACTCGGGTTGTCCGTAAACTGCTTGAGAAATACGGCGAATATTTTAAAGAGAAAGTTTTAGGCGAGGATGTTTTTCTGACCTATCGCGTTCCTAACCCTAAGGTTGATGTGGCTGATCAGAAGATACTTCTTGAGTCTTTAGTAAATATCCCTGTCGCTTATGATATTGCATCACGGTTCTATCAAAGGAATGTAACGCCGATGTTTGAGGTTATATTACCGTTCACTACAAGGAGCGATGATCTTATTTGGCTTAAAAGATACTATGAAAAGGTTATTGCAGGATCAGCCTCAGTCTGCCTTGATGGAGTTTGTAGGGTTGAGGAGTGGCTTGGCCCCTTCAGGCCGGAAACTATAGAGATTATCCCATTAATAGAGGATATGAAAAGCATTTTGGGCATCAAGGAGATAATCACTCCATTTATAAAGGCGGCGAAACCGGAGTACTTGAGGGTTTTTATAGCAAGGTCTGATCCAGCCCTAAACTATGGTTTAGTCTGTGCGGTGATTTTATGCAAGATCGCCCTTTCTCAACTTAAGCATGTCGAGGATTCCATTGGGGTCAGCATATATCCGATATTGGGTGTGGGAACGATGCCTTTTAGGGGACATTTATCTCCTCAAAACATGGGAAGCTTCGCCGAGGAATATAAGGGTGTTTACACAGTAACAATTCAATCAGCACTGAAATACGATTATCCTATAGACGAGGTTAGGAACGTTGTGGCTTTTCTAAACGAGAATCTTCCTACTGGAAAACCAGCAATCATAGAGTCACATGAAGCTGAAGCTTTAACGGGAGTGCTCACCAAATTCATGAGAAGATATCAAAGCATTGTTGAGAAAATCGCCCCGTTAATTAATAATATAGCGGCCCTTGTACCTCCAAGAAGGGCTAGAAAACTCCACATAGGGCTTTTTGGATACAGTAGGAGTGTGGGCAGGATATCGTTGCCGAGGGCCATACCTTTTGCTTGCGCTCTGTATACGCTTGGCATTCCTCCAGAGTTTATTGGATTCAGCGTTCTAGAGGATTTAAATGAGGTGGAGTGGAATACTCTAAGGAATCACTACTTGAACCTTAAACATGATTTAGAAGCGGCTGGGGTTTTTATCTCGTGGCGAAATTTGAATCTGCTGTCTGAGATGTGTGAACTTGCGGCGAAGGTTAGTGGCGTGAAAAGTGGGGATTTACGGTCTGCAATTGCTGACATAATCAGCGATCTTAATATTGTTGAGGAAAATCTAGCCATAAAGCTTGGTCCTAGAAACTTTACACAGATGAAGCATGAAAATGCCATTAACAATTTTCTTGTATCCTATCTTGATGGTAATGATGAAGAGGCTAAAAGACACCTCCTCGAAGCCGCAAGGATAAGACGCTGTCTGGGCTAGCCCAAAAATGGCTCGGTAAATTATTTATGCCAATCGATCAGATTATTATAACTAGAGATGATGTGGGTTGGATGAGGAAGGAGAGGTTATTGAGGTTGGCCGTGTGACTCATTTCTTCAACAAAATAAGTGTAGCCGTGGTGGAGCTTAAGGCGCCCCTTGCTGTTGGCGATAGGATTATGATTAAGGGTCCTTCAACAGATTTTGAACAAGTTGTGGAGTCAATGCAAATAGAGCATAAGAACGTTGCAAGGGCTGAGGCTGGACAAATGGTTGGCTTAAAAGTTAATCAGCGGGTACGTGAAAAGGACATAGTCTATAAAAGGCTATGATCATCTTTACCCTTTTCTATGCGTTTACATTACAGTAGATAGCATTTATATCTAAGAGTCCTTCTGTCTTTATGGCAAAATTGGAGTAAATAAGCGTGCTGAATAAATTAGACATCATTGCAAAAATCATAGGCAATACGCCAATGCTGAGGCTTGAGAGGATTGTTCCTACAAACGGAGCTTCAATATATGTTAAGCTTGAGTATATGAATCCTGGAGGAAGTCACAAAGATAGGATCGCTTGGTATATGCTAAAAGATGCCGCGGACAGGGGGCTTCTCAAGAGGGGCGGCTATGTAATAGATGTGAGTAGCGGTAATACAGCCTTATCCATCGCATGGATGTCGGCCAGGCTTGATTTAAAAACAATTTTTGTCGTTGAAGAGGAGATTTCGGAGACCAAAATTGCAGCACTTAGGTTTCTAGGAGCTGATGTAGTTAAGGTTAAGCTGGAGGGGCGGCCAGGTGAGGATCCAAGGTTTGTAAGGGCGAAGGAGCTTGAGAGGGAGCTTAGCGGTGTTTTTCTGAATCAATTTTTCAACGAAGCCAACTTTAGAGCTCATTATGAAACGACGGCTAAAGAGATTATCGAGCAGATGGATGGTAAAATTGACGCTTTTGTAATGGGTATAGGGACGGGAGGCACCATAGCAGGGGTGGGAAAACGCCTGAAAGAAGAATTAGGAGGAGATGTAAAAGTAATAGGGGTAGTTCCCAAAGGCTCTGTTCTACTTCATGGAAGGGCTGTTGGCGAAGACAGAATACCTGGCCTAGCGAAGGACATCATGCCAAACCTATGCCTTAAGCATAAACGTTACATTGATGATATTGTTGAGGTAAGCGGCCAAGAGGCGATTCATATGTGTAAAAGGCTTGCTCGAGAAGAGGGTCTATTTGTAGGCCCATCTACAGGGGCCATGGTTACGGTAGCAGAAAAAGTTGCCCGCATGCTTGGCTTTAATGGAAATGTTGTAACTTTGGCTGCCGACAGCATATTTCGTTATGAATCGTGCATGTAAAAAGAGGGTTTCTTAAATTTTTGAAATTGCGGGTTATAGACCCATTTAAGATAGGCCGTTATGAATAAATTATGGATTATGCTGTGTATGCTTTGGTGTTCAAGGAAAAACTTATATTTATGGATGGCTTATCCAACCAATTATGTCTTCGAGAACAAACTCATCCAGCCGTTTAATTGCAGAGATTGCGATTTTTTCTGCACTAAGTGCGATAGGCGCGATGATTCCAATACCAAGCCCGGTGGGGTCAATTGCCTTGGATTCTTTTCCGGGTTATTTTATGGCTCTCTGGCGGGGTGTTGGCGGCGGAGCTACGGTTTGCGCCATTGGACATTTGCTTTCCGCCTTTAGAGCTGGGTTTCCCCTTGGCTATTTACATTTAGCTGTTGGCTTGTTGATGGCTGGGGTTGGGGTCTTAACAGCAGTCTTAAACAGGCGTTTCGGTATTATTATAGGTCTAGCAGGTGGCGTTGCTTTAAACACAATTGGAGGTGTACTAGCGGTCCCTGTTTATGGGTGGGGCTTTTTGCCAGTTATAACTCCGTTCTTGTTTGTGGCATCCACCGTTAACGCGGCAATAGCTGGCATAATCTATAAAGCTTTCAAGAAACTTAACTTAAGTTAAGTTAAATAAGAGGAAAGCCGGCAAAAATTGGAAGATGAATGAAATCAAGTAATAGGCTTCCACCAAACTTTAGAGACATCCTACTTAGGCCTGTAACGCGAAGCAAGGTTCTTGTTATCGGCTGCGACTCCTCCGGTGCTATTGGCCCAAAAAGGGGAGACATCATAAAGGTTGAGGGAAGAATCCTTGGAAAATTCACAGTAAGAACAGCCCTCATGGAAGTCATGGCCGTGGGCGCAAAGCCCACCATTGTCGCTTGCGGATTAGGCGTGGAACCCAAACCCACGGGCGAAAGCATCATAGAGGGTATCTTATCAGAGATTAGAAAGGTCGGTTTAAACCGCTCAAGCGTAGTGGTAAGCACCGAAAAAAATTTTGATACAATTCAGACCGGTATAGGCGTAGCAGTTATTGGAATAGCTGACATAAAAAAGCTGCGGATAGGGAAAGCCAAGGATGGCGATTTAATAGTGAGCTTGGGCATTCCCTCATTGGGGACAGAGGTCTTAGAGAACGAACGGGCAAACTTAATCGCCGATTTAGAGGATTTAATGAAACTTTTGTCCTTCGATTTCGTTAATACAGTCATCCCTGTAGGTTCTAGGGGGATCCTCCATGAGGTGAACGTTCTCGCAAAAGAATCTAACACTTCCTTTAGGCTCAGCCCAAATCTTAAAGTAGACGTTAAAAAGTCGGCTGGACCTAGTACCGTTATTCTTGCCGCAATAAACAGAAACCGTTTAAACGAACTCAAAAGCAACTTCAATAAACCAATCAACAAAATCGCATATTTAGAAAAGGGACAAAATTATTGATGTTCCTTCTTTGGACCTTCTGGTTGTATCCACATTCCTATCCTGCATGGTTGCCTTAAAAATGTAGAAGATAATACTTACATTGCAAAACAGTATATAAAGTTTAAGTAAGGTTTTCTGGGTAAATCGTGAGATTGGCTTATGCTTCGATGAAGCCTCTGATATTTATGTTTTGAATCTGTGGCCCCACTTTTTATTAAGAGCTTCAAGTTTTTCTGAAAGTCTCTTCGCCCTTTTTTCAGCTTCCGTAAGCAAAGTATCAAGTTCTTGTCCTTTCGCTAGCTTGCTAAGCCTCTCTATCTCAGCCGATAGTCTCTCAATGGCGGCCATCCACTTCTTATTAGCCTCTTCGTTTCCAGTTACGAGTTCCAAGGCTTCTTCCGGGCAGAATTCAACACATTTAGGCTCTCCGTCACATAAGTCGCAAACGAGGACTGAATTCTTGTCCGGATGCACTGCTATTCCACCGTAGGGGCATGCTGGAACACACCATCCGCAGCCATCACACTTCGCCTCATTTACCATGATTACGCCTCTCTCCTCAGACTGGGTTAAGGCCTCTCTTGGGCATGCTTTTACGCATGGAGCGTCATCGCAGAACCTACAAGCCATAGCAACATTGAAGGCTGGAGTGAGACGTACAACCCTTATCCTGGACCTTAATGGATTCAGAACAGCTTCATTCTTTTCAAGGACACATACATATTCACATAGGCTGCATCCGGTGCACTTACTTGGATCCACAGCAACAAACTTTCTTGAGACGCTTTTAGACATAGCATTAATCCCCAAACTTTTAATACTCATATTAAAGTTCTGGTTTTTATAATTTCCTTTCCGCCCAAAAAAGGATTAATCTTGAATATGCATTTTTGCTGAGATACTTCATAAGACAACATTGATCTTTTCCCCCAACATCAATATGTTTCCGAAGAACCTTGAAGAGTATGCATAGACTTCAACTCCCCTTTTTGATGCATGCCTAAGGGCTGTGCCGAAGGCAGGGTCCATCTTATCGTTTGGCATAAAGATTTTGGCATCAACCCTCTGTATAATGAAAAGCACGGAGGCCCTGTACCCTTCACCTTTCGCTTTAATCAACTCGATCATATGTTTGGTTCCCCTCTTTGTCGGTGCATCTGGAAACATTGCAACCCCGTTCCTTACAAGGGTGCAAGACTTTACCTCAAGAAAACATTTCATGTCATTTTCAGCGAGGAGAAAATCAAAACGTGTATGGTTATAAACCGGTTCCCTTCTGATAATCGAGTATCCGACGAACTCGGGAATTTTTCCATTCCTAAGGGCTTCAAATACAAGCCTGTTTGGGAGACGCGAATCTATAGAAACAATTTGGCCGCTGTGGCATACTCCTATCAAGTCATAGCTTGTCTTCCTTCCACTCTTTACCATTTCTTTTACTATAACGGTGACACCTGGAACCAGAAGCTCTTCCAATCTTCCAGGGTTTGGAAGAAAACATACCTCCGTTTTTTCGTCAAGTTGTACGCATGCTGAAAAACGAGTAAGTCTAGCCTTAAATTTCCCTTCAACTATTCTCCCAGAAATTTTTATGGACATGCAAGTTATTTCCTTCAAAAGTCTAATGTTTATGTCGTTTTCCTTTACTTGGCTAACTTGATAAACTGTCGCTCGCAACTCTGAGATATGATACTGCTGGAAAGGGAGGAGTGCTCCTTTTATGCTTTGAACCTTCAACCCTTCTTATTATGGTATTGGCGGTCTCTGTTTTTAGGTTTAGTTTAACGGCTGCTTCCTCAGCGCTTAGGTTTCTTTCATATACAAGGTAAAGTATGCAATCTATTATTTCATAGCTTAGGCCTAGCTCTCCCTCTGCTGTTTGTCCAGGCCATAACCTGGGGCTGCTTGGCTTTGACGCTATCTTTTCCGGCACGCCTAGGTGACGGGCCAGGCGCCTAACATCTGTTTTATACAGGTCGCCGATTGGTAGAAAATCTGCTCCTCCATCACCATATTTAGTGAAATATCCTATCATAATCTCGGATTTGTCGCTTGTCCCGCATACAAGCATATTCATCGTGTTTGCTGCATAGTAAAGTAGGACCATTCTAACCCTTGCCCTAACGTTGCCAGCAGCGGTGAAGTGGCTCTCCGATCCATATGGATGGCTTTTTATTATAGAGTCGCATATGGTTGCGATGTCTACCTCTCGGGACTCGATATCTAACTCTTCTGCTACAGTCCAAGCATCCTTCGTGTCGCTTTTGGGAGTTATTCTAGAATCTGGCATTATGAGGGCCTTGACGTTCCCAGGTCCTATAGACCTTGCGAGCAGGTAGGCGGTCACAGAGGAGTCTAAACCGCCGCTGAGTCCTATAACTGCACCCCTAGCACCAGCGCTTTTAATGGTATCCTTGATGAAGCTGCATATTCTCTTCTCCACTTTATGGCAGTCAATGGGTGGAATTATAGAATATCCACAACCCATATTCCTTTTTACCTCTCCTGCTCTGGGCTTTTGTGGTTTATGTTTTAAACACTGTTTTAAATAGGATATGCTCCACAGGTTCTGCAGAAATTTGTGTTTTCAGGAACTTCAGAGTTGCATTGTGGGCATTTTTTGCCGCTGGGCTTCTTCGACCCCGGAACACCTATTTCGGCTCTATATATCTCATAATAGAACAGTTGCTCTTTATCCCTTAGCGTCACCCCGTCTTCTTTCAGATATTTCAGCCGCTTACTTTCGAACTCTTCGTCGCTGATTTTAGATTTAAAATAGTTTGGCAAAATCGTTGTTCCCGAGCCAACCTCAATCGGATCTTTCCTTCTCCATACTATTTTTTCTGGTAACATGTCTTCGAAAGCTTTGCGCATTATCCATTTACCCCATTTTTGGCCATTTTCCTCGCGGATCTTATACCGTAAATCAAGATTCATGGCAAATTCCATGAATTCAGGATCAAGGTATGGCACCTTAACCTCAACCCCCACGGCCTTACCTATGGGAATCGACGAGAAAGTCATTGATTTCCATATCTTCCTAAGCTCAACTTCCAACTCTCCTTCTCCATATTTAAAGAGCCAAGGGTATCCAGCCATAAGCTCGTCAAGGGCGTCACCGGTCATAATGCTTTTGACGCTGTTGTCCTTTGCAAACTTCAGTCCAATGTATATTGTGGAGCTGTTTCTAACCTCCATCGGATCAAAAACCCGCAGAGTTTTAATGACGAACCTTGCAGCCTCATATAATTCTTCATCGTCGAAGTAGTGGATGTAATGGCTGATTCTCAATCTATCGGCTACAAGCATTGCATGCTCAACATCCGGCGCTGGGGCTCCTTGAAAAGCACATGTAAAAGCCCTTAAGCGAATGTATTTTGAGGCTACTGCCGCGAGGATGCTTGTATCTAGGCCTCCTGAAAGAAGGATGCCTTCAGCAAGGTTTCGCCGCGCAATCCTTTCCACTAACTCTCTTAATTGAATGCATATTTCCTTCTCGCTCAATTTTTCACCCCTTAACTACTTTCGGTTCTAGAAAAGCTTCATCCACCCTAATGTAAAAGCTTCCATTGTGGCTATCTATACCATGCCTGGGGATTTTAATGGTTTCCTTGAAGAATGGAGCATCCAACACCAATGTGTGGTATTCACCGTTTTCTCCGCATAAGTCTATTCCATATTCCCGGCTTAATTTTTCCAGCTCGCTTAAGCTTTCCCAGTTTAACTCGCGGCCAACCCAGCTCTCGCTGAACCATGGTTTCTTAACGCAGGAAAAGATAACCCTAAAATGGCTGGATATAAGATCCTCAAGCAGTTTGCGCCTTTCCATCCCCCAGAGAGGCTTTATGACGCGTATTCCTAGCCCCTGACAGACATTTTCCATCCAGTTTCCATGGAAAGCGTCTAAAGGCGCAATGTCGCCGACTATTATGGCTTCTATGTTGTTCTCCTTTACGAGATCCCGTATTGCCTGCCTATACTGTTCAAAGTAGGGCTCCCTCACCCTAGCCTTATAAAGCCTTGTTCCGCTTGCTTTTGCTTGGAGCTCAATTATGCTCAGGGGATGAGCAAGGGATGGCTTTTCCCATAGGAACGTGACGAGACAGCTTATACTAAAGCCCAGCTGAACAGCCTTCAAGTATGCCAAGCAGGAGTCTTTGCCACCGCTCCACGAAATGGCAACTCTCAAGGATGAAGACCTTCTTCGATTTACGGCCCATTTCTATAGCATAATTTATATTCAAATGTTGCGCCATCGCTACAAGTATTTTTACTCCCTAACTGCTCCGTCAAGAATTAGATAGGATAATTTTAGACATGATGGTTGATTGAGGTTTTAAAGGTTTTTAGCGAGTACGATAGTCATGTGGGTTCTAGAGTTATGGCAAAGATGCTGAGGAAAAATGGATAAAACCTTAATGAGCGAACCATTAGATATCATTTGAGGATTCTTGACGAAAGAGGTTTAACAAAAATTTAGGCTACGGGCATAGTCAACTTAATTCACCAATACTTAGAGTGCCTATAAGAATTAACGAGGAGTGGCCTTTATAGAGGCACCAACGCCCTTTCGGATGTCAGCGAGGGGAAAATTCCAATCGAAATTTAAGCGATAGAATGTCTAATAGATTTTGAGAATATGGTTAATGTTGACAGTTTTTAGATTTGTCGAAAAACTTATATGTTATAACTAGGAATAAAGTAACCTATTTCTTTAGAGGGATGAAAGTTTGACTGAAAGGGTGCTTCAAAATTCTTCATATTTGGATGGAAAATCAACGACGGGCACCATGACAAGGGTGAAGGATACCAGCAGCATAAGCGGCATGTGTCCCATATGCCTCTACGATTGTCCAGTTTTATGCCAAATAAGTCTTTCAGCGTTTCGCGGTAGGGAGGCTATATATCCAATTCCAAAGTACTTCGGCTACAGTACAGCAGGCGCCTTAAAGGATTTTGGCCTTGATTGGTCCCATTTTAACATTCACGCGGCCCTCCGTGGAGCCGAGGGAATCGAGCCCGATCCCGACAAGGCTATTTTTCCTGCAGTTTCAACGGAAACCATAGTCGGCGGAATACCATTAAAACTGCCAGTACTGATTGGCGCTTATGGCTCAACGGATGTGGCTAGGCTAAATTGGGATGGTCTTGCCATTGGAGCTGCCATCTCTGGAATCGGCATAATCGTGGGCGAGAATGTTTGCGGTGTCGATCCTGAATCGCAGATAACCAATGGAAAAGTTACCTATTCAAAAGAGTTGGAGCGTAGAATTAATACATTCAGAAAATTCTGGGATGGAAAGTACGGCGACATAATAGTGCAGACGAACGTTGAGGATCAAAGACTGGGCGTAGATGTTTACGCCATTTCAAAGCTTGAAGTGAACTGCATTGAGCGGAAATGGGGGCAAGGAGCGAAGGCAATAGGCGGAGAAATTCGGGTGCGAGATTTGCAGAGGGCTATACGGCTGAAGAAGAGGGGCTATATTGTGATTCCAGATCCTGAGGATCCTGAAGTCCAAGAAGCCTTTAAGCAGAAGCTTTTCGACTCCTTTGAGAGGCACAGCCGTGTCGGAATGCCCACGGAAAGGAGCACCATCGAGGATGTTGAGTGGCTGAGAAAACAGGGTGCAAAGAAAGTTTCCCTCAAAACTGGCGCATACAGGCCGGCTGATGTCGCATTTACCTTGAAGGTTGCATCTGAAGCTAAATTTGATTACGTAACCTTTGACGGTGCAGGCGGCGGGACAGGAATGAGCCCCGTGCCCATGATGGATGAAATGGGCATACCAACGGTATACCTTGAAGCCATCGTGCTTAAATGCGTCCAACTCCTCCAAAAGAAGGGTAGGTATGTTCCCGACATTGTTATGGCTGGTGGATTCATAGATGAAACGCAGATATATAAGGCCATAGCCCTCAGCAACTTCGGCAATGGCCCAATAGTCAAGGCCGTGGTTATGGGCCGTTCACCCCTCACGGCCGTTATGAAGGCAAACTATTTTGTGGAGCTAGCTAAGCAGGGTAAACTTCCCGCCAAGTTCGCTCAAGAATATGGCGACACTCCTGAAAAGTTCTTCCGCTGCGCTATGGAATTGAGGACCAAATATGGCGATAGATTTAATGAGATACCGTGGGGCGCTGTTGGGCTATATGGCTATCTATACGACAAGATCCGTGTAAGTCTACAGCAGCTACTTGCCGGTTCAAGGAAATTCAAGCTAAACTTGATAAGCAGAGATGACTTGATGGCGCTGACCGAGAGGGCTTCGAAGGTTACGGGCATACCAATGCCTCATGAATGTGATCTAGAAGCCATAGAGACAATTCTCGGCTAATTTTCAATTTTTTTCCATTTTTGTTTCTGATATTCTATGTATGCTTTCCGGCTTAGGCTGTCAGCTTCCTTATTTTGCTCCCTTGGAATCCATTCGAAGGTTATTTTTGGAAATTTTGCAGCCAATTTTATGGCTTCCCTATACTTTTCAATGTATAATCCATCGCGAGTCTTCCATTTTCCAAGCATCTGGTTCACAAGTAGTTTACTGTCGCTTCGCACTATAACCGGTTTATGTTGCAGCCCCATCTCTAAAAGCGTCTTTAGCGCCTCGCATAGGGCGGAATATTCTGCCATGTTGTTTGAAACATATTCGCCTACAAATTTACCATCTTCTTTAACTTTGATTCCGTCATTATAAATAACGTAACCATAACTGCCGATTCCTGGATTAGTTGGCTCAGCTAATCCATCAATGTATACTACTATCATTTTAAATATATCCCGAAGGGTAATTTTATGCATAATTCTTTCTTTCGCCTGCACTTAAGGATTTGCAGTTTGGTTCAGCTAATGTCCCTATCTCTTCTTATGCCCCTCGGTTTTAGTTAATAAACGATAATCATTATGAAGATCCCATTAGAAGTCTTTAGAATTCAAGCTCGTATGGTATTCCCTCTTTATTTAGGGTTTCTATGAGCTCCTTCTTCTTTTCCTCGAAGAACTTATCCGTCATAGCGTATTCGAGTCCATATTTTCTGTACACCCAGTCAGCATAGTGGTAATTTAGCCTATCAATGATCACACAGTCAGTTTTCCCGCTGATTTCTCTTATAAGTCCCTCTGCTTTGGGGAGTATCGGCGCAATCATTACTGCCGTCTTTATTCCCATGGAATGGAGCTTGTCGAGGGCGTTTATTCTCTCCTTGATTGGAGGCGCCTTCGGCTCGAATATTTTCCTAACCTCATCTTCGGCTGTTGTTATTGTAAAAATAACTTCAACATTCTTGTATTTGCCAAGCAAATCCGCATCCTCAAGAACAAGGGTTGATTTTGTCTGGATGCTAACGGGCCATCCACGCTTTAGCAGAACCTCTAAACAGCCTCTGGTTATCCGATATTCCCTCTCGAGGGGCTGATAAGGATCACATAAGCCGCTAACCCAAACCGTACCAATCCTCTTGCTTCCAACCTCACGTCTTAAAAGTTTCACGGCATTAATTTTGACGTCTACGAATTCTCCCCACGGTTCCACGTGCCCTGTAAACCTTTTTATGTAGCGGGCATAGCAGTATAGGCATCCATGCCCACATCCTATGTAAGGATTAATTACATAGTCAAAAACCTTGGACTTTGATAGAATACTTTTGACCTCAACTTCCCTAATTATCATAACATGCTACCACATGCAAGTTAGCTTATTTGACAGTGGCATAATATAAGCAAAACCTTTTCAATGTATAGGATGATTATTTCTGGTTATGCTTGGAACAATTGTTAATGTGATTGCTGTTGTAGCTGGAAGTCTGCTGGGATTACTTGTAAGGGAGAGGCTGCCTGAAAGGGTTAAGCGTGTTGTTTTTCAAGCTATCGGGCTTGTAACTCTATTTCTTGGCGTGCAAATGACCTTTAAAACGGGGAATATTCCTGTTCTCTTTTTCAGCATGCTTCTTGGCGCCGTTTTAGGCGAAGCCATAGACATTGAGGGCTACATTGAAAGGTTCGGAAACGCTATAAAGGCTAGACTCAGCCGGGGCGATGATAGATTCGTCGAAGGCTTTCTGTCGGCTTCTCTGCTTTTCTGCATGGGTTCAATGGCCATTATAGGCTCAATAGAAGATGGTATGAGAGGCGACCCGACAATTTTATATGCCAAATCCATGATGGATGGCTTCGCTTCTATATCCTTAGCCTCAGCTCTAGGAATAGGTGTTCTATTTTCAGCCATACCCATATTCCTGTATCAGGGCGGAATAACGTTGCTGGCTTCACAGGCAAAGAAATTCTTCACAGAAGTTATAGTAAACGAGATAAGCGCAGCGGGAGGCTTAATCCTAATAGGCTTAGCAATAAACTTGCTAGAAATTAGGAAAATAAAGATTGCAAACATGCTGCCCGCAATAATCTTTGCGGCAACAATAACTCACTTAACCAAAACTCTGGGAATTTAACATGCATATCCTCATTTTTGCAGATTGATCTCTCACGATTCACGAGTGCGACAGAAATTTATAATCTGTAGTACAAGATGTTTGCGAGAAATTAAACTCGATTGGATGTTAGAATGGTGTTAAAATCTCAACCCTGCAGGTTTAATCTTTTTGGATTGTTTGAAATATGATTTTTAATAAAGAAAAAAGGAAACTTTTAATCGTTTTTTCCTTCCTTCCAATTTTCACCCTTACATGCATAGCTCTTAATCAGATTTTAGATGGCTATTTTCTCTGGATATGCATATCTCAGGGTTCGCTAATGATTTACTGGCAGGGAAGCCTCATCCACACGTTCCAGATAGGATTCAGTCTTAGGCTTCCGCTTTGGATCCCGCTTCTACCATTATTAGTTTTAATTCTATACAACATCATAGTTTCGCGAAGTGTAAAAATCAAGTTCAGTTTCCGCGGCATGAGAGTTCATCACTACTTTGTTGGGCTTCTATCCCTTTTGATCGCTGCCTCGCTAACGGTAATGTCAATGACTATCGCAAACGAACCTAATATACTGTTCCTAGGCTGGAAGAGGACAAGCACTGCACAGATGCTGCATAGCTCAAGCTTTCTGTTGAACATAAGTGGAGTCACCCTCATTCTTCTCGATTTAAAAGACTTGGCCTCAACATTAGCAACACACATCCATAAAAATCTGAGAAAGGATGACTCTAAAAATAAGGGTGATTGCAACGAAGAATATTGACGACAACGCTGTTAAGATTGCGGTTGGGATAGCTGCCAAGCAATGGGTGTATTAAAAACTTATGGGATTATTTCGCATCCATTGTATTTCATGTAGTTGAAGTCTTCCATTCTTATTTTTCCAGTTTTTATCAGCGCGTTGATTTTTGGAATTTTCTCTTGTATTGCGTTTATCATGTTTTCCACGGTTTTGCATACTTGGCTATAGGCTTCGCGGTTCCATCGTTTTGTTATGTTCGCATAAAGGCATCTTCCTCCGCATGTGCCATAAATCCTGCAGCTTGTGCACGGCTCCCCAACATAAATCTTCTTAAGAGTTGTCGGGTTTATGGTGCTTATATTTCCTATATAGTAGTCCTTCATGCCCCACATGCTTGGACAAGGTATTATCGTGCCGTCTGTTTGGATCGCATAATTTATCCAGCCGGCTCCACAGCGTAATAGGGTTTTCGTCTCTCCTGATAGTAGGGACTGCGCCACACCTAGGAATGGATAGAGTCTCAACACAACGCCACGCTTTTCCATGGTGTCTACCCAGTGCTTCACTAGGCGGCGTATTCCAGGGTTGTAGCTTTTCATGCTCCACTCTTTGAAGTTTCTTCTTTGATAGTCGAGGCTCCAGAATCCCGCATTAAGTTGCCAATGTACGGAATTAAAGCTGAACTCATTATTATCCAGAAGCCACAAAACCTGCCTGTAAATATCCGTATGCTCCATAACCGTCATTCTGGCAATGATCTCGCCGCCAAATCCCCTGCGCCTTATTAGGTGCAGATTATCGATAACCTTGCGGAAAACGCCCTTGCCACGGTAAAAGTCCGTTAACTCCTCGTCTCCGTCAATGGAAACAAGAATAGCCGTAAGTTGATTAAGGTATTCTGAATCTAATCGATCCAAAAATATCCCGTTAGTCTGGATGATAAAGTGCTTGGCGGGCACGTAATTCATAATCCTTTTAATATCCTCAATGCAGAGCAGGGGCTCCCCGCCATAAAATACGATAACACAATCGGAATCCAAACTGCAGAAACGTCTCAAATCCTCAAGGCTGTAAGAGATTCGCCTTGGAAGCCCGTAATCCACATTAAAGCTAAAATCTCCGAAAGTATCCTCCAAAGCCTCACCATAGCAGTAACGGCACTTTAAATTGCACTCAGTGGTCAAAAACAAATGGAAAAACAAGCCAGCCCCGCCTTCCGTCCACTTTTAAAAGGGGAGACGAGGCAATGCTATGTAAACTTTTCCCTAACCCTCTTGGCCTTCTCAATATAGCCTCTAAGCTCCCTCTCTCGGAATACGTTTTCAGGCAAAGTTTCAGGGGCATACATCAAGGGAAAAATGGCCAAAAACAAGAAGAATGCGGCGAAAGAAAGAATGGCATATGCAGGCACAACCTCTGCCATTAAAGGACCTAACGTCACTTGCACGAAGCCAGAAAGGGCATAAGGTAAGAAGCCAACTGCATAGTACTCTGGCCGTGATTTTCCATCTGAAAGATCCCCCCATATTGTAAACAAAAAAATTACACTTAATATCCCCCAGGAGATTCCATCGAGAACAGTATACAAATGCCACGCATAAATGTTATAAGGATTTATCCCAAGCACAGCATATCCAATACCAAAAGATACAAATCCAGCTATAAGAATCCGCTTTCGCCCAACACTATCCGCAAGGAATCCTGCTACAACGGCAAAAATCCCAGAAATAATGCCACTTAGAAGGGCTGAAGAACGCATAAAGCTTTCACCGTAAATTCGGCTGAATATAGACCAGCTAAAACAATTAACTAAAGAAAATATAGCCCATGGAATAAGATAAAGAAGTACCACGCGGTTTTTGAAAAGCAAAGCAATTGAAGATTTATTCCTTGTTTCTTTATTTTCCAAAAAGTCTTCAAGTAAAGGAATGCTGGCTAAGCCTACTAATCTCCAAACTGCCAGTATCAGCGCATTTAACGATAAATTGGCCGTCATTAAAAATCCTAAGACTAATACAGTCACAAAAATCAAAAGCAATATTATCGAGCTGAGCCTACCACGGTTCTCATTTTTCGTAGCATCTGCAAAAAGAGCCATAATTTCAGGTAATCCTAGACCAAATGACGCACCTATTAGAGCTAGGAGAAAAATAACATTAAATATCGTTGCTTCTCTTAACATTGTAAGGGTAAAGGACGAAAAAGCTCCAATCAGTATCCATGTTCCAAGAAAATATTTGCGATTACCCAGCTTGTTTGCATAGTAGGCGCTGATCATCATCGAAGTAACCGTACTTAAAAATAGTATACTATACAAGATAAACTCGCTGTGATGGCTGGAGCATATTGTGTTGATAGCATTCTTTAGAATAGCTGAAGCATAAGTGTACCAGCTAATTACATTAACGATCATTATTATGTTTCCTAACATGATTCTTGGAGGGACGTCTATTTTTGTAAAGGGTATGTGCATTTGTATCTTGCCTAAAACCTTCTTTAACGTGATTCAAGATAAAGATTCAGCGTTACAAATCTGTAGCTTTAATCTTTAATATTATTGTGTATTAGAAAAATTTTAAGTATCGGTGCTTAACACAAATACAATAAGGGAGGAGGAGGGAATGAAGGCTAAAAACAAGCCAATCCGAGTATGGGGGCTTTGGTGGATATAGGTTAACTGGCATTTACAAGTCCATTTCTGCTAGCTTTAGCAATTTTTTTAATGCTATGGCTTTTGTACATTCTTTGTACTTATCTAGTGTTGTGCTTCCTTGCTCTATCAAATCATGCATTTCAAGTTTAAGCCTTTGAACCTCATCTGTGTTTAACACTACATCTACTACTTTCCTAGTATCATCGTCAGTTAGTTCCCCTTTTTTAAGTAGGTGTATTATTTTCTTTTTCGCTTTAGGGTCGCGCATGGCATACAGTATTGGCAGAGGTAAACATTCATTGTCTCTTCTGTTAGTTAATTCATCAGCTTCGAACATGTCTATGAACTCGTCTCTGATATTTGATACTATGCTCAATATTCGTCCGATTTTCCCCCAGTCTTCAATAGTCTCTGGGGTGGCGTCTCCTATTACGGCGCCTGCTCGTGCAGTAGCTTCGGCAATTGCTCCTTTTTTTCTGATAACCTCTAGAAGTTTTTCAGGGGCGATGTCCCATTTGCCCTTAAGTGTAGATTCCAGCGTTTCTGCTGCTCCTATTTCTAAAAAACCTTTCTTTATAAGCTCTTTTATAATTTTGCCTTTTTCTTTAGGAAAGTTTTCACATGCCATGCTTAAAAGTGTGAGTCCCTCAATAAATAGGATGTCGCCTATAAGAAGCGTGATGTCGCCGCCGAACCTGCCAAAAACAGTCATTTTTGAACCCTTCTTTCTTGACTTATCTATTATGTCGTCATGGATGTCTGCAGCTCCTGTTAAAAGCACTAATGCGGCGCCTACATGTACCGTCTCTTTTGGGTTGCCTCCAGCGGCTTCGCAAGCAATAGAAAGTAGTGCTGGATGTTGGAAATTGGTCCGCAGATCTTTTGCAAAATAGTCTATTGCTTCATGGATAATTTCGCATCCGTATTCTTCCCTTGTTATGGTTTCTATGGCGATGTTGCAGGCTTCCCTTCCCATCTGCTCCATTTCTGCAATTATTTTTTTAATTTCTTTCTCGCTATCCATCCGCAATCAGTTTATTTTATTCCCTGTCGGTATTTGTTCTTTTAGTATGTCATAGTATACTTGTAGGTATTGTTTTCCTTTTTCGGTTATACTGTAGACTTTTCTTTTCCTCTTCCCGTATTGCTGTTTTTGGCTTTGGGCAAGGCCTTCGCGCTCCAGCTTGTTTAGGAGTGGGTATAGGGTTCCATGCCGTACTTTCAATTCTGAAGCCTTCTCTATATGTCGCTTTATTTTGTAGCCCCACAGGGGCTCTGAGCTTATGAGCCTAAGAATTTGGAATTCAAGCAGGTTTTTAGTTAGGTGTTGAACAATTCGTCTTCTAAAATTTTCCGCCATCCTTTTAGACGCTCTTTCCTTTTTATTATTTTGGGTTGTTGGGTGTTTTTAACCCTTTATTATTGTTAATGTATGCTTTGGTATATCAGCTTATGCACTAACATTTATATATCGCTTCTGGAAATACTTAATCGGTTAAAAATATGTACGAAAAAGAACATATGTATACGTGTTCAACTACAGAACTGTTGAACATAACTATAAGAAGATAGCGGAGGAGGGAGAAGGTGGTTAAATGTACAGCCTAAAAGAAGTCCAAGAAAAACTCATGAAAGGCCTCTTAGAAACAATAGTTCTCCAGCTTCTAAGCACAAGTCCCATGCATGGCTATCAGATAATAACAAAGATACGCAGGAATTTCGGAGTATACTTCGGGCCAAGCACAATATACCCGCTCTTGAGCTCCATGGAAAAAAGCGGGTATGTAAAAAGCGAGTGGGACGTGACGGGTGAAAGGCCGAGGAAGGTATATAAGTTAACTGCGGAAGGGCAAAATCTTCTACAAATCACGGAAGAGTATCTTAATATTATATGCAGAAAGATAGGCGCATTAGGAATACCCAAGCTTTCAGAGGAAGAAATATCCCATATAATTACAACACCCATCATAGAGAAGGCAAAGAAAACTCCGAAAGAATAACGATAGACCACGTAGTCACCTTTATTTTTCAACTTCCCTAGTCATTATTAGGGGTGTTATTGGAAAAAGTTGACCTTCTAATTCAGGGATGCCTAATCCTCCCGCTAACTAACAGAGATATCATTGAAGATGGCTACATAGCCATAAAAAATGGGGAAATATTTTCCCTTGGAAAACGCGTTTCTGCCGATAACATAATTGCAGAAAAGGTTATTGATGGCAGGGGGAAGGTTGCCATGCCTGGATTAATAAACTGCCATACACACGTAGCTATGACTCTCTTAAGGGGAATCGCAGAGGATAAGCCTCTGGAGAATTGGCTTAAGGAGGCCATATGGCTCCTAGAAGCCAGACTAACGCCAGAAGATATTCATGCAGGTGCGCTTCTAGGCTGTTTGGAAATGATTAAGAGTGGAACCACATGCTTTGCGGACATGTATTTCCACGAAGAAGCTGTAGCTAGGGCTGTTGAAAAAAGCGGTTTAAGAGCCAGCCTAGCAGAAGGCATCATTGAAGCTGGAAACAGCCTGCTTGGTGAGAAAATGCTGAAAGCCAGCGAGAATTTTGCAAGAAATTTTAACGGATACGCCGGGGGCCGAGTTACCGCCATGATTGGACCCCACGCAGCCTATAGCTGCAGCCCTGCTCTCCTTTTGAAGGTTAAGGAGGTTGCTGCATCATTAAATTTGGGAATCCATATTCATTTAGCGGAATCCCATGAGCTGTTCAAGGATTTCGAGAAGATTTATGGATGCGGTGAAACCCAATTCCTGGATAAGCTGAGTCTATTCAAGCTACATACTTTGGCAGCACACTGTATAAGTCTCTCTGAAGATGATGCCCGAATCTTGGCTAGTGGCCGCGTAAATGCTGTTTATGTTCCGGTGGCTAATATGAAGCTAGGTTTAGGAGCTGCCAGAGCAAGGGCGCTTATGGATTTAGGGGTTAATGTAGCTTTAGGCACAGATGGTCCAGCCAGTAATAACGTTCTGGACATGTTTGAAACCATGAAAGTTGGCGCGTTGCTCCAAAAGTGCATATACAGGAACCCTGAAGCTTTGTCCGCCTATGAAGTTGTGAGAATGGCTACCATCAACGGGGCTAAAGCTTTGGGGCTTGAAAAGTCTATAGGCTCTCTGGAAATGGGCAAAAGGGCTGACATAATTCTCATAGATCTTTCAAAGCCCCATTTAAAGCCCTTACATGACATTTATGCATGTCTAGTCTATTCGGCCAGGGGAAGCGATGTGGACACGGTTATAGTTGATGGGAAAATTTTGATGGAGAATAGAAAAGTTGAAACCTTAAATGAGCGAGAAATTATAGAAAAAGCTGAAAAACACGCGGAGAACCTCATTTACCAAAGAAGATCGTAACTGAAGAAATTTTTGGAATGTGCTAAGCCTATATTTCAGTATACGTTTTTTACTCGTGGAAGAATAGGTGAAACTTTGACTAGCCGCCGAGAATTGCTAAGCAAAGGTTTAGCTAGCCAAATTTTAAGTCTCTGTAGAAGTGCCGCTGGTTCCCAACCCATTGCAGGAGCCTGTATTTGCGGTAACTATGCACTTGGCCAAAAAGAGGCACCCCTTGAGGTTTTGCTCATCATCGAAGGCTTTAGACCTAGGCTCATTAATCAGTTTAGATTTATTGGCAGTCGCCCTCTACTATTTTTTGCTTTGGACAAGTGGTTTTTTGAGAGGGATGTGGAGCAGGGTTTCCTAGGCGAGGCTTTTGCCATTCAATTACTTCTTCCCTATCTTCCAGTTGTGAATGATGATTACCTAAAAACCTATGAAATTAAATTAAAAAGGCGCATAATTCTTGAATGCATGGAAAACCTTGTGCTTGACTTCCCGGAACTATCCTATGAAATGCAAATAAGGCCTGAATATTTCCTTTACGAGGCTTTGCTGAGCAGAGTCCGCCTCTTCCCTCCAATGCTCTACACTGTTTCAAACTTCTTCCGTAGGGACTTGAAGGATGCAAATCTACAGAGCGCCATGGAAGGATTCTACGAAGCTCTTAAGGCTTTGGAAAATGAGGGAATTGCAGAAAAGTATAATGGATACGTTAAGATTTCCAAGAATTTCATTAATGAAGTGAAGAGTAAAAAAGTTCGCTTCACGAGTTTCCTCAAAATCTCACAGAAAACCCTTTTTATGCACCTATTAGCAATTTTTCTAAACATTTTTAAGTTTCTTTGGCAGAGCAGAGTGATTCTCCGCAAGTTTCTATCTTTTGAAACGCTGAATTTTGAAAGGATGCCCTTTATTGAGGATCCTAAAATGTACTTGCTTGTTCCCACAGCTAACGGGCTTGTTCCCTTGTCAAGCAGGTTCGATATTGAAGCTTTCGTCAGAAAAGTTATATCCTCTGATTCCAGAGCGGAGGTTGAGATTAAAGAGTTAGGCGGTGTTTTAAATGACGTTTACTTGGTCAGCGTCACGGTGAACGGTGAAGCGAGAAGGGTTGTGGTGAAGAGTTTTAAGGATTGGTCCAACTTTAAATGGTTCCCGCTAACCATATGGGCTATTGGAACCGTAAAATTTGCTTTTCTGGGAAGGATAAGACTTGAAAGGGAATATGCCATAAACAAGTTTTTGCATTCAAAAGGTTTCGCTGTTCCAAGGTTGCTTGGCATATACCCGGAGGAACGTTTGATTATTATGGAATATCTGGAGGGCGAAACCCTAGATAAACTTGTGAAAAGAATTCTAGAGGCTAATAATGAAAAGAATGTTGAAGCGGAATTAAAAATAGTTCATAAAGTCGGAGAAACATTCGCCAAGGTTCACGCCTTAGATATTGTTTTAGGCGACACAAAGCCTGAAAATATTCTTGTTGGAAAAGATGGGCAGGTATGTATCCTCGATTTGGAGCAAGCCTCGAGAGATGGGGATAAGGCTTGGGATGTTGCCGAATTCATTTACTATATTGGGCACTATGCTCCCCTATTTGGGGGGACAAAACGGGTGGAGCTTGTTGCAGAAACATTCATAAGGGGCTATCTAGCGGTTGGTGGGGATCCAAAATTTGTGAAGGCTGCTGGAAAAACGAAATACACAAAGGTTTTCAGCGTCTTCGTTTTTCCCCATGTAATCTCCGCCCTTTCAAATTTATGTAGAAAGGTTGAGCGGTTGGGGTGAGAGTTTGGTTAAACCTGGGACAACCCTAACATTTTACGGAGGAGTTAACGAAATTGGAGGAAATAAGATTCTCCTAAGGGACTTAGACACAAAAATTATCCTAGATTTTGGAATGTCCTTTGCCCTTAAAAGGCAGTATTATTCTCCGCCTTTCCTTTCTCCCAAAAGCGAGAAAAGCCTTCTTGAACTTGGAATTCTTCCGAAAATTGATGGTGTTTATCGATTTGATGAAAAAAATGCTGAGGTTGACGCAGTTTTCATCTCCCATGGCCATATGGATCACTCAGCCTACCTTTCATTCATAAAGCGCGAAATCCCAGTTTACTGCGGAGAGACAACAAAGATCATTCTTGAGGCCTTTGGAGAGATGCGCAGGGCTGATCTGGAGTTCAATGTTGAGGGAATAAAATTTCAACCATTCAGGACAGGGGACAAAGTGCGCATTGGAACTGTGGAAATTAGGCCGGTGCATGTGGATCATTCTGTTCCCGGAGCCTATGGCTTCATAATTTACACTTCGAGCGGCACTGTTGTTTACACTGGTGATTTCAGAATCCACGGGGCAAAGCATAGAATGACAAGCGATTTTGTGAAGGAAGCCAAAGAGGCTGAGCCTGTGGCTGTCATAACTGAGGCTACGAACATGACTGGAGCTTCCGTTTCCTCGGAGGCTGAGGTCGGGGAGAAATTGAATAAAATTGTCAGCCAGGCTGAAGGATTAGTGCTTGCCGAGTTTGCCTACACTGATGTTGATAGGCTAAATTCCTTCTATCACGCTGCAAAGAACAATGGACGCTGTTTGGTTGTCCCTCCGAGGCAAGCCTGTTTGATGGAGGCACTACGTAGCGATAGAGGATTGAGGATACCAAGCCTTGATGATGAAAACATAATGATTTTTCGAAGATCGAAGACTGAAAATGGAAAGACTCCATTGAGGAAGTGGGAAAGGCAACTCCTGGAAAAATATCCCGGCAAAGTTTTAGATTGCGAAGCTATTTCGAAAAGGCAGGACAAACTCCTTCTATCCTTCTCATTCTATGATTTAGAGCAGCTGGTGGAGGTGCAACCTTGGCCTGGAAGCTGCTATATTTCATCGTCCTCTGAGCCCTTTAATGAGGAGATGGAAATAGACTATGAAAGGCTGATTAGTTGGCTTAAACACTATGGGTTGCCGCAATATCATGTCCATGTTTCTGGACATGTGACACCCTTCGACTTAAAGAAAACTCTACAGGAGATAAATGCAGCAAAAATTTTCCCAGTTCACACTGAACACGTTGAGCTATTCGCCAAGTTCATGCGGGGATTAAAAAGTCAAACAATCCAAATTGAAAAGGGTAAAGAATACAAAATCTAAAGTAAAAAGGGCAAATGGTAGGATATTGCATGAAGTTTTGGATGCAAGTTTGAGCTCAACTACAGCTTTGAAATTCAGATGCTCAATTCATAACTTCTTTTAGGCTTTAAGGCTGAGGTTGGTTTGCGATGAGATATGAGCGCCCAGCAGAAAGCAAGCCGCTGCTTGCAGACGTTAATCCATACTCTTGGATTGAGTTGCCTCGGAGGCGCGGTCTTTCTGGAACTCCTTGTCTTTATTGATATTCTCCAGTGCGGATGCTTCATAGCCATGGAAAACAATGCGCTCATTTTGTCTACGGAGTTGGCTCTAACCTTCTTCGCCGTAGCCTACTTCATCTACCTATTCATCAGAGTGATCCGCTCCTTGGGCTAGTTTTCTGAAATGGTTTAAATGAAGCCTTCATGATAGTTTAGCACGGCGGAAAAGGTGGGATCTTGTCAGCTCAAAATGTGGTGGAGGGCGACTATGTACTTTTATATCTTGATCAGAGGAGAACATACCTTGTTAAGGCAGAGGCTGGCAAGACGCTTCACACTCACAAGGGCTTCATAAAGCTCGACGATGTCATAGGAAGGGGCTATGGTGAAAGAATCAAAAGCAGTCTCGGAGTGGATTTTGTTATTTTGAAGCCTCTTCTCCGCGACTATATTATGAAGTCTGCTAGGAAAACGCAGATAGTCTACCCGAAGGATGTGGCGCTCATAGTATTCTTCAGCGATATTGGTCCGGGAAGCCGTGTTGTGGAGGCTGGAACTGGAACTGGCGCCTTGACCACTGCCTTAGCCCATTATGTTATGCCCAATGGTAAGGTCTACAGTTATGAAATAAAGGCGGAGCATCTTGAAATCGCCGAGAAGAATCTTAAAAGGGCTGGGCTTCTGAATTTCGTGGAGTTTAAAGCTAAGGACATAACCCTTGGCATAGAAGAGCAGGATGTGGATTCTGTAGTTTTGGACATGGCAACTCCTTGGCTTGTTGTCCCCCACGCGTATGGGGCGCTTAGGCCCTGCGGAACTATAGTATCCTTCAGCCCAACCATAGATCAGGTTGTCAAGACCGTGGAGGCCTTGAGGGAAAACGGTTTTGTGGATATTGATACTGTGGAGTGTCTGATGCGGAGTATGCAGACAGAGCGGGGCAGAACAAGGCCTCAAACCCTGATGACAGCCCATACTGGATATATAACCTTTGCAAGAAAGGCTGCAAAGCCCTGAATCCCATATTGCTGGATAAGCATGTTTTTAAAGGGGAGTCTCCTTCTTTTAGAAGGAATGCTGAGGTGCTTGCTTGGGTAAAAAGAAGGTTATAAGCGAGGAAGAGTTAAGCGAGATGGTGCTTCCATCAGGAAATGATGTTTTAGGCGTGGCTGTGAAGCTTCTTGGTTATGATCGTGTTCTCGTCAAATGTCAGGATGGTCATGAACGTTTATGCCGTATTAGGGGCAAAATGAAGAGGCGTGTTTGGATTCGGGAGGGAGATGTTGTGCTGGTTTCTCCATGGGACTTTCAGTCTGAATCTCGCGGAGATGTTATTTGGCGCTACACCCACGCGCAGGCGGAGTGGCTTCGCAAACAGGGCTACTTAACCATATAGTTCGCCTTTTGGTGAAAGGGAGATTTTTGCTTGTCTCTGCCGGAGCGTGTTGAGAAAAAGCTTCGCGAAGAGGAGAAAACCTACGAAATTGAGCAGCTTATGAAGGAGAAGAGAAGCGAGGAATATGAGGTTCTCGAGGAGGTTTTTGACCGCTCAACTCTAATGGTTATCTACGACTTCATGAACAGCGGGGTTATAGACCGCATCTATGGAGTTGTAAAGGCTGGGAAAGAGGCAAGGGTTTACTGGGGCAAGGACAAGGAAGGAAGAGAGCTGGCAATAAAAATTTACCTCACGGTTTCAGCGGAATTCCGCAAAGGCATGCTAAAATACATTGAGGGAGACCATAGGTTTAAGGGTGTTAAAAGGGACACGCGGTCGCTTATTTTTGCATGGGCTCAAAAGGAGTTCAAAAACCTTGAACAGGCGATAGCTGCAAAAGTTAAAGTGCCGAAACCCATTGCCGTTAGGAATAACGTTCTCATCATGGAGTTTATAGGGAAAGACGGCGTCAGCGCTCCATCCCTTAAGGAGCAGCCTCCCGAAGACGCCGGGAGGGTTTACAGTACGCTTATTTCCTATCTTAAGAGGCTTTACCAAAAGGCTGACCTTGTACATGGCGACATAAGCGAATATAACATTATGATGTGGAAGGGTCGTCCAGTGCTCTTTGACATGTCGCAAGCTGTTCCCACATCCCATCCCTTGGCAACATTCCTCCTTAACAGGGACATAACCAACCTCAACAGATTTTTTAGCCGCCTGGGCGTTGAGGTTATTTCAGCAGATGAAATCTACAGGGTGATCACTGGTGGCAGCTCAGCCTAACACCTTCGTAAGAATTCCAAAGGAGAGAGTAGGCGTTCTAATAGGCCCTAACGGAGAGACGAAAAAGCTCCTTGAGCGGATGCTCTCCGTCAATCTTGAGGTGGAAAGCGACACTGGAGGAGTTACAATATTCCTAAAAGAGGGTGCGGAGGACCCTTCGTCTCTTCTGCGGGCTAAGGATGTGGTTACAGCCATAGGCCGAGGCTTTTCTCCGGAACACGCCTTTAAGCTAATCCAAGACGAGAACGCTGTTTTAGATATTATTGACCTCCGCACAATTTTTGGAAGATCCGAATCAGACATTAGGCGTATAAAAGGCCGCATAATAGGAATGGAGGGCAAAACAAGAAAAACAATAGAGGAGCTAACGGACACCCACATATCCATTTACGGCCACACAGTAGGCATAATTGGAAACATTGAAAACGTTCAAGTGGCAAGAGAAGCCGTCCAGATGCTGATCGAGGGGAGACAGCACGCCACAGTGTATGGCTTTCTACATAGGAAACGCCGAGAACTTAAGAAAAGCATGCTGGAGCTATGGGAGAAGCCCGAAGGTGAAAAATAAGCCTTTCAAGGGGCTTTTGGCTTCCAAATGCATGTTATTGCTTTTCGCCTGCAGGCTGAAACGCAGGGCGTAGTGGCCTTTTCAGGCCTGCATGCTGAGCAGGAATACTTTATGTTTTTTCTGTGCTCCTCTTTGACGGCGGCTACAAGCTGTTCTTCAAGGTCAACCATGGTTCGTGTTATTTCTAAAACCTGTTTGGGACATTGTGTTACGCATTCTCCGCAGCCGTTGCATTTTTCAGAATCCACAACTATGTAGTATTCGCCTGAACCGTCCATATATCCATAATAGGTTATTATGAGCCCCAACCCCTGCTATTATGTTAGGATTTTGTCTTCTCATATAGCGCCTTTGCAAATAAGGCTGCGCCTATGGCTCCTGCAGCCATTGGGTCGAGGCCGTTATCCTCCCATTTAGGCGGGGGCAGAGTGTTCATTCCAAGCATCTTTTCCAGTCTTCTAATTATTCCAATATTTCTAGACTGCCCACCCGTAACCACGAGGTCTCTTTCACATCCGACCCTTTCAAGGAGATTGCACATCCTAATCGCCATGGCCCGCATGTAGGCGGCTAAAACCTTCTCCTTGGACCATCCCCTGCGCAGTAGGCCCATGGCCTCTGTTCTCGCGAAGGCCACGCATGTGCAGCTTACAGGGTCAGGTTCTTCATCAACCCTAAGCGACATCTCACCCATCTCTTCAATGGATATTTTCAGAAGGTCCGCCAGCACCTCCATGCCCCTGCCTGTTCCAGCTGCACATTTGTCATTCATGAGGAAGGCTAGAACCTTGCCCTTCTCGTCGCATTTTATTGCCTTAATGTCCTGCCCGCCCACATCTAATATTGTTCTAACCGTGGAACCCCAAATATAATTGGCGCCTTTTGCATGGCAGGCGATCTCCGTAAGCGTATTATGGGCCATGGGAACGTTAACCCTTCCATAGCCGGTTCCAACAATATAATGTATATCACTGAGTTTTAGGCCTGTTCCCTCTAAAGTCCATTCCATCACCTTTCTGGCGCTGTCAGAACTGCTTGAGCCTGTTCGCATTATGCTCACCGAGTAGATTTGCCCATCCACCATTATCGTTGCCTTGGAGCTCACAGAACCCACATCCACCCCTGCCGTGATTATATTTGAGCCTTTAGGCTTTCTTTCAGGTATTACCAGATGGTACTCACGCCATCTCCAATATTGCCGGTTTTCCTCGCTCATCATCTTCCTCCAGCCTTGTTCAGGGCATGAAGGGCTGCTCCAAGGGCCCCAGCGTATTCAGGATTCTCCGGAACAAAAATTTCAGTTTCAAGTTTCCTTTTAAGAGCCGCCGTGAAACCTAAGTCTTTAGCCAATCCTCCAACAAGTATAACATCAGGCCTAATATTAACCCTATGAGCTATAGAGGTTATCCTATCAGCCAGAGCATCGTAAATTGCCCGGGCTATTTCGTGCTTGGGCTCCCGCTTGTGAATGAGGCTTACAACATCAGTTTCCCCAAAAATCACGCAGGTGGCGTTAATTGAAACCGTACCCTTAGCCTCAAGGGAGAGGACGCCCATCTCCTCAAGCTTAACCTCAAGGGCCCTTGCCATAGCCTCAAGAAAGGCTCCGGAACCCGCAGCACACCTCTCATTTATTGCAAATTCCAAGACTGTTCCCTTATCATCGCAGACAACCACCCTAGACTCCTCAGCGCCAACATCAATTATGGTTCTCGCCGAAGGATATAGAAAGACCCCTGCCCTAGCATCAGCCGCTATCATGCTTATTGTGCTGTCAGCGTATGGAGCCATCTCCACACCGGTCCCTGTAGCTGTAACATGCTGTATTTCCTTTAGGCTCAATTTAGCCTCTTTTAGGGCTTCTTCAAAGGCCTTCTCAGCCGCCCTTCTAGGCTCAAATCCTGAGGGAATAATGCTCCTTGCAATAACTTCCTTGTCCTGAAGTATGACAATTTTAATGTTCTGTACCCCCATGTCTATGCCGGCTGCTATCATACTGTCGCCCCTTAAATTTCAACCCTTGCTTCAAGCATTTCCAAGAAAGCTTCAACCCTCGTTTTTATTTGTCCCACGTCCTCCCTAGTGTAATCGGTGTCAAGATAATAAACGGGCACATTTAGCTGGTCTAACGCCTTCTTTATTCGCATGTACTCCATGGCGTAAAGCATGCATCCCCTATAAACATAATATATTATGCCTCCAACATTCCATTCCTTAACCCTATTGACAAGCCAGTTGACTCTATCCTCGTTTCCCTTCTCAGATGTGAAGCATGGACATGTAGAGGGCAGAAGATACCTTTCAGCAATGGCGTCAAGAAGGTCATCCATGGTTCCTTCATCTATCCCAACTGGATCATATAAAAAGCGGTCTCCGGAGCACAGCTCATCGGCAACTATTACGCCCTGAGGCCTAGCCTCCTCAACAAGGTTTGGAAGCTTCCAGTTGTCCGGCCAGATTATCGGCGTTCCAGTGATCATAACCCTTGGTGCGTTGGGAGAGCATGCCCAAACGTTTTCCTCGGCCCTTCTTTCAAGTTCCATGCATAATTCTTCAGTTTTCACGCTCCATCTTTCAAGGTCATCCCACATGGCTGTCTGGTTAACCAGCATGGCGTCCCTGCCCATTATCACAGGCCTCCCCTTCCTCAAATTCTGCAGCCTTCTAAAGGCGCGTGTAGCCCTATGCGTAAGTTTTATGGCTGACTTAAGCCTATTAGCCGTAATTTTTACTCCGGTAAACCTTTCAATTTCCTCCTTAAGCTTTATGAGCTGTTCTCTCCAGAAGGCCTGAGCCTGATCCATGCTCTTCAACCGTGGAGGGCATATGGTCCATACTGGCTTATAGTCGCCTACAATCTCGCTGAGTTTCGTCATGCCATCACATGTGAGGGGAGTTATAAGTACATCGCTTAGTTCAAGAAATGGCGACAACCCAACCAAGGCTACGCCTATTGTCGAGCGCACAACAGGGCATACCTCCACTGGTACAACTCTATTTCCAATTTTGGCCGGATCATACCAGCCTGAACTCACCCGGACAGGTATAGCGTCAGCGGCGAGAATCAATTCGATGGGTGCGAGCATGCAAGTGTAGCCTATTACCTTTTTACCCTCTTTTTTTGCTTCAATCAATTCCTTTTCACGGGTTTTGAAGTCGGCGATTTCATAGAAATAGTCCATGACCTTAGGCCTGTTGGGCCAGCCCTTTTTCATGCGTTCAATGTACTCGGCGATCAGCCTAGTATAGGCTGTTCGGATTGTGCTCTTTATTTCTTCAGCCTCTTTTTGAGAAACTTCAACTCCATACTTTTTCTCCATCAACATCACCTTAACTGCTTTCAAGCCAGTTTCTCGACTTGAACATGGTTTTTCCCGCAAAGGTCAACTTTAAGCAGTCGTCATAGGGGCACATTTCAACACATCTCAGACAGAGGATACATGCGGAAGTTGTCACATCGCCACCTTCCTTCTCGTAAACCTCCCTAATTTGGGGCGGACAAACCCGTTTGCAGATCCCGCATTTTGTACACTTTTCCTTGTCCTTATCCAGCCGAAGGAATGAAGCCTTCTTGAAGGGTGGAAATCTGCTGAATAGGCCTGTTAAGGCGCCTACCGGGCAGATTCTACACCAGAGACGCCGATACGCTAAAGCGCTGATGGTGGCGAACAATAAAACAGCCATGTTAATTGATGTAATATAATATCCCGCCTCATAGAATAATCCTTTGGTATGCGAGAAAACAAATGTTGAGTTCATGGCGCCTATAGCCACCTCGCATAAAACACACAAAGGCCTCATTGGGCACACTTGACAGTAGGGCGCCGAAGCATAAGAGTACAAATAGCCACCCCTCTCAGTGCCTGAAACCAGCTGAACTCCAAAAATGGCCTGAGAACCTAAAATAACGCTTAGAATCATGAAAACGGCGATAATAACATATCTCAGCTGCCGCAGCGCCACGTTTACTTTATCCGGCAATTTGCGGTAGGGCCTTCTAAAGGCTCTTCTGATGTACGATAGCAGGTCCATGTAGAAGCCGAAGGGGCACACCCAGCCGCATAAGGCTCTTCCGAGAAGGATGGCCATTAAAATGACTAGGCCGAGCACTATTGCCAACCTTTCCAAGCCTATTGTGGTATAAATTATTCCCCAGCCGAAACCGATTCCGGTTTCCCAGAAGGGATAAAGGTATGCTTGCATTTGCCAAACGGGACATGTCACTGTTCTTCCCGAGGGATACCAGCAGGCCAGCACTGGCACGGATAGGCCGTCAGGGAAAGGCCGCCCAAGAATTTCTGTTCCGATGACAATGTCCCTGGGCGCGTTTCCCACCTGTGGGTATTGGGGTAAACCGAAGGGTCCAACAATCAAACCGAGAAAGATTAGGGGAACCGATGCTGCTTGGATGAAAATTCTGAGGCATGTAACCCTTTTTGTTCGATCCCTAACCCATATTAGGATGGCTAAAATACCCATCGAAATTAATCCCGCGGCAATTATGATCTTTAATATTGTTGAAATTGTTTCTAACATGGTTCACCACGGGCTCCAGAATTTATCATAAAATCACCAGCGAGCTTAATATGGCGCTGATTCCCAGAATTATTAGTATTCCAGCGCCTGCAAGGGATATCCACCTTTTCCAAAGCGTGGCCCTATTAAGCAGCCAGCCTGCAATACCGCCTAGCAGGAATATGGGTGAGAAGGCTGTTCCAAGACCAAACAGAAATGCCAGCAAAAGCGGGTTTAAAGGATTTGGGGCGGCCACAGCGTATGTAAGCAGCGCCATCAGCGGAGGGCAAATTATGAGGCCTCTTGTAAGCCCCATGGCAAAGGAGCCAGCGTCAACCCTTCCAAAAAAATGGCTCTTAGAAAAGCTAATCGCGCCCTGCAGGCTGCATTGGCATGATGGGTTTCCCCTTTTAATAAGGCTTGCTCCAATAATTATCGTTACCAAGCCGAAGATTATTGAAGCGTAGCTCTGATATGGCCTAATGGCGTCGTCATCAATAAACAGCTTGAACATGTAGGCGAGGCTGCCCGCAAGCGTGTATGCTGTAATTCGGCCGATATTATATGTTGCCGTAATGGCTAATCCTCTACGGAAGCCAGCGCCTACACCAGCTATATAGCTTGTGATATGGGGTAGACATGAGGGGGCGCAGAGGCTTAACCCGTAAAATAGGCCTAAAACCAGAGACCCAAGGTAGATGTTCGAGATTTCAATGGGAGGCCACATTTATCTTCAACAGGCTGTTGGTTTTGAATTATTCATGCGCTCTAATTATTTAAGCATTGCAGGTTCTAAGCCCATCTTATTCAAGGTTTAAGGCGTCTTTATTAGTCTCGTGTTGTATGTGAAAAGATAACTTAGATGGTCTTCGTCGTAGGGGTATTTTTCCGTGGGTGGGTATGGGAAGCAGCTCATTTTGTGGAATGGCAGCGGATCCACTGTGAAGCTTAGGTATGGTAGGCCTTTAACTTTGAACCAGCAGCTTACGAATATGAAGAAGCTTCGCTTCATGCCCTCTGGCTGCGGAGGCAAGTCCGCCGGAAACAGCACGTGGATTTGGTCGCCCTGCCTGCCTATCACGAACTTGTCGTCTGCCTCAAGCAGTAGGGCTGTGACGTCGCCGTATCTGGTGAAATTTCCTGAGGATGTGCTGTTTGTTGGAAAGGCCTGTGAAAGCTGGGCTGAAACTGGATGTACCTCCATTATGGTTATGCTCTGCTGAGGCGTCGTGTCCACCGCTATGAAGTCGAAGCGCGTGTCAAAGAAAGTGTGTATCCTAAGGGAGTAGTCATTTGTCGGGAATAATCCGGTGAGGTTAACCACGAAAATATCTGTTCCCACATCGCATAGCGGAAACTGTCTGCTATCAGGAACGGGAACCCAGTTTCCGTTCGCATTCTTAACCTCCATGTAGGGCGGCGGGAACGGCCTGACGCCGGGCTTATCTACAAATTGGGCAGCCCACTCTCCCTGCACATTTCCAGGCGAGTAGAATATTGTTCCAGCTACCACAAGCTTGATCTCCTTGGCGTCTGATAAATCCCCAAGGTTCAGCTCTAAAGTGTCCCACTGAAACTCATGTCCTTCAGTGTAAACCCCATCAAGATTTACGATAAACGGAAGGACATCCCTTCCATTTCCATCCACAGCTGAAACTGGAGCACGCAGATTTTTGCCCACAGTGTATATTCTTCCTTGCTCCTCAAGGTTGTATATGTATGTGGCCTTTGTAGAATAGACATCCACATCAGCTGGATGATCCACAACCACGAGGGTAACCGAGTCAATGTAGAATATTTCATCCGCCTTTTGAACAAACAGAAAATCATAGTAGCCGTTTCTTGGCTGGGGCTGAACCCTTTCAAGCTTAATGTAATCCCATGGATAGCTGTAGGCAAAAACCATGCTTCCGTTATCCATGAAGTGGTCTAAAATTCCCAGATAGCCTGTGCCATCAGAAACCTCTGTTACGTATATGTAATCGCTACCGTTCCAAACATGCAGGGCCGGACAGGATGCCAATACCTGATATGTTGCTGTTATAGATGTGTAATTCCTTAGCGTTATAGTCCTTGTAGGATCTGTGGATCCGTCCTCCCAGCTTCTGAACTGCCATGTGGGCTGCGTTCTGCTTATTATGTGTTCCTTTGGAAAAGTAATTGTGAATGTTGTCCCAACGGGCACAAGCTCAGAATAGGGCGTCTTGGCGGCTTTGCCGTTTATTGTAAATTCCACGCCGGAAGGTGATGAGCTAACGACAAGGGTGTGCATTCCAGTTGGCACTATTTTAAATCCGCCCTTGACCTGGCCTACCTTAATGTAATGCATTCCCTCTTTTTCAGCGACGAAATCGAATTCAATCTGTGTGCTTGCTTTTGCTGCTAGCTGCACACTCTTGCTATCGCGCCTTGTTCCGTTTACTTCTAGGCGAATAGAACAGTTTACTGGATAATCATTTTGGTTGCTAACCCTTGCTGTTATTCTTATCGTCTCGCCGACCCAAGCCTCATAGGGTCTTACCATAAGCTCGGATACTATGATGCCCTCTGGCAATGTTGGAGCTTTCACGCGGAGGTTTCCTGTTAAATTACCCACGGCAATCGTATAATTTCCCTCATCCTTGAAGACTAGGGCGAACTCCACGATGGTTGAGTTCGCGCCGGAAAGGCTTATGGTTCTATTTTCTGCGGCAACTCCATTGATTAGCAAGCTTAATGTATAATTTCCAGCCTCGTCTCCGATGTTTGTTATGTTAACCGATACGCTTACAGGCTCATCCACCTCAGCCTCAGCAGGATAAATTGTCAAGCCGCTTATGATGAACTCAGCTGGCCTAACCGACGACACCCTAATGGTTTCCCTTATGCTCTCAATGTATAAGTAGGCGCCAGCAGCTAACATAACGATTACCACATTAACTATAAGGAGCGCTTGAAGTTTTGTTATTGCTGACTTGGCGGTCATATGCAAATGTCACGTCGCACTACAGTTAAGCTTAATGAGGACTTGAGAAGAATTTGCAAGGTTAGAATTTAAGACTTTTGGCATTCCCTCTATTTTAATTCAGAATTGTTTGGCAGAGGTTTCTCCTGTACTAACCAAATTAATTGCACGTGAAAGTAGGACATCTCTAAAGCGGACTCAGCACTCAAGATCCCAATCATCCTTTTCAGTGGGGCCAGAGTCGTCACCGTCCGCCGTATAAAATTAAAACGCTAGGCTACGATAAAAGTTTATGGCCTTGTGAAATTTTGCACTTGGCCGTCGAAGTTTCGAAAATTTTAAACTTTAACTATGGGTGGTAAAGCTTAAATTCTGAAAATAATCCACATGATAGGGGCGACGCTTAAGAGTTGGCGGTGAGTCGAAATAGGGTTTGGCCGGCTTTCACCATACTGACCTTAACGATGCTTCTTCTTCAACCAACCTTAAGCTTTGGTCAAGAAAGGGTTCTTCGGGTTCTTAATTATAGCGAATACATTGATGGGGAAGTGTTAACCCTCTTTGAGGAAGAGACTGGTATAAGGGTTATCTATGACGAGTATGAATCCACCGAGGAGGCATGGGCTAAGCTTAAGGTTGGCGGTGCTGGCTACGATATAGTAATAATGGCTTATACGCACATAAAACTGGCGATAGATCAGGGCTTATTGCGGAAATTAGATAAGACACGCTTACCCAACATTGTAAACCTCGATCCTGAAATGAGCGTCAATCCGGCGGATCCCATGCAAGAGTATACGGTGCCATATATGTGGGGCACCACCGGAATAGCCTATCTTAAAACAGGTGTTGATAACCCTCCAACCTCATGGAGCACTTTTCTTGACAAGAATTTCCTAGAAAAATATAGGGGAAAAGTCTCCCTATTAGTGGAGTTTTTAGATGTTGTTCAGGCATCCATGATTAAACTTGGCTATAACCCTGCGGATCGAAAGAACTGGAATGATGATGTAATGGATGAGGTGATAAGGTTGCTGAAGGATATTAAACCATACCTTGTTGGATTTTATGGGGCTGGGCAATACATGCCTGAGCTGGTGGCAGGCAGGCTTTACTTGGCTCAAGCTTGGAGCGGCGACATACTTGTGGTTAAAGAGGAGAACCCCAACGTCGAATATGTGCTTCCTGAGGACGGAGGTCTATACTGGATGGACTTCATTGTCATACCAAGGGACGCCAAAAGCATAGATGAAGCCCACGAGTTCATCAACTTCCTGCTAAGGCCAGATATTATGGCGAGGAATGCTAAGGCAGTATTATATTCCTCCCCATTAAAGAGGGATATTTTAATGCAATATGCAGAGCAGACGAATGACGAGGAGCTTCTGGAACTATTAGAGAATCCGCTGCTATATCCTCCGGAAGATGTTAAACTTGTGCCAAACCCTGTTCTAGATGAGGATGTGTTGAGGATGATTGAAAGGGTCAGAACAGAAGTGCAGGCGCCGGAGGGAGGAATAATCCCCATGGCGGCAATCCTTATCGTTGTAGTGGTGGCGTTTATTGTCTTCTCGTATTTAATGTTTCGGAGGAGAAGATCATAGTGGCCCCGAGACATGTATTTAAAGTTCAAGGTATGAGGGAGGTTCAGGCAAGGGAGTGGAAGACGTAGATATCCGATTAGAGGGTATATGGAAGACCTACGGTGAGGTTCAAGCCCTAAAGGACGTCAATATAGAAATATCTGGGGGATGTATAACATCAATTTTGGGCCCCAGCGGCTGCGGTAAGACAACCCTACTGAAGATAATTGCTGGTCTAATAGAGCCTGACAGGGGAAGGGTCTACTTTAACGGTGACGATTATACGCATGTTCCTCCAGAAAAGAGGGGTGCGGGCATAGTATTTCAGGACTTGGCCTTATTCCCACATATGAACGTGTACGATAATGTAGCGTTTGGTTTAAGGGCTAGGCACATAAATGAAGCAGAGATTAAGAACAGGGTTTATAGAATTATGGCAATGCTCGGGCTGGATCCTCAAGAGTATGTCAATAGAAGGATTAACGAACTGAGCGGTGGCCAGCAGCAGAGGGTTGCCCTGGCTAGGGCCCTTATATTAGAGCCTAGGGTGCTTCTTCTCGATGAGCCCCTAGCCCATCTCGATTATAAGGTTAAGCAGAAACTGCTGATGGAGCTTAGGGGGCTACAGAGGAGACTGGGAATAACCACCGTATATGTGACCCATGACCAGTATGAGGCCATGTCCTTGAGCGATTATATAGCCATACTGAATGATGGAAAGCTTATACAATATGGTTCGCCTAGGGATATATACGAGAATCCTGAAAACTTAGCCACAGCCTTCTTCTTCGGAGACGCAAACATCATAGACTCGCAGGCTGTTGGACTTGGAAATAACGGCTATCTCATAGTAAGATTTGAGGACGTTTTAATTAATTCAATCCATGAGGCTGACATAAGCCTGGAGGGCATAATTGACGACATCGTCTTTCAGGGTCCATTAATCAGGGTTGATGTCAAAATAAACGGCAACGGCATTGTTGTAAGGGCATTAACCACAAGGAAAGATCAGATGGCCAAGCAGCTGCGAGTTGGAGACAAAGTTGCTGTAGGCTGGAAGCTTTCCGACGCTAAAATATTGAGGGGAGGCGATTAAATTAAGGTTAAGGGGCATTAAGCCCCTCTTTGGTTTAATACCACTCACATGCTTTCTATTAGCATTCTTCTACGCGCCCCTATTAATCATAGCATATTACAGTCTCTATGATAGAAGTCATGGCATATTAACCATAAACAATTACATTGAAGCCCTTACAAACCCTGTTTACCTGTCTGTGATATTATACAGTGCCCAAGTGGCCATGCTGACAACGATAATTACGTTGCTTGTGGCTTTCCCCATAGCAATTTACCTAATGATTTACGCGGGCAGCTTGGAAAGATCAGTATTGTTGGCTGTTTTCATCACACCCTTTTGGATAGACTTCCTGCTTAGGGCTTGGGCCATGCGAAACATGCTTTACGCGGTTGGGATAGGAGAGGGATATTTGGCGATGATGCTTGGCATGGTCTATGATTTCCTCCCCTATATGCTGGTGCCCCTTTATCTGTCGCTATCAAGGTTATCGAAGGATCAAATCGACGCTGCAAGGAGCCTAGGCGCGTCTACTAGCATGATAATGAGAGATCTAATAGTGCCATATGCTATTCCAGGCGTAACTGCTGGTATGATACTTGTTTTCTTCATGAGCCTAAGCGAGTTTATCATACCATCACTATTGGGGGGCGTTCAAGGTTTCACAATGGGCAGTCTCATATACAATTTAATACTTGCTGGCGACAGATGGGAAGTAGGTTCGGCGATAGCTCTGATGGTTTCTGCAATTGTTATGGTCTTAACATTGCTTATAGTTTTTAGGTATAAGGGCAAGGTGATGCTTTTTTGAAGTTTGGCAAAATTTTGAGGGTTTATGTTCTGGCGGTTGGTTTCCTATTGTACTTGCCCATATTCCTAGTGATTGTAAACAGTTTCAACGTTAACCCCTTCATTGGGGAGTGGAGGGGCTTAACCTTAAGATGGTACGAACTTCTTTTTGGAGATTTCGAAGCTATGCAGGGCTTGACCAATAGCCTAACAATAGCCATAGCAAGTGCCCTACTAAGCGTTTTCTTAGCCCTATTAGCCTCAATGCTAATGGTTAATCATGGCGATTTTAAAGCAATAGATGCTCTTGTCTATCCGCCGATAGTAATGCCTGAGGTGGTTGAGGCGGTGGCTTTGATGATGGCCTTTCAATACGCTGGTGCAGGTTTTGGCTGGTTAACGGTTATGATAGGCCACACGGCTTTTAATGTGGCCTTCGCCTACATAATTCTAAACTCTACGAGGGTAAGATTCCCAGAACTTGAGGGTGCAGCTAGAACGCTGGGAGCATCCTCTCTTCAAGCTTTCCTTAGGATATCTCTTCCATTAGCTATGCCAGGCATATCAGTGGCAATCGCCATAACATTCCTTCTAAGCTTCACGAATTTCATAAAGACACTGTACACAACCGGTCCAGGCTTCTATACTCTTCCGTTGCTTGTATGGAATAGGGCTAGAAGGCCTGGAATAGCTGAATACACTTACCCAAATGCCCTAAACGCCTTGGCGACAATGTTGCTTGTATTAAGCCTCATTATAGCGTTGGTTTTCACCTTATTTACGCTGAAGAGGGAAAGGAAATAACGATTAACGTGGCAAATTCTATCCATGGAGAATTGAGGCTATGCTTAAGCATATTCGTGTTGTTCCATTAGCTGCTGAGAGTCTAGGCGTCCGATCCATGTGCACCCTTGTGGAGACTCCTGATGTAAGAATTCTTTTGGACGCCGGAGTGTCCCTCTGCCCAAGCCGCTTCGGCCTTCCTCCCCACCCGCTTGAGTATAAGGCAATAATAGAAGCTAGGCGTAGAATAGCTGAAGCCGCTGAAATGGCGGATGTTGTCACGGTTAGCCACTACCATTATGATCACCATACACCGTCCTTTGAGGATTGGCTATGTAACTGGACAGCTGAGGATGAGACTGCCAGGCAGATTTATGAGGGTAAGAGGGTTCTAATCAAAAATCCTAAGGAAAGAATTAACTTTAGCCAAAGACGCCGAGGCTGGCTTTTCCAGAAGACTTCTGGACAGTATGCCGAAAGCCTTGAGGTGGCAGATGGGCGGAGCTTCACCTTTGGCAACACCTTGATGATGTTTTCGGAACCCGTATTTCATGGGGCTGAGAACTCAGCCTTGGGATGGGTGTTAATGACCACGATCAAGCATAAAAATGAAAGTTTTCTTTTCGCACCTGATGTTCAAGGTCCAATATCAACCACTACGCTAGAAATGATAGTTCGGGAGAGGCCAATTTTCATCATGATAGGTGGGCCGCCCCTATATCTGGTTGGGTTCAGGGTGACTGACGAAGAGGTTCAGGTTGGACTGAAAAATCTTGAAAGGCTTGTAGAAGTTGTGCCGATAACGATTCTAGAGCATCACCTCTTAAGGGACAGTGAATGGCGTGAAAAGATTTCAAGCGTGCTAGAGAAGGCCGAAAAGGCTGATCACAAGGTTTTGACGGCGGCGGAATACCTGGGCAAGGAAAACACCCTGTTGGAGGGTGTTCGGAAGAGACTCTATGCTGAGAATCCGCCTTCAAAAGAGTTTGAGAGATGGATGAAGCAAAATCGTAGAAGCAGAGGGTATACAAAACCGCCAGTCTAAATGTATAATGACCTATAGAGTTTAGGCTTTCTCCCAGTTTCCCTTCGATAGAACAGGACAAATCGGTTTACGGTCATCTCCGCCACGGCTAAAAGCTCCTCTATAGGCACTCCAACCTCCTTGGCCTCCTCACCAACAAGTAGGACTGCCCCGGCAGGTATTTCTTCTTCACCCTGCCAATATGCAATGTTAATTCTTACACCATTGAATGGAATCACCTCAACGCTCCATGACGCGCTCGGATGCTCAACAATCGATCCCCCAATCATTTTGGCAGCCTCCCCGATCTCCTTAAGGCTTGCATCAGATAATTCCGCAGCTAGGAAGTTCACAATTCGCTTCTCATATAGCCTTACCGTCTCCCCGCCGGGTAGGGCAGTTAACATTGTGAGTTTACTCCTATGGCTTGCCAATCGTCCCTCAAGGGCCCTCTCGATAGCGTTAAGCATATAAACTATAAGCCTTGAATAGTCCTCCTTCCTCTCCAATGGGTCCTCAACGTCTAATTCCAATTCGCCGTCAAGGAGAGCAACTTTATATTTCACCCCAAGGACCGTGAACTCAAAGCCAAGCTTCTCGCTTAAGGGTTTTACAGCGACAATTTTTTCCAGTAACATGCGATTTTCATTAAGAAGCCTTTGAATAAGCGTGAAGGCTCTACATTTTAATTCTCCAACGAACATGTCCATCACATCTAGGCATTAGGTGATCTAGGATATTTGGGATGAGCATACTAGCCGCCAGCAACCAAAGTTGTTATAAATACGTGATCACCGTCCTTTAGTTTAGTATTTAATTTTTCAGTGTGGTACTCCATTGACCCGCTTACAGTGATTAGGCATCTGGAACCATTTATGGCTTCACTGAACTCCTGTCCATGTCTAATTGAAAGCATCTTTAAAAGGTCAACTACGGTTACCACTCTTCCTTCCTCAATTTCAATTTCCTCTTCATCCCTTCCAGCGAAATCAGCTATGGGGCCAAAATATGTAACCTTAATTTTCATCTAATTACCTTCAATGATTCTTTAAATGGAATTATTACCAAAGTGGATTAAAAGAATGTCGGAATACGGGGTTAGTAACATTTATAAGAATACTGGGATGCTGAGGTTTTGGCGAGATAATGAAGGGGAAAATTTTCATTTCGGGACCCATACAAAACATGGAGGAAAGGCAATCCTACAGGGAAACTATAAAGAGAATATGCCTTGAGAAGGGCTACGTGGTTATAGACCCATGGGAAAGGGAGAAAATAATTTACAGAGACGCGGAAAAGACTTCGATGGTTAATTTTAACTTCATATCAAGAGACTTGGAGGACATTAGAAACTGTGATATTTTGGTTGCTTACATGCCGAAGCTATCCGCTGGAACATGCATGGAACTATTCTACGCAAAGCAGATGGGAAAAAGGACGATATGCATATGCAGAATAAAGAATCCAAGCCCATGGATAATAGCCCATTCAGACAGTCTCCTAACAAAAATTGAAGAGCTAAGAAGCGTCCTTTAGAATCCCGCACTCTAGCATCTAAGGCAACCTTTATTCCCCATAAAAAGCTTAAACCTTACTTTTGGGTTAGAAATTTAATTAAAAGAGAAAAAGTCCAGCTGGCGGTATTAAATTCATAACCTTTTTTACCAAGCCTTCTTGAAAATATTAAAAACTAAGAGTCGAGTTAAAATGGAGTCTCCGGGGACGATGTCGGATAGCGACAATGTAATCCTTCAAGATGCTGTAAAGATTGTAGAAGAAGCTGAGAAACGAAAAATAACCTTAAGACTGTTAGGAGCGCTAGCTGTAAAAATTCATAGCGAAAAATGCGGCGATTTATATAGAAAGCTAAAACGATTAGGTGAGGAAAAACCTGCTTTCACTGATATTGACCTAATAGCCTATAGCAAGGAACGGGTGAAAGTCCGAACACTCATGGAGAATATATTTGGCTTCAACTGTCCCGGTAATTTCATGTTGATGCATGGTAAGGAGCGACTCTTATACTTTCATCCTAAAAGGACTTATCACTTGGACGTTTTCTTTGATAAACTGCAGTTTAGCCATGACCTGCATTTCGGCTCCGATCCAAACAAAGGGAGATTGAAACTGGATTATCCCACAATCCCCTTATCAGATCTTTTTCTCGAGAAACTCCAGATTCATGAAATTAATGAAAAAGACATAAAAGATATAATAGTCCTGCTAATGGCTCATGATATAGCTCTCACGGATCAAAGAGAAACAATTAACGCTAAATATGTTGCTGAGATTTTAGCTGATGATTGGGGTTTCTGGTATGATGTAAAGATGAATCTTGCCAAAGTGAAGTTATTCGCAGAAAAATATTTCAGGGAGGACATTTTAGCCTCAGATGATTTTAAGGACATATGCCAAAAAATCGACTATATTAATAATGTTATCGATGCTGAACCTAAAACAAAAAAATGGAAAAAACGGGAAAAAGAGGGCACAAGCAAGATTTGGTGGAGACCAGTGGAGGAAATGGTGCGTTAATCTAACTCAACCGGCCACGAACATGAAGTCCTTAATTCTTCCATCGGATATTTCTATTAAGACGCCTCTAAGTATTCCTTCTTGGTATTCGCTTCCCGGGTTAAAGCATATAGTTCGCCCTATCCTTCCGAAACCTTTGGATTCGTGGATATGGCCATGTAAACCTAATAAAGGTTGATATTTAACTATTGCATTGTAAACTGCTTTACTCCCCACTGGGATCATTTTAACTTTACCACCGGGTTCAAGCTTCGGCCTTAGTTCTTCGTCAAGTTCTGGCGCTAGATCAATTCCTATTCCATATGGTGGAACGTGAATGTTGAAAATGGCTGTTTCAGGTTTTTTGATGGCAATTGCCATCTTTTCTATCTTCTCTTTAAGTTCTTCTTCGGTTATGTCTCTGGGACAATTCCAAGGCGTTGGGTTCGAATATCCTAAACTTATCATTTCGATGTTGTCGTCAAGATTTATGATTTTCTCGTTTGGATTAATGATGAATGTGGCCTTCTCTAGGATGTCATCCAATATTTTAATGTCGTCGTTTCCAGGCGATATAAAACATTTTATGTTTGCTGTCTTCAACCGGCTCTCAGCGAGTTCCAACCATCTTTCAAGCGTTTCTATCGTTAAATCTACGAAGATTGAGTTTAGTTTTTCTTTATTTCTCGATAGTTCCTCCGCCTCTGATGGAGTTGTAATATATGGATAAAAGCCAGTGGATCTAATTCTTTGGATCAACTCCTCTAATTCTTTTCCCTTTTTAACTTCCAAGCGCTCTCCCAGAAATTTGCACCGGAAAACACCGTTTGCCTCCTCTATTATTGGAACAACAGCTTTTCCTGTTATGTCTCCTCCTAAAATTAAAGCATCTGCCTTATAGAAGGCTCCTGCATTTAGGAATTTTTTGAAGCATACTTCTGATCCATGTATGTCCGTGGTGAAGTATATGCGAATCTTTGTCATACTCATCATCTAATCGATTGGATCATTCTGGAGGTATTTCTTTGAAGGATAACTCAAGAGGTATTCCTGTTTTCTTATGATATATTGAGGATATAAAGTATATTACCAGTCCTAATGCGTAAAGTCCAAAGGTAAAAGCTAGTATTACCGGGTCTATTGTCCCCACCAATGCTGGCGACATGCTTGCGTATCCCAGCCAAGCGGCAATAATTATTGAAAGGATCGCTAACAGTGTTAATATTGGTACAAATCCTATTTTCTTTTTAACGATGGCAGGGGCTCTTTCATATATGTCTTTTCTTCTATATGGAAACACTATTGCAGATATTGAAGCAATAATCTGCATTATCATCCATCCAAAGACTATGTATGCGAAGTAACTTAATAACGGGGTCCATAGCCATGCTGCTTGAAGAATTATGGCTACTAAAGTTACAAAAATTAAGGCCATGTATGGCGAATTATAGCGTTTATCAACTTTTGAAAAGACCGCTGGCAGAACCCTATCAAAGGACCATGCGAAGACAAAGCGGACAGTCAACATTATGTAGGTTAGGATGGCTGCTAAAATCATCATTGCCCATGTGAATAAGTAGAAGCAGTAAACCGTCGTGTTTGTTGCGTAGCGGAACAGAAACGGGAAGAAAGGTTCGGCGAATGGCAAGTTGTAGGCCGGGTTTCCTGTTTCTGCGAGGTATGAAATGGCTCCTATGAATTCAGCGCCCATTCCGTAGTATGTCACGTAGTAGCCAAGCCACGATATCAAACCAAATATGATTATTGCGCCTATTATAGCGATGAATTGTGATTTTTGAACATCCTTAATCTCGCCAGCAACGTATATCGTTGAGTTAAATCCAAGGAAGTTTATGTAAGTGAACGCTACCCCCAGAAGAGTAGCGTCAAGCAAAAATCCACCTGGGAAGCCCGCTGCTTTTGCCTCTTCTATTACAGCATTATAATTCATTCCTGATTGTGCATTAAAGTTTGTAGCAAACTGCGCGGAGCCAAAAGATAATAGCGTCGCAACGTAAATCACAAAGCCTACCATGACCAGTATAAAGAAGGTCCAGAGCGCAATCGATGAAGCTTTGGCTCCACGTGATATTATAATAGCGCATACTATATAGTAGATGACTGCGAATATGAAAGTAAACTCGTTGGAGGACACGAAAGTCGCTAAATCTGCATATCCAATGGCTTCAAGTATGGGCGCTAGGGCCCATTGGGTAAACCATGGAATATAGGAGCCTGCCACACTCAGCAGGACCATGAATAAGAAGAAATTGCACATGAATCCTATAGCCGGATGGAGTGTCCTGCTTATCCATATGTAATCCCCTCCTGAACGTGGCATGGCGGCTGAGTATAACGCGTAAAACAATCCCACGATTATGCTTAGAGGTATTGCTAAAAGTGCTGTCATTGGAAGATCCACACCGGGATAAATTGCCGATGCCCAAACACCGTACACGAAAATCGCCGTAGGCGCCATGACCATTATGTTTAAGATCATAGCATCTAGTGCTGATATGTTTCTGACAAGCCCAGAAGCCTTTCGCACATATACCTCTTTATCCATGTTTTTCCTTCCTATTCATTTTATAAAACGAGGAATGATTCATTTTCAATATAAAATTTGTGGCTATTAGGCTAGATCATATGGTTGGACCCGCATTTCTCATTTAATTAGACTCTTTAAACTTATATAGTCTTTAGGTATTACCGCTCTAACGCCTTTCTTTGGATCGACAACCTGGTTTATTTCTAAGTCGACAACTAGACTTCCAAACATGTAAGCTTTTTCAAAAGGCCAATCATATTCGCGCATAAGTGCATTAACAGCAGCTTCAGCAGCTGCACCTGCAGCTTCATCCAAATTTTCGCCGCATGCGAGAATCTCGTAAGTATTTTGGGTTTCAAGAATAGGCCAATCTGGAAACTTGCCCTTTATGATTTTAAATCTTAGTAATATTTCCCCAGAAACCTCAACGGATGACACACAAAGTTCGCCATCTGCCTGAACGGCATGTAAATCTCCAGCAGCAAATAGGGCTCCTTCAACAAAAACTGGAAGATAAAGCTTTACATGAGCCGTTAACTTTTTCACATCCATATTTCCCCCATGCCTGCCTAAAGAACCAGATGGAAAATCGCCAGATTCGGGAGAGACGCCTATTGTCCCTATCATAGGTCTTGTTCTTACCCGTATATTGGGTTCGAAAACCACGTATCCGTCTTCTATGCGTACAATTTTTGCAGAGGCGCCAAATTGTTTCTCACGTAAGATCCCATTTTTTGGAACTGTGACGATTACCCCTTGATCTGCAACTTTTATATCTAATATTTCAACGATTAATGTATCCCCAGGTTTCGCCGTTTCAACATAAATTGGGCCCGTAGCCCCATCAACCCTTGACCAATCAATTTGTTCTATAAGGTCTTTTTCACTCTTTATTTGTCCACCAATTGCGTCCTCAGTTTCAACCAGAATAAGCTCACCGGGATTAACATACTCCACTGGTGGGTTCCTGGGACTGAAGCTATAGATTAATTTATCCCTAGTTACAATCTTCATTGGTTTACCTCAGTTCTTTATTTCGGCATGAAGTACTTCTGCATTAAAATTTTATTAGATTTTCCTTTTGGTTTTTACGAGGGGCTACTTACAGCCATATTTTATTTACTGGTAAAGCCTATTATTTCATGGCTTATTATCTTTAAACGCGCGGGTTAAAAACCATAAATGCAGCAATGCCAAGATGTTTCCCGATTCTTGTATTAAGATAAATTTTAACGTTAACTTTTCCGCTTATTCTATTCCATTTTCTTTGCGTATGATTCTGGATCCGCTTCCTGCACGGCGCCCTTGTCTACTTCAATTATGTACACGGTGTGGATTCGGGCGTTTTTTATTTCTGTTAGGGTTACTGGCGGGTTATGGTAGTATTTGTCGCATAGGCTTTTGATTTTCATTAGATCCTCCATCTTCCTCGCTTTTGGCGGTTGGGTGAGAGCTTGGGGATACTGCAGGACATAATATGGCGGAATTGCTAATGCGAATTTTCCTGCAAAATTGCTGTAGCGGACAATCTTGCTTGCTATTCTTGCGGCTAGATATGTGGAGGGATCAAGGGCGTGTTCCGGCGGAACGAAACCCGTTTCGATTTCAACTATCATGCTGCCGTAGCCCTTAACTGCAAACAGGTCGCATGTTAAATTTTTCTCTAGAGGTTTTTCCACCTCCACATCATAGCCGCAATTTATCAAATGTTTGGCGCAGACAAGCTCCATCACTGAATGGTTGATTTTAACAATATTTTCCCTATGAAGCTCCACAAGCCTATCCCTTAGTTTACGAAGCTTCTGGGAGACATCCTCAGAAGAACCCTGAGAAAGTCTGCCTAGCAGGCAATCCAGATCCTCCTCAAATTTTTCATCAGCCACGTCTATCTCATCCGTCCCCTCGACTCCTAGATAACACTTAAAACCGCAGTTTAAAATTTTAGGAATTCGGAGAAGATAAAATTGAGAAAAAAGCCAAATTCAAACCCTTGATAAGCCAACAATTTTAAATATCAATGGTGAAAAATGCAAATCAAAAAATACATGTTACAAAATTTAATTAAAATTATCAAAAATAAAACAGAATCTTAAAAAATTAAACTTTAATAGCTACAAATACCTTTTATTCTGAAAAGGCAAATAGTACAGTGCTAAGCTGGGAGCAAGCTTAGGCGGTAGCAGGGACAGGTTGCAGCTGATAGCTGCGTCTTCCAGGCGATAGCATCAAATGGAAGCGTGGCAGTCGGTTGCGGGCCTGTAACTGTAATCCGTCTAGGCTTAGACCAGCTTGGATTTTTCAAAACTTTTAGTTCAATGGGCAATGATTTTTTATTTTTCACATGCCTAAAACACATTAAAATAAATTTTTGTTTGTCGGCGTTAAAATTAATGCCCGCAGTCCCCCTAAATAAATATGCGCACCTCGCACGTCGTATACAACATTCAATAACTACAGTTTCAAATTTGTTGCAAGCCAAAATATGGTGGGGCTGCCCGGATTTGAACCGGGGTCTAGAGCGCCCGAGGCTCCAAGCCTAGACCAAACTAGCCGACAGCCCCATTTAGATGGTCTAGACCCCTTTAAGAAACCTGTCTTCACCATTAAAAACCTTATCTGAATTCAACTTATCCAAACAGGCATGTTTTTGGCATAATAATAAGGGTTATTTCCCAAGTTTTCTATACACTTGTCTTCGGTGTCCACGTTTGTCTTCCCAGCGGCGTTCAAAGGGAATAACGGTGTTGAAGGCTGTTTCCTCAGCCGTCAGGTTTAACATTTTAAGCCTGCTCTTTGATAAAGGCTCTATGTCTTATACTGAGCTTATGAACAGATTGAAGATGAATCCCAGCAGAGATGCCGGGAGATTCGCCTACCATTTAAAATTTCTTCTTAAGGCGGACTTGATTGAGGTGGATGTGGAGTCAAAGAAGTACAAGTTAACTGAGCTTGGCAAGATTGTCGTCAATATTGCCGAGGAAATTGAAAAGAAGGGTTTAAAACCCCAGAGGCTTCTTGTCCGCACATCCCGCTACGCATTAGAGGAGTTCGATGTAAACAAAATTGCAGAGTCCCTTATAAAGGAGGCTGGAATGTCTGCGGAATTGGCGCAGAAGGTGGCTAAGGAGGCTGAGAAGCGCCTATTAAAGGCTAAAGCCAGCTACTTAACGGCGCCGCTGATAAGGGAACTGGTTAACGCCATCCTTATCGAGAAAGGTTTGGAGGAGTACCGTCACAAACTTACCCGTCTAGGCCTTCCCGTTCACGATGTTTCAGCTCTCTTAACTAAAATCAGAAATAGTTTGTCATCGCCCTTAGAGGAAGCTGGCAGAAGCGTTTTCGAGGAATACACCCTTCTAAATGTTTTCCCAAGGGATATTTCAGACGCCTACCTTTCAGGCGCGCTTCATATCCACGGACTTGGAGGCTGGATTCTAAGGCCAAGCGAGGTAATTCATGATTTAAGGCTGTTCCTCAAAAATGGTTTATGTTTTGAAGGCCCAAATACCCTCAGCCTATCCTATCCGCCTCCCAAAAACTTTGAGGCTGCCCTACTTCTGGCCTTTAATGTTTTTCTGCATTCTAGAAGGGAAGTTGATGGAACTCAAACTTTTGAGTACTTCAACATTTTCTTAGCCCCCTTCTTTAGAGGGGTTGAAGAGGGTCGGGCGAAGGAAGCTTTAAAACTGTTTATTCTAAACTTAAGTCATCACGGGGATGTATCCCTTAACATAGAACCCACGATTCCCGAATTTTTAGCTGAGACGCCGACTGCAGGATCCTCTAAGGAAGGTGAATGCTATGGAAGTTTTGTTGAGGAAAGTCAGATTATAGCCAGTTTAATTCTTGAAGTTTTAGCTGAGGAAAGCCAACATAAGCCTGTTCAAAACCCAAAAATTATAGTTAAAGTGCGGCCAGAAGTCTTCAATGATAATAGGGCAGAGAAAATACTCATTCAAGCCCACCGTTTAGCATCGGAAGGTGGCGCCGTTAACTTTGCTAGTCCATTTGGGGACAGTGGTAAAAATTCAACTTTTTTAGTTTCAGGATGCAAAATAGACGCGGACTGGAGTGGAGATTGGGAAATAGACACTATAAGAACAGGCATTTTAGGCTGCGTCACCATTAATGTGCCTAGGATAGCATATGAAAGCGAGGGAAACCAGTCGAAGTATTTTGAAATTCTCAAAGATAGACTTGAAATGGCTGCGAAGGCTTTGCAGATAAAGCGTAAAGCCCTTAGAGTTTGGAGTCAAAACCTGCTGCCCTTCCTTTTCCAGAAAATCAACGGTGACAGCTACTTTAGACTTGAGAGTTCGCCGATGGTGATAAATTTCGCTGGTTTGAAAGAGGCCTCGCAAACTCTTGTGGGAAGCGTGTATGATGATGAAAGCACTTTAAAGTTTACGTTTGAAACTTTAAAAGAGGCATCAGATTTTGCAATTAAAACGGTTAAAAGAAACGAAGAACGCCTTCTCCTTTCAGCCTTACCATCTCCCGAAGCTGCCCAAAGACTCGCGAAGTTTGATATTGAAAGATATGGCGTTTCAAAGGTTCGATTCCTCGGGACCCGCGAGACCCCTTGGTACTCAACCTATAGGCGGGTATCTTTACAGGAGGTTGAAAGTCTTTCTAAAATTTTGGCTTTAGAAAGGGAAGCGGATAAGCTGCTTAATGGCGGAAGTCTTGCGGTTTTGGAACTTGGCCAAGATTCCTATGAGCCTCTTAGGCTTTTAGAAATAAGCAGGAAACTCATTAAAGAGTATGGCATAAGATTCTTCACTTATGATCAAAGTTTGACGTATTGTATTACCTGCAATAAAACTTGGAAGGGTCTACTACATAAATGCCCGTCCTGCGGGGCTGTTAATGCCCTAACCCACTTTAAAAGATACCTTTGATAGGTTGTATCCTACTTCACTGCACCCAGTATCAAAGCCAGAATAGCCATCCTTGTTACTATGCCATTCCAAACCTGCTGGAAATATCGAGCATGAGGTGTTCCATCCACTTCCGGTGGGATTTCATCTGTTCGCGGTAAGGGGTGCAGAATTATAAGATCCTTTTTAGCCTTCGCAAGGCTTTCAAGACCAACCTTATACGAGCCCTTAACCTTCATATATTCAGCCGGATCTGGGAAACGTTCCTTCTGAATCCGCGTCACATAAAGCACATCTATAATGGGCATGACCTTCTCGAGATTTGATTCCTCCATTACCGGAATTTTTTCTCTGATTTCATCAAGGACCTCCCTTCGCATCCTTAAAGACTCCGGAGAAACCAGGTAAAGCTCCACATCATAATAGGAGAGAGCGTAAGCCAGAGAATGAACCGTACGTCCATACCTTAAATCGCCAAGTAAAGCTATTCTTAAACCGTCAATTCTTCCCTTCTCCTTCTTTATCGTGTATAGATCCAGAAGCGCTTGGGTTGGATGCTCCTCAGCCCCGCTTCCGCCATTAATGACGGGCACTTTCGAGAACTCCGCCGCAAGCCTCGCGGCCCCTTCAAGGGGATGTCTCAAAGCTATGACGTCCACGTAATTCTCAACGGTGCGAACGGTGTCTGCAAGATTTTCGCCCTTCTTGACAGAGGCTATCTCTGCTTCTGCAAAGCCTATTGTGGATCCACCAAGCTTATGCATGGCAGCCTCGAAACTTAACCTTGTCCGTGTGCTAGGCTCAAAAAATAGGGTTGCAAGAATTTTACCCCTAAGCATGTCCGAACCCCTGGAGGCTATGGGCTCCATGGCACCTGCGATCTCAAGTATATAGTCGATCTCCTCGCGTGTGAAGTCCCGAATGGATATTATGTCTCTACCCTCAAATTGCAAAGGAACACCGAGAAAAAGCATTGTTGCACTTCTAAATAACACTTTTCAATTTTTCCGCGGGGCTGTGGAAACCTTTTATTTTAGCTTAGGCATAGCCTTTTCTGGAGGGCTTTCCTATATGAGCGAAACCATGCTTTATGTTTCTAAAATTAAGGATGGCACGGTTATAGATCATATAACTGGCGGTCACGCCTTGGATGTTATCAAGATTTTGGGAGTAACTGGGAAGGAGAAGAGGGTGATAACAATAGCTATTAATGTGCCAAGTAAAAGGTTTAAGGTTAAGGATATCGTTAAAATAGAAGGTCGAGAGCTGAATCCCCAAGAAGTGCATAAAATTGCATTAATTGCGCCCCATGCAACCATCAACATCATCAGGAACTACAATGTTGTAGAAAAGCAGAGGGTTAGGCTTCCAAATATCATTGAAAATATAATTAAGTGCGCTAATCCAGCCTGTATAAGCAACACGGCTGAACCTGTGAAACCGAAATTTTATGTGAAATGCGAGGAACCCCTCATAATAAAATGTCACTACTGTGGTTACATTATGGAGAAAAGTGATGTGCTCAAGCAGTTTTAGCATATCACAATGTTTATATTATCTTAAGATATAATATGTTCAACATCCCTTTGCAGTATATACAAATACACATAAAATTCGGAAACAGGTGAAAGCATGGTTGAAACACTATTGATAGCCCTTTTATGTACTGGCGTCATTGCCTATCTAATATGGATTTTTGCCATAGCCAAGCAATATGCGCCCCTCACATTAGAGGAGGCGAAAATTCTTTGGAAGATCCATAAACAAGCAGCTAACTGCCCATCAAATTCTTGGAGAGAGATCCGCAAAGGAGGAAAAATGGTAGGGTTTAGGTGCGAGTGTGGATATAGGCACGTTCAGAAAAAGCCATTAAACGCTTCTAAGCCTTCGCAAAACTCTAAAAGTTATACTTCGATTCATCACGAACTCCACCGGGCATAAGCTTGGAAGCCCTTCAGCACTATATTTTTCTTTTTGCATACAATTACCTAAAGGGGCGACGGTATGGATGTTATTTGGGCCATAAAAACTCGAAGGTCGATAAGAAAGTTTAAGCCAGATCCGGTTGAAGAGGAGAAACTTTGGGCTGTTTTGGAGGCTGCTAGGTGGGCTCCATCTTGGGCTAACACCCAGTGTTGGGAGTTTATTATTGTAAAAAACTCTTATACCAAAGAGAAGCTTGTGGAAACCCTTACTCCGAGGAATCCGGCGAGGGATGCTGTTGGAAAGGCGCCTATTGTCATTGTTGCCTGTGCCAGGCTTGGGGTTTCCGGATTTAAGGATGGAAAACCGGTTACGGATAAGGGCGACTTTTACATGTTTGATGTTGCATTAGCCCTGCAGAACTTAGCCCTTGCAGCCCACAGCCTCGGCCTTGGAACGGTTCATGTCGGCGCTTTTGACCATAAAAGGGCTGCTGAAATTCTAGGCGTTCCCGATGGTGTAAGTGTGGTGGAGCTTATGCCATTAGGTTATCCTGCGGAAATTCCGAAGGGGCCGAGCAGAAAAGAGCTTAAAGAGTTTGTTTACTTCGAGAGATATGGAAATAAGGCTGCCAATTAATTTTGCGAAAATGTCATAAATTAGTTGGATATTCAACATTATATTGTGTCATTATGCTGAATGATGATGAGATCTGCAAAGTTTCAGAGGTATTTAATGCCGTTGGAAACCCTATACGCTTCAAGATGCTTATGCTTGTGATGGAGACTGAAAGACCCCTACATATTAAGGCTATAGCGAGGATGCTGAAGATGGATTACGCGGCGGTTTACCGCCATGTAAAGGTTTTAGAAAAAAGTGGTTTGCTGGGCATATATGAGGTGGGGAGATCTCGAGTTCTTTACGCTAAGAATACTGAAATGATGAGGCATATGGCTGAATTAGCAAAAATAATTTTGCAAAAAAGGTAAATTAATCTTACAAATTAAACAAATTAAATTTGCAAAAAGCTTAAATATGCAGCTTCTGCTTAAAAAGGCATCATGAAATACTCCACCAGAATCCTAGCATTAATTGTCTCCATGAGTGCCCTTGGAAATGTTCTGGGCCTCTTGGGAATTAGATTGCCATCCGCTCCCGGTACAACTGTTGAGTTCCATTTGTCAGCCCTGCCCTCCTTGTTGGTTGCCGTGGCGGTAGGCCCCGTTGAAGGAGCCCTAACTGGCCTGTTAAGTTTGGTAATGGCAACTTTGCGGATAGGAAATATTTTTATTCCCTTCGGAAATGCTTTGTTAGCAGGCATAGCTGGATTGCTGGCAAAAAAGTTCAAGTTTTCCCCTCCAGTATGTGGGGCCATCGCCATAGCGCCCTATGCGCCCTACATATGGTTTGCCTGTGCCGTCTACAGCGTTCCGCCCCAAATAATTTCTTTCATAATTATGAAGGCCTTTATTGAAATTCTAATTTCAGGAATAATTGTGGAAGTTATTCTCTCTAGAGTTGAGGTTAGGGCCTTTCTATCAAAGTTTACAAGATAATGATAATGATGGTGGCTGATAGGATTATCAGGGAAACTGTTTATTAATGGATATTCCGCCCCTCTAATGTAAATGGTGGCGTATTAGGTGTCCTTTGAGATTCAGGAGCTACCGGATGTTATAAAGGTGGTAACCCTACTAAGCCTAGTTAAAAGGGCGAAAATTCAGAAAGGCCAGCTTAGAAAGCGCATTAACAGAATCTGCGCCCAACAAATCTGTATTGAGATGGCTGATCTCGAAGAGGCCTTGAATGAAATGATAAGCGAGGGCCTTATTACTTACGCTGGCGATGCTGTTCAGCTTACCCCTCAAGGGCAAAGATTGGCTAAGGAGTGGGAAAATCTCCTTCTCAAAAAGGATCCCATAATCGAGGTTGTAGCCGGCCTCGTCGACGGTTCAATAACGGGGCTCGTGGTAGTTCTCTCCGCCTTAATAGCAGGTCTGGCTTTTAAAGCTGCAGCTTTCGCGGCGCTCCTAACCCTAACAGCGGTGGCTATAACAAATTTTTCAAGCTTCTTCCTCGGCGGGGTCACCGAGGATCTTGCGGACATGCAGACCCTTAAAACGTTGATGGGGTTCAGCCTAAGCGACATCCCAGACAAGGATAAGCGGGAGAAGTCCCTCAAACTTTTGATGAGCCTTTTTGCAATACTCCATAAAGAGGCAAGCCGCGCAAACCTCTACGCTGCGGTAATATGTAGCATAACCACCTTCCTAGCCGGAAGCATGCCAATACTGGCATACCTATTTTTGCCGGAGCCCATCAACGTCATAATTGCCCTTGGAATAGTAGGCACAATAGTAGGCGTTTTCCTCGTGCGATACCGCTCAAAAAAGGCGAGGGTGAACTGGAAGATAATCCTACTTGAAACCCTAGTGATATTTGCAATAGCCACCATAGCATCGCTTATACTCGGCGGCATAGCCTAAAACAATAAACAATGTGACTTAACCCCGTAAACCCTTTATTTACTGAAGAACACTATTCAATCATAGTGCGCCGGGGTGGCCGAGCGGTTCAGGCGGCTGCCTGCAGAGCAGCTATACGTGGGTTCAACTCCCACCCCCGGCTTATAGGACAAACCCCGCGTATTGCCGGGGGCTATTTGCGTTTTCTAAAAAGTTTTGCGCCGTCAATATCGCAGATACATTCAAAGCCATTTTCTATGAGCTGTTTGGCTTCTTCAATGGTTGAAATATATTGTTAAAATGGTTTATCCTCTTTGAGAATAAGGCAGATTATAATGTTTTGTGAGGTTAACTGACCAAGTTTTTGACGACTTTCCTCCATGTTATGGCGGCTAAATATCCGCCTATGAGGCCGCTTAAGATGCCCCCTGCTAGAATGACAGTGTCTAGTAAAGGATTTAGCGGCATTACTCTTAGCACGTAAGCCGAGAAGTAGTAGCTAAGTAAACCTGTTATAGCAGTGCTTATGGTGGTTGCAGCCACAAGTCTGCCTGTTCTTACAACCTTCTCTGAATGTTTAACCCTTAAAACGTGAACGAAAAGGTCTGTTAGGATTCCATAGACTAGAGCGAAAATTATCGTTAAGGGAGCCAAGACTGGCCTCAGGATGGCTGTTAAAATGGCGCCTATGACTGAAACTTTAGCGGCGCCTAGGGGATTTGCCATTAGGGCTCCTAGGGCTAGGAAAAGCGCCTGCACCGCTATGAGCATTTTATCTATAGGCGTAGGCAGGAAACCCTTAGAAAGGAAGATGGCGACACCAAATAACGCTGTTAATACAGTTTTACGCATTATTATCCGCTCATTTGCTGTCTGTACTGCTGTTTTCCGGCTGGAAATTGCACCACGGTTCTTCCGCCATATAGTCACCTTTAAGCTCGGTTGGCTCATGTAGATCCCCGCAGAGGTCTATGAAGTTAGCTGTAAGCCCATAAGCTCTGGCTCTGCAGCCTCCGCAGATGTGGCGGTAGTGGCATTTCCCGCATTTGCCCTTCAGCTTATCCGGATTGCGGATGTCATTAAGCACTTTAGATGTGAACCATATTTCTTTGAAAGATTTTTCCCGGATGTTTCCAAGTTTTATTGGCATATATGGGCATGGAGTTACATCGCCTGTGGGATATATGCGGCAGTAATAGAATCCAGCTATGCATCCCCGCATGCTTGATTGGACATGTCTCATCTGGCTTCCGGTTTGATGCATAATCCGCATGAATTGGGGTGCACATGAAAACTTTACGTTTAACCCATGTCTATGGAGAATCTTGAGCGTCTGCATTATCATGTTCTCGTACATTTCTGGTGTTATATCCTCCAGTCTTGCACCTCTGCCCGTTGGTACTAGAAAGAATAGGTGAAAGTTTTCTACGCCCAATCTTTCGACGAAATCTAGGATTTGTCCTATTTCAGAATAATTTTCCTTGGTTACAGTGGTGTTAACTTGGATTAGAATGCCTTCATCTTTGAGGTTTTTTATAGCGTTTACTGCCTTTTGCCAAGCACCTTTAACTCCTCTGAAGCTGTCGTGCTTTTCTGGATGGATGGAATCAAGGCTTATGGAAACAGTGTCTACGCCTGCCTCTCTGAGCTTTTTGGCTTTTTCCTTATTAATGAGAGTTCCGTTGCTTCCTATGCCAACTTTTAAGCCTTTACTTTTGGCATATTGGATTATTGCGAAAAGGTCAGGTCTAAGCAGTGGTTCGCCGCCGCTTATGATGAGTAGTGGCTTGCTCACGCTGGCTATTTGGTCTATAAGTTCCTTTGCTTCTTCCGTTGAAAGCTCTTCTGGAAGCCCTCTTTCTACAGAGTTAATATAGCAGTGGGAACATTTCAAGTTACATTTCATCGTAATGTTCCATGAGATAACAAGCGGAATATACCCTTTGGCTTGGCTTCCTCCCATCTTCAAGCGGAACTCGCATACATTATCTTTTGCAATAATCTTAGGCTGGCTTAACTCGAAGGGGAAGGGCATAACCATGTTAAGCATGGCTTGAGCATGTCCTAGACAAAAGTATTTACAAAACAGTAGTCCCAACGCGGGGTCGACTTTTAAATTTTCAGACATGTGCTTATAGCTGCCGTAAATTGGACAGTTCAGAAAGCACACTGAGCCTTCTAGGTTTTTCATGTCCATAACCCTTTCGATGTGGTGGTCGCTAAGCATGAGCTTATCCAACTCATCTCTTTTAAGCCCGACTTTCAGGCTTACTTCCAATGCAGTTTTTACAGTTTTTTCTCCGAAGCTCTGCTTAACTTGCATCATGAATTCTTCAAGGCTTTTTAGACTGTGCTCCTTAGCGGCAGCCCAGGCTGTTAAGTATCCCTTTATGGTTTCGTATTCTTGACGAAGCCGCATCTCCACAATTTTTATGCTCCACTCTTCAAAGAGGCTTTCAAGCTGCTCTACGACTAGGGTGTCTCCCTTACTAAGCAACTTTTCCACATGGGCCAGCTTATGCAGCAGGGCTTCTGCTGTAGCTATTTTTTCCTCTTTTGTTAGGGGCTTCTTAGACGATGGAGCAGTGAAGGCTGCAGGGAATTCGGGCATAACTTCTTTAAGAAGATTTATCACGTCATGACAGAATTCTTGGTAAAATTCTTCAATGAGTCTTTCAATATTTTCTATTTTAACCTTTATAGCTTCCTGGATCATCTCCGACTCAGATGCCATCTTGGTTATCATAGCCATATGATATACTAGAGAACCTAACATTCCAGGGTCTGAAGTTTTTCTGCTACGATCACCGTAGAAGATCTCGTGAATTAACTCCTTGGCATTTTCAAAATTTCCTGAGGATATGTGTTTAATGGCTTGATTGAGCTTTCGCCGTCTTTCGGTAAGTAAAGCCGCCCACTTATGGCAGTGGTGGGGGTTAAACTTAAGGTGCTGCATGTCCCCATCCAAATTCTGTAGCATTTTTAGATAATTGCATTGCCAAAAGTTTTATATTTTTTGGCTTTTTCCCTAGTTTAACGCCGTATCAAAGACTTCGGATTGCTTTGACTTCAGAAGGCAAGGACCATTCTGGGATGAGGTTTGTGATTCTTGGTCACCTTGAGCTCCTCAAAAGGCTTCAAAACGACTTGATAGTTAACCCTCTTGACCCAGATCAGGTGAGGGAAAACGGAATAGACCTAAGCATAGGCGACCAGTTAACCATAGAGCCCAAGGAATTTGCCCTAGCAAAAACCAGAGAATGGGTTGAGTTTCCAACCGACCTGGCGGGTTTATGTAATTTGCGGGGCACATACGCAAGAAAAGGCCTCCTAATACCGCCAACGGTAGTCGACGCCGGATTCAAGGGAAAGCTGGTGATCGAAATCGCCAACCTCTCCAATCAACCCTACACCTTCAAGCAGGGTGAAAGATTCCTACACTTAATAGTGGTAAAATGTCAAGGAGCAAAGCCATACAGCGGCAAATATCAACATCAAACCTAACCCGATCTTAAAGTAAGCAAACACAAAGCCAACAAACTATTACAAGCGCCTACGAGACAACTCCTTAAAAACGTTATTTATGTAAGGTTGGATGGCAGAAAAATAGGGATAGGGATGTTGATGGTTAATTGGTGGATGAATTTATTGGCAGCATGCCGTTTTGCTCTCTTCAGATCTCTTCTCCTCAGTCTTTTCTTCAACCTTCTTCTTACACTTCTTGGGCATAACGGGGTTCCTCCATAACCAGTCGAATTCACCTTTGCCAATTAAGTCTAGATATTCTTTTAGTCATCAGCTAATAATATATATTATGCAATGAAACGTTGTGGCAGTGCATAGTCCACCGACAATCCAAATGCCACATTCTACGCAAATCTAAACACGAGAAGAATGGCTGTTGATATGGAGATGCTAGAGGTTCAAAACTGAACGCGAAATTAAAATGGATGGAAAGCATTTTATAACTTGCCGTAGGGGGAATATAGAATCGAAGACGAGCTTCTAGACCCATACAATCCTAAAAGCATCTGGGCTTACATGTGGTTTTCAGATGAAGAGCTGAAACTAAAACGACACCGTAAAAAACAAAAACGCAAAACGAACAACCCACAAACGCCTGCCGGAAAGTAAATGGGGGACTTAAAGGAAATTTTCACCTTAAGCCTTCCAATAGCATAGTTCTAAGAGTAGACTTGTCAGTCCGAGAGGCTGCGCCCATATGTCATAAACTTTAAGCCTTTCATGTATAGGTTTAAGATGAGAAATGTACGATCCGGTGAATGTTTCCGAGGATATAATGCTTGAATTCGCCCATGAGACGGGTATATCCTCAAATCTTAAGCCTAAACGCTACCTTTGGACAGATGCCTTTGCAGTATGCAATTTTATTGAGCTCTATCGCAGGAGACGTAATGAGGCATTCTTAAACTTGGCGCTTAAGCTTGTAGACCAGGTCCACTTTGTGCTTGGTAGGCATAGGGAGGATAACCATAGAAGGGGTTGGATAAGCGGGCTAAGCGATGATGAGGGTTTTAAGCATCCAACCATAGGAGGTTTGAGGATAGGTAAGCCATTACCAGAGCGCAGACCCGAAGAACCTTTTAATGAAACCCTGGAATGGGATCGGGATGGTCAATACTATCATTACCTAGTAAAGTGGATGCATGCACTAAATAGAACCAGCCTGATAACTGGAGACTTAAAATATAAAGTGTGGGCTATTGAACTCGCCAAGACTGCACACAAAGCCTTTGTCTACACCGCTCCAGATGGGCGTAGGCGCATGTACTGGAAGATGAGCATAGACCTATCAAGGCCTTTGGTAACCTCGATGGGACTGCATGATCCCTTGGATGGGCTTACCACGTATTTGGAGTTGTGGTCTGACGCGCCAAGGGATATTGGACTCAGCCTTGAGCGGGAGATCGGGGAGCTTGATGAAATATGCAAAGGTATGGACTGGACGACTGACGACCCGCTTGGAGCTGGCGGATTATTATGGAATGCTTACGCCTTAACCAAGCTAATCGCTGAAGGTTGTTACAACAACCTAAATCTACTGGCTGAAGTTCTCGATGCTTCTCTTGTAAGCGTTGAACTCTGTTTGGCAACCGGATTTTTGAAGATGCCTGCAAGCTTGAGGTTAGCTTTTAGGGAACTCGGACTTTCTATAGGGCTGAAGGCTGCTGAAAGAATGCTCGATTTAGCCAGAAAATCAAAAGACCTATCATGTAAAGGCAATATCATCTCTAATGTCCAGAGTTTAACACATTATAAATGGATCGCAGATGAAGTTGAGAAGTTCTGGCTCAAGCCATTAAATAGGGCAAGCCCCTCATGGAAGGAGCATAAGTACATTAACATGGTCATGTTAGCCACAAGTCTAATCCCTGAAGAATATTTTTAATGCAAAGCGCGGTAAACTAAAAACTCGCTCAGCAAATTTAATTAGCGTGTTTTAAGTAATATTGTTTGGTGTTTCCTATGGCGAAAGTTCTCGTAATTTATGACAGTAGAACTGGAAATACTGAGAAACTGGCCCATGCAATTGCTGAGGGTGCACGTAGAATCCCGGGGGTTGAGGTTGTCCTTAAGAGGACAAGGGAGGTAAAACCTGAAGATTTGGCCTCCGCGGATGCTTTTGCCTTTGGATCTCCATCCCATTTCAGCATAATGTCCGGTGAAGTTCTAACAATGTTCACAAACATATACGCGCATAGGGATCATGTTGCAGGAAAGCCTGCATGCGTATTCACTACGGGCAGCGGCGGACAGGTTAATGCGCTTGACAATATAGAGAAAATCTTAGGCAACTTTAACCCTAAGTGGATAAAGCCTGGAATGGCTGTGCATGGGGCGCCAAGCGAAAAGGATATAGAGCAGGCTAGAAAGCTTGGCGAAAAACTTGCAAAAGCCGCTGCTAAATAGGCACCCATTAACTGACAGCATTTCCCTCAATTTTTCGCCACATTCCAATAGCTTTTCCCTATTTTTGGAGGAAGCTTATGTACTATTTCCCATGGGGTATGCGCTTCTCCACCCTTGACGAGAGGCTGAAATTTTACGTTGAAGAGTTTGACGTTCGCAGGGTTAGTGAATGGTTTGAGGGAAGAAAAGGCCGCATATACTTTGCCGTCATAATTGGGAGACACACGAAAATTTTTCCTGAGGAGTATAGGGAGGACGCCTCAACAACCATAATAATAGATGATTATAAAGACATGGAGGATGTGAAGCGCCAGATAATAGAGTTTGTCCCCGAGGCAGTATACTATGACAGAAACGTTTATGACGAGATGGGTAACAAGCTGGGACAGGAATTGGCCTTTGACCTTGACCCTGAAAACATAACATGCCCAGTTCATGGCAGTCTCTCAGACAAAATCAGCCGGGGTCAAGGCTTAAGCTTCTGTGAACTGGAGTTCCAGATCGCCAAAGAGCAGACGATAGGGCTTTACGAATATTTAGAGAAGACCTTCTCCAGCCTAAAAATAGTCTATTCTGGAAGGGGATTTCATATTCATGTTTTTGATGATAATGCCTATTGGCTGGATGGGGCTGAGCGTGAAAAAATAGCTAGGCAGGTTAAGGAGCAGGGTTTCCAGATAGATGAATGGGTTACTGCGGGAGATATGCGGTTGATAAGGCTGCCCTACAGCCTAAACGGGCTTGTTTCACGAATTGTAATTCCGTTGGAAAAGTGGGAGGTTGAGGGCTTTAATCCTGCAAGTGACAGCAGATGCTTGCCAAAATTTCTAAGGCAAAATCAATAATTAACCTTTGAGGCGGCTATTATTTTTTCTTTTTAACTTCTTTAGCCTTTTTCTCCTTCTGCTGGTAATAATAGTATCTCTTCTTCTTTTCAGCCTCTCCCTCTTTCTTTTCAGCTTTGCTCATAATTCCACCCTGCCATATACTCATAATGATAATTGACAATAAGCTTTTTGCCGCAAGGCTTAAATGGGCTAATTATCCCTCCCAGTTCGCCCATCTTCTGAAAATCTTCTCCTGAACCTCCACAGCCTTTTCTACATCAAATTTTCCAGTCTTGGCGCCTTCTCTTAGCTCTTTGAGGGTTGGAATGTATATGTTTGAGTCTGGATTTTTGAAGGGGCATGGCGGGTAGAAGGGATGCTGTTTTCCAGTTCTAACCCCCGTCACATCGGATTCTGGACATGCGCCTCTCATGAAGCCTCTGCAGCCCACAAGACCGCGCAGAATAGGCATTTTATCAACTAGGTTAAAGTAGAGTTGGCTTGCGAGGCATCTGAATTCAGGGGAAGCCCTTACACAAAGCCTAAGGCCCAAAAGATTCAGAAGCGATCGTAAGTTTATTGTTAAGTGGTAGATTCCAACGGCCGTGCAAAAGGGTAGAACGTATCTCGCGTGTTCTTTAGGACTTCCAGCCATTAGCAGGTTTTCATAGACTTCAAAGCTTTTTGAAACGGCGTTCATTAGCTGCTCCATTTTCTGTTTGTCCCCCATAAGGGGTGTTGGCACAATTACCTCGTAGGTTTCTCCCTCTTTGCAGAGTGCCTCCTGAAAGACTTTGATGTATCTTGTCGAGTAGCCGCTGTGGCTGGCTATTCTGTGCTCAAGAAGTTCAGCAGCGTTTCCCTTACTCATTTTAACATCAAACTTGATGATCACGTGTTCAAGGGCTGAGCCATAATCGTTCCTGACCATCATTTTGAACACTTCCCCCTCTGGAATTCCTTCGGGAACCCCGCTCATCCTCGCTGAATAAACGACTTCCCTCCAGGCTTCTTCCCCTTTCACGATTTCGAAGTTTCGAATTTCAGGCTTTACAATCCTTATCTCGTGCACTTCACCAGCCTCGGACAGTAATGTCATCCCACAAGGGTTAAAAACATTGCCTCGCCGCAAATATTGCTTATTGCCTAAATTCGGCATTTGAATATTTTTGCCTTTAACATAGGAGGCTTTCAACTTCACGGTATGCAGGGTATTCTATTCCAGGGTTGACGGTTGTAAAAAATCTGCCTTTCACATCACCGGCTAAAGGGCGAGAAGTATTGCCAATGCAAGAAGGTCATATACTGCGTGGGCTGTGGCGTTCGCAATATAGGAATGCCACCTATTATAAATGTAGCCGAGAACCAAACCCATTATGAAAGAAGTAGCAATATAGGCTCCTTGAGGATCAAAGTGAAAGAGGGCAAAGGCCACTGAGGAAATCAGCATGGCAGTCTTAGCGGAATATTTACCCCTGATAGAGTTCTGCAAAAACCCTCTAAAGGCTAGTTCTTCGCATATGCCCGCTAAGAGGCATGTGGCGATGGCAGCGGCTAAACCATGCGGCGTTTGACTCAACTCAAGCAATTGTTCATTAGCCCTAGCAACAGCCTCGCTTTCTCCGAAAACAAGGATCATCATACCTGATACTAGAATGCCTAAAAGAAGAAGCCCGAATCCCAAGACTAAGCCCATAAGAATAAACTTCGTTTTCAAATATGCCCCAAAATAGTTTTTCATGTCAACTCGCTTGTATACCAGATAAGCCAATGGTGGAACAGCTATAAGGATTTCACCAATCACAATGCCAGTGGATATATCAGATGAGAGAAAAATGATTGTGGCGCTAATGAATATTGTGAGGAAGAATGTTACAATGATGACTAGGACAGCGTCCAACGGGGGAACATAATTTTTATCCTGCCCTGGATTTTGCATTCCCGTTCTTAACCCCTTTTCATCTAGTGGATTACACAATACCCAGCTAAAAATCTGATGGTTTAAGGGCTGGTATAGCAGCGCTCAAAAACGTTGCTTCTATAACCTAAACTCCTATATGGGAAGCCATAGCCAGCGTAATTCGAAAATGTTTTAGGTTTAAGATACACACAAATATTCAAGGATAGGAAGACGCAGTTGTATATGTGTGGAGTGGGCATTGGAGACAGCAGGCAGGGTTAATGAGGGTGTTAAAAGGATTATAAAAATTGAGAAGTTTGGTCAGGTAGACCAAGCCTTAATAGATAAGGTTTTAGACGTCATGGCTGAAACATATGAAAGGCTAGGACCGCCTATGATGTTCTCTGTTAGTTTACGCATTTTTGAAAAATCCATCGAGGGAGTCTCCTTTTTCGCATCTCATGACGCTTCACAGGAAAGACCTACAATAAATGTTTACGCCGACAAAATTTTAGGCCTCTCGGGTGATGTTATTGTAGGTGGAATTAGACGCCAGGCCGCCCATTCCATACTGCATGGCTCGCCAGAGTTCTATAGGATAAAGCTTCCTTCAGAGTTAAGGCGAGCCATGGTAGAGTACGGTCTGCCAGAAGCCTTTGCAACAAAGATTCTTTATGGAGTTTCTATGGCAGCTAAAGAATATGCCGTCACAAAATTTTTGATAAGCGGCGACTTTATTGAGGATCAGCTGGCATACATTAAATATTTGCTTGAGCCTGTACCTGAGGAGCTCGTCAGCTGGGAAATTGCAAGGGCAAGCCCCTTTGAGAGGATAGCCTATGTGGTTATGACCATCAGGGATATGAGTTGTGCTTTACCGCTGGCTAAAGATGAAAGATTCGGCGGGGAAATTAAGGCTTACATGGAGAAGAAGATTGAGCATCTACCTTCAAATTATAAGGCGAAGGTTAGAAGGATTGTTAATGATTTAATTCCCTCGTTTGGCAGCGACCTTTTCAGAAATATAGAGCTGCTTGCAAACGCCGTGGTTAGAGAACTCATAGATGAAGAGTTAGCCTTTTACAAGAAAACCCAGCAGCCTGTATAGCCCAGAATAATGTTCATAGACTTTCGCTTGGAAGTTCAGAATCTTTCCTTTCAACGGTTCTTTGGATTTTATCCATACCCCTCTTGGGTAGGGTTACGTCTTCTCTCCTCTCCTCAACAGGCCCCAGTATAACTAACCCCCTTCCGTGCTCGATGGCTATTTCATGCATTTGAAGGCTGTGGGCTGTCTGTCTCATCTTCTCGACTAGAATATAGCGTCTCAACACGCCGTTTCTGACGAGGCGCCGAAACCTTATTATTCCATCGGCTATGTGCTCTACTCCCCAACCGAAGGCCTCTGACGTTGTTATGGCATACTGCGAGGTCGCCAGTATAGTGAAGTCCCATTTTGAAAGCACCTTCTTGACAAAGTAAGAGTGTCTCCTCGCCATGGCAGGCTTGTCAAGCCAAAAGGCTGAGAGGGAATCAATAACGAGCCTGGCCCTTCCAAAGCCTAAGGCCTTTTTGGCTTCAATCACCTTGCTTATAAGCTCTTCCACATTGAGGGTCTTAATGGTCCATGGGTCCTCAGTTCCCATCAGCGCGTCCACCAGTATTAGCCTTCCGCTTTTTATGGCTTCTTGAAAGTTAAAGCCAAACTGTCCAGCCTGGGTTATTATCGATTCCTTGCTCTCTTCAGTTGTTACATATATGCACTTATCGCCCTCGGCGATGCCTTGAGCTATGAAGTGGATGCAGAGAACAGTTTTTCCAGTGCCAGGTTCACCTGTAACAGCGACTGTGAAACCCCTTGGAATCCCGCCGGCAAGCATGCTGTCAAGGGCTGGAACACCTGTGGACAACCTTTCAATAGACAACAAGAAACCCCCGGAGCACTATCAATATTTAGCAAAAGCTGAATAAAAATAAAAAGTTAACAAATTGAGATGCGTCAAAAGTCCGCCATCACTATCTTTGCAAGTTCCCTTAGATCCGCAATTACAGAGCCTTTTAGGCCCATGTGCCCCATTTTTCCGGTTCTGTCAAGGAGATAAGCCCTAATTCCAATGCTCCTTGGACTTTGGAAGTCGTCGACCCATCTGTCGCCTACGTGGACAAATTCCTCTGGGCGAACCTTCAGGATTCCGCAAATTCGGCTATAGAATTCCGAGTTCCCCTTTAGGAGTTTAAAGTCTGAAGTGGCTGAGAACGTTTGCCTAAAATAATGCATAATATCATTTGCTAGGGCATTTATGAAAAGCCTATTAGAGTTTGTTGCTAGGATTAGGGTAAATTTGCCGCTTAGCTCGCCTAAAACTTCTTTAACCTCTGGGAAAAGGCGAATATGCCCTTTATATTCATTGAGGAGAGACTCTAAACCCGAAAGTCCAAACCTATTAAACCAGTAGGCTATATCATACCATTCGACACGGTTTTCTCCAATTCGGGCATATTCCTCCATCACAATCCTTTTCGCCTCCTCGAAACTTAAGCCATTTTTTAGGGCAAAAAGCCTTGGGACCCCTTCATTCCAAACCTTATCACTGAACCCCCTGTCCACAAGGGTTCCTTCTAGGTCGAAGGAAACAACCTTGACCCGTGACATCTAGCGCCTCCTATGCCCATGAGATATGCTGTAGTCCACGCATGTCGCTTATCGTCACATATAAAGCCCGCCGTTTATGGCTATAACCTGTCCGGTAATGTATCTTGCCTTATCCGAGGCTAGAAACACTGCGAGATGTGCTATCTCCTCAGGTTCAGCCATTCTGCCGAGGGGTATCCTATCAATAAAGTGCTTGATAATCTTTTCAGGCACCCTTCCAGTCATTTCTGTTCTTGTTAGGCCAGGAGCTATAGCGTTTACGGTGATATCGCCATATCTTGCAAGCTCAAGGGCTAAAGCCTTCGTCAAGCCTATTATTCCGGCCTTTGATGCTGCATAGTTTGACTGGCCAATATTACCCATTTGCCCAGTAACCGATGATATGTTGATTATCCTTCCATAACCCTGCCTCATCATATATTTCGCAGCCTCACGGCAGCAGAGAAAAGCGCCTTTCAGGTTCGTTTCAATAACCGCCTCCCAGTCTTCAAGGCTTATTTTATGGATTAAAGCATCCCTTATAATGCCAGCATTGTTAACGAGAACATCCACTCGGCTGAAAGCGTCCACAGCCCTGCTGAACATATTTATAACCTCCTGCTCCTTTGAAATATCCGCCTTAACAAAAATGCTCTTTACGCCCAATTTTTCAATCTCCCCGGCGACTGAGGAACCTTCCTCTAAAATATCATTTACAATCACATTAGCGCCCTCCCTTGCAAACTCTAAGGCGATGGCGCGGCCTATACCCCGCGCGGCGCCCGTGACAATCACAACCCTTCCGGTCAAGTTTAAATCCAACAGATTCACCTAAACTAGTTAGATTTTAGTTCTGTAAAATTAAAGGATAGTGGCAAGCTTGTATATTTTTAAGAAGCGCTTGCGGCCTTGGCGTCTCAAGTAATCCTTTTAAAATTTCTTAACTTTTAAAGATGTGAGTGTAGTGACGCTGTATGTTTAAATATGTTCCCACAGGCTTTCAGGAATTGGATAACCGTTTAGGCGGGGGACTGCGTAAGCCATGCTGCATTGGGGTTCTCGGGGAACATGCAACGCAGATATATCCATTTCTGTTCAGCCTTATCCAGAACTTTCTAAAGGCTGGGTTGAGGGGATTGTATGTTTGTTTGGACTCTTCTGCTGAGGATATAAAGTTCCACATGAAAAATTTAGGAATTAACCTTGAAAAATATGAGGCTGACTACAGCATTTTTTATCTGGACTTCTTCACTGAAAGCCAGAAAGCCCTGATAAATCACGCTAGGATTGGAATTTTAGAATACGATCCTGATGAAACATTCAAGGTTGTATCCCAGTTTCTAGACTGGATTAAGGATGGTTTTATGATCATAGATTCCCTATCCACATTAGCGTTGAATATGGATGAGAGGAAAGCCTATGAGTTTACTAGGGCGCTTAAACTCTTGACAAGGCCTTTTAATCTGATAACTTTGGGCGTGATGTGTCCCGAGTCGCTGGATCCTAAGAACTTCAGTGCGATATGCTCAAACTCTGATGGCCAGTTCATAATCGATGAAGAAACCCTCCGTATAGACTATAACGTCGGAGTGCCTGTTATTGGCGAGGTCTTTCTCATTGTAAGAGATCAGCAACGTGGGATTTCTCTAAAACCCGCGATACCCAAAGAAGTAAGCAGGGATATGATGCTTGAAGTTCTAAAGATATTCACCAAGGTTAACTCCGTAAACGTTAATCCCACATTAACATTAGAGGTTCCATGGAGCAGCGCAGACCCGCAAGATCTGGTATATGCTATGGAAAAGCTTAAGGAATCTGAAATTCTCAGTTCAAAGGTATATTGCTCCTCAATATCATGTCCTTACTGTGGATCCCACAGGATGAACTTCTACCTAAAATGCTTCCAATGCGAAAGTATGGTGCTTGAGAAAGGCGAAGCAATTGAGCATTTCAGCTGTGGACATATAGACTTCGCTAGAAACTTTGAGCGGGGAGACGAACTGGAATGTCCTAAATGCCGTAAAAAACTTAGACTTGTAGGCGTAGACTATAGGAGAATATACTCGTTGTATAGGTGCTCTAGCGGCCACATGTTCTCTAGTCCAATAATAAAGCTTACATGTATAAAGTGTGATAGAACCTTCAGTTTAGAAGATGCGCGTATAATCCCACAGCACACCTATGAGTTAACCGAACATGGAAAAGATCAGCTTCGGAAAATTAGAGCTGAAGGGGCCACTCCTTAGCAGCGCTACCACCTAGTTTTCCTCTTTAACGCCCACCGAATGTAGGCTTCAAGTCTTACAAGCGCGTACAATGGACGGTAGAATAAAACCATAATAGGAGCAAGATAAACCTTTTTTAAATCGTTTTTACGCGGCGAAAGCAAACCAGCCGTGATCACAAGGAAGAATTCAAGAAGAAGGTACAGTATAGTACTTAGAAGGACCACGTACAGAAATGTTTGCTTTAGGGTTATTAACATAACTGACGTCCACAACATCCGTATAAAAAGAAGGATAATATCCATAAACAACATATCATAGACAGCGGCTACAAATCTCAACTCAAAAGTTTCCCTACGGAAGACGTTCCTATGTTTCCACAGGGTTTCCGCCTGTCCTATGGTCCACCTTAGCCTCTGACGTTTCCAATCCCGCATTTTTTCAGGCACAAAAGTCCATGCGACGGCTTTTTCTGCAAAAAAGAGTCTACGGCCAAGCTTCCGCATTTTAACCGTGATGTCAAAATCCTCCGTTATAGTGTCCTTGTCATATCTCCCAAGGGACTCCACATACTTTCTCCAGAATGCCCCAAAGGCTCCGGAAATTATCAACAAGGTGCCGACTATTGAATTGAAGCGTCTCCCAAGCTCAAGTGAAAGCAGATACTCATAGGCTTGAAGCTTAACCAGAAGATTATTTTTTCCATGCTCTCCGCTTAATACTCGGACATTACCTGAAACTGCGGAAATCCTTGGGTTGGAAAGGGGCTTAATCACCTCCTTTATAGCCCCGCGTTCCAGCATGGTGTCAGCGTCAACTGTGATGATCATGTCTCCGGTGGCGAACATTAGTCCATGGTTCAAGGCTCCAGCCTTTGACCCGCTGGCCACGTCCCGTCTCAAAAGTTTTATCAAGCCCTTCTCCGCGTATGGATATGCAAGCTGATATGTTCTATCCGTTGATCCATCATCCACAACCAAAATTTCCTTGTTAGGATAATCCGTTTCCAAGGCAGATTCGATGGATCGCACAATAACCTTTTCCTCGTTATGAGCTGGAATTATTATTGAAACCTTAGGTACAAAGTATCCTGGATAATGCGCTCTGCGTATCCTCGAGTAGACTGCATGGATGCCTATAATCGCCACTTTTAGTATAGCGCGGAGAAAATCGATAATTAGGAGGGGCCAAAAAATCAGTATAAAATCAACCCATGTTAAGCTATTTATCCATTTAACGAAGCCCCTTAGGAACTCCAGCAACTGCGGAATCAAGATAATTCCACAGCATAAAATAATTCCCATCGTCATGTTAAATTTTCTTCTGCAAAATAAGTCTCGATTTTGACATGAGAACAATCCGGCTGTAGGATTTTTAATAAAACTTAATAAATTAGCTAGATTTGTTAACTTTTTATGACCAGGTTTGCGTTAACACTTGAAAAATTAGGTTTCTTTAAGGACACTATAGTGGAGACAATAGTTTCCACATACGATGAAAGGGGTCGGCCAAACGCTGCACCCATGGGCGTAATAGCGATTGAGCCGAGAAAGATTTTGATCAGGCCCCATGTATCCTCCTCTACTTATAGGAACTTGATGGCAAATAGCTGTGCGGTTGTGAATGTAACTTCAGATCCTGTCATGTTTTTCTATACAGCCTTTAAGGAGGCTAATATTGGAGGTTCAGCACCGTCGGATTGGTTTGAGAAGGCGAAGACTGTTAATGCTCCAAGGCTTAAGTCAGCTGATGCCATAATAGAGGTTTCCGTCTCCGAAATTAAACCTTCTAACTTTTTCGCTGAATTTTCATGTGATGTTAAATTTGTTTGGGCGTCAAAGGTTCTGCCTAGGGCTTATTGCCGAGCCTACTTTGCCACGATAGAGGCTATAATACATGCAACTAGGGTTAAAAGCTTCTTAACGTCCAATTCTGCTGAAAGGGAGAAGGCAGCCAGCCTGATTAATTTAATAAAGCATTATCAAGAAATAACCAATAGGGTTGCTCCTAACTCCAAATTCTCAGAAATAATGGCTAATTTAATAGGAATGATTGAATCCTGGGAGCAGAATGAAGGTTTACGTTAAAACTCCTGCAAGACTTCACATGGGTCTAATCGACTTAAAGGGTAATCTTGGAAGAATTTTTGGAGGGCTAGGCGTCGGAATAGATCGTCCAAATTTTATCATTGAAGCCGAAGAAAGCGATGCGTTGAATATTGAGGGGAAAGGAGCCTACACCGCCCTTGCTGAAACGATTGTTAGAAGGTTCTCAGCCACATATAAAGTGCCAGAAAATGTCTTCATTAGAGTTAGGAGGACTATTCCTGAGCATGTGGGCTTAGGCTCTGGAACACAGTTATCTCTGGCAATAGCCACGGCCCTTGCAAAAATTTTTAAGCTGAACACCTCGGTTTGGGAGTTAGCCTCTGCCATGGGCAGAGGTAAAAGAACATGGGTTGGCACAGCGATCTTTTCAAAGGGCGGATTAATAATTGATTGTGGAAAATCATTGAAAAAGGAAAATTCTCCCGTAGAAAGCTTCCCTAAGGCTGTGCTTAGGTTTCCATTCCCTTCAGATTGGCCTTTTGTTGTAGCTATTCCAAACGTTGGAGAGGGATTATCGGGCAACGTGGAGGAGGAGGCCTTCAGAAGCATATCCGCGTCCGAGGAGAAAATTGATAGGACGTGTCGTATAATTTTGGTGAAGCTTATCCCGGCGCTTCTTGAACGTGACATATGGGAGTTCGGCGAAGCATTAACGACTATACAAACGATTGTGGGAAGCCAATTCGTCAGCGTTCAAGGGGGAGTATTTTCAAACGAGGTTACCGCTGAGGGCATACGTTTAATGCAAAATCTTGGAGCCTGCGGTGCTGGACAAAGTTCATGGGGGCCAACATTCTATGGATTATTCGACTCCCTGAAAAAAGCTGAGGAAACCAAAAAGGCTGTTCAGAGTTTTCTCATGGAAAGGGGGTGTGGCGGCAGGGTGTTTATAGCCCATGCAAACAACAGAGGCGCCTATATTAGAATTTATAGGGAAAAGGGCTGCGGAGGTAAAGCCTGATTGAATATTGCTTGGGGTATAACCGGCGCCGGCCACTTCCTAAAAGAAACAATCCAAGTGATGAACAGCCTTGTTGATAGTCACGGGCTTAACGTTACCATTTTTATATCTAACGCGGGGCTTCAGGTTGTTAGAATCTACGGATTTTGGGATTCCCTGAAAAAGATATCCGATGGCAGCTATCTCAGGGAAATTGTGACAGAGGCAGAGGATGGCCCTGGATTTCCCCGCACAGGCAGATTCCTTAGGGGCATCTACAGCGCCCTAATAATCTCTCCGGCAACAATGAACAGCATAGCCAAGATGGTGTATGGAGTAGCTGATACAATAGTAACTAACGCCATGGCGCTGGCGCAGAAGGCAAGGGTGCCTATTCTCATTGTACCCACTGATCAAAGTGGAGATATTATTGAAACCCAGCTTCCCCAATATATAATTCGAGATATCTGTAGAAGTAAAATGTGCAGGGAATGCCCTCCTATGAAGGTCTGTCCAAACTCAGCGGTGGAAATTCAGCAAGGGGAACCCCGCATAAATTTGGCCCTATGCCAAGGTTGCAAATTGTGCATAACCACCTGTCCATTCGGCGCCATAAGGGATGGAGATAAAATAATCATTCACCCGAGGAGGGTGGATCTGGAAAATGTCAGAAAGCTTAAACGCATGCAGGGGGTCACTGTGCTGGATAATCCCATGCAGATATGTACCCAGCTCCTCAGCATAATGAAGGCTGATTCTAAATGAAGGTGCTTCTTGTTACAGGTTTGCTTGCCGAGGAGATGGTAAAGAACTACACGAAGAACTATAGGGACGTGGAAGTTCACACCCTAAGGGTTCCTGTTGCAGCTTTTCTGACAACGGAATACATTGCTCAGGAGCTTAAGAAATTGAATCTCGAAAATTTTGACATGATTCTTGTCCCTGGAATGGCCAGAGGCGACACATCAGTAATAACCAACGCTACAGGTGTCCCCGCATTTAAGGGTCCCAGATATGCAGCGGATCTCCCCCTAATCATGGAATTTTTAGGAGTGGAGAAACTTTCAACAAGTATTCCTGCATGCGAAATCCTGAAAGAGAATATTAAGCGCCGCTCCTTGCAGGAGCTGGAAAGAATTGAAAGCCGCAGGGATGTGTTACTGAAGAATCCTGGCAATATGCTACTTGAAGATCTTGCCTTGGGCAAAGATTTCCCCATGCGGATTATCGCCGAAATAGTGGATGCACCATTACTCTCCACAAATGAGATTCAAACGCTGGCCAAGCATTTCGTGAATTCAGGAGCTGACATAATAGATGTTGGGATGATAGCTGGTGAATGTAGACCCGGAGATGCTGAGAGGGCTGTGAAAGCCGTAAAGCAGGTGGTGAATGTGCCCGTGAGCATTGATACATTTGACCCTGGGGAGGCAGCTGGAGGCGTGAAAGCAGGCGCCAGTTTGGTATTAAGCGTTGATGCGGGAAATATGGAAGAGATGGCCAAAGCAGTTTCCAACGCGGCTGTTGTGGTTACACCTACAAACCAGCTTGAGGGGTATATGCCCAAGAATGTTGATGATCGTGTAAAATTTCTTGAAGAAAACATTGAGAGGGCGGAAAGGCTAGGCTTCAGGAAAATAATAGGCGACTTGATTCTTGAACCCGCGGATGTTCTGAAATCTTTTATTGCTTATCATAAGTTTGCTGAGAGGAATCCCCATGTACCTCTATTGATGGGCCTTTCAAACGTAACTGAGCTTATGGACGCTGACAGCGTGGGGGTAAATGCGCTTTTGGCTAAGGTTGCCTCTGAAATCGGCGTAAGCCTCCTACTAGTTACAGAGAAGAGCAACAAATCCAAGGGAAGCGTAAAAGAGGCTGTCTTGGCTTCTAGGATGATGTTTCTGGCGAAAGCTCGGGGGTCATCTCCGAAGGATCTGGGCTTAGACCTCCTCATATTAAAGGAGAAAAGAATGCGTGAAGAGCCATACCCCAAGAAATGGGAGCTGGCGGCGGAAATTAGGAGGCCCGTTGAGGACGTTAAAAGGAATTTAGTTATGGATAGGGGATTCTTCAGGATTTTTGTGGATCGGGAGGAAGGCATGATTGCAGCGGCATTCTTCCCAGATGCACATGCGGAAAAACCAAAAATAATCTTTAAGGGTCGAACTGCAGAGGAGGTCTACAACGAAATAATAGGGCATAAGCTGTTGGGGGTAGCTGAACATATCGCGTACATTGCAAAGGAGCTGACAAAAGCTGAAATTGCGCTGAAGATTGGAAGATCCTATGTTCAGGACGAGCCTGTCTTCTAGCCTGCCTCTAAAATTTTTCCACGGCGCAAAGCCCTTAAAATGGGAGTTCCTATTACGGTAGTAAGCGTCGTCAATATTAAGCGCTCAACAGGGTACAGATAAAACACTGTTGCCCATATTCCTTTATATGCCTCAGCCGCTATCACCTTAAGCCACAGTCCCAAAACAACCTCGAAGAGCATAGACCCTGTTAGATGCTGCATCATGGTTCCAATAAAGGCGATTAGGGCTAGGCCCTTAGAATTTTGAGTGGCTTGGGGAGACTTAACCCATTGAACTGCTTTTTCCCTAATAGGCGTTAGAAGCATTAAGAAGGCTATTATATGCATCCAATTAAATGGGAAAACAATTTTTGCATCGCCTATCGGAAATTCAACAAGTAGAAGCGACAGGGGATTCAGCAGGAAGGCCAAAAGGAGAACTGCATAAACTGAAACCACCATTTTCCATTTTCGCTTGAGGAGTAAACCAGTTGAAAGTGCATTTATTGTCGCTGGGAGAAAGTCCAGAAACATGAATGAGACAGGTCTGCCTAATCCGATGGCTAGGAAGGTTCCCAAAACAATGCTGAAACCGCCAACATATGGTCCGAGAATAACGCCATATAAGGGGGCAATTGCATCAGACAACGAGAAGCTGGCTCCAGGCAGCCCAACCATCGGAAAGGTGGGTACAAGCCTTAACACCGCGTATACCGCAGCAAATATGGCTGTAAAGGCAAGGGTGCGGGCGCTTAACCTATTCAATGTATTTTCTTGCATGGCAATGTAATTTTTTACATTAAAAATAAATATTTTTCTATTCCAGGGGCGGAACATATTCAAAGTAGCGACGACGCCTCAAAACTTCCCAAATCTTCTCATTTAAACTTCGCCTTTTCCAGTACGCTTAGATTCTCTAACCATTAAATTTGGCTCATTTCTATAAAATACGATTTTATAAGGCTTTATTCCAAGTGCGGGGGGTGGGATTCGAACCCACGAAGGCCTACGCCAGAGGATCTTAAGTCCTCCCCCTTATCCTAGGCTTCTGGCACCCCACGGGGCCTAATACCCATTTAGACCTGGCTCGGGTACCCCCGCACTTCAATCACTCTTGACGGCATTGTGCAGTTTAAGTTTTCCGTTGGGGAACGTTTAAGTTTTAAATTGTGAGCTACCTTAAATAGGCTTTAGAGAAGGGCGGGTAGCCTAGCAAGGATAGGGCGCAGGCCTCCTAAGCCTGTGGTCGTGGGTTCAAATCCCACCCCGCCCGTTTCAGAATGAACCCTACCCGCTTGTTACTTGCGTTTTCTAAACAGCATGACGCCGTCTGTTGCTGTGCAGACATATTCAAATCCGGCTTCTATGAGCTGTTCGGCTTCCTTAGATGTGGTTGCTGCTTTACAGATAAATTCGTCGTCCTTGAAGTCAATGAGTTGAGTTTCCTAATGTGAATCGTAAGGCTGTTAAGTGGAGAGTTTGAAGGGAGGTTGACGCCGTGGAGAGAAGAACCTACACAAGAGAACTCAGGCATTCGGGCAGAGGGGGCTTAACACAACGGTAGGGACTAGAAATGGCGGAATAGCCAGCCCCCACCCTTCCTACAAAACCCTAAAAGTGAGTGTTTATATGTGTGCTTTCTAACTTATTTTTGGTGATTTTTTGGGCGAGACGGAGACACTGATGGGAAAGGTTGAGGAAATTGGAAGGAAGATTGATGAGTTAAGGGATTTTCTCGAGGATGTTTTCCTAACTACCGAGGAATGCATTTTGTTAAAGGAAGTTGACGATATCGTTAAGAACAAGCGCTTCAGCGAGTTGAAATCCCTCAATGAAATTTAGGATTCTCATCCATAAGAGGGCATATGAATTCTTAAAGGGTCTATAAATCTGAAGAGAAGCAACGCATAGTCGATAAGCTTAAACAGCTTGAGGATTTCCCCGCGGTTAGACTTGACATAGTTAAAATTGCAGGCGAAACAGACACCTTCAGATTACGCATTGGAAACTATAGAGCACTATTCAAAGTTTACGAGCAAGAAAAAATAATAGTCATCGTCAAAATAGACGTCAGAAAGAGAATTTACCAATAAACCCCGGGCACTTCTCTAAAGATTCCGTTGTTGTGGCTTTTTTTGCACATAACAACATTTAAGCAAAAAGGCTTGAGCCCAGAGCGTGTCAACTGTCTGTCCAAGCCGCTGAAGAAAGACAGAAGGTTTTGTCAGAGCCCATTTTTTCATTGCTATTTCAAAAATGGGTTTCAAATATACACTTTAAGTTGGGAAGCTTTAGGTGCAAAGATGTTCTTAACGCCAAACACGCAAAAAGAAACTTGCTCAATGACCTATATAAGTCTAGAACGAAGAATTTGTGCATAATAGTTTTGGAAAAAGGGAAAGTATGTTTATTAGAAGCTAAATTTCTTCATGGTGGTGGAGCCATTTCAAACGTGTTTGGGTCGGTAGGTGAATAGTACCACAGTATTGTTTCACCTGGACTTACCACATATTTGTCGCATGCTGAGCCTCCATGCGCCCATCCGAAGTCAGTCCATGACCACCAACCCCAATATCTAAAGTTGCTATTGGACTCTTCTAGGCCGTTGATCGCTTTTATATACATGCCCATGACGCCGTAGGATTTGCCGTCGATATTCCATCCTGCATTCAGCATTGCGTCATACAATGTTAAGCCTTTTGTCCCGTTATACCAAACCCTGGTTCCGTTGCCATAATCCACGCCTAAATTTATTGTGGCCTTTGCCCCTTCAAGCCTCGTCACAAGGTCATTGTATTGGTAGTAATAATAGCCTGAAACCAGCGAAGCAGCGATGGCCCAGCAGAGAATGCCCATAGCTGCTAAAGCCCATTTATTTTTTAAAAACGCCAAACCTCTCACCTCCTATAAATTTTTCTAGCGCAACTATTAGGGGAATGGAACATGACCCAAAAAGGATGGTATTGCTTAACTCATGAACCAATGCAAAGGGCACACCGGTTATAAGGGCTATGCCTATGGGAATGCTGAATGCTAATGCATAAACAATATTTGTGATTAAATCATAAAAAAGGGTTAAAAAGAAGCCAGCTATTCCAAACAAAAAGCTCAACCCAAAACGGTTGCTGTAGAAATTTTTTGAAGCTGTTCTTTTCCCCATTAAGCCTCCTATAAGACCATAAATTGATTCTGAAAACATTGTTGCAAGCCATACCTGTATAACAAAACCATAAGGGTTCATCACCCCATAAATGAGCCATATGAGAATCCCTATTGAAGCCCCAATAAGGGGACCGAAAACAAAACCGCTTATAAAAACAAAGAAATCCATGACTTTAAAATTTGGTATACTGACCAAAGCATAATTTGACCCTATACAGAGAGCCACTGTAATAGCTATAACGCAAATTTTTTTGCTTTCCAACAGCTCGTCGGATAGATAATCCTACCATATAAACCTTACTGGGGGAATATACCCTTTAATGCGGCCTCTAGAAACCGACTTGGATGTTGTGTGTCGCATCTTGCATGTACATAACTTATTGACCATCAACAGCAATATTGACATGTCAATATTAGCCATGTTACTCTAGGGAGTTAATTATGGAGAAGTCAAACTACACGGAAGGAACTGCTCCCCTCGCAAATACGGTGCACCTAAAAGATTTTGCTAAATACTTTCAAGCAGTTCAAATTCCCCTTATTGTTATAAACAGCGAATTTAATGTTGCTTATATAAATGACGCTGGAACAAAACTAATTGGTTTAAGCCCTGAACAGGTTAAGGGTAAAAAATGTTACGAACTCTTTAAAACCGTAGACTGTTTGACCCCTAGATGTCTTTGCGTATTGGCCATGAAAACTGGCCGCGCGGCATCATCAGAGACAAGCGCACGCATTAAAGATAGAGAGAGGCATTTTCAATACTTCAGCTCACCAATACTTGATGAGAATGGTAACACTGTTGGGGCAATGGAACTTTTCGTTGACGTTTCAGGCCTGAAAGCCGCTGTAATGCAAAGCAAGCAGCAAATACAGTACTTGAGGGCCGTTCCAACACCGGTAATTGCCATTGATGAGAATTTTAACATAAACTACATAAACGATTTCGGAGCCAAAGTGCTTGGACATAACGTAGAAGATGTCGTAGGTAGAAAGTGCTATGACATGTTCAACACAGAGCACTGTAGAACCCCAAAATGCGCATCCGCTATTGCCATGAGGACAAAGAAAGCAGTCACATCGGAAACCATCGCAAGAATAGGCGGAAAAACCTTCAATGTCCGATATACCGCCTACCCGCTATATGATGAATATAACAGGGTTATAGGCGCAATAGAAGTAGCCATGGATATAACCAGGCAGAGGGAGATGATGGCAACCATTGAGGGCATAGTAAAGTCCGCCACTCAAGTTTCTGAGAGCGTGGAAAGCCTCTCGGCGGAAATACTGGGGGCCTCACGGGAGATTAGTAATTTGGGCAATCAGCTAGCACAAGCTGTGGAAAAGCTGAACAGCAGTATGCAGCATATCCAATATGCCTCACAAAACGTTTCAAAGGGCGCCCAGAATCTTGCAAAAACAGCCAGGGATACCTTCGAAGTCGTAGAAAAACTAGCAGTTTTGATGGGCGAGGTGAATAAAAGAACCGAAGAAGTGAACAACCAGATAAGCAATACAGCCACCCTATCCCTTAAAGTAAGCGAAAACGGGAAACAAGCCACAAGCGCCCTAGAGGAAATAAAAAATGCAATCTCTGAAGTCATCAAAACCATGAACGAAGTAAATGCCACAGTGAAGAACGTTGCAGGATTAGCAAGCGACATATCTGAAATTGCTGGTCAAGTGAACATGTTGGCCCTTAACGCCGCCATAGAAGCTGCAAGGGCAGGGGAAGCTGGACGGGGATTTGCCGTAGTTGCTGATGCAGTAAAGAAGCTTGCGGGGCAAACAAGCACAGCCGCAAGAAGAGCCGTAGAATCAATAGAAGCCATTACAAAGTCGGAGGCTAGGGCCGTGGCAATTGCACAGAAGGCTGGGCATGTTGCCGAGAAAGGCGGTTTAGTCATCGCTGAGGCTGTTAAAAGTTCCATGCAGATGGGAAACTCCATGGGCGCAGCGGCAAAAATAACAGTCTCCCTGAGAGAGCATGTAGAAAAGAGCGTAAAACACTTGGAAGAAGTTAACAGTGCAGTAGAACAGGTTGTCAGCTTCTCTGAGGAGTCTGCATCAGCCTCAGAGGAAACAGCTGCCAGCATAGAACAACAATCAGCAGTAACCGCGCAGGTGTCAAACGCTGCCAGCGAATTAAAGAATGTAAGCGCAAAAATGATGGAGCTTGCGGAAAAAATAGTGGCTGAAGTGAAGCAGTTAAGAGAGGAGCTTTCCAAGGCAAGAGTTTAGCACCGGCAATTATAAGTTCCCATCAGAATCGCCGTTCTTAACAACGCCATGTCTCCCTCCCTTTCTCGAAAACCTATACATATAATATGCGAGTGGATGGCTTACATTCTTACAGGTTTCATCAGGGTTAATGCATAATCCATGGGTCTTCAACATCTCACATTTTGGCGGCTTATATTTTGTCCTAGAACCCCTTTCTCCAGCTATATGCTCCACTTGATAACGGGTTAACCGCTCGTTAAAGTCAGATGAAACTCTGAAAAGGTCAATAATACTGTCCAAAGGCATCCCTATATTTACAAGAAAAGAGGTAAGCGTAAACCGGCCTATGTGGGATATGTGACGCCCATTTGATGCTGCCTCATAAAGGGCTTTAACGCATGGTGGAAACGCCTCGCTTGCCACCTTTTTCGGGATGCCCTCCAACTCGAATTTGCCCACTTTTTCTAAAGCCAACGATGAAATTTTATTTACGATTTCTACTATTTGCTGAGGCAACTTGGGAAGCGCTTTTATGTTTAGGCGACCTTCAATATATCGTCTAACCTCCTCGCTTAAAAGCCTTGAAACCTCACTTCTGCTCAAATAAACGCTTCCACCAGACACCATACGGTTCACAAGCTTCCATTTACTCTCCCGTAAAGACACCGTGTTTCTCAGATAATCCGTAAAATGAATTTTAAATTGATATGGAATATCAGCCTCTGGATTCAAATCTATTTTCCAATTAAAGTTTTTAGCTATAGCCATAATTTTTTCTACTGGTTCAAGCCTTATGCTACTATAAGCCTGCTTTGCCTCAGCAAGGGCATACCTCTTCTTAATATGGGGATTTCCGGTAGCCGCCGCTAAAATGATTGCGACCGGAAATGAGATTATTTCTATCTCCTCGTTCTGAAGCTTCCGACTAACCAGCGCATAAAGAATGGCTTCTTCAACCCTTTCCTCGGCACGTTCTAGAACCCTTGAAAACTCCGGGCTTGCAAGCTCCTCTATTTTCAAATCCAGAGATCTAACGTATTCCGCAGCCTCTTTTAGGAAGGGATATTTCGCCAGATCATGCTTCGTAAAAATTATTGTTTGAAATTGCATTTTTCACTAGGCAGACTCGATTCTAGGCGCCAGGTAGTAAACCAGTTTTCCCTCTCCAACTTGTTGAAAATCCAGTTTTATGGGCATATCTGTTGAGAACTCAAGAACAACAACTTCAGACGCCGCTGATCCAGCCTTAATTATTTCTGAAAGGTAACTTAGGCTAAATGTGGCCTTAGAGGCCTCTTTAGCCTCAAGATCCAGCAGAACATCGCTTCCCTTTTTAAAAGTTATCGTAGCCCCCATGATGTCGCCTACCGCATTAAAAACTAGTTTTTCATTATCAGCCTCTATGCGGACATGATCACTCACAAGTCCAGCATCCTCAATAGCCTCACGCAACCCATCAGCAGCGACTTTAGCCCTAACATTAAAGGCAATCCTGGGTGTAGGCACCTCCTCCTCAGAGGCCTCAAGCAGCGGCACCGTGAAACTTCGAGTATATCTGCCCGTTATTTGAACCTGCAACTTTCCCGTTTTCTCGTCTAGGGAGAACTCTATAACGTCATCCTTACCGGTCCTTTTCAGCAATTTCAGCAACTCACTGATGTTTATGCACATCTTTGTAGGCTCCATGCAGGTATATTCTTCAAAGACGGTTTTAGGCCATTCAAAGTCCACCATGGCAACACGGGAAGGATCCATAGCTCTAAGCTTTAACCCGTCCGGGGCTATTTGAAAAGTTGCTTCGTCCACAAGAATGGAAATCGCCGTAGCTATGTCCTTTAAAATCTTGGCATTTGAAATCCTAAACTTGAACACGTCATTCACCTTCTACTGGATATACTCTAGAACTATAAAAAATTTGGCACACATTATCCAACAGGCTTTTCATATCACGCATTAAACAAAATTTAAACTTCACACATTACTGAAGCAAAATTTTGGTCTTAGGAGTATTCTCTAAATGTGTATCCGCATTTTGTGCAACGCAGGAACTGCGTTGAAGATTCGTCGGCGCCTCTGGTTTGCACTTGCCATACATAAGCCAAATTGTTTCCACATTTAGGGCATTCCACTTGGACTGTTGGGAGGGTTCGAAGCTCCTGCTCCTCTTTACCTATAACCGCCACGAGACGCTGGGGGTTAGGCTTAATAATTTTCGCAACTTTAGGCGCCTCTTCTTCAGCCATGCTCTTTTTATAGCCACATTTAGGGCAGATGAGGGAAAGGGATTCCTTTTTCCCTGATTTCACATTCTTGGGTACGAGACGGGTTCCGCATTTAGGACAAAATTCCATCCTTTTTGCTCCAACCTTCGCTTCTTTTCCTTACTATTGTGCCTTTTAAACTTTTCTTGCTTGCAATTAGGATCTGTTTCGAATAGCATTAAGTCCGGAGGCAATAAGATGGGCTACACGCAAAGCTTCAGGTATATGGCTTCTAGTAGCGGTTAACTTCACAATTTTCACGGCATCCTCCTCACACACTCCGGACGTCTGAATGAAAATTTTCTCTTCTCCACCTCCAACAGGCACTTCGATAACCTCGCCAGCATTTAGAATAGCATTCCATCGCTTTTCGTTATTAGGCAAGTTCCTTAGAGCTTCACGAATCTTTCTAAAGTCTGGCATAATGCGGGAGACCGCTATGACTGGAAGATCAGTCTTTGCGTTAAGTCTCTTAATGTCTACAATGTTGAAACCAGCGAAAGTTATTCCATCAAGCATTATAACCCTTAATTGTTTATAATGAACAGAATTTAGAATCATCGAGGCAATCTTATCGGTGGCATTCAACCCATCAATTTTAACTTTCGTATACATGACCCCGTCAAGCCAATATCCTCCACGAAAAACAACACCAACCACTGGAACAAAACCCCGCGCACGGGGTTCAAAGGCACCATCATCAACGCCTACAACACGAATTTCAGGCTTAATAACTCTAAACTTCTTGCAGCTCAAAATCAACCCTCAACGAACAACATTATGGGAAAACTTGTTATAAGTTTAGCGAAAACCATACACCGCGGTAGGGCTTCATCACTCCCTGACAGCGTTGTGCATAAAATTGTAGACGCAAAAGAAGAGATAAATTAATGGTTAGAAAAGGTTAGCATAAACTGGTCGACGAGGAATCAAAGTGCAACAAGCAGCTGTAATCGTTAAGGATCTCACAGTTGCTTATGGCTCCTTTATTGCCGTAAATAATATATCATTAACTGTTAACTCGGGAGAAATTTATGGTCTGCTTGGACCCAACGGCGCTGGAAAAACAAGTACAATAAAGGCATTAATTGGAATTTTACAGCCCCGCAATGGCCAAATCCAAATCTATGGAAAATCGCCGTTGGATGATGAAGTCGCGGTAAAGAGTCAGATTGGATATGTGCCTGAAGAGGTTGTTCTTTTCGATTCCCTCAATCCACGAGAATTTTTCGAGTTCGTGGCTTCTGTTAGAAATCTGAAAGATGAGACGATTAATTTAAGGCTTGAGAAACTGGCCTACGCATTTGATATTAAAAAATATTTTGACACGCCCATCGCGGCGCTATCAAGGGGAAATAAGCAGAAAGTTGCGATAATTGCAGCGCTTTTACATGAGCCTAAACTCCTAATATTAGATGAACCCCTAGTGGGTTTAGATGCCAGATCCTCGAAGATACTGAAGGAGTTAATAAATCTACATGCAAGAAAGGGCGGCGCCGTCATATTTTCAACACATATCATGGAGGTTGCAGAAAAGATTTGCACTAGGGTCGGTATAATAAACAGGGGAAAACTTGTAGGCGAAGGAACCGTTGAAGATCTTCGAAAACTTGTCAAAAGCGCCGAGGGATCGCTGGAAGACATATTCCTCAAGGTTACAGAGCAGGAGACAAGCGTACTGGAAGTAATTAAGGCTTTGGAAGAGGCTTAAAATTGAAGTTTTCAGAGCTATGGCGCATATCAAGCAGGGTTTACAGGGAAGTTTCATTTCAATCAATTTTCGCGTTCCGTGCAGGTGCAATTCTACCCCAAAAAGATTCAAGCATAGAACGCCTCATAAAGAATGCTGAATTAAATACGTTGATCAGCAAAATTCTAACGACAATATTTATTGTCGCCTTCAGTTTTGCAGTCTTTGCCCCCACAGCCTTTGGGGTGAAGACCGAAATTCCAAAGGAACTCGTAATGGTCGGCGAAGTGACAGCATTTCTGGCTGCATTATTGTTTCTAACAACAATAATGGGTCTTCAGGTTTCAACATCCCTAATTTCATCTAAAATTATTGACATTTTAAGTCCTCTTCCCATATCAAAGCGTGAAATCTCATGGATAATTTTCATCTGCTTTATAAGAATATTCGATATACCTTTAATCGCTGCCCTCCTGCTTTTCCCGATAATTCATGCGTTTTGTTATGGATCGTTGGCGAGTAGTTTAGCCTCCTTAATAGCCATTGGGGTTACCGAGATCTTCGCTGTAGCCCTTACCATAGGCCTAGCAATATTCTTTTATTCTAAAGTTCTTAAAGGTGGCGGAAGATCGAAAGGAAGCATGATTTTAAGGTTCATATTCCTAATTGTCTGGATTCTTCCAACATTTGGGACATATCTAATAATAAATTTTGCTACTCAAATAGCCAGCACAATTGCTTCAATGACTCAAGCCTTCTCTTCAGCGCAATACATGGCGCTGGTTTACCCATTCTCCTATGGTTTCCTAGCGGCCTATCTAGCTTACCCAAGCATGCCCAGCGATTCGCTATACATTATTTCCGCATTTGCCTCTGCAGTTTACGCAGCTTGCGCTTTATACTGCCTAAAAATCATTGCTGAGCGCATAAGAACACTCAGCACCGAAGCCGGAAAAGCCGTTAGCGGCGCAGAAATTCCAATAGACACCAACATTAAAACTTCAGCGCCATGGCTTGGGATAATACGTAAAGACCTGCGGATAGCTTCTAAGTCGCCTTCCTATGCAAGCATATTTCTCCTGCCAGTAATGCAAACAATCATCCTAGTACTCTCTTTAATTTCCTTCAGTGAAATAGGATTACACGTTATCTTGAGCATGCTTCTGGGAATGTCCATGTTGACCCTCATTCTTCCGCCAACACTGCTTTCCATCGAGGGATTAGCCTCCGCCTACACAAGAAGCCTCCCGATAAGAAAAAGAACAATCATCAAGGCTAAAACCATAACAACAATCATCATATACCTTATTTCCCTAACCGTACTTTTTATCACGTCGATTCTTCTCGGAAGGGGCTTCTATTCCATACTAACCTTCGGGACAATCCATACATTTTCAATAGCAGCAGCATGCATGCTTGAACTTTCAATATTCGTGGGTAAATTTTGGAAGGAAGAATTCGCGCTTGGAAACATTTATGCAAGGTTCGGCGAATTCATTAAAGTGATTATTCCCGGACTCCTAACAGCCTTGGCACCGATAACTGTCGCCTTTACAGCATATTTCACAGCCAAAAATTTGGTCTTAACATTATTTTCCGCAACTGCATTTTTAGAATTCGCCACTATGATGTTTATCGTCTCCCGCAGCACCTGAGAGTTTCTATAACTTTTTATCTAGTTGCCCGGATGATTATTATTCATATGCCATTAGAGGTGCTATGATTGAATTTTATGATATGCAATGGCACTATAATAACGATGCGGAATGATACAATTATCCAGGATGGAATCGTTGTTATTGAAGATGGATTAATTGTTGATGTAGGGAAGGCGCGGGAAATTAAGAAAAAATATGGCAGGGGCTACGAAAAAATAGATGCCAAGGGCAAAATTGTCATGCCAGGACTGATTAACACGCATCAGCACGCCGCTATGAGTCTTCTTAGAGGCTACGCGGATGATCTGCCCCTCCGTGAATGGCTTGAAAAGTGGATATGGCCTCTGGAGGGCCACATGACAGCCCACGATATTTATGTGGGCGCTCTCCTTACGGCAGTAGAATCCATTATTGGCGGAACAACAACCGTGAACACCATGTATCATTATATGCCAGGCGAAAACGAGGCAAAGGCCTTCGCGGATGTAGGCCTTCGAGGCGTTATAGGGCACGTATGTTTCTCATGGAGGAAAAAGGAGGATCGAAGGGCGCTTGAGGATTTAGCCAAAAACTGGCATGGCGGGAAGGATGGGCTAATTCGCGTAAGCGTGGGTCCCCATGCGCCCTATACTGTTGATCCAGAATATATGAGGGAGCTCAAGGGTGTTTGTCGAGAACTAAACGAAAAATATGGCTCTGAGAATGCGCCGATAATATGGCACATCCATGTTGCAGAGACATTCGACGAGCCTGATAAGATTCAGGAAGCCTTTAATGTAAAACTGAAGGGCGGGGTTATGGAGTATTTGGATTCTTTAGGTGTTCTAGACGAGCAGGTTATAGCTGCTCACTGCGTGGCTTTTACAGAAAGGGATATTGAAGTTGCAAAAAGCAGGAATGTTAAAATTTCGCATAACCCCATTTCGAATCTTAAGCTTGCCTCAGGCATCAGCCCAGCTGCAAGGATGGTTAAAGCTGGACTAACCGTTTCCCTTGGAACGGACAGCCCATGCTCCAATAACACGGCAGACATGTTCCAAGTGATGAAGATCACAGCCCTTCTACATAAGGGAGTTAACAGGGACCCCACATTAATGCCCGCCCAACAAGTTCTGAAAATGGCAACCATTGAAGGAGCCAGAGCTCTTTGCTTGAATAGGGAAGTAGGATCCATAGAAGTTGGCAAAAAAGCTGACATAATTATCTTAAATTTCGCTAAGCCCCACCTATACCCAATCCATAACGAGATAAGTCATCTTGTTTATGCGGCAAGGCCGGAGGATGTGGAAACGGTTATTGTAAATGGTAGATTGATAATGGAGAACAGAAAGCTGACAACAATAAATGTTGAAGAAGTCATGGAGGCAGCGGAAAAGGCGAAGTGCAGACTATTAAGTAAACTTGGAGCATAAAATAAATAAAAAGCATTGATACTTGATCAAGCAAAAAGGGGAAAAGAATCCGGATGAAAGACTTTAAGGTTAAGGATGAAGGCTTAGCTTCTCAAGGGCGTATGCAAATAGAATGGGCCTCAAAACATATGCCTGTCCTAAATCGGATTAAAAAACGCTTTGCAGAAGAGAAGCCCCTAAAGGGAGTAACGATAGGCGCATGCTTACATGTGACAAAGGAAACCGCGGTTTTGATTGAGACTTTAATGGCTGGTGGTGCAGATGTGGCTTTATGCGGCTCAAACCCGCTATCCACCCAGGACGATGTAGCGGCAGCCCTTGTTAAGGAGGGAGTCAGCGTCTATGCATGGAGAGGAGAAACTACTGAGGAATACTACTGGTGTATAGAGCGAACTATTGATCATAAGCCTACGATTACATTAGACGATGGTGCAGACCTTGTAAGCACGTTGCACAGCAAAAGAACTGAATTTCTAGGTAATGTTAAGGGCGGCACCGAGGAAACAACAACAGGTGTTTTAAGGCTTAGGGCTATGGAGAAAACCGGTGCCTTAAAATATGCGATAATAGCCGTGAACGATGCATACACGAAATACCTCTTCGACAACCGATATGGAACTGGTCAAAGCACCATAGATGGGATCCTAAGGGCCACAAACATTCTCTTAGCCGGCAAAAACTTCGTTGTCTGCGGTTATGGCTGGTGTGGACGTGGAGTTGCCATGAGAGCAAAAGGCATGGGAGCAAACGTTATAATTACCGAAGTGAATCCGCTAAGGGCCCTCGAGGCGGTAATGGATGGATACCGCGTAATGTCCATGAATGAGGCTGCTGAAATAGGCGATATATTCATAACAACCACAGGCAACATAAATGTGATAAGAAAGGAACATATGCAGAAAATGAAAGATGGGGCACTTCTAGCCAATAGCGGCCACTTCAACGTTGAAATAAACTTAAAGGATCTAGAAGAGCTCGCAGTCTCCAAAAGAACCATAAGGCCCAATTTAGAAGAGATTATTCTAAAAGATGGCAGGAAACTTTACCTTCTGGCTGAAGGCAGACTTGTAAATCTTGCAGCAGCGGAAGGACATCCCTCAGAGGTCATGGACATGTCCTTTTCAAATCAGGCGTTAAGCGTGGAATACATTGTGAAAAACGAGAAAATGCCTCCTAGAGTATATTCTGTGCCTAGGGAAATAGATGAGTCCGTGGCAAAACTGAAGCTTGAGGCTATGGGCATAAGAATTGATAATCTAACAGAAGAACAGAAAAGATATTTGACCACATGGGAAATGGGGACGATATAACATTTAACATGGTAAACTTTAAAAGGAAACATGCTATAACATGGCTTTATGTGGTGACATGTATGGTTAGTAAAGATCAAGCAATAGGCGGCGTAATATTCATCGTCTGTGTCTTGCTGGCCATTCTCTACGTGGTAACACTATTCTATCCTCAATGGATAATAGGCTTAGGCTGGGCAAAGAGCGCCAGTGCAATTCAGTTCTGGGTAGTAGCGGTCCCAGTTTTCATAGCATTTGTAGCAGTCATGCTTATCGGGGCATGGATAGGCTGGACCATGGCAACAACCCCTCCGCCGAAACCAATAGAAGAGATAACTAAAGAGATAGAGGAAGAGGAAAAGAAGGCAAAGGAAGAGAAGGCTGAAGAAACCTAAAAGTGACTTTATCATAAGTCAAGTATCTGAAACAAGATTTTCCACATTTTCTCTATATAATACATATTGAATTTAAGGTTCCAACTTTACAATTTTTATTTACCATAGAAAATTATTACCAAGCCAGCGGCCTTCAGGCAAACTAAATTTATTTTTAAATTATTCCAGTTTTGGCGACGCTAACCTTTTGAGTTCTTCTACACCCTCAGCGTAACCAGAAGCTATTAAGATATCGCCTGCTTGGATTTGGATATCGGGTCTAGGTCTAATACATTTCTCGTTTCGTTTTATGGCTAAGATCCACATTCCAGTTTTCTCTGGAATTCGAGCTTCCCGCAGCGTTTTATTTACAAGCACTGAATCTTCAGCTACTGGAGTATAAACTATCGTTTCTTCAGCCTCCGTTATGGCGAGTTTTAGCACCTGATGAGACTTTATACCCCTCAGAACAACCTCCGCTATTTGAGCGGCAGCATCCGCAATTTTCTCCGCTGCAACGCCAAGCCTTATGAGCCCAAGGAATCCTTTAGCCTCCTCCTTCTTGAATTGGCTAGAAAGCACAAGCAATTCGAATTCCGTGTGAAGTTTATCAATGTGCTCCTCAAGCCTTTGAACCTCCTCAGCCAATTCCTTATTGTCTAGTAATAAAGAGGAATAGGCTAGGTCTATCATGAGCTCTGATGTATCCTTAAGTTCTGCAAACTTTGCAACAATTTTCTCGAAATCAACTTCAGCATTTCCTGACATTTTAGTCCCTCAGTTGAGCCTTCCTAGCCTCGCAGATTTCTTTAAACTCCTTTAAGCCTTCTGGAGCCCCCCTGACAATAAGAACGTCGCCTGCGAGAATCCGCTCATTTTCCTTAGGATTAATTATCCAGTCTTTATCCCGAAATATAGCCAAGATATCCACGCCCATCCTGGGCACCAAGTCCAGTTCGCCGATAAGTTTGCCTATAATAACCGAGGATTCATGCACTTTCGCCTTAATTAGGCGCTTTTCAAGCCTCTCAAAGATATCGCTTACAATTGGATGAACACCTATATTCTGAGTGACTATGGCGGCAATATCAGCCGCAGCGTCTGAAATTTTATCCGCAGCGGATGCTACCACGGTAACCCCTAATAGGGCTTCCGCATCCTCTGCGTCTCTAGCAGCTATCATGGTCATCATGTCAAGCAGGTAGGCAAGATTATCAATTTTACTTTCAAGCTCTAAAACAGCCCCAGCGAGTTCCCTATCGTTAAATAAGGCTGCAGAGTAGGCCAGATCAATCATAAGCTCAGAGAGATTTTTCATTTCAAGTAAAAGCTCTCTTACTGGTACTGGCCTATATTCAACTTTTTCAAAGGGAGGCATGGTTTTAAAATCTCTCCAGCAGTATTAATCATGAAAAAAGTATTTTTAAACCTATTCTTCCATGGAGGCGAAGTGAAAAGCCCTAAATAGTCATAAACAAGAGGAGGCTAATAAACAATGAAATGGTTGTCACACTATCTGCCAGGGAACTTTCTAATGGAATTTCAAAGTTATCCGGGTCTAATCCTTTTTGATATGTTATGATAGCAATGGTATAGGAAATCATTATAATAATGGATGCCGCAAGTATGTTGACCGAAAACAAAAAGAAAGCAAATTTCAGGAGATTCACCGGACTTAAAATTTCCTTGATCGCAAGGCCAAAAATGGAATAAGCAAAAAACATAACCATGGAGGCTGCCCAAGCACCCGTAATTTCTTTAAAATGATTTCTGATGGAGGATAAGGACGGGCTGAGTGTGCCAAGGGCCAGTTTTGTTGTAGTGGTTGATCCAACCGTAGAGCCAACATCGCCGATCGTGTCAATTAGGGCGGGATAAACCACATATATAGGATAGGAGCTATAAGCCTCCCTTCCACGTATCGCCTCATCAATGCTGCTCAAAAATGTCCCAGCAACATTAACTATGAAGGAAACAAGGATTGTCGTGAGAAGTGACTCTTTAAGGGTTTTTATAAACTCATTTTCGCCCCTATTCTTAGTTAAAAGATAAATGGCAATGGAGAAAGAAAGCAAGCTTAAAAAAAGCAGGAAATACCTGAAAAGAAGGTTGTACACTTGGAGGAGACTTAACAGCAAGACGTAAACTGCCGTAATAAAGAAATCAGCAACGGTGGACTCTATTGGGTATAGAACTATATCTGGATCCAAACCGTGTTTAAAGGAGGTAAAAGATACAGCTAAGGTTAATGGAGAAATTATGATTAATGCTATAGTCATGGTTGCCACGACAATGCCCATCATATCCAAGAGATCGGTTAATGTTAAACCTGAGTAAAATCCGCGAAATAGGGTTGCAACGCCGCCCATAAGAATGCTTGTTTCAAGGGTCAGCACAACAATTGCCTTAAAAAGCAGATAGAAGCTCTTCGTGTTGCCGAAGATTCTCGGTTGAATTGTTCCAAGATGTAGAGCCGTGCCTAAACGACCACAGAACAAGCCGCCTATGACCCCTCTGGCACTGAGAATAGGCGGATAAATCGCAACGGCCCACGGCACTTTCTCGAAAAGCCCTGAGCTATAAGCGAATAGTGATCCAGCAAGAATTCCAAAGATATTGAATACATAAGCAACTAAGGATTGTCTAAATGCAGCGCTGAATTTTTTATCATTCGAAGTCACTGTTGCTTCCCTCCGTAAATCCTAAAGGACTAACAGATACAGAGCCGAGGGGAAGAGATTTTAAAATGATTAAACTAAGATACGCAGGGGTAAGCCTCAGCGAAGGCGAATAGACCTTGGAATATTTTCCCCTTAAACTGTTGGTTGGCTTCATTCTGTTCTCCTTCTGCGGCTTCTTGGTTTCCGCTCATCCATAGTCCTCTCGACTGCGTCCCCTTTTCCAATATCTTTGGCTAAAATTGGTGTAAGGAACTCCCTTAATTATTTTTCCAATCTTAAAGTGTATACCTGCAAATATATTCCCATTTCATTTAAGTGTCAGAATCAGTTTGGTTCCAATAATAAACTTTAGGATATCTATTTGCAATCGGAAATTCTGGATCATCGTAAACTACGTCTAAGCGTAAGCAATACTCTTTGAGAAGCCCGCTTAATAACGCCCAAATCTGCGGTGATTTCTCATCTGGACCCCACAAACCCCATATCTTATCATTTGAATGCCGCATGCCCCATCCATAGTTTTTAGGAAGAGCAAGGGCTGCTTCTGCAACTACCGAGCCATGAATTGCGTTTTGGTTCTTTAAAACATCATTCCAAAAGCGTTCTAGCGCCTCAAAATGTTCATCAGTCATTATTCCATAAGGACTTTTCATATCTTCAGCATAGTTGAAAATGATCATGTAGTCCGCGCCGCACTTGTAGGCATCAAGCATTTGGTTATAGATGTTTTCTGCACTATCTAAATATGGTGGGTGTCTATATTTCCATGTTATCATTATTCCCCAACTTTTGTTCTGCATTGTAGCTGCACCCCTCACAAGCGCTATATCTTGAGCAAATGTGTGGTTCCAACCCACTTGGGCGAGTACCACATCGTATCCTGCAAGATAATCAAACCAGTATAGCGCATAGTCAGAAACAAAGACATTTAAGGAGTTAGATTTGAGAAAATCAAAACCATCATCCCTATGGAATAGTTGAATATATGTCTCTGCTACTAAGTCATAAGATAATTTGTCTATTGTTATGTTAAATTTGGATAACATGGTCTCCCATTTATAATCAATGAAAATGCCTCCGGGTTCATCGTAATAATACACTCCCAGGAATTTGTCGCCCCAACGTTTCTTCGCCATCTCAATCCACGATAGACGCCATTCCAAATTTTTTGCTGCGAGAACTCTCGAATCAAGATCGCCGAAAAACACTATTATATGAAGACCAGCGTCAAATGCGTATTCGCAAATTTCAGTCATAACCGTCTCATTAAAGCCCACCGGCCCTGAGAGAAGTACAAACAGGTTAGTGTAATTTTTTACACGATTTATGAGAAGTTTGGCTTCATCAGCTGTGCTTCCACAAAAAGCTATGCCCACGTAAACTTCAACCTTTTTACTTTCTTCATTTTTTGGATGTAAAGATAAGAGGGAAACCACGATTAATATTTCCATAATACATATAGCAACAAGAACATACTTGAATTTCAATTGATTACCCTCCTACATAAGTTTAAAATTTTATGATAAAATTTGTTACGCCGCCTCCTATTTACTATTCAAATATGGATTCCGAATCCATATTTTTTATTCATAAGTTAGTTAAATACCCTCCCTTGTTTACTATGTAGCGCCATAGGTGGTGTCAACTCTGAGCATACAATTTAGCTATCACCAAAGAAAGGAAATAAAAGCAAAAATATTCGAAGCTCTCAAGAACGATATAAAGCACCTAAATACAAATTTTCAAAAAATATTGATAGATGACCTAGTGACAGCTTTTCAAAATAGAATGAACGTGCTAAAGCATATCCAAGAAAAAACCAGCTCTAACGAAGACTAAAGAGCCGTAAACATAGTTCAAATCCATAAAAGCTTTATATAAAAATGGAAGGAAAAATATGCCAAGAGGGTTTGGACGATGAGAAGATCCAAACTCGAGATGTACGTGGATATCCTCCAAGTTTTAGCTCATAGAGGACCTCTTAAGCTAACGCATATAATGTATAAGGCAAACGTCAACTGTAGCGTTCTAAAAGAGTATCTTGATTTCCTAATGAAGCAGGGCCTTGTCGAGGAAAGGACTGTGGGCAAACGTAGGGTTGTTTACAATATAACCCAAAGGGGCATCACAGTTCTGAAGTACTTCAGAGAACTTAAGCAGGTGCTTCCAATATTAGAAGAGAATCAGAGCAGAGTCCCGCCTTTTTAGCAACCAGATCTATTTCATTTTCTATTTTTGCTTAAGCAGTTAGCACTCTGATTTGTTGTAGTGCTCTGTCTTCGCAATATGTTTCTTGCTGTTTTAAATAATTACTATTGTTTAGTAAGACTTAATAAACACTTTTTCCTAAATGTATAACTGTAAAACAAAACAAATAAGAGGAAAGCCATGTGATTGCTCATGACCCATTTGAATCTAAAAAACCGCTTCAAGTGTTAGAAAAAATAAAGGAAAGCTTGGATAGGCTTAATGAAAAGATGGAAATTATAATTGAATTGCAAAAGCATGGGCAAAAGGAGTCCCCAATTCCCCCTGATGTTCCACTAGATGTTATGACACTATTGTCCATGCCGGACCATCTTAGAAAAACGGCTATCGCCGTGTGTAGGCTTGGACGTGCTACGGCAGAGGAAGTTGCACAGCAAACGAAAAGGGCGAGGGCTGTGGAAAGCGCCTATTTAAACCAACTGGTAATGATGGGATATCTGAAGAAGGAGAGGAAGGGACGTAAGGCCTACTTCTACGTGGAAAAATAATGCGGGGCATGGAGGGGATAATTGATGGGCAAGGCTGTGGCAATACACTCTTACAAAGGCGGAACGGGAAAGACCATAATATCCCTAAATCTTGCGGCAACCCTCGCTAAGCAGGGTAGAAAGGTCTGCCTAATGGATCTGGATTTTAGAGCCCCAAGCCTATCTACAATTTTAAACATTGAAAAGACACAGTATTGGCTTAATGATTATCTTAACGGAATATGTGAGCTGAAAGATGTCCTAATAGATTTAAGCGAAAGAATAGCGCAAAAGGAGAAATTCTACTTTTGCCCTGCAAATCCCTCAATGGAAGCCATTAGAGATATGTCCTCAAAGGATAGAAAATGGGAAATGCGCGCCCTAGCAAGGCTTTTACATCTGAGGAATGAGCTTCTAAACGAACTGGGCTTTGACTATATAATATTCGACACAAGCCCGGGGCTTCAGTATTCATCAATAAACGCCATAGTTGCAGCGGATGTAGTAATTGTAGCTACAACATTTGATAGTTCAGACGTAGAGGGGACAAAAAGAATGCTCCACGGCTTGTATGATCTTTTTGAAAAGAAGACTGAGATAGTCTTAAACAAGGTTATGTACGCAGAGGCTTTTAATGTTAAGAGGGATAAGCTGTACAGAATGGTTAAAGATATTTACCAAGCCCCCCTTCTAGAAGCCATCCCTTGCTTCTGTGATATATCAAAGGCTGAAGGGAAAATCATATTCGTCCAAGACAACCCTGATCATCTTTTCGCAAAGATAATGGAGGAAATTGCAGTAAAAATAGACAAACTTTAGCAAATAAGCATCACAAAAAGTTTATACAATAAACAGTTATCCTTTTGATATATCGTTTAGGTTAAGGAAAGACGAATTTGGAAAGGTCAGCTATAATTCTAGCCGGAGGCTTCTCTACAAGGCTTGGAGAGGATAAAGGGTTAGTCCCATTAATCGATAAACCATTGATAAAATATGTTCTAGAGGCCGCCGACGGCATAATTGAAGAGAAGATAGTAGTTGTTCATTCTAAAATACAAGCGGAAAAATTTTCCAAAGTTTTAGATGCAGAGGCAAAAATAGTCGTTGATAAGCTTGATCTACAAACTCCCCTTGCGGGCGCCATATCTGGATTAATAGAGACGAAGGCGAAGTATGCTCTTCTCTTGCCATGTGACATGCCTTTCTTATCCAAGGATATCCTTGCCTTTCTTCTAGATATTTGTGTGGATAGAAATGCTGTAATACCCCGTTGGCCCAACGGCAATATTGAACCACTCCACGCCGTCTACAATGTAAAACCTGCGCTTGCAGCCGCTTACAAGGCTTTAGAGGATAAACACCTTACCATGCGAGCCATGATTGAGAGACTAAGGGGTATACGTTACGTATCCACACCGGTGCTTCAGCAATTAGATCCGAAACTCGATGTATTTTTTAATGTTAACACTCCCCTAGATTTAAAAAGGGCAGAGAATCTGATGCGCAAAAAGCAGCGTGGAAAATAACGAATTTGCGAAAAATTTTAAATGGAATTTTTTGGGCGTGTTTTATTGATTTTTTTGTGATTATTTTTCAAAATTTTACTTAATGAATATAAATTAAGTCAGCAACATTTTACTTTAAAAAATTTGATCTTTGCTTATTTTTAATTTTTGGTGTATAATAACGCGAAAATTTTGATTGATTGATGTAAATTTTTGCTTATATAATTGTAAAATCCTGTTTTGTCTTTATAAAACATGATGAAAACTGCGCCTAGTTAACTGTTCCTGAGACTCAGAAATTCATCTCTGCTTCAATCTTGGATTTAATAACGAGGGTTTTTAGTCCTGGAACTAAGCTTTAATCAAGTAAAACATGCATGGAGAAGTTGAAGCGTTGCGGAAGAAGCATGAATTAGCCGACTAATTCCACAGTGGTTCCTAAGGCCTGCCCGGGGAGCCCCTTTCTGAAGCGAGCCCTAACGAGCCCTTTCTTACCATGTAAATCTACGATTTTTCCAATAATCTTATTTTCACCGTTTTTCCATGCGACCTTACGTCCGATAAGTCTGCTGGCTTCTGAAAGGGAATTTATGTGGGTAAACTGGATTATGTACTCTTTTGGTCTTTGCGTTTTTGGTCCTATCCTGCTGTTGACAATGATTCCTCTAATTCCCTGAGCCATATTTATCACTGTAAGCTAGGAATTAAAAGGAGGGATTTATTTACCTTTCCCGCCCCAAAATGCAGTAGTTACCTTTCTTTCTGGAACCCTGCTCCTTAGCGTATTTCTAGTCAAGGCGCTGAGGTCTATGCTTTTGTATACTAATGTTGGGGGGGGCTTGGTAAGATATTAGTTATGTAGATTAAAATTGGTAATACCCAACTACTGAATTAACCATGATGTAAATTATTTATGATGCAGAAATAAAAATGCTTGATACTTCGGCTACCCTAAAAGATTTAGGTTTCCTCTGTCACGCTTCAGGATCCTTACCTTTTCGGGCAGTTTATTTTTCTCCCAGAGATCCCAGCTTAGCTCTTTGAAAACCCACTTTTTGCCGAGATGTGCCGCGACTACCGGATGCTTAAGTTGCCTGTCTATGGGTATAATTTCGTCTAAAAATCTGAAGAGCTTTTCAATCTGTTGCTTTGGAAAATATGCATAGTAGCTTGCATTTTTAACTTCAAAGGCATAGACATCACTATCTTTTCTGGCTATAACATCTGGGAGGGGGTTCAGGCTCGGGTTGCTTACCGGGATTCTTACAGCTTTAAAGCCGTTTTTCTGTAAAAGCTTTACTAGAACATTTTCGCTATAAAAACCCCGTCTGCGCCATCTTCGAATAGCATCTTTGTCAACTGCCATGGCCATAGATGGGAACCTTTCATTGAATTCTGAACAGTAGTCTTTACATTTTCGGATTTTTATGCATTTTTAACTTGAATCCTTATTTTATATTCCTCTACCAAGCACTCTCGCAGGTAGTCTTCTAAGGTTTCCCCGGGAACCACCTTAATCTTATAATCGCGCACATCGATAGAATGCTCATAATTTTTCTTTGGAATAACAACTTTACTGAAACCCCAGGCTTCAGCAGCTTTTATCTTCTCATGAACTCCTCCAACAGCGGTTATTTGGATTGAATCGCCAACCCCTAGATTTATTTCGCCTGTCACGGCTACATCTTGCCTTATGGGCTTTCCCTCAATAAGCGAGCATAGAAGTATAGCCATCGTCACCCCTGCGGAGGTGCCGTCCACGCCATAGGATTGGGCAAAGTCTATGTGGGTTAAGTAGTCTTGAGCTATGTCTATGCCATATTTCTGCAAAATAACGCTTCTGACTTTGGCTATGCTGTCGGCTATGAAGCTCTGCTGTCCTTTTGCTACACCGGTCACCTTATAATAGCCTCTAATTGGGTAGTTCCTATGCATTTCGCTTCGCTTCATCATGTTGGCTTTAACGCATAGTACACTTCCAGTCATTTCTCCACTATAGGGATCCCTAACCACAGCTAAACCGTAAATTTGCCCAATTTTAACTCCTTCCGGCTTTATCTCAAGCAATTTGCCTCTCTCGCTCATTTCATGCTCAAGTATTTGCCGCTGTATCGTTTTGCAGTGTTTTTCTATAGCCTCGATAACATGTCTTCGCTCAACAACCCTACATCCTTCACCCATGGCCAGCGTCGCTGCAGTTTTAATTATTGAGATTAAGGGCCTAAAGCGGGTTGTTAAAGCATCCTTCTTATTGCTTCTACGTCTACCCTCCTCCACCATTTCTTCGCAGGCTTCTCTGCTGAATGGAATTAGGTTGAAACGTTTAATTTCTTGGGCTATGAACTGAACGTATTTTCGCCGATTCTCCAATGTATTAGGCATATCATTGCTCATTCTAACAATTTTTCCATAACCGTAGATCCTATCCATCAGGGCCGGGTGAATTTGGTTTATACTGTCGAAATTTCCGGCGCCTATTAGAAAAATGATCGCTGGAATGGGTTCTGTGGAAACCGCCATAGCTGCAGTGTCTCCTCCATGCCATTTTCCACGGAGAGTTATGGGCAGCTGTCCATCCTCTAATACCGTCAGAAGGGTTATCGCTTCTTCAGGGTCAAGGTTCTTAATTTCATCAATATATAAAATTCCAAAGGATGCCCTGTGAACATCGCCGGCAGTTACCCTTTGATGCTCAGGGGTTCCTAAACCTCCGGTCTGATAGGGATCCCATGCTATGGAGCCGAAAAGCTGAGAGCTTCTGTGACCTGTGGCGTCCACAAAAGGTGCTTGTCCCGAGCTGTTGTCAATTAAGAGTTTTGGGACATCGCTTTGTTGTGCGCCTCCTATCCCCCTCAGGACACTAAGGCCGCCGATTCTGGAAAGCCACCATATGAAAACTCCAAAGAAGATGAGGCTTCCGCCTGGGATGAATGTTATTGGCACAAAGCTGACAAATTTTCCTACAAGATATTCTTGGAAGTTGCTATAACGTTCTTGTAGTGGCTCCCCAAAAACCAGGGGATTCTCATTCCACATCTGCCATGCTTGAAACATAAAATATAATCCCAGAGACACTAACAGTAGACCCATTAGGATGAGGAAAAACTGTAGAACTTTAAGCCCTACCTTCACGGCAAACTTTCTTTTAAACTCATTAATCTGCTCTTTTTGGACAATCTTCTTTCCTTCTCCTGCCCTGTGAATAGAAATTTTAGGCTGACTTGGTAAAGTAGGATTTTTCCAGCATAAAACATCGTATGGCTTTATGTCATTTTCCCTATAAATTTGTGTTAACTTTTCAGCTAAGGCCCTTCCGATAAGGGACTTGCCCGTGCCAGGGTCGCCTAGAAGCAAAAGGTATGGTCCTGGACTAATGATTGTTTTTGCTGATGGTTTAGGCCTGTTTGGATCACTCCAGTTTTCATACCAATTTGACTCTTCAAGGAATTTTAATTTATGAACCCACTCGTTAAGACATAGAAAGCACTCGTTTAAGGCTTGGTCTTGTCCAATAACCCAATTAATCAAGTTATCGTCAACAGGGAAACCTTCAGTACTCTTAAAGTTTCCCCAATCCCATGCAACTTTAACACGTTTACCATTAACGGTTCTTTCCAGAAGTTCTATGCCATCACCAAAATAATCAATAGTCAAAGCTTACCCTCAAACCTTCAACTTTCTCCTCTGACCTTCAATGAGTTCTGGATGGCAATTAATAGGGTTATTTCAAAATTGGTAATATTGAAGGAGCAGCAACAAGTCAGCTTCACCATGTTGTAGGATCGAAAAGCGAAACTTATTTAAAAGCAAATACAGCCTTAAAAAAAGCCTATTTAAATTTTTAGTCAAAAATATGGGACGAAAAAATTCGCATGAGAATTAGCCATAGGCTGCACGATACCCGACCCTAAACGCTAAAACTTTGGAGCCGAATTTTAGCCTAAAATTTAAAAAGAGGCATTTTTATTCCTTTTCGCTTCGTCCCCCTTCTGGAAGCTATGGAGTTCGCTGAGGCTTTTCAAAGAGACTGACGAAAATCTCCATACCAAAAAGCAGCGGAAATCTTCGTAGAAGCTTCGACACTCCAGACAGGCTATTGCCGTCTATACAAATTGCCTGAAATCTGAGTTTGGTCAATTTATTTTGAAACTGAAAATTAAACCTAAATCCCACCCTGAGGAGATTTTTAAATGAGAGCTAAGGGAAACTTCAAAGTATGACTTAATGGACCTCTAACTTTCCCATCTAAATTCATACTTGGAAAATAACTTTAAAAAGGATTTCAGATGCATTATTTCATGACCTTTTTGAATAATCCTTCTTTATGTACCTACAAATAAACCTTCTTTATGTCCCTAAATTCTCCTTAAATTTTAATTCTTGTTTTAACTTTGGTGGGGGTTCGCTGAAGGCCAAGTATTTTTGGGTGGTCTTGGTGAGGTTTTGGTTAGGCTAAAATAGTTCAGTAATACTGATTCACTGAATTAACTGTGGAGTATTTGTGATGCGTGCAAAAGCTAAAAATATTCTGTATTTAGGCGACATCTGGAAAATATTTTCCTAGAGTTCGCGCAAGTGCTTCCTATTCTTGTATACAAAAGCATCAACAAGACACTTGATTGGCGCTTAACTGGCTTATTGGAGATTGGTTTCAGAAAGTTTTTCAAATGCGATGGCGTAGTTGGCTATTGATTAAGCTGGGGGATGTGGCGTATGGCGGATTTCAAGGTATTTAACACAAGCTATACTTTCCAGACTAAGGGGGAAATAGAATTTATAGATTTAACCGATAAGGTTCAGGAGGCGGTTTCCCGTTCCGGAATAAAAAATGGCATAGTGCATGTGTTTGCTCCACATGCAACTGGCGTGTTAATCCTAACTGAAAGCGAGTATGGCTTGCTTAATGACATCAAGGTTTTACTTGAGAAGCTTATTCCAAAGCATAGTGCCTACATGCACCCTTCTAATGCTCACTCTCATTTGAGATCGATTTTTCTGCCCCCGGATAAAACGCTGCCTGTAATTGATGGTAGGGTTGAGTTTGGAACTTGGCAGTCGCTCATTTTCGTGGAAACGGATGTTCATCCTAGAAGGCGAACAGTGATAATCCAAGTGATGGGAGAGCAGTAGGCCTCCTCACAAGTATTCACTTTCTAGGTTCTGCTCTATGTCAATCTGAGGTTTATCTTAACCTTGCCGTTTCCACAAAAGGTAGCTGTTCAGATGGATGAAAGTTGAGTGTTTTTGGCGAGCCAAACTCTGATAGAAGCCTATAGCCTTTAAGCGTTTAGGGTAGCTTTGCGTCTATCCCTCATTTGCTGGTTTTGAGGGCTTATAGGCTCTCCTACAATAAGCTCATGAAATTAAATTTTCAAGGGAGCTTTGGATCAGCGGGAGCGCCCATGTTTTTCGTAAGGATTCGGCTTCTGTAGATATATATTTGGCATTTTAGATGCAAACTGAAATCGTGTTTAAAATTGTCTTCTTATTTTATTTGACATTTTTTTGATAAAATATTGATTTACGTGAAATTTACGTAAAGGGAAAAGGTCAAAGATTTAGAGTTTAGGAGTATTTTTATGCTGCTAAAAACATGTTTTTAGGCATTTTATGGTTTCCAGATTTTTTAGCGATATTCGCCCCTTCCATTTTCTAATGGGCTCCGCGCCTCCATTTGTTGTCTATATATAAACTTCGTTTATTTTCGTTTCTAGAGGGCGAATCTCCATTTCGGCTTTTTAGTCTCAATGGAAGAAGTTGATTGGTTGTGCCGTTTCTTTATAGAAATGCTTTATTATTACAACGAGAATCAAGGGATTTTATGGCTGATGGTAAGGCTGAAGACTCTTTTGAGTCGCCTGCAATAGGCAAATATAGAGATAAAATAATTAATGGGCCGATTATTCGAACTATTCTTTGGCTTGGATTTCCTCCACTTTTAAACCAGCTTGTCGTCGTGTCTTACAGTTTGGCTGATACTTATTGGCTCAGCAACTACAGTGAAATTGTTGTGGCTGTTCCTAGGCAGATGTGGCCTGTCCTAATGCTGTTTAATGCGCTTACTAATGCTTTAACAACCGCCTGCCTGAGCATGGTTTCCCAATATATTGGAGGTAAAGCCTATGATAAGGCGAGCGTTGAGGCTTCACGGTTTTTCACGGTGTCCATACTTTCTGGAGCAGCGGTAGGCACATTTCTTTTTGCATTTAGGGGTGTAATATTCGGGTTAATTATGTCTACGCCTCAGGAGATTTTCGATGATATCATGGCATATTCAGGAGTGATGGCCTTTGACTTGTTTTTCAATTATATAGCTCTTACTTATACAACGTTGCTTCAAAGCGTTGGGGATACTAAGCGTCCAGCCATGGTTAATGTGATTTCTCTAGGCATTAATATTTTGTTGGATCCTTTTTTGGTGCTGGGCATTAACCCCTTTCCAAGGCTTGGGGTTGTAGGTGCAGCCTTAACGGATGTTATGGGTAAGATAATATCAATTATTGGTCAGGCCTACATTCTCAGGAAAAGCTACCCAGATTTTAAGATATTGTTTACAGGGGATATTAATGCCGAGTGGATGGGGCTTGTTCTACGCATAGGCATTCCAATACTTGTGCTCGGCCTGACTAACGGCTTTGCTTTTCTCGTTCAGCTTAGGCTTGTTAACATGCTTGGCATTGTTGCGGCCACGGCCTTTTCCATAGGCTTTGTGATAATGGATGCTGTGGACGCGGTTCTCTGGGGATTGAGCGGAGCCCCAGCCATAATAATAGGCCAAAGCTTGGGAGCTGATAAATATGAAAGGGCTAGGGATGCTGCTTTAAAGGCTACGGCCCTAATATTCGCCATCGTAGCCCTACTAGTTTGCATTATTTACCCATTTAAACGTGCAGTTGTAGACGTGTTTGCAAATGACCCACGCATCCTGAATGAAGCGGAATTGTTTTTGCAGACGCTTCTTCCAACGCTTCCATTCTTCGGCATATTCATAAACGCTGTATCTGCTGGTAGGGGTTCAGGACACACCTCATTTCCCACAGCCCTTGGAATCTTCAGGTTATGGGGAATAAGGCTGGCCTTAGGCTATTTGTTGGCATTTATAATGCAGATGGGCTCCATTGGAATATGGCTGTCCATAGCTCTGAGCAATATAGTTGGCGGATTGGTTGCCATCTTATGGATAAAGTATGGAAAATGGGCTAGACCTGTTATAAAGAAAGACTGAGGGATGTTAATCCGTCTTTGTTGAGCATGCTCCAACTTTAAGTTGGCCCCTTAATTCTTTGAGTATGGGAGTTTTAAAGAATAGGGGGTTGTTGAAATATTAAATTGGTTATAGATGGTTGTTGGGAAGAAGGAATGATGATTTTTGCTCGGGATGAGTTGTAGCTGGTTTTTTTGATGCACTATCAAGTTTGCTTAGAACCCTCTCACCTTTTGGTGTTATTAACACTCTAAGCTTCTTTCTCGCCGTTTTCTTTTCTATTAATCCCCATCCTTCAAGTTTATCTAGCATTTCATTCAATAGCTTGTCTGGGATTTTTGCTGTATGCATTATTATTGCGGGTTCGCTTATCTCATTAGCTACAACCCTTAGAATGTCTAAATAAATTTCCAATTTGCTTCTCTTTCCACATGGGAAGGAGGGAACATTCATCTCCTTTCTCCCTCAACCGCCTGTGGGTGAGTTTGATATTCGCGTGGCTTAATAAAAAAGTTCATATGTAACATCTGTTTGTTACATATACATGGCAGCTCAATTTTATGCAGAGCCCTTAGAGAATTTGATAGGCATTTTACAGAGATATGGTTTTACAAGAATTCAAGCGGAAATTTTCATACACCTTACAAAGTTTGGTCCGAGCAGTGTTGGAACGCTTGCCAAGGCTTTGAAAACTAATCGAATGAATGTTTTTAGGAACATAAAAAAGATGGAGAGCATCGGCCTGGTTGAAGCTACCTTGGGTAGGCCTATAAAGTATGCGGCGGTGCCCATTGATAAGGCGTTGAATACGATAATTTCTGCGGCGAAAAATGTGGTTTCGGAGATGGAGGGTAGGTTTCCAGCAGTGATTGAGGCTTTTTCAAAGGTTCTTCAGCAGCAGCCATCCGAGCAATCATTCTACGTGAGGTTTAGGGTTCACAGTGGAAGGAGAAACATTTACACTGTTATGGCGCGGATGCTTGAGAATAGCAGACGGGAAGTGCTTTTACTGACGACACCTAATGATTTGATATGTCTGTCCTTTTTTGGTTTAGAGGATATACTTAAGGGTTGCAGGGGTAGGGGGGTTGAGGTAAAGATCCTTACAAACGTGGCCGACGAGAAAATTGCCAATCTCCTCATGGGCTACATTAAGGATGCCGTGGTTAGGCATGCGGATTTCCAAATTAAAACCCGCATGCTCATAGTGGATGAGAGGGAAACGCTTACATCCTTAATGGTTGAGGACTCAATGGACCTTGAATCTCAGGCGGATTCAGGTTTCTGGAATGACTCGCCCCAGTATGCACAGTCGCTGAAAACCTTCTTTGACCTTATTTGGAACCACTCCAGCGATTTGCCTGTTCTACTTCAATATTTAAGCGCTGGAAGTATGCCGGAGAAAACAGTGACCTTTAACGACCCGAATGAGTATGTGCGGCATTTTATGCAGATGATCGGTAGGGCCGGCGGCGAGGTTCTTATAATTGCTAACACGTTAGGAGATATTCCAATGTTAGAAGATTTTATTCGATTCGCTGAGCGGGCAAAGTCTCGGGGGGTGAATGTTAGGGTGATAACATGTCTAGGAGAGGATTTCAGCGGTGACAATGAAATATTCAGTGTTGCAGAGGTTAGGCATTCGGATATTAAATGCAACTTTGACATGGTTGTTGTGGATAGGAAGGAAAACCTGTTGAGGTTTCCCTTCACTTTTGAGGAGGCTGGAGTTAGCCTAACGCAGTGTCTATGGTCGAATAATGCTACTTTCTCGCAGTTTTTAAGTGAAGTGTTTATGGAATTGTGGGCTAAGGCTGTGGATTCGTCGATAAGGCTTATGGAGCTAAAGTTTAGAAGGGCCGTTAAAGAGTTGCCTAAAGTGCTTAAGCCTCTAGCCGAGGGGCATGGATGGTCCCTTGAGATGCCAGCCAAAATGGAGGGAGCGTCAAAGCTAAAGCACATGTTTGATTTGGCCTTAAAATATAATGGTTCACCTAGTCAGGTTGTTGTCGGAGATGTTTTCACAGGGGCGGGCGATATAAAGCTGGCATCCATAGCAATCCACATTAAAGCCCAGGATGTCGAAGCAAGCAGAAAGTTTATTCTATCCCCGAAAGTAGATTGGCTGGGCGCGGAGGATAGAGACCTCATAAAAAGCTATGGGATAGACCTCATAGAGGGACTGGAAACCGAGGAGATAAGCAATAAAATCATGGGCATACTTAAGCAATAATAGGATTTGATTTGGAGTTAGAATGAAAGGAAGGTTACAAGTTTTCAGATATAATCTTGGGTTCCATGCTTCTATGTGGGAATGTGATTTAACGTGAAAAAGAAAATGATTGTTGCTTTATTAATTTTTGTAATGTTGGTTACAGTCTTCTTAGTTGCCGTGTATTGGTTATCCAAATCGGGTAAACTTGTGCTGCTGGCGGAGAAGCATTGGGAAACCTATGGTGTAGGTGGCACGTGTATTCCTGGTTCACATAATCTTTTTGTTGCTGATGTGGATGGGGATGGCGTCATGGAGATAGTTACGGGAGGCTTAATGTATTGGGTGGTTAATGGTTCAAGGAGGGGTTTTGAGGCTCCGCTGAAGGTATGGGTTTGGGATGGCCGAAACATTACGCTTAAGGGTGATCATAAGTGGCCGGGCGTTGTTAGCTGCGTTTATGTTGCTGATGCTGATGGGGATTACGTGAATGAAATATTGACTGGAGGAGCCGTTATGAATGAAACGGGTATTTACGGTTCCATTAGAGTTTGGCGCTGGGATGATAGAGGTTTAAGTTTGAAGGCGGCTTATGAGGGGGTTCCTGTTGGCTTAATATTCGTTAGCGATTTGGACGGTGATGGAAAACCGGAGATTATTAATGCTGGAAGCCTGTCGGAGGGCTCTCAATATGCTGGTCTGCTGTGCTTGTGGCATTTAGAGCAGAACAGCTTAGTTTTGAAGAAAGAGGTGAGATTGGCTAATGTTACCCGTGTTGCTGCATTTTATGCCTATGACTTGGATGGTGACGGTGTTGTTGAGTTAATAACGGCGGGCTATGCGGGCAGGTTGGAGGACAGTAGGGGTAAGCTGTGCGTTTGGCGTTGGATCGGCGAGGACTTAATATTGAAGGCTGACATGGAATGGCAGCTTGTGGAGGGTGTTTATGCTTTAAATATTGCCGGAGGGGTTCAGGGCAACACCATGGTTAATGATGTGAAGGTGGGCGATGTTAATGGCGACGGCTCTCCCGAAATAGTTACAGGCGGTTTCACTTATGATGTGAAAACGTTAATGCTCAGCTTTGCATATGGAGTTGGGATGGCGAATCTTTACGGTTAGAGGCAAGCGGAGAATGGGCGGATGATTATCTTAACGAGGTTAAATGCGTCTTTTTGAGCGATGTTGATGGTGATTCGCGGATGGATATATTGACAAGCGGCATGGTGGCTGCTTATGGAAGCTTTGCAAATTGCTCATCAACCCCCGGCCATGCTCAGCTTAGAGTGTGGAGCTGGGATGGAAAGACTTTGGCTCTGAAATATGGTCAAGACTGGATGATAGGCGATAATGTCTGCGCCTGGAATGTTGCTGCAGGCGACTTAAATAAAGACGGCCTTACGGAAATTGTGACTGTTGGATGCATGGGCATCTGCAACCTATGCGACCCGGATATGCGGATCTGGTCGGTGGTAAATCCTCCGCCCATTGGATTGATGATAGCCGCGGCGATGGTCGTCACCGCATTAGTGCTCACATATTTTCTCGTTAAGAAGTTTACTTGAAAATATGCTGGCTGCTAGGATAAGCCGATTGTCGTTAATGCGCGAGTATTGTTCTTTAATGTTTCATTTTTGAATGAATCGCTGTGGCTAACAAAGTTATGGCTAGGATGATGGCGCATACTTCTGTGGTAATTAAGATGTTTTGATGTGTGCTTTGTTTTGCCGCTATGCCTAAAAGCGCCCATATTACCACCAGCCCATAGGCAATGTCCTTTCTTGTTAGTACGACCAATATTGCAATTAATAGAGCGGTTATTGCGATTATGATGGCCCATGTTTCCGGGCTTATTCCAAAGCCATCCCATCCAACCGAAACCAGCGCAACCGCCACATTTGCTATTGAGGCTATGGTGATCCAGCCTAGGTAAACGCTGAAGGGTAGATGGAAAGCGATTTTTCGCGAAGCTGAACCTTTGATTTTCCAATTTCAAGGCGAAGGTAGATTAGGGTTAAAGTTGCCAGAAGCAGAAACATGACGATAACCGAAAAGATGAGATGCTCAAACTGCCATAGGAAAAGCCAGAAAACGTTTAAGACGCTGCTGATTATAAATAGCCAGCCAACTTTCCCTCTAAAATCTCTTCCCCTTTCGCTTGGCAATGCTTGAAAAACCACGAAAACGCCTAATAGCGCATATATAACAGCCCATATTGAGAATACGTAGCCTGCAGGGGTTATAAGCGTCGGATTGGCATCAGAAACCTGAGCCGTGGTTTTGCCGCCAATAATCGTGGTGCTACCTGCCAAAACATTCACAAAAACAACAGCCACAAAAGCAGCCAAATTTAACCATTTCAAAAGGGCAGACGAATTCGCAACCATTCAAATCATCCAATAACTTGTTCCTTAATCCAAATATATAAAACCGCCTTCAACCATCACATTTAAAAAGAAAATCCCTCAACAGTAGGTATTCTACGGATGTCCTGAAACTTATGTAAACTTCTCAGAGATCGGCAGTTTCAAGCCCTTATAGGTATTCTAGGAACCCAGAGGCATTTTTCTCCTTTTTCTTTTTTAAGCTTTTTACATTCTCTTTTTTATTTTTTTATTTGTCTATCTAGAATTCAGTATAGGGAATGTTGGATCGACGGTTTTATATTATTGTTGTGTTTTCGCCCTTTGTTATGCCCAATGTTTCCTTTCGCATATATGCTGTCGTTCGCAGAATAAAAAAGGTTATAGAATCGTGTTTTTCATCAATGACTTTTGATAGTTCGTATTTAAGCCGCATAAAATTTGCGTCCGTGATTTCTCCTTCAAATACCGAATTTTGAATCCATATGAGATATTTCCTTCCAATGCCTAGTACTTTGGAAATTCGTTCTTGGCCAACATCATATGTCATTATAACATACATTATTTACCACTGTGCAACAAAGGGTTCGTATTCCTTCTCACCCATAAGGTGTTTTTCGAGTTTATACAGTTCCTGTCTTATAATTCTCCTGTAGGATGCCTTAACCCTCTTTACAGTGATAGTTTGTTGAAGTTTTTCTTCATAGTGTTGCACGAATGTTCTTCTTCCCTTCTCGTTTAGGTACAGTCCTCCAAACTCCTCCATGAAGCATGTTGAGTCCAGCATTTTCTTATTGACTAGTGTAAATATTACTCTGTCAACGATTATTGGTTTGAAGATTTCGGCTATGTCCAAGTTTAATGAGAACTTTCTATCGTTGGAACTATGAAGAAAACCTATTCTTGGATCTAAATGTGTTTTATAAATTTCGCCAAGCACTGTTACATACATGACGCTGTTTCCAAAGCTCAGAAGCGTATTAAGCCGAGTTTTAGGCGGCCTTCGCTCCCGTTTCACATAACGATATTCCTCTGCATTAAGGATAACGTTAAAGGAAAGATAATACTGCTCTTTAGCTTGACCCTCAAGGGCCATTAGCTCTTCCACAGATTTAGCTTCATTCAGTCTTGTCAAGGTTTCCTCAAGAAACTTTATCGCTAAGTCCAAGCCACCCTTCCGGTTATTGTAGTAGGTCAGGTTTTTCAACATGTTCTTTAAGTTTCCTTCACGCTTTATATTGCCTGAGCTGAAAAAGTAAATTGTTTTTTATCTCAACACCAGCAAAAATCTCTATATGCACATCTCCTGCAGAAGGGATTTCTTGCCGGAGGTGGAGGCTTATCCGAATCCGCAATCTTTTTTATTTCATGCAAAACCTGAAGTAACGAAATGTGATGCTTGAGCTTCCGACATTTTTAACAAATCCTAAAGTATTATGAAGCTTCCGTTCCCATCTCTGAAGCCTGTTTCAGCGCTGTAATAGGCTTCAATCTCGCCACGAGGCACTATTAAAATGTTGTATCCTTCAAAAGCTTGCTTTAAACTTTTCAGAATCTCCACGGATGAATATACTTCGACAATGTAGTTTTCCATTTCAGCTTTTAATTTTTTCATTTTGGCTTTTTGGCTGAAAATTTCATCCATGCTTTGGCATGCATGCAGCTTTCTCAGCATATCCTGGAACTGTTTCAGCAGACTTGCAGCGTTCTCGTCCCATTCAATATAAACGGGCACTTTGGGCTGTTCCTCAATTAGGGAAAAATGCTTTAGAAACCTGAAATCAAGGGTTTCCAAGTCCTCTAGTATATGCAAACTGTGCGGGTGCCTCTCCGCATTCAGCCTGTATGAAACTTCATTGTAGTATTTTCTTATAATGTCTAAGAAAGCGCATTCGTTTATGCAATTTTCACTTGAGATCAAATTATAGGTTATTTCTGGGAGAATGTGGCCGTATATCTTCTGAGAGTCGGGTTTTCCGTCATCGCCAATAACCTTCATTACGTAAACTTGACCGGAGGAGCTTCGCCAGCCTCTGTTGCAGCGGCCAGCCACCTGAACTATTGAGTCTAACGGTCCTATATCTCTGAACGCCATGTCAAAGTCCAAGTCCACTCCCGCCTCTACAACCTGCGTTGAAACAAGGATTACGCTGCGCCCAGCTTTCAACAGGGATTTGATCTGGTTAATGCGCCTCTTCCGCTCCTTAGGAAGGATGCTTGTTGAGAGGTAGGCCAAGACTACTTCGCCGTTCGGCTCGCCGGAGCCTAAACAGGCAGCTTCAAGCCTCTCTTTTATGGCTTTGTAAACCCTTTTGGACGACTTGATGGTGTTCAGGACCAGCAGGGCAGACTGCCCCTTGCGCCACTGTGAAATGAAGAAGTCTGCAAGTTCCTCGGATGTCATCGGCTTTTCCAGCTTGGGAATCAACGTAACCCGGTCAAGTTGCCTGAAATATCGTGCATAGTCGGGGACAAGCTCCACTCCATGGAACAACGAAGGCATGGTAGCGGTCATCAATACTATCTTCACGTTGAACCTCGTCAGGTTCAGTAGGGCGTCTCTTACGAGTCTCCAGTACTCTAGGGGTATGGCCTGAACCTCGTCGAGCAGCAGGATTGAATCCGCAATATTGTGGAACTTCTTCAGCATGGAGTTTCTGCAGCCGATGATTGATCCCAGAAGCTGCTCGAACGTTGTCACCACAATTTTGGACTCCCAAGAATCAGCCAGCATTAACTGTTTATCCAGATCCTCTTCGGCGTTGGAATAGGATGATATGGCCAGGTGATGGTGTTTCAGAAGCACGTCGATGCTTGGCTTTCCCCTGTAGAATGCGCTAAGAACATCCTCCCAAACTGAATGCACCTGCTCAATTATGTTGATGTAAGGAAGCGAGTAGATTATCCTAGGCCTGCCGGGCAGTCGTTCCCTTAGTTTAAGGGCCACATGCATTCCCAGCAGGGTTTTGCCGCTGCCAGTTGGAGCCGTTATAGTGAAAACATCGGGCAGGCTTCCACCGAGCTTCAACAGCTCACTATTAACATCTGAGAAGATATGCTCTCTTATCGTGTTCATCTTTGATGGGGCGGCTTCTGAGAATGCCATGTTGCGGTAGGCAATAACCATGTCGCTGGCCAGCTGCCCGTCGCCGGTCAGCCCTGAACTTTGGCTTTCAAGCACTTTTCCCGCGTCTTTCTTGTCCGCGTCCACTAGGGCGGAGAATAGCATGAGCGTGCTGTAATAGTTGTTCCACCGTTCTTTTTCGTCGTTCTCCCATCGCAGCTGCCTGCAGGCTCTTTCAAGCGCCCCGCGACTCTCCTGCAGAAAATCTCTGAAAGCACGTATGCCGGCTAACACGTCATCAACGCCGATGGCCCTCAGCTCGCCTGAAATAGCATCTGCGTTTCTCATGATCGACTCAGCCTGTTTGAACAGTACGGGATCTTTCCAGTTAAACCTGTCTATCTCGCTGAGACCCTTGAGGGAGCCGTGATGCGAATCCACGCACAGGAAACCGATGCCAACAAGCTTTGCATCTTCAATTCTCCGTTTAATCAGCCAGGCTGTTGCAAGCGCCGAAAGCCTGGAATGCGCCGAAAGCTCTCTGGGAACGCCTATGTTTGACAGATGCTTCTGGAAATATGAAGTGTACTTTGCAAAGTCGTGGCATTTGCCAATTATCTCCGCCACCTCAATGATTCTCGCATCTTTGACTCCGACTTCTTGAACGTACCTTTTGCAGAGGTTGCCAACGCTGGAAAGGTGCTCCCGCAGGGGAACGCCCGGATGCGAATAGAACATTTTCACATGAATACTCCAACTACCTTTTCGCCGTCGACAACGCAGCTGAAAACTTCGCAGTTCAGCTTTGCCTTCACCGCCCCGGTACCGTAAACATACGTTTCAATGCGCGCTGGCCTTCTTCCCTCCGAGAAGTCGGCGGGAACCAGTTCTTCAAAAAAGATTTTAGTTCCCTCTTGTGGATGCAACCCCGTTATGACTGATGTGGGCAGAACTGTGCACACGTCTATTTCCCCCTCAGGCCTGTAAACCTCGGCGTCCACGAAATCCACGAACCTGACGTCGGCGAGATAGTTTGCAGTGCCGAGGCTTGGAGGATACGCGAACCTGCCCAGCCTTATACGCTCTGTAAGCTCGCTCTGCACTTCATCGTCTTCATGGTTGAAGAAAACCCTGTAGAAAAGCTGGCTGAGGCCATGCTGGCCTGACAGCAAAACGTCCAAGTGAACCGGCATTCGGCCGCCGAGTCCGCGTAGCGTTCTGACGGACACCTCGTCAGTCATAAGGTAATTCACGGCGTACGTTGCGTGTCTGCCGGCCTCTTTAACCTGCAGGGCTATCCTGCACTTCCCGCTGGAGAAAACGCTGTAGTAGGAGTCCCTTTCATAGCCGAGTATGGCCGCCAACATCCCGGCGATCGTGGTTCTAGGCGGAAAAGAGTAGCTCAGCGAGCTGGTTGTGGAATGGTGCTTCCTGAAAAGAGCGAAGAAGCCACGGACATCGAAGACTGTCAGTTTCAAGCCTTCATGCACCGTCCCAGAATGGCCCTAGCATCCCGAAGTTCATGCGGTAGCCTGAAAACCTTTCCGGGGAAAGCTTCTTCCAGGTGAACCGCCACGTAATTCATCTCGTCGCTTGTCCTAACATATAGTTTTGAGATTTTGTCGACGTTTCGTTTGAGGTGCTCGACGAGCCCGTCGAAGTTTATCTTAAGATCATTTAGGGTTCTAACCGTCTCTGTCGCCTCGACCTTGACGTGTTTTCTCATGTCTCCCAGCACGGTATCCGCATCTGCGTATTCTACTCGCAAGTACAAGTGGGGCATTTCGCCTATCTTGCTCCTCGTTGTAGGCTGCACTTGAAGGGACGCCCATAGAAGGTTGTCGAATAGCTTCAGATCCTCCTCCGATAGCATAGTTCCCCTTGCTCTTCTCCCGCTTACGACGCCGTAAAAGCCTATGAGCGAATACCATACCCTCCAGTCCTTTCCCATGGTGCCGTATCCGGTTTCCCTGCCTGAGAGCACGGAGGTTATCGTCGACGAGTCCACCAGCTCAACCTTGTGCAACGAAAAACCCCAGCTGAACTGCACTGGCCCGGTGTAGGACACCGACTCGCCCTTTGCTTTTTCCCCTTTTCCAATGGGTATTGTGGCTCCGAAGAGCCTTACGTCAATACATCTGCTGAGAACTTCCGGCGCATCGTTTTTCGACACGGGATGATTCAAGAGCCTTTCAATTCTCGCCTCGGCTGTAGTGCTCTCTCCGCCTACTTTAGTCACATAAATGAAGTTCTCTCCGTACTTTTCAGCTATGTAGTCGCGGAAAAACCTCTTTAGCCTAACGTCTGACACTATGTTAATGCCGGTTTTTGGGTCTATTCTAGGCCTGTTCTCAGCGTCCGGATCTCCATTCGGATTGCAAAGCTTAGCCTCGTATAACAGTAAAATTTCACTGTTCGGCAACTCTTTACTCATCTTCCTTTTCACCTCCAGATATTTTTTGAAGTGTAGCGTATGAGTAGCCTGAAAGAAGGTAGAATGTATTGTCCACAGGGTTCTGCATTTTCTCGATATTTCTGTCCAGCATGGCCTTCATGCAAGCGTATATTGCTTCATTATAATGGGTTAAAAGCCTGTAATTTCTCAATCCCTCAATCACGTAGTTGGCCAGATGTTTAACCCTTTCAGCGGACATCCCTTCAAAATTTACCTTATTCAGAATAGACTTCCTCTCATCGCCCTTCTCATACTGAGCGGCGCCTATTTTTCCCACAAGGAAGCCGAGAAGGAAAAGGCTGCGCTGCGGCTCCGTGTAGCCTTGTTTCGAAAGGAACTGTTCAAGATTCGCATCTGGTACGGAAAAATCTGCAGTTCCGGGCATAGCCTCAACAACCCCTATTTCTCTCAACAATATAAACAGCAAATTATACTTAAAAATTCCCTCACACATGGACACATCAGCATTTTTCGGGGGTGCCTTAACCGTGTACCCGGCTTCGGCGCCGTACCTGCATATTCTCGCAAAAAGCACAGCCCTTGCAACAATGTCTTCCCAAGAGAACAGCGTGCCGCTGAGCATCGCGTTTAAGAGTTCGACGAAGGGCTTCCAATCAACATCCCCTTGCGAGACCCTCAACGGGAAAATATCGTATACTTCGTCGAGGCCTATTCCCCAGTTGCCCGTGATAAACTCTTTGGCTTCGTTTGAAATCTCTACCGCTTTACTGGCTATCTCAATTAACCTTGTTACGGGGACATCCTGTATTAAATATTGGAAGGCGAAATGTGACGACTCCCTGCGCCCGAAAAGAATGTTTATAGAGTAGGCTGACATCGGCAGCCCTTGCTCCCTGAACATATCGGAAATCTCTTTCATCCGCCTATCAAAGTCCTCCAAGCCTTTGTAAGCCTTTACAATGTTGAATGCGCCCTTCATTGCCCTGGCCAGCATTTCGAGGTGTTTCTGAGTCAAATCCACGCCCAGCACCTTCGGAATGAGATAAGCGTTAAGTCTTCCAGCTTTGCCGATTTGAACCTGTAAATGTCTTTCAATGAAGTTCAGTCCAAGCCTCAGCTTTTCTTTGCACTCGGGACACACTGCATGGGCGCGCACCACCATTTCAGGGTCGCCGCTGAGTCCAGGCATAAAACCCAGTTTATCGACGTTGTACATGCAAAGCATAGACCCTTCAGGGTAGGCGGGGTTTGACAGGACTTTCCCCGTTTTACCGCATACGTGACATATGCCTTGAAACATCGGCCATTTCTCGCTTTCCAGCTCATAAAGTATTCGGCGTACAAATTTTTTATAACCCGGCTCCCTTGCAAGGTCCATTAACGCACCGTTTTTCTTCATGGAAACCGTGTATGGGGCTATGTTGGGCTTTCCAACGCCTTTTTGGGCGAGTATTTTTTCAAGTTCCGGGATGAGGCTTTTTTGGCATGGAAAAAGAGGTTCACTATCTCGCTCAACGCATCCTTCAGCTTTAACACGTCGCCATCTGCCCATTTTGCAGCTTCAATTTCGTCGATCAGCTTTTTTATTGCCCATTTCTCTCCTCTGCCTGGATCAAGCAAATATTCCGCCCGATCGGTGGTCAGTCTCCTCTGCGGTTTTCTTCCTATATCGTTGCCGACCCAGAGGTATTCCGCTAGCACGTTTTCATGGTCTTCTAAGTATCCTGCTTCCCCCTTATGCCTGCACTCCAGCAATTCGCAGTCTAGTTTGCGGCTGTCCACGTCAAATATGACTTTAACCAGCAGGGTTCCTCTGCCCTTCAGCTTTTGAATTTCGACTTTTTCTCCGAGCAACGCTTCGCCTATTTCCTTTATCGACTCGAGCATTCAACCACCTCAAACATTCCGAAGCCCTGCGGGTTCTTCGCCCCCAACCCCGTCTCATACACTGTTTTAATGAGCGAGGCTGGCCCTTTTAGGCTGAAAGTGCCCATCCACCCCTTCACCACATTTTCCTTATACATAACGACAACCTCTCTAACCTTTAAAGGGCTTATCTTAATGTCTGACTTGAGAACTCTGCCCGTTAGCAGGAAATGCTTCTTCTTGGCGTTGGCGCTGACGAGCTCAGAGAACTCCCTTTCATACGGCGAGTAGTAATACGTCTTTTTCCGGCCATCGGATGTGATGAGCGTACTATAAACTGTGAGCGGAGACAGCATACGGATCGTAAATTTTCCATCTCTGGCTTCAAAGCCAGCCGGGAAGGCCATCTCCTTCACTGTAAGCGTATTTCCGCCTAAAAGAACCGAGCCCCTCCTCACCATGGAGTTGGCTATATCAGCAACGAACCGTTCAATAGGAGACGAAATTTGAAGGGATAAATCACCATGATAAGTTATTCGCCCTTTAGCCCTGTTGATGGTAAAGCGCCCATTAAGCCTCGAAAAAGTGAAAAGCTTAAACTGTCTCTTACCAACAAGAAAACCCTTATCATGCAAAAAACCCGCCAGATCCTCTGAAATGTTTTTGTAGATCATAGCCTGAACCAAATGATTATAATGTATGGGCAGAATTACGCTTTCCGCCGCATTAAAAACCAAGCAAACCCTCATAGACTGTACCAAAAATTAAAACACCAACGAAAATATAAAAATATCATTCTATCTGTCTATCCATGTTTAGGCAATTGTTAATATTTTTCTTTAATTGATTAAATAGAGAAATTATCTAGAGTTAGAGGTTGTGGGGCCGAGGCCGGGATTTGAACCCGGGCACCGGGCTCCACAGGCCCGTAGGCTTCCAGGCTACCTCACCTCGGCCACAGTGCGGTTAACTTCGACCACTTTTCCTTGGCCTCGTTCGCTCCTTCTTATACCTCGAGTCAAATTGGCCTATTTTCTTTTGCGGTATAGCTGGACGCGTTCACATGTCGAAGGTTTCAAACCCTATTTCGCCAAGTTTTATGGCTTCCTCAACATTTTGCACAGCTTTTTTATAAACTCGTCGTTCAGAAAGTTTTGAAAAGGTTCTGGTCAAGCCATCTTAAACCAAAATCGTATGTGACGTTTACATCTAACAAGCAAAAGTACCAAAAAGCTTTTAATCCCTTCGGGTTTTGGGGTAACTTTGATGATTTTTCTTTTGATTTTATCCATAAATAGCTTTTTCAGGGATTACAGGGTAAAGCATTAAGCATGCATGTGCCTCGAAGACCTGAAACACTTGGCTACCCACTTGGAAGGCCTAAGAAAGTAAGCGTTGAAGCTTATTGTTGAATATTCTAATTCTGAAATATTCGTTTTCGGACGAAAAATATAATTACTAAAGTCTCATTTACCTGCCGGTGGCAGGTAAGTAATATATTGAATTCCAATGTTAAATTTTCGGTTAAATGCTGGTGTGGAGAGGAAATCCCCTTATCCCAAGATATAAGGGAGATGGGTCAGGCCATAGAAGCCCCACGCGTTAATCCATGCAATGAGGGAAAAAGACGAGCGTAGGGCAGAGGAAGAGTTTAACCGTGTACAGGACGACCTAATAAAGCAGCTATTCGAATTACTGGCTTCAATAAAGTAAAACAGGGTCAACGTAATACTCAACAATTATTGCCCTCCACGAATCTTCTTCATTATTAGGCTTAGTGCATAAGTTGATGCTCTGTCCCTAGAAACCCTTTTATGGATGGCGAAAACCTAGATGAATGGTCTTTAACGGAGCGTCTGTTGGTTGAGTCGGGAGGATATTAAGGCTATTTTGGAGCCTAGATCCGTGGCGGTTGTAGGAGCCTCTAGACAGGAGGGTTCCGTTGGAAAACGCATACTCATGAATATCATAGAAAGCGGGTTTAAGGGCCCCGTTTACCCCATAAATCCCAAGGCAAGCGAATTATGCGGTTTAAAGTGTTACCCATCCCTTCTTGATGTTGAAGAACCCGTTGACCTAGCCGTCATAGCCGTCCCAGCAGCCATAGTTCCCGAAGTTGCAAGGCAGGCCGGGGATAAAGGCGTAAAAGGCCTGGTAGTCATATCAGCCGGATTCAGAGAAATAGGCCATGAAGGAGCAAACCTTGAGAGGGAACTCCTTGGCATCTGCAGAAAATATGGCATGCGGATGGTTGGCCCCAACTGTTTAGGCGTCATAAACACATCTGTTCCCATAAACACAACATTCGCCTCATCAAAGGCTCTGCCAGGGAGAATCGCCTTCCTCTCCCAGAGCGGAGCCCTCTGCTCAGCCGTCCTCGATTGGGCACCCATGGAGGACATAGGCTTCAGCGTCATAGTTAGCCTAGGCAACAGCGCAGACCTCAACGTCATCGACTTCATAGAAGCCCTAAAAGATGACAGTGGGACCCGCGTAATCGCCTGCTATGTGGAGGGAATAAATGATGGCGAAAGATTCCTAAAGGTTGCCAAGGAAACTTCAAGAACTAAGCCCATAATAATCTTCAAAGCAGGCGTAACAAACTTCGGCGTCAGGGCGGTTTCATCCCATACTGGCTCAATGGCCGGAAGCGCCGTGGCCTACGAAACAGCTTTCAAGGAGACCGGAGTCATAAGCGTCAGCTCTGTTGAGGAATTGTTCGACAACGCTAAGGCCTTTGCATATCAGCCTATCCCCCGCGGCAGAAACGTTACAATTGTAACAAACGCAGGCGGCCCTGGAATAGTGGCCACGGACAGTTGTGAAAATTTAGGTTTAAATCTTTCATGGCTATCTACAGAAACCATTGGAGCCCTCCGGGCTTTTCTGCCGCCGCAAGCTTCGGTTATAAACCCCGTGGATGTGCTTGGAGACGCGTCGGCTGAACGTTACTTTAAGGCCTTACAAGCAGTTTTAAGAGACCCTGGCGTTGACGCCGTCGTGGTTATACTAAGCCCCCAGGCGGTTACAGATCCCCTTAACACCGCTGAAGCCATTATTCAAGCCCATAAGGATAACCCTGAAAAACCCGTTTTGGCAGTTTTCATGGGCGGCGAAACTGTGGCTAAAGCGGTGAAACTTCTAAAGGAGAATCATATACCCGTATATGAGTTTCCAGAGAAGGCTGTTAAAACCCTCCGGAGCATGGCATTATATGGAGAATTCATCAGCGAGCGCTCTGAAGAGGAGTTTCCAGAATTTGAAAGGGACACCGCGGCGGTTAGGAGGATCATTGAAAGGGCCAGAATTGAGGATAGGGCGGTTCTCCTAAGCCCAGAAACAAAGGCCATTATGAAAGCCTACGGCATAACGGTTCCCGAAGGGGGATTCGCCCAGAACCTTAAGCAGGCAATAACAATCGCCAACAGCATAGGCTACCCTGTAACCCTGAAAATTGTTTCACCGCATATTATGCACAAAACAGACATCGGCGGCGTGGCCTTAAACATCAAGTCAGACTACGAGCTTGAAAACGCCTATGACGCCATGATGAGAAATGCTGCGATGCTTATGCCCCAAGCCCGCGTATATGGAGTTGAGGTTCAAAAAATGGTGCCCCAAGGTAAGGAGGTCATAGTGGGCGTTCACAGGGATCCCCAGTTCGGCCCCCTCATAATGTTTGGGCTTGGGGGAATTTACGTCAACCTCATAAAAGACGTCAGCTTCAGGTTGGCGCCCCTAGGCAGAAGGAAGGCATACGAAATGATAATGGAAACGAAAGCCTACTCGCTTCTCCGGGGCTTTAGGGGCGAAAGCCCCTCAGACATAGAATCAGTAATCGATGTTCTCCTCCGAGTTTCAAGGCTCATCATGGACTTCCGGGAAATCGCCGAGCTGGATATTAATCCCTTATTCGTCTATGAGAAGGGGAAAAACTCTTTAGCCTTGGACGTCAAGATAACCCTGTCGTTTAAAGGGTGATGAAAGCTTGCATGAAAAGCCCCTGAAAATTTGTGTTACCTCCCCTAGAATAGAGCATTTCGGCAAAACTGCCTTCTGCCTAGGGCTTTCCCAAGTTTTAATGGATGAAGGTTTAAAGGTGGGATACTTTAAGCCCTTCAGCTGGAGCAACATCACCTACGGAAACATCAGAACAGATGAAGATGTACTTTTGATGAGGGAACTTCTCGGAGCTCAGGAAGACTTGAGGGTGATGTCGCCCGTCCAGCTTGGATACCATTACCTTGAGAAATTGAGCAGCATGGACCGCGACATAGTTCTCGAAACTATAGAAGAGAACTTCAAAAAGCTGGCCGAAAATAAGGACCTTGTTATAGTTGAAATGCTGCGGGACATATTTTTCGGCAGCTCAGCTAACCTCTCAGCCTTGGAAATATGTAAACGTCTAGGCCTAAAAGTCCTGATGGTTTCCTCCATCCACACAGACGCAGTGACAGATGAAATAGTCGCAGAGAAAAACCACGTTTCATGGACGGGTGTTACCTTCCTTGGACTTGTAATGGACGGCGTTGCAGACGCCGACATGGACAGAATCAAGCGGATCTACTTGCCGCTCCTAGAAAGAAATGGCATCAAAGTGTGGGGAACTATACCAATTAAAAGTGAGATGCGAAGCCCAACAGCATTAGAAATCAAAGAGTTTCTAAACGCTGAAGTGCTAGCATGTGAAGATAAGCTTGGAGAAGTTATCGTTGAAAGATACCTTATAGGGGCTATGACGCCAGACGCTGCCCTAAAATACTTTAGAGCTTCGCCTAGAAAAGCTGTCATCACCGGCGGGGATAGACCGGACATATGTCTCGTAGCATTGGAGACTGATACCTCTATGCTGCTTCTCACAGGCAACATTCACCCAAGCCCCGTAATCCTCAACAAAGCCCAAGAAAGAGGCGTACCAGTGCTGCTTGTTCCCTACGACACATACACCACCGTAAGAATGCTTCAGGACATCGCTGGCAAGATAAAATACAGCGACAAAAGACGGATCAAGCTGGCCAAACAGCTTGTGGCAGAGAACGTTGACTGGAGGGGCTTGCTAAAGCACCTTCAAGAGGCCTAGCCAGAATAATAACAAAAATAGCTTCAACCAAAAGGCCGCAGCCCCTAGAGGGGCCAAATTATTAATTGCAAAATTAGATGATATTTTCTAATTTAAATTTTTATTTTCGTGTTTCCCCTTTAATATGGAGGTGATTGGTTGCCCCATCACTGTTTCAGGTTCGGGCCTTTCGGTTTCGACATTTGGGGTCCAGTTTGGTGGATGCCAGGCTGGATTGACGTTGAAAGAACCGCCGACGAGGTCATCTTAACTTTAAAAATTCCCAGGGACGTCAAAAAGGAAGAAGTTAAAGTCGAATACAGGGATGGATGGATCAGAATAAGATTCCCCAGGAGACGCGGCGGAAAATGGGAGACAATCCCGGTGGAGTGAAACGTATTTCATGCGCGTGACAACCCCTACCCTTTAACCAAAATATGGTCTGGTGAACAGCGTTGATTGAGTCCTATGACTTTGGCATGATGATCATTGACGGGAAACGCTACACAAGCGACCTCATAGTTTTCCCTGAAAAGGTTTTAAGCGGATGGTGGAGGAGGGAGGGCCACCAAATCTGCGTCGAGGACTTAAAAGACGTTTTCAATAGGGCGCCACATCCCGAAGTTTTAGTTGTTGGCACGGGCTATTCCGGACTTGTAAAAATCTTGCCGGAAGTTGAAAAGGCCCTAAAGGAGCAGGGGATAAAGCTCATAGCCCAACCGACCGGTGAAGCCTACAAAACGTTCAACGAGCTTTTAAAGGCCGGCAAAAGGGTGGTCGGAGCCTTCCACCTTACATGTTGAATACATTAGCTTTGATTATGCCCATCCAAACCCATGCACAATACGATTATTATAAATATTTGGGCAGCTGTCCTTTTTCAAGGTGGCCACAATGCAACTTTCTGAATTTGCGGTATCTGCATCATCATTATGCAAAGTATATCAAATGGGAGGGGATTTTGTTGAAGTCCTCAGAGGCGTTGACTTCGCCGTTAAAATGCGCGATTTCACCGTAGTCACAGGCCCTTCAGGTTCAGGGAAAACAACGCTTTTAAACATTATTGGAGGCATTGACAAGCCTACAAGCGGAAAAATTTTCGTTTTTGGAGAGTGTTTAAGCGATAAGAATGAAGATTTTCTAGCTGATTTTCGCTGCCGCAAAATTGGTTTTGTATTTCAATCTTACAATCTTATTTCAACCTTAACAGTTGCTGAGAATATTGCGTTTCCAATGGAATGGGTTCAGAAACCAGAAAATCACATAAGAGCCCGTGTTGTGGAACTTTTAGAAACCATCGGCCTACAGCATAGGGCAAACCATTTCCCATTTCAACTTAGTGGTGGTGAACAGCAACGTGTAGCCTTTGCCCGTGCATTGGCAAACGATCCGCCCTTGCTTCTCGTCGACGAGCCAACTGGAAATTTAGATGTAAAAACAAGCCTAAAAATCGTTGAGATACTCCGCAAACTGAAGGAAAATGGAAAAACCATAATTGTTGCAACCCATGACGAGAGAATAATTCGATTAGCAGACCAAAAACTGCTTTTGGAAGATGGAATGTTGGTGCCGTTTGATTGAGTGAAACCTTCTTCCCAGTAAATGATTTAATGCGTAGAAAACTTCAAACAATCCTCGTCATCACCAGCCTATCCTTATCCCTTGCATCAACGCTCTTTCTATTATTGTCCAGCGATAAAATCGGTTTTGGAATTTCATTAATGGTTGAGGGAAAATTATCAGCTGGCTTTTCAATCGTCTTTTCCCGTTTCATAATATTCATAGGCCTTTTAGTCTTCACAGCCGGAGCAATATTCATTTCTTTTATGGTTTTTGCCATGATGGCTCAAAGAATCCGAGATATTGGACTTATGAGGGCGGCTGGCTGTCCAAACAACTTAATTTTCGGATATTTCATGAATGAACTTTTAATAGTCGCGTTTATCAGCTGTTTCTTAGGCCTAATTTTGGGATTATCCACCGATTTCGCGCTAGCCAACATTTTAAAAGTTTCAGGCTTCCAAATTTCGCAGAAACCAACTAATTTTTGGCTTGTTTTGCTGGTCTCTGCAGCTTATTTCATTCTTTTGCTTGTTTTTGGAGCAAAACCCATTTTGAATGCAACGAAAATTGAGCCTGCAAAGGCGCTGTCGCCAACCTATTATTTAGGGGTAAATGCAGAGTCAAGTTTCAGGATTTTTTCAAAACGCGGCTTAACATTTAAACTTGCCTTACGCAGCCTTTTCCGCCGCAAATCAGCGACCATTCGTATTCTATTATGCTTAACGACGGTTTTCCTCCTTGTAACCGTGGCCGTTGCCGGGGGAATAATTGCCGACCAAACAACCAAAAGCTGGGTTGAAAAAGCCGTTGGAAAAAAGGTTATATTAATAGCACATAGGGAAATGTGCAGTCAATATACGCTTTTGCTCTCAAAATTTTACGAAAACAAAGAAATAGCCACATTCAACTACACCGAACCAAGGTATTTGATACCTGAAGAAATCATCAACCGGTTAAATTTGATGTCTAATAATATAAGCATGGAAACAAGGCTGATTACATTTACGCGTATAAAAGAAGTTTCAGGATACATAATCGACTCTGAAACTGGAGCCGTAACCTCTGTTGGCAAAGACCGAGAAGGCGAATCTCTAATTGTTGGCATAGAACCTGAAAAAACACTTGGCGAATGGTTTATGGAAGGCGAATTCCTCATGGAAGGACAAAACGGGAAAGCCGTTATCGGTGATTCAATAGCCAATAAAATGTTCACCATGCCCTTAAATCAAAGTATACGGCTGTACGGGCACTATTTCAACATCGTGGGCGTCTGCCTGGACCCAATCAACAATGGAAACGTCACATACGTGCCATTAAAGGATTTACAAAACATTCTTGGCGTATCCAAACCCAACCTCATAATGGTCAAGGTTAAACCTTCAGCCAACCGTGCAGCGATTCTGAACGAGATAAGGGCGAACATTAAAGCCTTAAATTCAAATTTTGAAGTCCTAGAGCTGGACGAAGAATTAGGCAAATGCTTGGATTTTCTTGGCTATATATGGTTCACAATAATGTTTTTGCCATCATTCTCTTTAGCATCAGCAGCTTTATGCTTTATTGGCTATGTAATGTTGGCTATAACCGAACAACATCAAGAGTTCGGCATTCTGCGAGCTTTAGGAGCCAAACCCAAGACCATCTTTAAAATCATCGCCATACAAAATCTTGTAGTTTTGCTCTCAAGCTACGCATGTGGGGTATCCCTCGGAATAATCATTACACTATTGATTTTGGTTCAAAAACCGTTGGTAACAAGCTACACAATTATACAAATAGCCGGATGGCTACTAGCCTCTTTAACGACAACCTTTATCCTAAGCTTATACCCAGCCGCAAGATTTGCAAGAAAACCGACGCTTGAAGTTCTCACACAACCTTAAGATGCAACAAGATATTGAGCCTTATCGTAATATCAGAAGGTCCGTCGCTTATCGAAAAACCATACGCCTTTATATTCCTAAACACTAAACCAAAGAACCGAAAATGTCAGAGTGGCGCTTCTAAAAATTCCGAACGTATTATCTGCTGATAGTGTATTTGGACCTTATATTATATGCGCGGTCAAAGCTAGAGATCATACAGAGCTTGAACAAACAGTCTTAAATATTCAGAAAATTCAAGGAGTAGAAAGCTCAATAACGTCAATTATCTCTCCAATAAAGGTTTTACCTGAATGGTGATGTTAACGCCTATCACTAGCAACTCAGATACTGCAGAAGTTCAATAACGTCCAAAAATCCAAAACTCACGGGCTGAATGTCAGCTCATTTGTTTTTAAATTTACAAAAACTAAAATTGACGTTATATGTTCCCATGAAAGCTGCCTTGTTTAAATTATTGATTTTATGAAGCCACCGTCAACCTGTATAACTGCGCCAGTTATATAGCTTGCTTTCTCCGAAGCCAAAAATACCACCAGGTTGGCTATTTCTTCGGGCTTGGCCAACCGTTTGAGGGGTATGCTTTCCGCCCACTCAGATATTATGGCCTCAGGAGTTTTACCTGTCTTCTCTGCAGCATCCCTCGCTAGCTCCTTAACCCTCTCGGTTAGAGTCCAGCCTGGACAAACTGCATTGACCAAAATCCCGTAACCCGCCAGTTCGTTTGCAAGCGTCTTTGTCAAGCCAAGCACTCCGGCCCTTACGGCATTAGAAAGAACAAGTCTTTCAGCAGGCTGCTTAGCGGCGAAAGAGGTCATATTTATAATGCGACCCCACCTATTTTTTATCATGTAGGGGATCACTTCCCTACAGCAATTCACTACGCTCATGAGTAAAGAGTCTATGGTAGCGCGCCAATCCCCTTCTGTTGTCTCCATAAACAGCGCTGATGGAGGTCCACCAGTATTATTTACTAAAATATCAACCCTGCCAAATTTTTGGGTAGCTGTTTGAACTAAAAGCTTAATATCCTCACTTTTTGAAAGGTCAGCCTTAATAGGCAGAACTTCTGAGCTGCTTCGAGAGGCAATTTCTTCAGCAACATTTTTTAAAGCGTCTTCCCTCCGAGCGCAAATTACAACCCTAGCACCTTCCATGGCCAAGCCCATGGCAATCGCCTTTCCTATACCTTGACTTGAACCAGTCACGATGGCAACACGGCCATTAATGCCCAAATCCAAACTCGAACACCAAAATTATAATCTGCAATTCTAAATAAAGCAGTTATCCGCTACGCGAACAAAATTTTTGCAGGATACAATAAAAAGAGGTTAGAGCACCCACTAGGATTAATGAAGATAAATAAACGATGCATCTGATCGCCTCGTAAAAGGCTACTTTTATGTGAATGTGCCAGTTGGACTATTCTTCAGCTGCTTCTTCAACCACTTCGGCTTCGGCGAATCTTCGACTTACCCGTGTTATCTTTATTTTCACATGGTCTCCTGGCTTTGTGTTTGGTATAAAGGTTACTAAGCCTTGGATTCTGGCTATGCCCTCGCCCCTTCGGCTCAGCTCCTTCACATCCACTTCGTATTCCTTTCCAAGCTCAACTGGCTTTGGGGGATATCGCTTCTCCCTTCCGAGACCTCTTCTTCCGCCAAAATCTCTTCTTTCCATTCCGTTTTCACCTCGCTAAACGTTTATGGCTGTTCCACGTCCTCATTGACTGATAGTTTTCCATATCTTCCCACATTCAGCTGTAGCTCTCCTCTGAAGCTTGTAACATAGCCGTTCTCCACTTTAACCAAGTCATTCACGTTGACCAAGCCAATCTGATCATTCCATAGAGTCAACTTTATGGCGCCGGTTTCGTCGGCAATAACAGCCGTAGCCACCTTGTGAACCGTGTCGCTGAACCTGGCTAAAACCTCGTGGGTCTGCGATTTCTCCACGACCTTCCCCTTGACATTCACATGTTTCATTCCATTTCTAAGTTCATTTATCTTCATGTCTCATTCTCCCTTTTTAGGCAAGTTTCTCCGCAACGGCGAATTTTCCATTTACTGATAGAATCCGCACCTTTACACGTTCGCCAACTCTGCTATTTGGGACGAATATCATGTAGCCTTGAATCCTTGCAATTCCATCGCCCCTGCTGCCAATGTCGTCTATAACCACTTCTATCTCCTGATTCTCCTTTACAGGTATTGTTTGGAAAAACGTCTTAGCAGGGTCGAAGTATCTACTTCCGAACCTTCTAGGTTTCCTCTCAATGTTTCTTGTTTTTTCCGGGAGCCTTCTCGGCATATTATTTTTTCGTCCTCAACGTGGAACAGTCCTAAACCAAAACTCAGCGCCTTTTACAGCACCGGTTTTGGCTAGACTTGTTACAAAACAATAATGACCACAAATATAAATGTTGTGAATCTGCTCACTCATATCGTAGGGCCTCCACAGGATTTAGCTTCGCAGCCTTTCTTGCCGGATAAAGCCCAAAGATTATGCATACAACTATGCCGAAAAGCACGGCAAATATCGCCCATTCTGGAGTGAAAAGGGGAGCTATCTCTAACCTTCCGGTTTCAGGAGCCCGAATGGCTGTATTCTGGCCTTGAGGGCGCATAAACGATGAAATCATATAAGCCAGTACATGGGAGAGACCGAATCCGGCTAGAACCCCTATCAGCCCGCCTATAACGCCTATAAGTATAGCCTCGCTTAAGAACATTAGTAGTACTGTCCTATCTTTAGCACCTATGGCTTTCATGATTCCTATTTCACGGGTGCGCTCCATAACTGAAACTGTCATGATGTTCATTATGCCCAATCCAGCTACCAGAAGGGATAGGGAGGCTATAGCCGTTAAGAAGAGTTGGACGAAGTTTAGAATATTGTCAACTTGACGCATGAAGGCTACTGGAACTAGGATGCTCACTGCATAGGGGTTTTCAAAAGTGTCTTCTATTTCCCTGGCAATCTCCTCTGACTGCTCTGGATCTGAGACTTTTGCTAAAATTATGTTGTAGGCCTCTTTGCGGGTTATGTTAACAGCAGCCCCCATAGGTATAAATGCCCAATAGTCAAAGTTCGTTAATCCAGGCGTGCCACTTTTACCGAGAATAGCAGCAACAGTAAATGTTTTGTTAATACTTACCTCTGAATAGGGCGGATATGGCATCCTTGCCTTAATTTGCAAAGTTACATTTTCACCTACCTTAACGAGGGATTCCGTCTCGTTTAGGAAACATGCTTTATAACCCAGAATTAGGGTGTCATTATCATCATTTAGCGGTATTTCCCCCTCTAATGGGACGAGCCTTTCAGGAAGCATGCTGGTAATTTCTGAAAAGTTTACACCCGCAACCGTCAACGCATTTAATTTTGTGCCTTCATGATTGTAGAGGGATGCTTCCGGTATGGTAATCACCGCAGCGGCAAGCTCTACACCGCTTACATTGCGAACATTCTCCAAATCCTGAGGCTCAAATTCACCTATGCCTGCGGTGAAGCTTCCAGGAATAATCACAAGAATATCTAATTCGAAGCCTTGTTGCATACGATTTTTTATCCCCACTCTGAAACCTTCACCCAATGCGGCTATGCCTATTATGGCTGTTATGCCGACTACAACGCCTAGGGTTGTAAGGGAGGTTCTAAGCCTCCGTTGCTTCATGTTTCGCCATGCAAAGGCAAGTATCCTCTCCACTTTCATGTTTAATTCCTCCTAGGAGCTATTTTTATGCCTTCAACAACTCCATCCCTTAGGTGAATTATACGGTCCGCCACTTCTGCTATGTGGGGATCATGGGTTACAACAACGAAGGTTTGCCCCTTTTCAATGTTAAGTCTCTTCATTAACTGAACTATTTCCCATCCAGTTTTCGTATCAAGATTTCCGGTAGGCTCATCAGCCAAGACTATTTTAGGGTTGTTAATGAGCGCGCGGGCGATAGCCACCCGCTGCTGCTCTCCACCGCTAAGCTCCGTAGGCCTATGATTAACCCGAGCCTCAAGCCCTACAAGCTTAAGCATCTCCTCAGCCCTTTGGGCAGTCTCCTTTTCCGGAAAACCTGCAAAGTCAAGGGGCAACCTCACATTTTCCAGAGCTGAAAGCCTTGGAAGCAGATTGAAAAACTGGAATACAAAACCTATCTTTCTAAGGCGAAGTTCAGCCAACTTGTCGCTGTCAAGGGTTAAGAGGTTAATTCCATCAACCATTATTTCCCCATCATCCGGGCGGTCTAATCCGCCGATTAAATGGAGCAGCGTAGATTTTCCACTTCCAGAGGGACCAAAAATAGTTACAAACTCGCCTTCTTCAACATCGAAGGTAACCCCTCTTAACGCTGGAACAACAACCCGTCCTAAGTGATAGCTTTTTTTGACATCATGAACTTCAAGAATCGCCGTCATCATGACCACGACGGTAAGTAGCTTCAAAAAAAGGCATACCTATAAACGTTACTTTTAATCGACCTTATATTCCTATGAGAAAACTTTCTATTGTTGTGGCGGCGAAATAGGCAACTGCAGCTATCAGGAAGGTCTTTGACCATGAAAATTCCGTTGCCGTTCGTATGGCAAAGGCGCAGAGAACTATCGTCCAGATTATTATGGCTGCCTGTATGTAGCTGAAGATCTGATTCAGAAGGCCGATGTTGTAGGCTGCTTCGCCTTTAAATCCAACAAGATATTCAAAGGAATATTTTATGGCCGGAATTATTGAAAAAACCGCAGCGTTAACTATTGCTTGAACTACCATTGGTATGAGGGCGAATCCAACAAGGATTATGATAATCCGCCAGACAGTGCCGGCTTTAAATCCCCTAGTCATCACATAGATGACTCCAGCAAGGAGCACCCATCTAAAAACGAACTGCATAAATGCCAAAATGGCATAGTTTGGGATAAAGGTGAAATTTTCCAGGGGTTTAAAAACTCCGCCGAAGAAGACCCCGTCAACTAGCAAGGTTATATTGGAGGCTTCGGACCATGATAATTCAAGCTGCAAGCCAGTTATACTCGTCCAATCTGCTGTTCCCACAGAGGCCCAACCGCCATCCCCAAGGGATACAGCCACACTGTTCCAGACACCATCCTTGGTGTTGGCTAACTCTTCAACTAGGCTGAGGCGGAAATAGCTTGAGGGGAATCCTGAGAAAAGGTACAGAACTGCATCCTCTGGATTGTTTTCTAGGCCTATCCATTTTACACTAAAATATAGCTTTGAGTAGCCGTTAGGGCTGGAGCAATTAATTTTTCCAATGTCTTCCAAAATTACGCTAATTTTCTGACTGTTTTTCACATGAAATTCGATACTCCTATTTCCATATAGGGTTCCGTTTATGTAATCCTCATAGTTTTCCATAGGCGGCTCTCCTTCAAGGTTTCTCCAAAAGGAGGCCTTTTCAGTCCACAGGTCCTTCTTTGATATGTCGCTTTCAAGTATTGATGTTGGCAGCGTATCCTCGTAGTAGGTTCTGGAATAGAAAATGTATATGGCGCCTACGCTGGCGGCGACGAATAGGATCATAATCAGGATCGGCCCAGAAATTTTTGGATTTTGCAGGATATCCCTGAAAGCCTTATGAGGCGAATAAAGAACCTTTAATATTTCCTTAATTGGCAATTTTACTCATGCCTATTTATGCTCGGCTTGTTTATTAAGGTTCAGACTACAGCCCAAGCTTCAACCGTCTATAGGTTGGATAGTCCAGATATTCTATGAACCGGCTTTCAGCCTGATATCTGACAGTGAATTTTTGCCGTTCTCTCTTTTCAAGGATCTGGCTTGTAGTTATGAAGGAGTAGGCGTCGCTTCCAGCTCCTGAACCATAACTTACCATTAATATACGCTCATGCGGTTTGGCTATGTCTAGAACAGCCGCCAACCCTATAGGCGATGAGCCTGAATATGTATTGCCAAACTTCGCCACCTGAAGGGATGGCATGTACTGCTCCTCTTTGAATCCAAGCTCTTTAGCTATCCTAACTGGAAAGTGCGGGTTAGGCTGATGGGCTATGAAGTAGTTTATGTCCTTAGCTTGCAGGTTGAGCCTTTCCATAAGCTTCTTTGCAGCTTTGCGTATATGCTTGAAGTAGGCTGGATCTCCAGTGTATCTTCCACCATGCATTGGATACTGTTCGCCATCTCTACGCCAAAAATCAGGCGTATCAGAGGTGCATGAATGCCATCCCTCAACCTCAGCTATGACATCATGCTTTCCAAATATGAAGGCGCATCCTCCGAAGCCTACAAAGTAGTCCAACTCGCCTCCTGGACAATCCCTTGGGGCAGCCTGCGAGTTATCCGCTCCTATAACCATAGCATATGGTATGCTGAATTTTGGATGGCTTACAAGCGAGGCGGCATCTTTAAACATGCTTGTTGCCGCCTTGCAGGCGAATTCTGTGTCCACAGCGTCCACGCTCTGCACATCCTCGTCTTCCTCGCCAAGCTTTAGAACTTGGGCCACCTTAGAGGCTATAGGCTTGACAGCATACGGATTAGACTCGGAGCCCACGTAAACCTTGCCAATCAGCGAACTATCCACTCCAGAACTGATCAAAGCAAGCTTTCCAGCCTCCACGGCTGCGGTTATTGCATCTTCGTCTATGAAGGGGACTGCACGTTCAATGTTTCCCTCCTTTATCCTAAACTTGGAAGTGTACACGCCGTAGCCTACAATGCCTGGGGAATCATACTCCTTTTTAGGGCTTATTATGCGATACTCCTGGTGAGGGTAATATTCATCAGAAAATGTGAAAGTCAATGAGATTGTTGGAATAATTTCGCTTTTGCCAACGGAATACCTTCGCCTAAACCTTGGAACAACCTCCCTGTCCTCGAGGGCTGAAAAATCGATAACCTCGCCATCGCGAATTATTCTATCCGTAAGTCTTCCTGGAACCCTTATCCGCCCATTATGGAAAGAAACTATTCCATAGATGTAGGCGCCAAACTTTGTGAATTTGTTCGTTGGCTCATCAATGAGGGTACATATTTCTAAGCGTCCCTTCTCGTAAAAGAAGTCTATGTCAACCATTTTTCCAAAGCTTTTCCTGCCACAGTTTCCGCAGTAATCCCTTATTTCAAAATACTCCTTGCCGCAGATTTGGCAACGTCTACCTCGAAGTCTATCACCTAAATATGAAACCCTTCGTTCTATAGGTTCGCTGCTCACTTAGAATCCTCCTTTCCAAAAATGTGAACATGGCTTTTCGTGCCGAAACCCTCAAGCTCTAATACGCATCCATACTTAAGCCCAGAGTCTATTATAACCTGACGTTCTCCAGCTTCGCCTCTAAGTTGTTTATAAACTTCATAGATTTGAGCCCCGCCGGTGGCGCCAAGGGGGTTTCCGTCAGCTTTCAGCCCTCCATTAATGTTTACAAAAAGCTTCTTTCCATCAGCTTCATAATAGCCCTTATAATCTCTGCAGCTTTCGAATATCATTTTCCAAGCCTCTCCGGGTCTACAGAACCCCAAATCCTCGAGGGAAATCATCTCCATAACTGTGGATTGATCATAAACCTCTAAGATTTGAATATCCCATAAACTTATGCCTGCCATTTTCAAGGCATTTTGCACCGCTAATCTGGTTGCCAGGAAGCCTGCCAAGTCCTGCCTCGATGGATATGATAGATAATCGGTGGCTGATGCTGAGCCAAGTATGTAAACAGGCTTATCTGTAAGTTTTCGACCCACCTCCTCGCTTGCAAGAATTACTGCAGCAGCTCCATCAGATATGGGTGCAAAATCATACATGCCTAAAAGTCTATGGGCACTTTTCCTAGCTTCTAAGACTTGCTCTATGGTTATTTTCCTCCTAAATTGGGCATACTCATTCTTTAGGGCATGCAGGTGATTTTTAACGGAGATTTGGGCTAGGGCGATGCTGAGCTTTTCCAACGCTTCATCTTTTATCCCATACCTTTTAATGTAGGCCTTAAGCATAAGCTCATGATTAGCCTCTGGGGTACCGCCTGCATAATAACTCCAAGGATCCCCTAAAATCATTAGATCATCTCTGATTTTGTCCAGCCTATCAGTCATCTTTTCTATTCCGCCCACCAAAACAACATTAAACTTTCCAGCTTGGATGGCGTTGCAAGCATTTGAGAAGGCCGAGCTGAATGAGCGGGTGAAATCCATCGGCACATGTAACTCCGTTAGTTCCGATAGGAAACCCTCTTCTAAGCCCAGTTTATTTGTGAGTAGAAGAAAATAGTCTGAAATGTAGCAGGCTTCAAGATCCTTACGTTCAAGCCCAGCATCTTCGGAAGCCCGAAGCCAAGCTTCCTCCATAAGCCTTTCAGGCTGCTTATCGTAATGTTCCCCAAACTTTGTTCTTCCAGCACCAACAATCACAGGGCGTCTCGACATTCTAAACTAACCTTCCGGCAATAGCAATTATCCCTTTCATTAAAGAATTTAAATGTTTGCCATAATTTAAAGCGAAAATATAAAAATGGGAATGCTTGGTTGTTACGGTGTTGCCTACACCTATTTTAACAGGGCTGCACCCTTATCCGTAAGCCTATACCTGTTTTCCCCTTCCTCTTCCACATAGCCCGCACTTTTCAGTTCTCTTAATCCGCTTCTAACAAGGTATATGGGCCTGCCAGTTTTGCTGGCAACATCCTCTGGAGAAGATGCACCCTCCTTTAGGGCCCGTAGTAAAGCCATTCCGCTTGATGTTGGCTTCCCATCCGGGGAGATACATGGCATCTTTTAGCCCTCTGGAAGCTTCTTAAAGCATAGATACCAGTCTTTGCACGTGTAGCCCTCTTTGGCTGCCGCTTTAAGTCTTTCCTCAGCAGCTTCAGTTGTTGATGGAGGTGGAACAACCACCGGATCTCCTGGTTTCCAGTTTGCCGGCGTCGCCACCTTATACTTGTCAGTTGTCTGAAGCGCGTCTATCAGCCTCAAAATTTCATGCATATTCCTTCCTGTTGTAAGCGGATAGTAAAGAATCGCCCTAATCTTACCCTCCGGATCTATTATGAAGACGCATCGAACAGTTTCGGTTTTACTTTGTCCAGGGTGAATCATTCCATACTTTTTGGCTACTTCCTTGTTCAGGTCGGCGATTATTGGAAACGGAATCTTAACGCCCATTTTCTCCTCGATATTTCTTATCCAGGCTATGTGGGATGATATGCTATCCACACTGAGCCCTAAAAGTTCAACGTTTCTCTTCTTAAACTCCTCGTAGAGCTGGGCGAAGGCTATGAACTCCGTTGTGCAGACAGGCGTGAAATCAGCTGGATGGGAGAACAGGACAAGCCACATTCCTCTGAAGTCTGAAAGTCTAAGAACTCCATGGGTGGTTAGAGCCTCAAAGTCAGGAGCAGGCTGGCCTAAAACTGGTAGCCCAACAGTCTCCTCAGCCATTTTCCCTTCCTCCTCAAGCGTTATTATTATGATGAGGATGATTTAAAAAAGGGTTGTGTACGAATTTCGCACCTACTGAATCAACCTTTCAACGTTCCTTTTTACAGCTTCTATGAATTCGTCTGTGCTGACAATGACCTTAGCTGGTGGTTCTGAAACTTTTGCCACATCTTCAGTCATTATCATATCCCCTTCCAAGGTAACCCTTGTAGCCTTCTCCAGTTTTAAAGAGAAATCGACAAGCTCTGCTATTCCATCAAGTTCTCCCCTTCTCCTAAGGGCTGAAGCCCAAGCGAAAATTATAGCGGTAGGATTTGTGGAGGTTTTCTCTCCCTTCAAATATCGGTAGTAATGCTTTTGCACTGTGCCATGGGCAGCCTCTGCCAGAAAGTGACCTTCAGGCGAGAAAAGCACAGAAGTCACGAGGGCTAGGCTTCCAACATAAGCGGCGGCGACAAAGTCCGAGAATATGTCTCCGTCGAAGTTCTTGCATGCCCAGATAAATCCGCCTTCTGATCTAACCGCCCTGGCCAGGGCGTCGTCTATTAGAAAATAATAGTATTTCAGGCCCATTTTTTGGAATTTCTCCCTAAACTCCTCGGCGTAAACTTTGCTGAAGATTTCCTTGAAGCGAGCGTCATAGACCTTTGAAATGGTGTCTTTGGCCGCGAACCACAGGTCAAGCTGGTTTTCTAGGGCATATCTGAAGGAGGCTCTGGCGAAACTCTCTATAGAAGAGTCTATGTTGTATATTCCTTGGAGAACCCCTGAACCCTTAAGTGCGGGAAACTTTGCTTTATGCTCTTTGCCATCATTTTGCTTTACGACAATTTCAGCCTCGGCTGGACCCTTGAATCTTAGGCCAACTCCATCATATATATCGCCGAAGGCATGTCTAGCTATAACTATTGGTTTTTTCCAGAATCTAACGGCTGGCTTTACGTTGGAGAGGATTATGGGTGCACGAAAGATGGTGCCGTCAAGAATGTTTCGGATAGTGGCGTTGGGGCTTTTCCATTCCCTTTTTAGACCATACTCTTTTACTCTTTCAGCATTAGGAGTTATGGTGGCGCATTTAACACCTACCTTCCAACGTTTTATAGCTTCAGCTGCCTGTAAAGTCACTTGATCGTCGGTTTCATCCCGCCTTTTAATATGGAGATCGTAGTATTCCGTTTTTAAGTCTACATAGGGTAGGATAAGCTTCTCCTTAACCCAACCCCACATAACCCTAGCCATTTCATCTCCGTTTATTTCTACTATGGGCTTGTCCATGCATATTCTACTGCGCATTTTTGCTCCTCCGCATTTGGCTTAATGTTTTGAACAATTATAAATTAAGCTTCCTCATAAGTTTCCATGGAGGTAAGAGGAGTTATGAGCGCTAGGGAGAGGTATCGCCTAGTAATATCCGTTGAGGAAATCAGGGGTAATTGCCCCGTATTTAGGGTTGGCGAGAGAATGGTTGTGGAATCGCCGAAAATTGTTTTGAATCAGACGGACAACATTTGCATTCATGCGCTTGGCTGTATCCTTTCCATGCTTGTGCCCCTAAGCCGCGGGATAAGCTTCAAGGATTTAGGCCTTGCCAAGGAGGGTGATGAAGGGTATTTCCAATGCCTAGATCCGGGAGCACCATACACTAATGGGGGAACAGTGCTATTTAAGATAAGGCGGGAAAAACTTAACTCCTAAAAGGAGTCATCAAAGGTTATTTAAGGAAAGCGCTAAAACAGAAGATGCGGTGAACCAGATGCCTGCTATACAATATCTCGCAACGATTTTCTTTAACGCCGCTGCGAATGTTTATAGGGGGTTATGGCAGAGAGTCGGCGAACTTCTATTTGGAATAGTTCTGTTTTTCGTTGAACTACTCGTGTTGACAATTGTTCTCTACATTGCAGGACGTATAGTTGCCGGTGAAAAGCGCACCTCATTAACTAGCGCCTTCGCAATCGCGCTTTTGGGAAGCATCCTATCAAGTGTTTTCGTGGCGTTTATACCCTACAGCATCCTCGCCCTGTTCCTCAGCATTTTAGTGTGGCTTCTGCTTATAAAACGCCTTTACAAAACAGGATGGCTTGGAGCCATCGCCATCGGCATTTTAGCAATAATAATATTCATAGCCATACTGGTACTCTTAGCCCTGCTGTTCGGCATATTCCACATCATATACGAGTGGCTGATCGCCCCCATATTATAAACCACAGTGTTTGCAAATCCTAAAATTTTAAATAACAAGAGCTATACCTTACTTACCTAAAGGTGTAGCGTGGAATGCCAAGCCAATTTCCAAGCCGAGAAAGGCCAGCCTCAAGAAGACTCTGATATACAGGGCTGTTGTTGATCCAGCGGCTTTTCTCCTAACATACCTTTTCACAGGAGAAATTTCAGGATCAATTCTTGCGGTGATAGCCATAGAAGCATTCTCAACAATCTTCTACTATATACTAGACAGGCTAATGTAGAAAACTTCAACATCCAAAACTTCCATTATTTTTCTATTTCATGACTTTAAAACCTAGACCCGTAAAAAGGGAGATTTTAATCCTGAAATCAGATGTTAAAGCAGCTTTTGCTTTAGTTCTGCAATCATTTTTTCAAGTTTGGGGCTTAACTTTACAGGATATATTGCAGGTCTCCGAAGTCGCTTATATTTTTCCGGAAGCCTCGAAAGATTATCAAGGGCTCTTTCCCTTATCTTTTCCAATGATGGAAAATCGTAGATAACCTTGCCCTTTTCCACAACCTTAACTAGTAGGGGCTCACCGTCCACTTCCTCCCCTTCTAGGGCTATGATGTCCTCTACGAAGTTGCCCTTTGCATCCCTTATTCTATAAACCTGCTTTCGGCCTGGAAGTGTTGCCTTGCCTTCGCTGAGCTTCATTATTGGCTGGAACCGTCCGCTTTTGTCCATTTTCTCACAGAGCTTATATATTATGTCCACATATGGCCTGTCAGCGGATGTGCCTAGCTTTGTACCCACGCCGAAAATGTCTATTTTGGCGCCCATTCTTAGAAGTTCATCTATCCTGTACTCGTCTAGGTCTCCACTTGCGAAAATCTTAACATATTTTAGGCCTTTTGCATCCAGCATTTCCCTAACTTTTTTGCTAAGTTCCACAAGGTCTCCGCTGTCCAGTCTAACCCCTCGAAGCTTGAATCCCCCTTCCTCCAGTTCTTTAGCGATTACAATGGCATTTTCGGTTCCTTTCAAAGTGTCGAAGGTGTCTATTAAGAGGGTTGTCCTATCTGGAAATGTTTTCGCAAAGGCCCTGAAGGCTGTTAATTCGTTTTCGAAAAACATTATGAAGGAATGGGCCATAGTTCCAAAGATAGGAATACCATAACGCAGGCCAGCGAGAACATTGGATGTGCCTTCACATCCGGCTATATAGCTTGCCCGCGCCACCTTCATCCCTGCGTCGATTCCATGCTCCCGCCTGAGACCGAACTCTATCACAGACCGGCCCCTGGCGGCGTAAACAACCCTTGAAGCCTTTGTGGCGACAGTTGTCTGAAGATTTATGGTGTTAAGGGCGAAAGTTTCTAGAAGTTGGGCCTCAATTATGGGCGCTGTAACCCTAATTAAGGGCTCGTTGGGGAAAACTATTGTGCCCTCTGGAATAGCCCAAACATCCCCTGTGAACTTCAAATTCCTTAAATACTCTATAAAATCATCCTTAAAGCCGTGCCTTCTTAAAAAATTGAGATGCTCCTCCTTAAATCTAAAACCTTCAATAAAACGTAAAAATTGCTCAAGCCCGGCGAAAAGCAGATAAGAACGGTTCGGAGGAAGCTTCCTAACAAAAAGGTCGAAGGATGCTGGTTCAAACCTCTTGTTATCGAAGTAGCTTGCACACATGGTTAACTCGTAAAGGTCTGTGAGCATGCAAAGGTCTTCTTCGTCAACAAGGCCCACTTGGTTATTCATAGGCTTTACCTTACTCCTAGGAAAATTATATTCCTTTTCCTAGTACTTCCATTCAAGGAAATGGGCAGGTTTTAGCCGGACAGCCTCCTGCATATTCCGACTCGGCTGAAACGAATTTCCGCTCTGCCTTCCCTATCTCGCCAACGTATAGAACTTGCTCAGGTTTAGAGCCATACCTGAAAACCGTGACACCCTTGCATTTAAGTTTCCACGCCAATTCAAATACCCGTCTAACGTCTTCAACTGTCGCTTCATGGGGCATGTTAACGGTTTTCGAAACAGCATTATCTGCATACTTTTGGAAGGCTGCTTGCATACGCACATGCCACTCAGGTGAAATATCTAAGGCTGTTACGAAGATTCGCCTGACATCCTCGGGGATCCTGTCAATCATCTGGATTGATCCTGTTCTAGCAACCTCCTCGAGAAGCGTTGCATCGTAGAACCCCCTTTCCTTAGCTATTGCCTCGAAAAGCGGGTTAACCTCAAAAAGTGTCGTTCCGCCTAAAACCTTCCTTACAAAGGAAACGGCAAATATGGGCTCAATGCCCGAGGAACAGCCAGCAATTATGCTTATGCTCCCAGTTGGCGCAACTGTGGTTACTGTGGCGTTCCGCATAGCCTTGTATTTATCCGCCCATATGCTTTTCTCAAAGTTGGGGAATGAGCCACGCCGCTCCGCAATTTCCTCTGACTTCTTATGAGCCTCCTCATCAATGAACCGCATAATTTGCTCAGCAAGGGTGAGGCCCTCCTCAGAATCGTATCGAACTCTAAGCTTAATCAGCATATCCGCGAAACCCATAACGCCTAGGCCTATTTTCCTGTTGGCCCTAGTGACCTTCTCGATTTCCGGAAGCGGGTATCTGTTAGCGTCGATAACATTGTCCAAAAAATGGACAGCATTGTGCACGGTCTCCCTCAATTTATCCCAGTTAATCTTACCATCAACAACCATCCTAGAAAGGTTAATTGAACCCAAATTGCAGCTCTCATAGGGCAGAAGCGGCTGCTCCCCACATGGATTCGTAGACTCGATTCTTCCAAGCTCCGGCGTAGGATTATGCCTATTAATTTCATCTATGAATACTACTCCAGGATCCCCGCTTGCCCATGCACATTTAGCTATAAGATCCCAGACCTCACGGGCTTTCAGTTTTGCCGTTTTCTCCCTATTTCTCGGGTTCACGAGCCAATATTCACCGTTATTTTCTACAGTTTCCATAAACTCGTCTGTAGCAGCCACTGATATGTTAAAGTTGGATAGGAAACCCGGCGTCTGTTTTGAAGTTATAAACTCGATTATGTCCGGATGGTCAACGTTCAGAATACCCATCATTGCCCCACGCCTCTTACCGCCGGCCTTAATAACTTCTGTGGCTACATCGAAGATTCTCATGAAGCTAACAGGGCCTGAGGCCACGCCCTTTGTTGACATGACAATATCGCCTTTTGGCCTAAGCCTTGAAAAGTTGAAGCCAACCCCTCCGCCGCTCTTCTCAATCAGAGCCATGTTCTTAATGGCTGTGAAAATACTGTCCAAAGAGTCCTCTATGGGCAAAACGAAGCATGCTGAAAGCTGGCCGAGCCTTGTCCCAGCATTAAAAAGCGTAGGGGAGTTCGGGAGAAACTCAAGCCGAGCCATCATCTTATAGAAGATTTCCCCGCTTTCCCTTGGATCATCGCCATATCTCCTGTCAACTTTTGCTATGGCCCTTGCAACCCTCCTGAACATCTGAGCCGGATCTTCAATAATCCTGTCATGCTCATCCCTTAACAGGTAGCGCCTCCTCAGAACTTCCAACGCGTTAACGGTTAGTTTTGGCTCCTCTATTCCAAGTTTCTCTCTAAGCCTTCTTATTTCGGCCTTCTTTTCCCTGTAAGCCTCATATTCAAGGGCAACTTTTCCATATCCCCTCTTATTCAAAACTTCTACAACAGTGTCTTGCACATCTTCAACTGATGGAATTTTGGTTTTAAACCTCTCCTCAAGAATTTTTACAACTTCGCGTGTTACCTCATCTGCCTTCTCTCCATCACCGAGCTCCACAGCCAGAAAGGCCCTATGAATGGCATTTCTGATAATTTTTGGATTAAAATCGGCTATTCTACCGTCTCTTTTTCTAATCTTTGCTATAACCATTTTCTCCATTTAAAAATTGGGGAACATGAAATATAAACTTTGAAAATTCCTTTCCGCTGCTTAATGGTTCTGATGCTGCGGTGTTTCCAACATTCCCGTTGATGATGAAAATTTGAAAGTTTTATATACTGCCTTTAACATTATAGAGACTGAGCGGCATGGCGGATATTTGCTCAATATGTGGGCTTCCTAAGGATCTTTGTGTATGCGGCGAGATAGAAAGGGAGCAGCAGAGGATTCGCATAAGATTTGAAACAAGGAAATTCGGAAGACCTACAACCATCATTGAGGGAATAGATAACAAAAGCACCAATCTCGGAGCACTGGCACAAAAACTAAAAAGCTTCTGCGCTTGCGGTGGAACGGCTAAGAATGGACAAATAATTCTGCAGGGAGATCATCGGGAAAAAGTTCATCATTTCCTAATAAAGCTTGGATATCCCAAGGAAAACATTGAAGTTCAATAGTAGCTAGGGGTGAGCCCGCTGGGAATATTGCAGAACATCCGTGAGGTATTTAAGACTCTAAAGTATCGTATCCCTACTAGCATATATTGCCCAAGATGCGGAAGTTCAAGGCTTCACTTATTCAGCAGTCTTGACTATTGGTTAACCCCTAAAAAGTATATTTGCGAAGATTGCGGCTATTTAGGCCCAATAGTAATGGAACTTGAGAAAAGCATTGAAGAAGCTGAGGGTGAAAAGCCCAGCTAGTCTGGCAGTTGCAGGTTTAGCTGTCTCTTTAATGTTTTATAGCGGTTTCTTACAGTGACCTCTGTGACCCCAGCAGCCTCAGCAATGTCCTTCTGGGTTTTCTTCTCATCATTTAGTAAACATGCAATATAAAGCGCGGCAGCGGCTAGACCCATAGGGTCCTTTCCAGCTGCAGCCCGCTTCTTTTTTGCTTCCCTAAGGATTTGAATGGCTAGCCCCTGTGTCTTTCCTGAAATTCCTATCTTCTCCGCAATTTTTGAGACATAGTTTAGCGGGTCGGCTATGGGCATTTGAACTTCGAGTTCACGGAGCAGAAGCCTATAGCACCTTGCAACATCCTTCCTATCGACTAGGCTGGCTTCAGCGATCTCCCTTAGGGTTCTTGGAGTACCGCTGCCTCTACAAGCAGCATAGAGGGCCGCAGCAGCTATAGCGGCTATGGATCTTCCCCTCACCAGACCCTTGTCTAGGGCCTTACGGTATATGACTGCAGCCTTCTCCTTAATAGAGGGCGGAGCATACACCTTGTCTGAAAGCCTATCAAGTTCAGCCATGGCTTGGGCTAGGTTCCTATCTATAGAGGAGTGCACTCTTGAGCGGATCTGCCACTTTCTTAGCCGCCACATTTGAAGGCGAGTGGATAATGGAAGTTTCCTTCCAAAGGCATCCCTGTCAACTTGGCTTATGGCTGTTGATAATCCTTTATCATGAACCGAGTATGATGTGGGCACACCTACACGACTTCTGGACGCCTTCTCTTCCTGTGTAAATGCCCGCCATTCAGGTCCCTTGTCCATCATCTGCTCGTGGATGACAAGGCCGCATTGACCACATATGGTTTCTCCAGTGTCATAATCATGGATAAGGTTTACACTACCGCACTCCGGACATTTATCGGCTAGACGTTGTCGAACCTGGCTTTCTTCTATGCTCATTTTATCATACCTCTCTTACTGATCTTGCGTAGAACCGTCATTCTTTTCATTTTCCTCATCGGTTCGGAATAGAAGACGCCATCCGGCCCCGCGCTTTAAAGCACTGCAATTTTCTAGTATATAAGGTTTACGGTTTGATTTTTAGCAAAACAAATCTTAAAATAGAATATCGATTCTCAAGTTTTTGAAAGTTAAACCCGAACCTTCGTCACTTATCAAACAAGAAGGATGAGACGTTCATGCATAGGCTACCGGAAAATGTCAGAAAATCCCTGGAAAGAATTGTTAAAGATATGAGGCTGAATGAAAGGGTTTACGGTATAGGATTGTTTGGAAGCTGGAGCCGAGGCGACGCGGAAACATCAAGCGACGCGGATTTGCTCATAATTTATGAAAATATTGAGGATGAATACATTGAGAGAATCATATCTGGAGGCGTATTTGTAGACTTAGATTTCATTCCGAAAAGCTGGATTAAGGGGATAGTTCCGCCAGAGATAGATCAGAAACTCTGTGAAGCACAGATATTTTATGATAGGGACTGGGCCTTAGCGAATGCTAAACTCTTAATAACCAATATTTATAGTTCGCCTGAACGTGTAAGGTTGAGGATTAAAAATCATGTAATAGAATCAGACATATACTTTAGCCGTGCAGCCTCAGCCCTCTTCAAGGGAGATTTAAAAAGCGCCCAACTCTTTTCAACAGTGGCTCTGGAAAAGGCCTTGATTGTTCTGATGGAGAGGGCGCTGAGGCCCATTTCTAATAGCCACTTCGTACAAGAAGCTGAAGAGTCAGCTAAAAAACTTGAAGCGCAAAGCCTCTTCAACTTTTATTTAGATGCAACTAAACTCCATGAAGTGGACGGGGAACTTGCAAAAGAGAAATTGGAGCTTCTAAAGATAGTATTGAATGAGATGAGCCATGTGGTTAATGAGCATTCCAAAAATGTTGAAAAATTACATCCCAAAGCAAAAAAGAACATAAAATATTATTTTAATCCGACATTCATTGAAGGGGCCGTATTCCGCATTGAATCCCTAATAGCCTCAAACAAATTAGCCGAGGCCGTGCACTATATTAAAAGCCTGGCCACAATTGCCATAGAAAAGTATGCCATATTAAGGGCTTCCATAGAAAAATCAGCACTAGACTACACCTGCCTTATAAGCTTCCTCGAAAGCGCAGAGAAGAGAAAGCCAAAGCACTACCAGAATATTACTAATCTCCTCGATTTGGACAATTTAAGGAAAGAAGAGGTTGGCGAAACAGTTAAAATGGTAAGAGAAATGCTGCTTAAGATAAGAGGTAGAGGAAACTTTAATCAAAAGCCACATATCTAAAAATTGAAGAAGAAACACGTCAAGCGAAGCCCGGTGGTGTAGCGGACAAGCATAGCGGGCTTTGGACCCGCTGACGGGAGTTCGAATCTCCCCCGGGCTACCACCGCTTAGGCATGAATTTATACTTTTTTGATTTTGGTTTTCACGGATTTCTTTTAGCATTTGCTGTTTTAGCGCTGTTGTAAGTTGGTGTAGTTGGTTTTGTTCGAGTTGGCTTTGGTCTATTACTGTGGCTTAGGGTTTTGTTAGCGCCTCTTTTGTTAGGATTTCTTCCGGGTTCATTCCCAAGCCCTTATGATTTCTTTAAGGGCGTCGATTTTGCTGATGCGTGTTTTCGGTTTTATGCTTAAGCCTGAGGTGATGTAGATGCCTCTTAGAAATTCTATGCCTTTCATTTGTATGTCGTGGTATGTGCTTATGGTGCGGCCCATCATGTATTCGATGTAGTCGCGGTCGACGCCTAATGCTGCCATTTGGGTGATTCTTCGTGGATGTTTTCTGGTGGTGTTCTTCCTGTGGGGCTTCCTTGTCTTCGAAGTTCTGTGTAGGTTCTTAGGTATTGGGATGCTTCTGGTCCTATGAATGTGTCGTAGTCGTGGTATTTTTCCCTTTGTAATTTCAGCTTCAACGTGGATATGGATTGGTGTAATCATTTTTTCTAGGTCTCGTTTGACATGACGATATTTGAGTTTGACCAGCGTGCCTATACGGAATCCGCCTAAGGCCAGCATTGAAACTATGACTTTTTCTCGTATGTCGGCTATCTATAATGTGTTGGAGCTCTTCTGGTGTTGGTGCTCTGTCGCTGTAAACATTTCTTTTTGGCAGGCTGTAGGGTAGTTCAAGTTTTAATCCGTTACAGCGGAATAATGCTTTGACGCCTTAAGCATAGATGAAGTTGTTAAGCTTTTCAGCAAAGCCTTCAAAGCTTCAACATCTTCCGTTTGCTGTTCTTTTTCACTCATGATTTTCATTCAGAAAGATAGCTTGCATAATACAATATTATTTCACTTGATTTTGACAAACCGAAATCGCCATGGACTTTACATTTTGGCTGACCGAAATCTTGATGAAAACGGATTCAGTAAATCAAAAAAGACTTTAAATATGTGCCGATGGATGGTTTTCCGTAATGTATTTAAATTACGAGGCAATTACATTTAAATTGGGTAAACATGAAGAGGTCAACTATGGAGACTATGCAGGTTAGGTTAACCGAGGATTTGATAAAAATGGTTGACAGGTTGGTTGAGCGGGGCATCTATAGCAGCAGAAGTGAAGCTGTTCGAGATGCTGTACGAAAGCTTATTGTGGAAAGCGAGATAGGAAGCCTTGCTGAAAAGAAAACTGAGAAGACAAGCGTAGAACTGGTTAAAGAGGTCAGGGAGAAGATCTGGAGAGAATGCCTGGAAGAGGCTGGCGGAGACAAAGAAAAGGCACTTAGAATCCTTGAGCGAAAAATAGAAGGGTCAGAGTAGCTCTTCTGGCTCAGCGACCCTAACATAGCCTTTAAGCTTACTCGCTAATTCCCTATCCCTCGAAACAAGAACAGCATTAAGCCTTTTACAAACGGCAGCATTCCGCGCATCAAAAACATCCTCAATTCCCCGATCATCCATTAACCTAGAAGCCTCGGCCCTATCTTCTCTCGTAACTTTCACAACCCTATCCACTATAATTTTGACTGCTTCAACCTTCTCCAATATCTTCTGTTCATCCACCCCACAATCGTCAAGAACTTTCTTAATCTCAAAAATTACGTCTCTGGACGTGAAAGACTCGAAATTTCCAAGTCTTTTGAGAAACTCGGCAGAGAGACGCCAATACTCCTTCCCAGTTTTCGGATTCACCTCCCTAAACCAGACGTTTAAGAAAACATTAGTATCAATGAAAACGCTCATCTTCTCACTTTCAGAGCAAAACGTATTATGCGCCAAGAATTCTAAAGTCTTTCTTAACAAAAACTATTCAGGTGCCATGTGCCGTTAGTTTTCTCACGGGGGATGCCTCCAGAGGAGGCATCGTGATCCGTTGGGCACACGACCTTTGGTACGTCATCAACCTTGCGCGCGATACCTATCATTAAGCGTTTATGCGGTTCTAAGCTGGCTTGAAAGAGCCTTAATTCTGGCGATCAAAGAATCTGCTGATTCATAGCCCTCAAGCTGTTTTTTGACATTTTCTGGCAAAGCCTTGGCTTCTGGCATTTCGGGATTATACTGAACAGTTATGCCGTATTGTAAGGCTCTTCTTACAGATGAACATGGGGTTTCAAGCCAACTTAAGCGTCATTAACATCATAGACATAACGATTATGGCTTTGTTCTGCGCCCTGTTCCTTGGTCTCTATACCACCCTCAAAAAGACGAGCAGAATCTGGTCGCTAACCGCTACGGCTCTTCCCTTCTTAGGCATACCCATATTCCTTGCAACAGCCACTGCTGGGCGCAGCACACTATTGATCGCAGCCTTGATAATCTCTATAGTCATGCTGCGCAGCAACACTTTCAGCAAACTAACTGCCTACATTGGAATCGTGGCAAGCGTGCTTCTGTTTTTTGCAGGCGACATCGCCACAGCGGTCTTTTCTCCCTCAGCCATCATCGCCTTAATTATAGCGATTGAGTACGTTTTTGGATTGTTTGGTTTACTACTTGTTTACCAAAAACTCTATCAGCTTGGAAAGAGCTAATGAGCCAGTTGGCTGTGACTACCAATTTTCAAAAGATTTTCTTAATTTTCCTAATGGTTATGATTAGTGGAAAATTATGTTGTTTGTGAAACGCGCATTAAGGCGTCTTGGCAAGGGTTACAATAACGGTGTATCTAAGGCCTTCACGGTAAAATGTTAAGTTTACTTTTTCTCCAACCCTTCTTTTATGGATCTCGCTTAGGAGTTTTTCAATTTTCGGGATCGGTGTGTTATCCATGGCGATTATTATGTCACCCGGCATTAGTCCAGCTTCGTCCGCTGGGCTTCCCTCGACAACCCTTGTTATTAGGACACCCTCACTTAAGGGGATGCCATAATAACGCGAAAGCTCCTCTGAAAGGCTTAGGCCAATCACGCCGAGCCAGGGTCTTCTATGGATGCCAGTATTTATTATTTCTTCTGCACAAGCCTTTGCAGAATTTATCGGAATGGCGAATCCTATTCCATGGGCGAAGGGTATTATAGCCGTATTTATGGCCACAATCTTTCCATTCAAGTCCACGAGGGGGCCGCCGCTGTTTCCTGGATTTATGGCAGCGTCTGTTTGGACAAGGTTTTCCAGAAGCCCCTCCTTAGCCTCTATCGTCCTATTTAGGGCGCTGATAATTCCGGAGGTTATGGTAGGCCCGCCTGTCAAGCCGAAGGGATTACCAATTGCATATACATGTTGGCCTATTCGAAGTTTGTCCGAGTCTCCAAGCTCCGCTGAGGGAAGATTCGTCCTGTCAACTTTGACCACCGCCATGTCATGGATTGCACATGTACCTACAAGGCGGCCTTCCAAAACCTCCCCATTCCAGAGGGTAACCGCAATCCTTTCAGCACCCTCAACGACATGATTGTTTGTTAAAATGTAGCCTTCGCTGCCTATTATTGTTCCAGAACCCATGCCCTTAACGGGAAGAACTTGGTAGAAAATATTCTGAATCAACCTTATAGTGCTTATATTTACAACACACCTGCTTACCCTTTCCAGAATATCTAAAACTTCAGCTTCATCCTTGTAGGCCAAATTTCTTTCCTCCTTCAATTTTGATGTTGCCTCTAAACTTTAACATTTTCTGCTCGTCCCTTCAAATGGGCCTTAAGAAGCAGAATTATGGCTGCAATCTGTGTTGTAACAACGTAAAGGATTACCATGATAATGGGGATTTCCAATGTCACCATCAATCCATATACTGCGCCGCTTATAAGCATACCAACTCCATAGGCCGTGTTGAATATGCCGTAGGCTGTACCTCTAAATAATGGGGGCGCATACTCTGAGACTGCAGCTCGATAAACTGACTCTTGCATTCCCAAAACCAAGCCGAAAAAGATTGCTGCAAAAATTAACATTAACATGTTTGCACCTGCAAGGGTAAGTATTGGCGGAATCATTGAGATAATGAATGGCAATATCAAAATCTTGATTTTAAACTTGTCGTAAGCGTAGCCGGAAAATAACGCGGAGGGCGCGTCGACCAGCTGTATGACCATGTATAGAAGCGGAATGACCCACTGTACTTCAGGCGTAAGAATTGTATAGGCACTATAAAGGATCAGCTCATAGGGTATTAATCCTATAGTGCTCAAGGTCACGGATAACGTGTAAATATAGAAGGCTTTGTGGAGCTTTATGTCCCAAGTTCGCCGTGCTTCTTCAGACACTTGAGGCGCTTTAGCCTCTTTAACTCCGCCAATTTTCATGTAGGCGTATATCAAAGCGGCTAAAAGGGTTAGAAAAGGCAGAAGAAGGAAGGAGAATGTTTGATTGTAGTTATTGTTGCTATACAGCATTAGTCCCGCCACGATAATTGGCCCAAAAACAGCACCTACCTGATCCATAAGTTCATGTATTCCGAAGGCCTTTCCAGCACCCACCCCCCTGCTTACTATTGAAAGAACGGCATCCCTAGAAGGCGCCCTCAAGGCCTTGCCAACCCTTTCCAGCACTATTAGGATTATGGCTATTTCCCAAGCACCTGTAAAGCCCAATAGAGGAATGGACACTATGAGACCGTAGCCGAGGAATATGAAAATCCAGTAGGCTTGGGTTTTATCAGATAACACCCCACTAACAAGCCTCATGGTATAGCCGAGAAACTCTCCAAAGCGCCCGGCAAAGGAGATAATGAAGGCGGAAGCTCCTAGCAAAGCAAGATAGGGAGTTACAAGGCCGCGGGATCCCTCATAAACCACATCGCCCAAAAGGCTTACAATTCCAAGAAGAAGGATGGCAACATATGCCCTCTTAGCATCAGCTGGTACATTTCCCATAATTTTCGCCTGCCTCTTTTGGAGTTCAAGCCTACCATGGCCAAGTAGCCTTAATACCCTTTTATGTTTTCCTTAACTTGACTTTAATGAAGACACATTAAATATGGACTAAACCCTAATAATAAGATAAAGCTTTTATTAATGCTCCAAGTTTAGTTTGGCGAACAAAATAAAAGGGATCATAAATGCCGCTGCGGAAGGGTGATTTCATACTCCTGGACTATGTGGCTAAGGTTAAGGAGACAGGAGAGGTTTTTGACACAACTATAGAGGAAACAGCTAAGAGGGAGCGACTATACAAAGAAGGTGAAATATACGAGCCAAAACTGGTTGTTGTAGGCGAAGGATGGGTTCTCAAGGCCCTTGACGAAAGCCTAACAACAATAGACGTTGGAAAGCCTGCAACCGTTGAGATACCTCCAGAAAAGGCCTTCGGTCCAAGGGATCCCGAGAAGGTTAAACAGGTCCCGTTGAGGCGATTAACCTCTAGGGGAATTACGCCAACTATTGGAATGCGTCTAGAATATGATGGAAAAATGGCTGTAATTCGCTCTGTAGGGGCTGGCCGAGTGCTTTTGGATTTTAATCCTCCCCTAGCTGGCAAAACATTAGTTTACGAGGTTACTGTTCAAAAAAAGCTGGAGACAAGGGAGGAGAAAATCGCCGCACTTATCCACCGTAGAATACCAGCAGTAGAAGCTGAAAAGTTCAAGTTCACCATCAACGAGGATACATTAAGCATAGAAATGCCTGAAGAAGCCCTATACCTCGAAGGCATTCAGCTTGCAAAAAGGGGAATAGCCATAGACGTGCAAAAATTCCTTCCGGAAATTACAACAGTGAAGTTCACGGAAACCTTTAGGGCACCAGAAGCCAAAACAAAAGCACAATAGCCCTTTACCTAAATAACGCCAGTTTCCCTGGCAACCCTCTCACAGTCTTCCAAGCTTAAGTTTAGCTTGTTAAGTATTGTGTAACGTTCAGGTCTTATGGAGCCCGCCATATACAGGGCTTTCACCACATCTTCCCGGGATAAGCCCAATTCCTGAGCTGTTGTCGGAGCGCCCAATGTTGTCAAGGTTTCTTTTATTCGCTGCCACTTTATTCCATGGAGATAAGCCGCTAGGATAGTGCCAACACCGCAGCGCTCTCCATGCAGGGTGCAATTCGGCCTTATAATGTCTAGGGCATGGCTGAAAAGATGCTCAGACCCGCTGCATGGACGACTGCTCCCCGCAATGCTCATGGCTACGCCACAGCTTATCAGAGCCTCCAGAAGCACTCGTAAACCTTCCTCGCCTCCAGATTTTATGAGTTTTGCATTCTGCATTACAAGCTTAGCGCTCATCATCGCCAAACTGGCGGCATATGCTCCATAATACTCATTCTTCTCTCTATGGGCAAGTCGCCAATCCTCAACAGCGGTAAACTTTGCTATGATGTCTCCACAGCCGCTTGCTACTAAACGCTTAGGCGCCTGCATTATAACCTCAGTGTCCGCTATTATGGCAATCGGCGCCTGAGCCTTAACTGAGAAGGGCTCTTTAAGCCCCTTTACTGAGGAAAGGGGGCTTGAAATTCCATCATGAGAAGCCGTTGTAGGAACGCTTATGAATGGAATGCCCTGATGTGCTGATCCCAGCTTTGCAACATCGATTTTTGTTCCGCCGCCAACCCCAAAAACCACTTCAGGTTTTAAGGCTTTAATCTTCTCCTCAACAAACTCCACATCTCGGGCTGTGGCTGATTCCACAATAATCGTCTCTGTAGTTATGCCCTCCCCCTCAAGATATTCCTTAACAATATTTCCAGCAATATGATATGTTCTTGAACCCGTAATTATAAGGGCAGATTTCGTGAAGCCAAGCCTAATAGAAACCTTAGCAACCTCTTCTATTACCCCTTTGCCGACAATAACCTCCCTTGGAAGTTGCATCCAATGATGCCTTAAACTCAAGCTAACCACTGCCAGACAAGATTAACGGCGCACCATAAATAGATAGCCCAAAAACCTTAAAACTTTTTGTGGATGGCGCTTTTGAATTTGTTCTACCATAAACTTAATAAGACTCTGACCATGAATACATGTTGCTACTTTGATTTCAGACGCTTTGACAGTATGTTTAGGTTTTGGGAGAAATGCGATATGGAGTTTAAAGATGTGGCCAATCAATTAACTTTGAAGGGCACAACTACGGTAGGCGTTGTATGCAGAGATGGGGTAATCTTGGCCTCCGACACCAGGGTTACCATGGGGTACTTTATAGCCCACAAGCATGGTAAAAAGATCTACAAAATTGATGATCATTTAGCCGTGACAATTGCAGGAACCGTTGCAGATGCCCAGAGAACCGTGGATATACTGACGGCTAACGCTCAGCTTTATAAAATCAGCAACGGAAGGCCAATGCCTGTCCATGCAGCTGCAAGGCTTATTGCAAACCTCCTGTTTTCAGCGAGATTCATGCCACTACTAACTCAAGTCCTAATAGGAGGCATGGATGACAATGGACCCCATGTATTCTCTCTTGATCCCCTTGGCAGCTTGACCGAGGAAAAATGTGTTGCCACAGGCTCTGGCTCACCCATAGCTTATGGAGTGCTTGAGGACAAGTTTAAGGAGGATATGTCCGTGGCTGAGGCTTTGCCCATAGTGGTTAAGGCTGTTAATGCGGCGATGAAAAGGGACACGGCCAGCGGTGACAGTTTCAACGTGGCCGTAATAGACAGGAATGGCTACCGCGAGTTAACCGAAGAGGAGAAAAAGCAAATTCTGGAGGATCGGGAAGTTTAAAGTTGGCTCCCAACTCTGAAAGAGAAAAGATAGAGATAAGCCATTATGTGCTAGAGAATGTTCCAAAAGAAGCTGAAGTAACAAGGGTAGAATATGAAGGGCCAATGCTGGCAATATACGCTAAAAAGCCGGAAATCCTAATAGAACAGGGAACCATAATTGCCGACATAGTTAACGTGATAAGGAAAAGGATTGTTGTACGCTCAGATCCATCTGTCAGGCTTCCTGAGAAAGAAGCCGAGAAAATAGCCAACGAGATAATCCCTCCGGAAGCAGAGGTTACGGACATTAGCTTTGATCCAAGCCTAGGCGAAATAATAATTGAGGCAAAAAAGCCCGGATTAGTTATTGGCAAGAATGGGGCAGTTCTTCAGGAGATCATAAAGAGAACCAAATGGCGTCCCAACGTCCTAAGAAGCCCGCCTCTTCGTTCAAAAATCATAGCCCACATGCGCCGTTATCTACACGCTGAAAGCAAGGAGAGGGAAAGGATTCTACGCACATTTGGAGAAAGAATTTTCCGGCCCAGAGTATTTGAAATCGGCGACATTATGATAACGGCTTTGGGTGGGGTTAAAGAGGTTGGCCGATCAGCTTTTCTGGTTCAAACAAGGGAGAGCAGCGTGCTTCTTGATTGTGGCATAAACCCGGGCTCGTTAAAACCCTTTGAAGCTTTTCCAAGACTTGACCACCCATCATTTGAGATTGACTCCCTAGACGCTGTCGTGATAAGTCATGCCCACTTGGACCACTGCGGGCTTGTCCCATTCCTTTTCAAGTACGGTTATGACGGCCCAGTTTATTGTTCCGCGCCCACCTCAAGCCTTATGACGCTGCTCCAGCTTGACTATTTGGATGTAGCCAGCAAGCAGGGTATCATTCCGCCCTACGATCAAAAGGATGTCCGCGAGTGCGTTTTGCACACAATTCCCCTGCGCTATGGAGTAGTTACAGACATAGCTCCTGACATACGCTTAACATTGCACAATGCCGGACATATTTTAGGATCAGCAATAATTCACTTACATATAGGCGAAGGACTACACAACATTGTCTACACAGGCGACTACAAGAGCATCAGAACGACACTTCTCGAGGCTGCAACCTCAGAATTTCCAAGAGTTGAAACCCTGATAACGGAAAGCACCTACGGCGGCCCAGATGACGTTATGCCTTCAAGATCCGAGGCTGAAGAACGTCTGGCAAGGGTTATAAACGAAACCTTGGAGAAGAAGGGCAAAGTCCTAATTCCAGTGCCAGCCGTGGGCAGAGCTCAGGAAATAATGCTTATTCTAGACGGATATATGAAACGGGGAATAATAAAGGAGGCGCCAGTCTTTATAGAGGGCATGATCTCAGAGGCCACGGCGATACATACGGCATATCCGGAATACTTGGGCAGAGATGTCCGCAACAGCATTCTCCGTGATGGGGTGAATCCCTTCGAGTCAGATTACTTCAACATTGTCGAGCATCCGAGCGATAGACAAAGCATTATTGAAGGCGAACCATGTATTGTATTGGCTACTTCTGGAATGCTTGAAGGCGGGCCAGTGATAGAGTACTTTAAGAACCTCGCTGAAGATGAAAGGAACTTAATAATTTTTGTAAGCTACCAGATTGAGGGAACCCTTGGAAGGAGAGTGCAAAAGGGCATCAATGAGGTTACCATGATAGATAGTGAGGGCAAAATGAACGTTGTAAAAATGCGGATGCGCGTGGAATCTATAGAGGGATTCTCCGGACACTCTGACAGGAAACAGATAATGACATATATAACCAACCTTAAACCAAAACCAGAGAGGATAATAGTCTGCCATGGCGAAAAAGCTAAAATATTAAGCATTGCAAATCTGATTGAAAAGAAGCTTGGAATACCGACGATCACACCATCAATTATGGAAACAACTAGGCTGTTGTAGGTACAGGCTCATTTACTATCTGGGCTTTTTCCCTCCAGATTTTCACGTTGGGAGGGCATACAACAACCCTTTCTTCTCCTAAACGGGCAATATCCCCGCCTATAGACTCAGCAAAACTGCAGAGTTCATCAACTGCTCGTTTTACATCCTCAATGCTTTTATTTGCTAAAGGCGTTATCTTCAGGATTACAATATTTCCGGAGCGAACCTCATTCTTAACGGTCTCCACATCCGCCAGATCCCGCAGAGGTATAGCCTTCAGAAAAGTTTTAACCTCTTTAACACCCTCCGACTCCTGCTTACCTTTCTTGTCCCTGCGGAATGGGTTAATTAAATTGAGCAAATCTCTCCTCTCTTACATTTTCTTATCTTTACTTTCCATAGAGTTAAGTCTTTTCCCTGAAAGTTACATTTGAATCAGAAATACAGATTTTATATTAAGAATTTATGAATTCGAAATCATTATTTATAGCATTTTATTTTGCCAATTCATTCTGCCGGTTTCATAAGGGATTTAATGAAGTTCCATACCCTGTCGCCTACGAAGTGAATATTCTTAACAACAACTCCACGCTTTACTTTTGAGACTTCATCACTGCTGTAGATTATTTCCCCAATGGCTATGGGCTTATCATGCCTTTCATCAACCACAACAACCAAGTCGCCTTTGCTAAAGCTTCCTTTAAAATGAACAATTCCAGGAGCCATAACATCAGCTCCGTTGCAAATATGGGGGACAGCTCCCATATCAACTGAAACCTTAGGCGCGATGGAGATGAAAGCCTCGAAGTGCAACGTTGGAAAAATCTCACCATTGCCCTTAAAGAGTACGGGATTACTGTTTAATAAGAAGATTTTCCCGAAATCCGCTTCAACTAATTCCATTCTAGCTTCGGAACCAAAAAGATCCTCCAAATTCAACCTTAACTTCTCAGAAGCCTCTCTTAAAATCTCCTTAGCTTCTTTGGCTTTTATGAAATATCGCTTGTATCGCTTGGACATATGCGCTTCCTCGGTAGATATGCTTAAATTACTAAAGCTTAATATAAAAGCGATGAAATGCCAATTTGAGGTTTACAATATGAGCGAGATGACTACAGAAATCCTTGAAAGAAGTCTCGGGAAAATAGTGTTGGTGAGATTGAAAGGCGGGAAAAGTTTAAGGGGAAAATTGAAGGGATTCGACCAACACTTAAATCTTGTACTAGAGGAAACAGAGGATACCACGGAAGCTGAAAATGTGAAGAAGCTTGGACTAATAATCGTCCGAGGAGACAATGTGGTTCTAATATCACCGCCGCCGAGGTGAAATTATTGGGAAAAGGCACTCCATCCTTTGGAAAGCGGGCGGGTAAAACCCTTCACATAAAATGCCGAAGATGTGGGAGAAGATCATATAATGTTTCAAAGAAACGGTGCGCTGCATGCGGCTATGGGGCAACTCCAACAATTAGAACCTATTCTTGGCAGACAAGAAACCTAAGCAGGGAAAGGATAAGATAGCCTTTAAAAATTTTCACTGCTGTAGAAGCCCCTATCGATCTTAACGAATATTAGTGGACCCTTACTTCTGGTTAACTCTCTGGCTTTACGAATGGCTCTGTTAACAATGTAAAGGACCTGCTCTTTTTCATCCCTATATTTGACGCCGCCCATCTCAGCCAATTCCATTTTGAGCAGGTTCTCTGAAAGAATTGAGGTGCCGCAGATTTCTCCATTCTTAACAAGCGTAGAGATGATGATTTCCTGCATTTCCTTTCTGTTTGGAAGACTTCTCCATATAGGCTCAGCCTTGCTAATCAGCTTTGATATTTTATTCCACTTTTTGGAGTCATCATCCCCTATTAAGAGTTTAACCCTCTCCTTCCATTTTTTGAGCCATATCCCCGTCCAAAGGTCAATGAAATCCCCAAGTTCCTTTGGATCACTTTTGTAGAGATCCTCCAGCTTATTTGTAAGCTCATAGTCGCCTGCCTCCATTCCGGCAAGGTTCCAATGGACTTTAAGGTAGTTGGTCAGGTCTTGGCATGCAATCTGCAAAACCTTTCGGTCAGCCCCCCAAATGTCCAGCATGGGGTTTTTGCTTTTTAAATTTTCAGATAACATTATCTCAATGAAATTCATTATTTCCCGCTCGAAGCCCTCTCCAATCTAATACTAGATGCATGATTTAAATAAACTTTATTTATAATTACTTCTAGAACCTTATAACAAATGATTTTCAGCAATATTTTCATGAGTGAAATATTTTTCATTCAACGAATGCTGGAAGGGCGTTTATATTTTCAAGGATTAGGTCCGGCTTTTCTCTTTCAAGCTCCTCCATCGAGAAGATTCCGGAGAAAAAGGCTACGGTCTTTGCTCCAGCCAATTTTCCAGCCTTTATATCAGATATGGAGTCGCCGGCGACTAGGCACTCGCACGCTTCTAAGCCCAGCCGGCGGGCACACTTTAATACGGGTTCTGGAGAGGGTTTAGGAGTTGAGGTATCCAAGGCTGTTACTATGCATTTAAAATACTTGGATAGATTAAATTTTTCCAGCTCCCTCAAAACCTTGTCCTTTGGGACATGGCGCATGGTTAGAAGTGCAAGTTTGGCTTTTTCCGAGAGTTCCTCCAATGTTATGTAAACCCCAGGCAAGGGTTTTGACCTGATTTCCGTTATGCTGTAGTATGTCTCCAAATATTTTCTGAGGAATTTTTTAATGTCCCTTACCGGAACAAGGTCTGCGATGGGAAGGCCCTGCTCAAGTCTTTTCGGAACCTCTAAAGCAATTTTCGGGTCGAAGATAGTTACTCCAAAAGCTTCCAAAGCTTTTTTGAACGCCTCTTTATAGGCTTCCCTGGAGTCAACCAGCGTTCCATCCAAGTCTATTATGATGCCCTTAACCTTGAACATACGGTATCGCGTGCCCTTTACCTCTGTCTTATATAATTTTATTGCTTTATTTTTCGATAAGTTTTTATTTGGGCCTTATCGTCTAAAGGTAAGCCAGAAAAGCGTGAGTAAATAGCATGGTAAGGAAAGCAAGGATACGTCTAACAAGCACGGATTACAAGAAGCTGGAAGAGGTCTGCTCGGAACTAAAGGCTATCGCAGAGAAGACAGGAGTGAAAATGGTTGGGCCTGTGCCCCTTCCAACAAAGAGGCTTCGTGTTCCAGTTTTGAAATCTCCATGCGGCGAGGGAACCTCCACTTGGGATAGATGGGAACTCCGCATCCATAAACGCTTAATCGACATAGATGCTGATGAGCGAGCTATGAGGCGTATTATGAGGATACGTGTCCCAGAAGAGGTTCACGTCACAATAGAGCTTACTTAAAATTACAGAGTTTTAGAAGTGGAAAATCGTTAGGATTGTGAGAGTCAAACTCAACAGAAACGCGGCAGCCCATACAATTTTATTCCAGTGGAAGACCTTTAAGCCGTCCAGCATTCCAAAGGGTATGAGGTTGAAGAGGGCTATCCAAGCGTTAAAAGCGACCAAATAGATCAGAATGGGATGTGATGTTAAAATTGATGCTGCCATCAACGTGGTTGCTAATGCAATGTTGGCGATTGGACCTGCAACGGAGATTTTACCTATGCTTTCTCTTCGTGCAAAACCAGATGTGAAAACAACTCCTGGAGAAATTATTTTGAAAAATGGTGAAAATATTGATATTGCTGTTAGTATTACGCCCCACGTTACAAGTCTAAATTCAGCCCATAAACCCTCTTTTTGGGCGGCAAACTTGTGGGCTAGTTCATGGAATAGGAAGGAGGCCACAACCAAAAGGGAAAAGGTTAACAGCATACTAATGTCGTTCATCGCTACCCTAAAGGATAAGCCTATTCCGAAAATCAATAGCGCAGCCAAACTTAGATGCTTAACTTCCTTTAGGCTGAAGCCGAACCGTCTTATAGGTTTAACCGGAATATAAGTGAGAGTATAGCCATATTCGCCATAAGATTCGTGGGGTTTGGACAAAGGCTCCTTTTTTGGGGCGCGGGCAAACTCTAGTTTGGTGCAGTCATGATTTTCGGGGAGACGGTGCTCTGAGCAGAAATATTCTCCACAGTATGGACATTTAAATGGGAGGGAAATCTCTTTTTGGCATTTCTGGCATTTCATGGCATCTCAGCCTTTACGCTTAAGTTCTTATTATGCCTTATCATGATATCCATTTCCGGTTAAAATAGGTTAAATAAGGCTAGCCCTAAAAGGTTGATTGGGCGGAGGGAAGGTCTTGAAGGCTTTCAGTTTTGTTCATACGGCAGATCTGCATTTAGGCTATTCTCAATACGGTCTGGAAGCCCGTAGGGAAGATTTTGACAAGGTTTTCCAAGAGATTGTGGACAGGACATTAGAGTTAAAGCCCACATTCATGATTATTGCTGGAGATTTCTTTCATAATGCACGCCCCTCTAACGTCACTTTAGAAAACGCCATTAGGAATCTTATCCGCCTACGGGAGGAGAACATACCCGTGTTGGTGGTTGATGGTTCCCATGACTCAGCGCCAAATACCATTACTAACACCATTTTAAACCCCCTGGACAGCGCCGGACTAATTTATTATCTGCCAAGGCACAAAGATGCTTGTTGGCGAAAGCTTGGATGCTGCTATGTTTATGGGGTGCCCAATTTCAGAACGAGACGTAAAACTGAGGAAATGCTTACGGCATTTATTGCGGAGAACAAGCCTAGACCAAGCTCTGAAACCTTTAACATATTCACTTTTCACATGGCTATAGACCTTCCAGAGCTTAATCCCCCATATATGGAGGCGGAGGCCCCGTCCGAGCTTATACCAGAGGGATTTAACTATTATGCCGGGGGTCATATCCACAAGCGCTATGAGGGAAGGTTCAAAGGCGGATTGCTGGTTTACCCTGGAAGCACTGAAACAGTGAATTATGATGAAGCTGGGAATGAGAAGGGCTTCTATTATGTTGAAGTGGATTCTGATGGGAATGCTGATCTACAATTTATAAAGCTAAAGTCTCCCCGCGAGTTTATCGTTCTGGAACAGGATTTTACTGGCTATACTGCCCCTAAGATAACCGAACTTGCAGTGCGGCTTGTGAAGGAGCATGATAAAGAGGGAGCCATATTGGTTCCTGTTTTGAAGGGAACTTTACCTGCCGAAGTTAGCCGTGGAGATGTTGATGTTGCCCAAATTAGGGGTGCAGCTGAAAAGGCTTTGCTTGTCCATCCGGTTGTTTTTCTGCGGGAAAGCGGGATTCCGGAAACGGTTGTTCGCTCCATATTCGAGAGTGAATTTAAGGATTTGAAGACGAAGAGCTTCGAATATTTCATGGAGATTTTTTCTGAACGTTATGGCAGGCAGGAAGCTGAGAAAATAGCCCGTGCTGCCGTGAACCTTATTGAGCCCATAGTCAAAAAGGACGATGGGAAAGTTAAACAGTTGCTGGAGGAGCTTCTTGGTGAAGATTGAAGTTGTCCAGCTTGAGAATATACGATCCCACACGAAGACAACAGTGCCCTTTGTAAAGGGGTTCAACTGTCTAGTGGGCGGCTTGGGCTGCGGGAAGTCAAGCATACTTTATGCCATAGACTTTGCACTTTTCGGAGACCCGCTGGGAAGAAGCTACGATTACCTGCTTAGAGAGGGAGCCGAAAGTGGAAAAGTTGTTGTGCAGTTCACTCAGAATGGGAAAAGCTATACCATATGCAGGGGGCTGAAGAGACGGGGGAAGGGCATAAGTCAAGATTTTGATCAACTAAAATTTTTTCAGGGTGAAACTCTAATCGCAAGTGTGAAGAACGAAGCCGTGGAGGAGCAGCTGAAAGCAATAACAGGTTTGGAAAAGGATATTTTCCGTGAAATAGTTTGGATTAGACAGGAACACCTTAAAGAGCTCTTAGATGTCCCTCCCAGAGAGAGGCAAAGACGGCTGGACGAGCTTTTCGGGCTCTCAGACTATGAGACTGCATGGGGTAACCTTCTAAACTATGAAAGGGAATATGAGGGGGAGAGGAAGGTCTACGAGAAAGACCCGGACATTGTTGGGCTAGAGAAACTAGGCGCAGAATATAATCGCCAGGCAGAGGAGTTCACCATATTAGAGATGGACATACAAAACACTGAAAGGAAGCTTAACGAGGTCAGGAAAACCCTTGAAGAAGCTGAGCTGAAGCTTAAAAATCTTGAGGAATTAAAAATTAAATTTGATGAACTGAAGAGGAAAGAAACAGAACTTCAAACGAGTCTTGTAAATATTGAAGATGCCTTGGCATCTCTTGCTGACAAAATAAACAGCAGGAAAGCATATTTTGAAAATCTAAAGCAGCAGCTCAACACCATGGAAAACCAGGCGCGGACATACAGGGAAAAACTTAAGGAGTTCGGAGTTCCCGCGGACAAGCCAATTGAAGAGCTGAAACGTTACTTTTTAACCTTTGATGAGCAGATGGCAAGCCTAAAGGCTGAACAGGAGGCCACCCTTCGAAGCATACAAACAGATCAGAGGCGAATTGCCTCGCTGTCCACTGAGAGTCGCTGTCCCTTATGCTTACAACCCCTAAACAGTGAATACAAAAGCAGTCTTATACAGAGGATTCAAAAGGAGAATATGAACAGGCAGAAGACAATAAGCCAGCTTCAAGGCGAAATTGAGGAGCTTCAAAAAATCAAAGAAAGGGCAAGCAGCATCTTCTTGAATCTTCAGACGCTTCTCCCCAGAATTGAGGATTTAAAAACACGCCTAAATGATGAGTATAAAAATATAACAGAGCTCTCAAAGGAATTTGAGGAAAAGCAAAAGCTTGAAAACACTTTGAGAACGCAACTTGAAAGCTTAAGGGCGCAAATCTTCCGATTTGACCTATCCGAGATTGAGAACGCGAGAAAAATTAGGGAACAAGCTTTCAGGCAATATTATCTGCTTGAATCTGAATATCGCACCAAAGAAAATAGAAAAAGGGACGTGTTAAGGCGGCTAGAGGAGCTTAAAGTGCGAATAGACCAGGCCCAGAAGAAAGTTGAACGCATGGAAAAGCTCAACCGGATATTAGACATTATAGGAAGCTTACGCGACGCATATAGGAGCATCCAACCAAAGCTCCGAAGCGAGGTTGTAAAGGTTCTTAAAAGTTTTGTTCAGCAAATTCTCGATGACATAATAGGCGGAGAAGGAGCACCCATAAACATCATTATAGACGAAACCTACACGCCCTATGTGATCAGCGAGGGCGGAACCGAAAGGGAGGTTTCAAATCTTTCAGGAGGAGAACGCACCCTTCTAGCTTTCGCCTATAGACTTGGATTAGGACATTTAATAATGCAGTCTAAGGCTGGCCATAGTTTGAGCCTCCTATTACTGGACGAGCCCACCGAAAGCCTCGGCAGAGAGGATGGTTCAATAGATAGGTTGGCTGAGGCCATATCACGTCTAAAATCCATCGAGCAGATTATAGCCGTAACCCATAGTGAAGCCTTCGCGGAAAAAGCCGAACACGTCATAAAAGTTGAGAAGGAAAACGGCCGGAGCCGAGTATTCATCGAAAAATAGGCAAATTTAAAACTTCACTTCTACGACTTTATTTTCCAGCGTGCCGATTCCTTCAATCTCAATTCGGACAATGTCGCCATCTTGCAGGAATTTCGGCTCGGGCTTCAGCGCATACCCAACCCCCGCCGGTGTTCCAGTGGCAATTATATCGCAGGGCTCAAGGGTCATTACACGGCTTAGATGGTGAACTATTTCATAAACGTTGAAGATCATGTTTTTTGTTGTAGAGTTCTGGCGGGGCTCCCCGTTAACCCATGCGCGAATGTAAAGGTTTGTTGGATCTGGAATTTGATTTTGGGTGACTATGCATGGACCTATTGGGGCGAATGTATCAAAGCTTTTACCGCGGGTCCATTGGACATCTTTCAGCTGGACGTCCCTTGCCGTAACATCATTAAGAATCGTGTATCCGAAAATGCGTGATCTTGCCTCTTCAGCTGAAACATTTTTAGCCCTTGCACCCATCACGATGGCAAGCTCAGCCTCATAATCAAGCTGCTTGACAAAGCTTGGTTTTATAATGCTTTGGCCATGCCCAATTATTGTGGTGTGTGGTTTAATGAATATTATGGGTTCACTTGGCACGGCTTTACCCCTTCCTGTTACGTCTTCTTCAATGTGATCCAAATAATTCAATCCTAAACAGATGATTTTAGGCGGATGAGCAAGTGGAGCAAGCAACCTAACCTCATCCAAGGGTAGAGAGAAAGCTTCAATTTCCTTTTCTGAAGCCTTCTTAAGAATTTCCTCAGCCGCCTCAATAGCCCTAATGCCTTTCCTTACAAAACCTTCAAGAGTCTTTGGAAGCTTTAATCCAAACTTTTCCGCAAGAGGCCTAATACGCAGCATTTTTCCATTTTTGGTTAATATGCCATACGTCTCTTCTTTCCCACAGCAACATCTCACAAGCTTCATGACATACTCGCCTTTTCAGCATATTCTATCAGAATTAGACAGTAACTCTGTTAAGGCTTTCCTTAAACATATCGCGGCTCCAGAAATTATTAATCATGAGCATAGAAGACTAGTATTGTATATGTTCAGGCGGTGATTCATAACCGTTGAAGGTGTTTCGGCAGGTAATCCAAACATTAAGCTTTTCATGGCAAGGAAAAGCGGCTGAATATCAACGAAATAGATAAAAAGTTGACATTTATAATGAGGCAGAGGCAGGTAGCGAGATGGCCATTAATGAAAAACTCTTCAAGGCTTTGGAGAGCGCAACACATTATTTGAAAGAGGTTATTTCCACGCTAAATGTGGATTTTAAGGATTTTGAATACGCGGTTTGGCATCTTGCAGCCGATCTCGAGTATGCTTTGCTGTTATTTTCTCTGCTTTTAGGAGAACATGATGTGTCATCGTGGCGGCCTAACCCAGTTGGAAATATGGATTTAAGCAAAACCATTGATTCAATTCGGGACTTACTGGGCAGATCTATTAAGGCCTTGGCGGATGGAAACCAATTGGACGCCTATAAATTTGCCTATATGGCAAGACACCACGTTTTCATAATTCAAGAGGATATTTCTAAAAGGAAAAGGCAGGAAGCCAAGAAGAAATAACTTGGCTACTCTTCTTCTCGAAGTTTTCTCTCCTTAATCTTTAGGGTGCCGCCTTCCAGACTTATTACTCTAAAATATTCTTTTAGCCCCCTCTGGTGGAGAAATTTCCGCAATAGCACCCTCAAATATCCCTTTGAAAACTCCTTATTTTCATCCTTAACTGTTATTTGATCTGTTGAAAGCTCTACTTCCTTTCCTATTTTGCCCTTCAAAAAATCTGCAAGCTCCTTAGCGATATCTTCTCCTTCAATCTTTAGCTCAGCTATATCTACCTTCAGCACCATGCCTAATACTCACCACAAAATTCAACTTTCTAAACTACTTTATAAAAATATATGCACACACGATACTTACGTTTGCATGCGCTCTGTTATGACTTTCTGCTTAGCTTTTGGTAAAGATCTAAGTTCCATCAACCTAAAAACTAAGGCGACTGCTCTTAATATGGGACGAGTATAAAGGTGTGAGATAAAAATGTGATTCATCAGATGATAGTTTTACATGATTTATTAGCTCGGTTTTTTAACTATAGTGGAAAACGCCTCCGTTATTTCTCTAATTTCTTCTTAGTAAGTTTTCAGAATACCTATTCCAGAACAATTCTCTCATTTCTGTTCATTTAATTCGCAACGTATCCTTGTTTTCATCAAAAAGCCCTATCTTGGAATTATTAAAACTTTAGTTTCGAAGCCGCCTATTATATCGCTCAAGTCTTTCTCGAATCCTCTGGGATTTTTTATTCTACTTTCTGGGTCGTAAATAAAACAGTATAATTTTTTGCAATCCTTACGTTGTTTGTAGTATGCTTTATCGATAATAAGTTGTTCTCGAATTTGTTTTTCTCCAAGTCCCCTACGAGCCATTTTAACTTCGATAACTATCTGTTCGTTCTTTAGCAGTAAATCCATGCGCGCAGATGCTCCAGCATAACTCGGAGTCCATTCCTCATCTCGGATGTCATCAAAAAATATTCTTAAAAGTCCACGCAAGAAATCTTGAACATCATATTCATCATGAATCTCAAAAGAAGGACGATTACCGTGACGCCGACTGATTTCTCTTATAACAACAGGGAATCTTTCTAAAATGCTCTCTACTAATTGACTAGCCTTATCAGTTTCGATGCTGGTTTTATATGGTGATAAAACATTATCAGCTACCTTTTTGAATTCTACGATTTTAAAGATTATATCTTTAATTTGTTCCTCAGCCCTTGGAGAGAATATGCTCTTTGAGGGCTTTGAAGATTTTGTCATAAACAGACGCATCATCCGTTGTTGGAAGAACTATTTGAATATTTAAATAAGCGTAATACCTGAGGGTAACGTTTCCGTCTCTTTAATTTTTTCAGTTTTCACTTGTTCCTTTACTTCGCCTTCAATACCCGTAATGGCTTCAAAATCAGCGAAACTGCATAATGCTTTAAATGTGTCTACCATTCTTTCTACTACTTGCTCTCCAGCCTTTGTGGTTGGTCTAAAAAAAATTCTTTAAGGTTTCATCATCTTTTTTATATGCATCAGGGTACATTTTGAAAAGGTCAGAGTAAGCTTTTCTTATAGCGTTTGCCATAACAATTTTATGTTTACTTGCATTTCTGAAGTTTAAGTAGTTTTGATTAGGAACACCGTTTGTATCAATAAAATCGATGAACCTGAGAATCTTTATTATTGGGCGGTCATTTGAGCTTTTATATCCTAGCCTTGGTAAAGTTTCGGTATTTATCTTATCTGGTACTCCTATTTTGGGTATTGATTCCAGAAAACTTTTGAGTCTACCAGTGTTAAGTATATAAGGATACTCCGTCATTTCACTCACTGCTTTTCACTTACGCTTTAAATTATTTTAGTTTTTCCAAAGTTTAACTGGGAATAAGGAGTAACGGTAACCCTTAACCTTCAACCTAACCCTAATCCACATTAAGACAAGCTCTAGGCTGAACTCACGCATACCGCCTAACGTTCGGCTAACTTTCCGCTTGGCTGAGCGTGGATTAACACAAATTTCATAATAGAGCGCATACAAAAGTCAGCCTCATGCGTGCATATAAATTATAGGGAGCTACTCAACTGATATTTCCTCCCTCAATCCAGCTTCTGGGTAGACAAACATTTTAACACTTTCAGTACGTATGCTTACCAAAACCCTTTCCCCAACATCAAACCATTCGCATGTCAGGGAAGGAACGATAACCACAACTGAATCCTGATTTTCAAGCCTAACCTCATATCGCATAAAGGTTCCTTCAAAGGTAACCCTCTCCACCTCCCCTGGAATGGAATTTTCCACCCTCTTTTTACCTGCCCTCTGTATTGTCAAAGTTTCAGGTTTTATGGCTAGAACAACCCTTTCCCTAATTCCTATGCCCTCTGTATTTGGGACATGAACTTTTAAACCCCCTCGAAGTTCTACCAGGGCCTTTTCACCAGTTGATTCAACTACATATCCTTCGAGAAAGTTTGAGCCTCCGATAAAATTGGCAACAAAGAGACTTTTAGGATTGGTATAAAGCTCCTGAGGTGTACCCACCTGTAGGACCTTACCCTTTTTCATCACGGCTATTCTGTCAGATATCGCCATGGCCTCAGCCTGATCATGGGTCACATGTATGGCTGTCAATTCCAAATCCTTAGCCATTCGCCTAATCTCATACCTAAGCTCATTTCTGACCTTTGCGTCCAATTGGCCGAGAGGCTCGTCGAGGAGAAGAATCTTGGCGCCTGCGGCCAGCGCCCTTGCCACGGCTAGTCTCTGCATCATTCCACCGCTTAATTCGCTGGGATAAGCGTCCAAGCGTTCATGCAGCCTAACCATTTCCAGAACCTCGTGGCCTATTCTTTCAGCCCTTTGCATGTCAAAGCCCTTAACTCTAGGCCCGTAAGTCACATTTTCCCAAGCATTCATATGCGGAAACAGCGCAAAAGTCTGGAAGACAAAGCCGATGTCCCTGTCCTCTGGTGGAACATCATTCACAAGGCGGTCGCCAATGTAGATTTCCCCGCTGTCAGGTTTAATTAAACCGGCTATAAGCCTAAGAAGCGTGGTTTTGCCGCATCCGCTTGGACCAAGCAGGGCGAAGTATTCCTTATCTCGGATATGGAGGCTCACGTTATCGACAGCCACCACCCTGCCGAACTTTTTAGTTACGTTTACTAAGCGGACGTCAGGCATGGACAGCCTCCCATTAACGTTGCAAACCTTTCTTTGCTAATTCTTCTGTTAGGTATATGCTTTATCACCTTAATACCTTCCCCTGCTCCTCACAACAATTCGCAGGACTAATAATATTATGAATGAGAGCACTATTAGGATGCCGCAGCCCAAACCTATTTCCGTGGAAGTAATAGGCACCTTCCCCTTAACCCAATCCACAAGGATAACAGGCGCAGTTTTCAAATCCGTAACCGCTAAGGTCGCGCCAGTCTCGCTTAAGCTCCTAGTGAAAACCATAACAGCACCAGAGAAAAGCGAATATTTAGTCAACGGAAAGATTATCGTTCTAAAAACAGCGAAAGGTTTGGCGCCAAGGGTTCTTGAAGCTTCTTCTATGTCCATGCTTATCCTTTGGATGGCCGCAGCCATCGACCTCACAAAGTATGGATAGGTTATAGCCATATGCGCAAATGTGAGGAGCAAAAATTCAGGGATAAAAGCCACAGTTTCCTTCCAAAAGAACCTTAAAGAAACACCAAGAGCTACTGACGGAATAATTATGGGAATATCCACTAGAACATCTAAAAGGTTTGAAACTTTTCCAAGCCTTTTACGAGCCACAATAACAGCCATCGGCAATCCAATTATGAGATTCAGCATGGTTACAGCTGCACCAAGGGAATAGGAAAGCATTATGCTCCGCCAATAATCACCCCACGGCGAAACGCCAGAGAGAGCCTTCAACAGAACATCAGTGAAAAGGGATTCAAAGGCTGGAAGTGCTACAAAAAGGGATGGGACAAGCACAATCAAGAAGAATGCAAGGAGCGCGAAAGTATTTCTTGTGGACACGGCTTTTGAATAGCTAATTTTCCTCTCAAAGCTGGGCCAAGCCCTTTTGAGTGGAAGCCTAATCCTTGAGCCCAAAAAGCGTATTGCCACAAAAATAAGGCATGAGATTGCTATGAGGATCACGCTTGCAAAAACCGTTGCACCTTCATAATCGGCTTGGCTTACTAGGGGAGGACTGGCTGAAAAGGCGTTTTTCATGTTCTGAATGAATACTGCGCCATTTTCAAAGACCCCTGCAACCATCATTGTGGCACCTATTTCCGACAGGGACCTAGCAAAGGACAACGTGAAAGCAGCTATTATTGAAGGCTTTATAATTTCAAGGGTTACAGTTCTAGCAGCAGTAATGGGCGGTGCGCCTAAGGTTCTAGCCGCCTGCTCATACTCCAACTTATAGTCCAGCAAGGCGCCCACAAGCACTCTAACAGCAACAGGATAGGAGAATGCAAAGTGCAGCAAAGCCACAAGAACCCAACCGGGAGAAACAAGGGAACCTCCGAAAACGGATGATATGCCTTCAGGGCTGCTCCAGAAAAGCAGCAACGAATAGCCCAAAACTGATGTTGGTACAATGAAGGGAATATCCACAAGTGTATCTAAAAAGCTTAGCAATTTGGATTTTCCTCTCGTAATAAGCCAGGCCATTGGAAGACCAGCAACAACATCGATGAAGGACAAAATGAAACCTATTATAAATGAGTTAGTTATGGCCGTTAATGCCCGGTTGACTAGTTCTTCCTTGTCTAGAATAGCATAGAAGGTATTCCATTTGATGAGTATGCCAAAAATTGGCGGCAACAATATCAGGGCAAAAAACACTAAAACTACTGCCAAATAAACAACATATCGAACATATGAGCGTGAGGAAAATTTATCAAGGCTTTCGACCATTTTCTTCCGAGACAAATTTTTTCCGCCTAAGCCTAATTCATCCCTCTTCCTTTTCACATCTGCATATCCATTGATAAGCTTTCCGCAGAAGACGAAACTGTTTTTAATGCTATAAGAAGCGCTGAAGGTTTACGGCTCAGTAGACAATGTAACGGTGTGTCAAGGCGCGTCTATTAATGTCAGTTCGCCCGTCGAGTCATATCATTGCAGTAGGCTCTATTGACTCTCCGCTTCATCATCCAAAAGACAAGGGGTCAACTGCAAATTTAAGGTTTCCGACCCTTAACGCTTCACTAAATTTATCAATTGGTAGAGAATTTATGGCTTATAGATATGGAGATATCGATATGGATGTTTTAGAGGCGATAAAGGGTAGACGTAGCGTAAGGGCCTTTAGACCCGATGATGTCCCAAATGCTGTTGTGGAGCAGCTTATCGATGCGGCCAGATGGGCACCATCAGCGGGCAACATTCAGCCATGGGAATTTATAATCGTCAGAAATCCGGAGCTTAAGAGGAAATTGGCTGATGCTGCATTAGGCCAACGCTTTATTGAAGAGGCCCCTGTGGTGATTGTGGTCTGCGCCAATGAAATTCGATCTACACAAGGTTATGGCATGCGCGGGAAAAACCTATATTGCATACAGGACACGGCGGCCGCCATTCAAAATCTGCTTTTAACAGCATATTCAATGGGTTTAGGCACATGCTGGGTTGGAGCCTTCAGAGAGGAGGAAGCAAAAAGGGCTCTCAAAATCCCAGAGGGCATTAGGCCTGTGGCAATAATCCCTGTAGGATATCCTGCTGAAAGGCCAATAGCGCCAGCTAAGAGATCACTTAAACAGATAATCCATTATGAAATCTTCCATTAAAAATTCATTTAAACTTAATATACTGATAATCCATTCCTAATCCTGTGAGGACCCGGTTTTGCATTATAAAGAGATAGCGAAAATCTACGAGAAGATCGAGGCCACAACAAAGAGGCTTGAAATGACAGATCTGCTGATCGACCTGATTAAAAGGACGCCTAAAAATCTGATTGATAAGGTTGTATACCTAACACAGGGCAAACTTTATCCGGACTTTGTTAACCTTGAAATAGGCGTCGCTGAAAGGCTTGCCATTAAAGCCCTTAGCAGAGCATCAGGCCGAAGGGAAAGTGAAATTGAGGAGGATATGAAGAAAACCGGAGATCTTGGGGAAACAGCCCAGAAATTCATGGCTGAAAAGAGGCAGCTTACATTTTTCCAGCAACCGCTAACAGTTAAAAGGGTTTACGAAACCCTTGACAAAATAGCCCGCGCCTCAGGCTCAGGGGCTGTTGACACTAAAATAGCCCTTCTGGCCGGTCTCCTCGCTGACGCTGATCCAGTGGAGGCAAAATACCTCATTCGCACAGTTACTGGAAACCTGCGCTTAGGCATAGCTGATATGACTGTGCTTGACGCCCTTGCAATAGCCTATGGAGGGGGGAAAGAAGCCCGTGAACTCGTTGAAAGGGCCTATAACATATCCTCAGACCTTGGAAGGGTTGCCAAAGTTCTAGCGGAGGATGGATTAGAGGGTATTAGAAAGTTCCATGTCATTGTAGGCAACCCGATCAGGCCTATGCTTGCAGAGAGACTTTCATCGCCCGAGGAAATCCTTGAAAAATTGGGAGGAAAATGCATAGCCGAATACAAGTATGACGGTGAAAGGATACAGGCTCACAAAAAGGACAATGAAATCATACTTTTTTCAAGACGTTTGGAAAACATTTCCAATCAATATCCAGATGCAATAGAACTCTTGAGAACTCATGTATTGGCTAAGGATGCCATTCTTGAAGCGGAATGTGTAGCCATCGAGCCTGAAACAGGCGAGATGAAACCCTTTCAGGAGCTCATGCATCGGAGACGCAAATACGAAATTGAAAAGGCCATGGAAGAATATCCAATTTCGCTTTTCCTTTTCGACGCCCTTTACATTGATGGTAAAGACTTAACCCTTGAACCTTATCGGGTTAGGCGTGAATTCCTCACGAAAATGGTGAAAGAAAGCGAAAGGGTTAGGATAGCTAAGTCGATAATCACGGGCGACGTTAAAGAATTGGAAACCTTCTTTTTAGAGGCTATAGAAAGCGGATGTGAAGGACTCGTCTGCAAGTCCCTTGCGGACGATTCTATTTATCAGGCAGGTGCAAGGGGATGGCTTTGGATAAAGTATAAGCGCGATTACAAGAGCGAAATGACGGACACCGTGGACCTCGTGGTTGTGGGCGCATTTCACGGTAGAGGCAAACGGGCTGGAACTTATGGGGCACTCCTTTTGGCAGCCTACAATCCTGAAAATGACACTTTCGAAACGGTTACAAAATGTGGAACAGGATTCACAGATGAGGATCTAGCGAAACTTCCCGAAATCATGAAGAAGCATATTATTGCGCGCAAGCATCCGAGGGTAAATTCCCTCATCGAAGCGGACATATGGTTTGAGCCAATAGTTGTCCTAGAGGTTTTAGGGGCTGAAATAACCCTCAGTCCCATCCACACCTGCGCAAGGGACATTATACGAAAAGGTAGCGGTTTAGCCATCAGATTTCCAAGGTTCACAGGCAATTATAGACTTGACAAGGCGGCTGAGGACGCTACAACAACAAGCGAAATTGCGGAGATGTACCAAAGACAGCTCAAAAGGATTGCTGAAAGCTAATGCTGAGCACCATGTTCTTTTAGCCGCTTTAAATAAGATTCAACAACTGAGTATATGCAGCTTCGAAGCTGTTCCCCAAAAAGGTTGGACGTGCGGAGTTTTTTCAGTTCTTCCGCTAGCTCCTGTACCCCAAAAACTTCGTTTAACCATTTTTCAAAGTCTCCGCGGTAAAGGTGAAACTCCAAGGATTTAACGTTGACATCCCTAACCATCTGCAGGAACTCCTCTAGAGAGGCAGCGCTTTTTCCAGTATAGTTTCCGATGGACGTGAAAAAGTAGAAGGCTTTATCCCTTGGCACAGTTTTTAAAACTTCAAGTTTTTCTATATCCATCTCCTTCAAGTCCTATTTTACGCTTATCATGCTTGATAGCGAAGGCTGATTCTCTAATATTGTTATTATTGGCTAATGGGGGAATTGTCTCTTTAAATTTCTTGGTGACAATGGATGTGCGAATCCTCAGAACACCTTGAAGGGGAGCTATGAATTTTGCAATAAACTCATGGAGGCTCTCCTGATCCTCAGCCATAATCTTTGCTATAATTTGGAGTTCTTCTGATAGGGAAGTGTATACTTCACAAATTTGCGGGTATTCGCAGAGCTTCTCTGCAATGTTTTCGCTTTCCTTTGGATCCGTGTATATGGTCATTACAGCGGTAATGCACTTGGCTCCAGCTTTTTCCCTATCAATTAAAGTTGTGTACTTCTTTATTATGCCATATTCTTCCATCCTCTTTATCCTGTCATAAACCGTCGAGTGGGCAATGCCGAGGCGCTTGCCAATCATTGTGTAAGTTTGCCTAGCATCCTCCATTAGGGCTTCTAAAATTTTCAGATCAATAGAGTCAAGAATAAGGGAGTTACTTTTAACCTTCAACGGCTAACCTTCCGCTAATCGATTTATGGTTGCCTCTGCATTTATTGTTTATCGTCGGAAAAATGGAAAAGTGTTTTGGAAACTAAGTGGATGTTGCATATTCGGATATCGAACTGCCTTCAAAATGGTCGGATTTATAATTAAAGCCTTTTCCAAGCTTTAAAAGCGCGAAAATCCTATTGGAAGTTCTTTAGAAATTGTTTGATTTTATCTTCATTTTTTCAATTTTTAAATTCTTAACCTACATTTTTGCGGTTAAAATCACAATTATATTTAAATTTGTGTCTCCTCCCTTCCTTCTTGGAAGATGCCTAATGGCTATTATGAAAACTTCTAGAGCATGGGATATTCTCAGAAAATTTAAGGAGTCCTGTAAACTTCGCGGATGGAAAACCTCTGAAAGTGAAGATTGGATTGAAGCAGATAAAGAGTATCATCAATTTCTCTTAATAAGGAGCGTCCACCCAGCATCATTTAAAAACATAGTTTTGAATAGAAAGTGCGTCGTTAGGGAAGGATTATCCTACAGGATTGTTGAAGCAAGCTACACCGCATGGTTATTTTCCGAAACTCCACCAAGCAACATCACCAACATCGTCTTAAGCAATCCTGAACTTTCAAGGAGAGTAGCCATTTACGATTTAAGCCCCCTTATTGAGGGAAAAAGGGTGTGCATAACGCTTAACCATACAGGAAGCAATGTTTTTCATGCGTTTGAAAACTATCTTAGAAGGGAGTTAAAAGTAAGACTTAAGCGGCATCCTGTTGAAACTGAAAAATACAATATAACCCAAGTGGCCTAACATCCTACAAGAGTCAAAGAATTGATAAGCATAAACCGTATATTTGTTATTGTGAACGGCATGTCTGAGGCTGAAGAAATAAAAAGTCTTCTGGCTTTCAGGAAAAAACTTGAAAAAAGAATTGAGAAACTGCAAAACGAACTTAAAGAAGCGCAAACAATACTGGAAACGGTTAATTCCATTCTCCTCTCAAAGGGTTTTAAACGTGCGGAAGCTGTTATAAAGACCGCCCCAGCTCCACCAATTCCAGAACCCTCAGCACCCGTGGAAGCGGAACCCATGACCCCTACAGTGGAATTTAAAGAGGTATTGCCCATAAAAGCTGATGATGGGGAGGAACTGGCGAGTATTTATGTTGGCGGAAATATGATGCGAGTGATTTTCAACAAGGATAAGGCTTTCAGCGTTAATACTCCGCCTTTCAACCAGTTCCTTGTTGAAAGGGTTTTAGCGAAAATGCAGGAGAAGGATGGTGAACTTTTAAAGGCTGGGAAGCTTACACCTGAAAAAGTTTTTAGTTATAGCATTATAAGGGATGATGATATTCTCAGAGAGATTGTCATAAAGAACTTTGATGCGGAGCGTTTAAGGGATCTTAAATCCAGCATAAAGTGGACTTTGGAGAAAATGTACGAAAAAATGAGGGCCACCTAGCTAATTTCTTTTTTGTCAGAATATGCCCTGTCAAAGTATATGTTTTTACCCTTGGCTGAAAGCGGTATCCCCATAACTATTGCGGTTTCAGGCATTAGGTTAAGGGCTGAGGCAGCTGCGCCGATACGGTACATTATCCGATTATCAACATTTAATAGACTGGCCATTTTAACCGCTGAGCCCATGGCTATTCCAAGATCGATTGCCTTGAAAATGCAGATTGGTCCTGTAAAGTCCTGTCTCCTTCTCTTAACAACCTTTTTCAATTCTTCACAGTTTTTATGGCCACATGCTCCGCAGTTTAATCCGGCTGTATTTTCCCCTCTAACGCCTATTAGGACCACGGCGTCTGATTCCCTTACATTTTTTGCGTCTCTTTTAAATCCCTCAATTTTACGTTCCTCAGCTATCTTATCCATTTTATCCGCGATGGCGTTCTTTTCTTCGCCATATACAATCATAGCGATAACGTCATCCACGCCGATCGTTTTGGGCGCTGTTCTTGCTGACACAAGCATAAGTTTTGCTGTTTCTAAAACCCCTTCAAGCTCGCCTTGTTTACCCTCTATTTTTGGGCTCATCCTCAACAGGCTCCTCTAGGCTAGAATGTCGAAGAATATATTATTTTAAACCTTCTCTTCAGCCATCTATGGAAAAACTTTCTCCAACAAGTTCATTAAAATCTCCAGTTGACCCGTATGTAAGCCTATAGCTAAAAAGGAGAATCCTAAAAGAAGGAGAATAAAGCCTACAATCCTTTTTCCGCGATTATTCATAGGATTCACGTCAAATGCCTCTTAAGCACAGCCTCTATCCGATTCTTGGGCGTGTATCCCACTATTCTTTCAATTTCCCTGCCATTCTTAATTATCACGAGGGTCGGAATACTGAAGACTTGGAAACGCTCGGCAGTTTCAGGGTTTTCATCTACATTAAGCTTGCCGAAAAGAACTTTTCCCGCATATTCCTTGGCAAGATCCTCAATTATCGGGGCTATCATGCGGCATGGCATACACCATTCTGCCCAGAAATCAACCACAACAACGGGGCTTTTTTGAATAAATTCATCAAAGTTTGAATCAGACAAGTGTACTATGTTTCCAGTCATTTTCCGCTTTTCCTCCAGCTTCCTCAACAGCTCTTTAGCCAGCCTTTCTTTAAGGCGTTCCAGCTCTTTATCCTTTTCCGTTGAAGACTCGCCCATCAGCTATAACCTCTCAAATATCTCGGAGGAGCCGCCTGATTTTCAGATAGGCCTCTGTTGGATTTGATATGGTGCTAACAGCCCTTTCAAAGGGACACATGTCAGCACCTTCCGCGTTTAAAATCCTGTCAACAATCTTATCATACTCAAAGCGAATGCCATATTTCTCCAAGGTTGATTTTGCTGCAAGGCTTAGTGTTTGGGCGTATGCTGCATCTATTCCGGCGTACCCGAAGAGGAGAGCTAAAGCCTTTCCTACAACTCTATCCGCCGCCGCAGCGCCTTTTAGGCCTTCTCTAAAATTTTCCAGAGCATCCATGAAAGGATATATTCCTTTGTTCCTGCTTTTAAAGATGACTTTCATCTCCTTTACGATGCAGAGGGTTAAATTTTCTTTATGCAAAACATTCTTGGCAATTTCCAAGTCGTCCATTTAGGTCAGCCCAAACTAAGCTTACTATGCCTTTGGTTACGCAAAGACTTTATGATAAATCGTATAATTTAACATTGTGGGGTTTATGGAGAAAATAGTTAGAATAAGCGTAACCTTCCCGCCGGACTTGTTAAGGGAGTTTGACGAGATTATAAGCAGAATGGGATATAGTAACCGTTCCAAGGCTGTTCAGGATGCGGTTAGATTGTTTATTTCTGAGCGGAAATGGCTTCAAGAGGAAAAGGGGCGGCAGGCAGGGATTCTGATGCTTCTATATGATCATGATGCGCGGGGGTTAGAGGACGCCCTTACGGATGTGCAACATCGCCATTCTGGTGTAATCTCTTCAACAATGCATATACATTTAACGGAAAGAGACTGTCTAGAAGCCATAGCAGTTAAAGGCGATGCGGAGGAAATTCGAAAGTTAAATGATGAACTGTCTTCAAAAAGGGGTGTAAAACTTCTTAAAACAATGATTGTCTCGATTTAGCGTCGACGCTTCTTTTTCAGCCTTTAGCCTTCAGCCGACCGTAAGTAGCCTTTCCAAGTTTTGCTTCTAACGTGCCCTTGCCCTTACTCTGGGCTCAATTAGAGTCCAGAGCCAATCCACAAATTCGCCGAGATTCTTTGTTTGAATGTAAACTTCCCCGGGTCCTGTGATATGGGTTACCAGGCCCTCTCCGCCGAGGATTGTTTCTTTTAACCCGCCAAACTTTGTTACCTTCTAGTTGCAGGTGCTGCTGAAGGCTACTAGGTGAAAGTTATCCACTATAAGCGATTCTCCAGGCTTCAGCACATGCTTATCTATGGCGCCGAAGGTGTTTATGAATAGGAGACCCTCACCGGTAGTCCTTATCATGAACAAACCTTGTCCAAACAGGCCTTTCGTGAAGCCTTCCCATTGAATGTCCAAGTTAATGTTCTCTGTTGATGCTATGTAAGCGGACTTCTGTATAATGTAACCTTGTCCAGGTTTAATCTCAAGCCGCTCAATATCGCCCACCGGCGCCGAGACAAATCCAACCTCTCCTGGGCTACCTACTGCAGTGTACTCGTTCACAAAGAAGGATTGGCGTCCAAGAATCGTTAAACCCAATGTGCCGAGGAGACTTTTTTCTCTTTTTCTCGTATGCACTTCAATGTTTGGAGTCATGTATGTTAAGGCGCCTGCTTCAGCGATTATTTTCTCGTTAGGCTCTAATGTCACCACAAGCATGGAATAGGACGGCTTATACCTTATCTCATATCGCACCTAAATTCCCCATCAATATTTTAATGGCACTCACTTTTTATCTTTACATCCGAAGAATACGGGCATCTTGGCTTAAACTAGCCTTTCTATTGGGGCTTTCCTACCCTCCCAGCATTCTGGACAGTAGACTGGCCTGTCTAAGTTCGGCTTAAATGGAATTTCATGCTGCTTTCCGCATTCTGCACAAACTGCCATATACATTTTCTGGGCTTCGCCTTCAAGCTCTTTCAGTGTGTTTTTCGCTAGAGCTTTTATCCTGTTTAGCTGGGCAGTTTCTTCATGACTTATGAGGGTTATGGCTGTTCCATTGCGGCCCATTCTGGCTGTTCTTCCAATTCTATGGAAGTAAACCAGCGCATCTAGGGGGACATCATAGTTTATTATGTGGGTTATTTCTTGAATGTCAAGGCCCCTTGCGGCAATGTCTGTAGCGACAAGCAGCTTTGTCGCTCCATTCTTGAAGGCGTTGAGGGTGGCTTCCCTCTGCGGTTGGGTGAAACCCCCGTGAAGGGGCTTTGCTTCATACCCCCTTAATCTTAATTTGTTGGCAAGTATGCTTGCGCCTTTTCGTGTCCTACAGAATATTATGGCCCTTGTTATTTTATTCTTGTCTATTATACCGCATAGAGCGTGAAATTTGCTTTTTTGGCTTACCAGTACATAGTATTGTCTTATCTGTGTTGGCGCGATCTCATCCTTGCTTACAAGGATTTTTTCAGGATTTTTCATGTACTTGTGGCATAAGTGCATAACCGCCTGGTCTATGGTTGCCGAAAATAGGCTTGTCTGCCTATCGGCAGGGGTCTTTGAGAGAATGTATTCAACATCGTCTATAAAGCCCATATCAAGCATTCTGTCAGCCTCATCGAGGACGACGAATTTTACATGTGACAAGTCTAAGGTTCCACGTTTAAGATGGTCTATTATGCGACCCGGAGTGCCCACAACAACATGAACACCTCTTTTCAGTATGCTTTCCTGCCTTTGAATCGGGGTGCCTCCATAAACGGCTAGAACCTTGATGGGCGTATATCTGCCTATTTGGCTTATATGCTCCGCAACTTGAAGCGCAAGTTCACGGGTTGGCTCCAAAACTAAACCTTGTATTATGGGGCTTCTAAGGTTTATACGTTCTATAAGTGGGATTCCAAAGGCAGCTGTCTTACCGGTTCCGGTTTGAGCCTGCCCAATTATATCTTTACCCTCAATTAGGGGCGTTATGGCTTGAGTTTGGATTGGAAATAGGTCGCGAAATCCAAGTTCTTCGATGCCGCTAAGAACTTCAGCGCTTAGGGGCAAATCCTTAAAGCATTTTACATTACTCACTTCTAATCCTCCTAAACCTAAAAATCATGCGCAACTCAAAAGCCTTCGAAAGCTTTCAGAACGCGCATGGATTTTTAGCGTTTTTCCCTATAGTAGGACAAGCCTCCTATTAAGCATTTACTATTCCCTCAACGATTTTCAAATTTAAAGGTGCAATTCAAAGAAGCTAATCAAAGGAAATGCCGATTAAATTGCGGACGTCGTTATCTTCACAATATTCAATTTGCCATTAAAAGCCTCGCATGTTCAGCTTTTGGATAAGCTAAAATAGACTTTCAATTTAAGTTTTATAAATCGGAAGTGCGCACTTCGATGAAGGTTAACATTATTTCCCTTGCCTGTTGCGCCGGTTGTGTTTCCTCCCTTCTGAATGCCGGAAACGCTATTCTTGAAATCCTCCTCGAAGACTTCAAGATCTTCTATTCACCAACATTTATGGATTTAAGGGACATCCCTGAAGTTGATTTGGCTATTGTTGAAGGCGGCGTGAGAACCGAAGAAGACGAGAACCTAATAAGGGAAGTGAGAGCCAAATCCAGGATCCTCGTCGCATTAGGCATGTGTGCAACCCATGGTGGAATAACCTCCCTTGGAAACTTGTCATCGGTTAAAAACCTTCTAGAAAAGGAGTACAGTCTAATCGACGCCAGCCTGCTTCCGGAAGTTAAGGATTTAATGTATCCCATATGCAACTTTGTCGACGTGGACTATTACATTCCAGGCTGTCCGCCCATGCCCTTTTTAATAATTCATACTTTGAAGAGCATAGCCAGCGAGAAAAAGCCCATGCGTCATCAAAGCATTGTATGCATGGAATGTCACAGAAAAATAATTGCAGCGAAGCTTGAAAGGCTGTACGGGATATACGAAAAGGAAGCAGACCCGCAGCTTTGCCTAGTAAGTCAAGGCTTCGTATGTTTAGGCTCGCTGACGCGGGACGGTTGCGGTGCACCTTGCCCCCGAGCGGGCTTCACATGTTTTGGATGTAGAGGCCCCTCTGACGCCCTTCTCTACCGTTCAAGGGACATGTACAGTTTCCTTGTGAAGGTCATATCCAAACGCTCAGGAGTACCGGAGGATAAGGTTAAAGCGGAACTTTACCGTAATCCCTTCATATTTCACACTTTCATCTTCTCAAGGTTTGAAAGGTTCAAAGCGAGGGAACGTATCATTTGACGAGTGAAAGGAAGATAGTTATTTCGCCGACAACCCGGATTGAGGGAAACGGAAAAGTGGCAATCCTTTTGGATGAGGAGGGAAACGTGGCGGATGCCCACTTCTACGCCGCTGAAATCCGCGGCTTTGAGTATTTCCTTAAGGGAATGGAAACCGACAGGCTTCCCTTCATCGTCTCTAGAATATGTGGAGTATGCTCCACAGCGCATGTTTTAGCCTCAGTAAAAGCCATAGAAAATGCCTGCAAGGTTGAAATAACCGAAACTGCGGCTAAGCTTAGGGAACTCCTCCTCATGGGACAAATCATAAGCAACCACTCGCTAGTCTTCTTCTTCCTCACATTGCCGGATTTTTTGGTTTCCTCAGGAGGAGGATTCCTCCAAGAGGAACATATTCCAAATAATGCGGGAAAATCCTGATATTGGAAGGAAGGCCGTAGCCCTAAGAAACTTCGCCACACAAATATTGAATGTGATAGGTAAAAGGGAGGTACATATAGTCTCCGTCATACCTGGAGGCCTTATAGCCCCCTTAAGGGAGAAGGAGCGCCAGTTGATTCTCGAGAAAGCCAAAGAGGCATGCAAAATCGCTATGGAAGCTGTGAATCTTGGAAAGGAGCTTTTCGAAAAGAATTGGGCTGAATTCAAAAGGGCAGGGGATTATGCAACAAATTATATGGCGCTGACAAGGGATTCCGCCATGGAATTCTATGATGGAAACGTGAAGATAATAAATTCCATGGGCGAGGTTAAAGCGGAATTCTCGCCTTCCCAGTATCTAAACTACGTGGAGGAGAAACGTTACGGATGGACTTATGCCAAATTCGCCTATCTTAAGGGAGTGGACGAACATGATGGGATAATTCAAGTTGGCCCAACTCCAAGGATGAATGTGAATGATAAGGCAACAACGGAAATGGCTAATGTGGAGTTAAAGGAATTTAAACGAAAATTTGGCAACCCAGCCCATACAACCCTATTATTCGATTATGCAAGGCTGATTGAACTGCTATATGCCTGTGAGCGAGCAAAAGAGCTTTTAGAGGATGAATCCATCACCCGAGAAAATGTAAGGGTTCAATTTTCTCCAAGAAGAGGTGTCGGCATAGGCGTAGTCGAGGCGCCAAGGGGAACACTGGCTCATCAATACGTAATAAGCGAGAAAAGGAATGTTGAAGAACTGAAATTGATAATTCCCACACAGGTTAATAATGCTGCGATAAACGTTAACGTCAGAGATGCAGCCTCAAACCTTATCCAAAAGGGCGTTATTAAGCCCGGTCTTATTAACAGAATTGAAATGATTATAAGGGCCTATGATCCATGCATTAAATGCGCTGCCAGAACAGCCGGGGCTAACATGGTGGTGGAAATTCTCGACAACAGGGGAAGGCTGCTCAAGACACTTTCAAGTTGAAACCATTATGGCTTGCACCGGGCAGTTAGCTTGACAGACCCCACACATGTTACATTTATTCGCATTCACAACCTTAGGCTTCCCAGATTCTTCACATTGGAATACCGTAGCCGGGCATAGCTCAATACAGATTTTTTCTTCCTCAGCTATGCATTTAACGTAATCAATCATTATCCGAGGCATTTTAATTACATCCATGGTTTAGGGATGCATCCTCACGAATAAGGTTTCCGCTTTTCGGCTTGTTTTCCACGATCCAAAGTCTGCAAACTTAAATTAGGGATGAAAAAGGAAGTTGCAAATGACAGCTTAAAATAATGTAAAGCCCATTTTGGTCAAAGTGCTGAAGTATGATAAGCGCAACATTTATGGTGATCCATATACTCCGTTGTGATGGGCTGCTATGTTGCGATTATTTGATTTATGTTTAGGTTTAGCACTATTTCTGCTATGTCGCTTGCATATTCTGCTGTCCGTCGTATACTTTCCATAATCATTCTTATGTTAGAAATGTCGATTTTTTTGGCTCCGGACTGAATTTCTTTTATTGCTTTGCTTTCGAGGGTTGATATTGTTTTTGCTTTAGATATCACCTGGTCGGCCAGGGCGTAGTCTTTTTTGAATAGGGATTTTATTGCATCTTCGAATACATTTTTGGCGAGGGTGCTCATTTCATAAAGTATCTGGAAAACTGCTTCGCTTGGCTTTTCCTCCATTGATAAAACGTTTTCTGCAATTCTTGTAGCATGATCAGCTATTCTTTCCACAAACTTTACTATTACTCTATAGCCTAAACAATCTCGCGGGCTGGAAAGTCCAATTTCCCTTAATATTTTCTCGTTTTGAACGGCTAATTTTAACTGGCGTATTATATAGAGGCTGAAGCGGTCAACTTCGTCGTCAAGCTGTATGACTTCTTGGGCAAGTTTTTTGTCCAAGTTTTTCAGTGCTTGTATCGCGTCGTTATGCATCGAAGTGGCGATTACGCACACACGTCTTAAAGCGTTTTCAACGGATAGTTCAGGATAGCTTGCCAATATTTGTAGTTTGATTTCATTTGAGGTTTCCGATACGATTTCTGTGCCGACCAGCTTTTTCCTCGTTAGTTCTTTTATCACGTTTCTTTGCATGGTGCTTATGCGTTCTTCCCTTGCTCTCACTATGATGAAATTGTAGCCTACCAAATATAGGGAAATTATTGCCCTTGTTGTAGTGTCGGGATCATCTCCACTTAAAATTATGAGAGTTGCTTCTGCAGAATGAGTTGCAGGTTTGGCCATTTCTTTGGGGGTCAAAATAAGTGAACTGTCCTGTTGAGTTATTAATATTGGGCTTCCAGCCTTTAACCCTAGTGAATTTACCCATTTCTTTGGAAGCGAGACTATGTACGTGGATTTTCCAGTGAACTGGATTTTTCTTGTCTCTCCATTTATTTGCTCTTTCATTTTAACCCTCTATATAGACAATTTTCCTCTATATTTTCTATTCGGGCAAGGTATATAGATTTTCTTTACTAAATGATGAAGAAAAGGTGAGATATATGAAAGCGATATACAAAGTCGTAATCCCAATAGCCATAATTGCCATAGCTGTCGCCGGCGCATTTGCTTATCAATACTTTACAACGGAGCAAACGATAACTCTGAATGGCGCTGGGGCAACATTCCCCTTTCCGTTGATTGACAAGTGGGCAGCGGAATACCATAAGATCAAACCTAACATCCAAGTTAACTATCAAGGAATCGGAAGCGGCGGAGGAATACAACAGCACACCGAAAAAACCGTCTATTTCGCGGCCAGCGATGCACCGCTCACGGAGGCACAAGCTGCAAACGCGCCTAACACTTTGCACATGCCCATAACCATTGGAGGGGTTGTTATAGTTTACAATCTACCGGGCGTACCTAAAGGACTTAAATTCACAGGAGAAATTCTTGCAGACATATATCTTGGAAAGATTACCCGATGGAATGATGCGAGACTTACTGCAATAAACCCTGGCATAAGCCTTCCAGACCAATCAATCACAGTGGTGCATAGGTCAGATGGAAGCGGAACCACTTTCATCTGGACCAGCTACTTGTCAAATGTCAGCCCAGAATGGAAAGAAACCGTTGGAAGAGGAACCTCCGTTAATTGGCCTACGGGTCTGGGGGGTAAAGGAAATGATGGAGTTGCGGCTCTTGTTCAGCAGACGCCTTACTCTATTGGCTATGTTGAATTCACATATGCAAAGAAGAACAATTTGGCATATGGATATGTTCAGAATGCAGCCGGCGAATTCATCGAGCCCAGCATAGAATCCTTTGCTAAAGCGGCGGAGTATGCTGCGGTAACCCTGCCCAAGGGCGATGCAAGCTGGTCGAAGGTTTCAATAGTTGACAGCTTAGCTAAAAACACACAAGCAAGTGGAGCTTATCCAATAACAAGCTTCTCCTACATCCTAGTATACAAAGAATTGAACGTTTTGCCCAACATGGACGATGCCACCGCCAAAGCCCTTGTGGATTTCCTCTGGTGGGCTGTGCATGACGGTCAAAAATATTCATCTGATTTACACTATGTCCCCCTACCATCGAGTGTTGTAGCACGTAACGAAGAAACAATCCGTTTGATTACCTTCCAAGGTAAGCAAATACTCAAGTGACTGGACATGAAGATTTCGCATAAGACATCCCCCTTTATTCGAAATTTAAAAATAAAGCCCATTTTAAAGCTTAAAAACCACTTTAAAGGCGACGATGTTTTCAAACTTGTGAGCACACTATTTGCTTCCAGCGTCTTTTTGCTTCTTTTTTTAATGATTTATGAATTGGTGAAGGGATCTTGGCTTTCAATACAAACTTTTGGTTTAAACTTTATTATCGGCACCAAATGGGACCCCGCCGTTTCCAAAGTTTTTGGAGCCTTGCCGCTTATACTAGGCACATTAGTCACTTCGGCAGTCGCCCTCTTGATAGGTATACCAGTAAGCCTAGGCATCGGATTGGCTCTTTCGGAATATATGCCTAAAAAATTCGGGTTCGCAGCTTCCTTTCTAGTTGAGCTTTTGGCCGCTGTTCCAAGCGTTATTTATGGGCTTTGGGGCATATTTGTGCTAATTCCCTTCCTTCGCAACCATGTATATCCATACCTGCAAGCGGTGTTTGGTTTCATTCCCCTCTTCTCAGGGCCCGTCTACGGCGGAGGTACCTTGACAGGCGGAATCATCCTAGCCATAATGATTATTCCAACAGTTTCCTCCGTAATGCGTGACCTTTTCTCAGCAGTACCGAACTCTCAGCGGGAAGCCATGATAGCTCTCGGCGCAACAAAATGGGAAACAGCAAAAATCGTGATCAGCTATGCCCGTTCAGGAGTCATAGGCGCCATAATTCTCGGCTTGGGACGGGCGGTTGGCGAAACCATGGCAATAACAATGGTTATTGGTAACAAATTCCAGGTTTGGCCCTCATCGCTGTTTGATGCTTGGTATACAATGGCAGCCATCATAGCTAATGAACTTTTGGAGGCGACATATGACCTCTACATCAGCGCCTTAATAAATGTTGGACTGGTTCTGCTGCTTGTAACTTTAATAATCAACATCTTTGCTAGGTTGATTGTTTGGCGGACTCTCAGACTGACAAGGGGGATTGCGAGGGAATAAAAACGTGGACCATCATAAGTCCAGGGTTATTAAAAACTATATTGCGCAGTTTCTTGTTTACCTATCCCTTTTTTCGGCCCTGGTTCCTCTTTTCAGCATACTTTATGAGGTGATAGTGAGGGGCTTTTCTACAATCAACTTCGAATTCTTCATTAAACCCACACCCACTGTTGGCGAGGCTGGAGGAGGCGTTGCAAACGCCATCCAAGGTACATTAATAACTATTGGATTGGCTTCCCTCATCGGCGTCCCTATAGGGTTAATGTCAGGCATATTCCTTAGCGAATATGGTGAATCAAAGTTTTCTGTGGCTGTTAGGTTCTTCTGTGATGTGTTAAGCGGAATTCCATCAATTGTCATAGGGGTTTTCGCATACGCCTTAATTACGCGTTCAATTGGGTTTTCGGTGACAGCAGCGGCCTTCGCTTTGGCCGTGATTATGATTCCAATATTGGCCAGAACAACTGAAGAAGCGTTAAAACTTGTGCCTATGAGCATAAGGGAAGCAGCAATTGCTCTAGGTATTCCAAGATGGAAAACAACAATTAAAGTCGTGCTTAGCGGCGCGAAAAAGTCCATAGTCACCGGGATACTGCTTTCCGTTGCAAGGATTGCCGGAGAATCAGCGCCTGTGCTCGTCAGTATGGGTTTTTGGCGGTGGTGGTTCGCAGGATTAGATCGCCCAGCCGCTAATCTCGCATTAAACGTCTTTATATTTGCAATGTCGCCATTCGAAAACTGGATAGCTTTGGCCTGGGGATCGGCGCTTGTGCTTATTTTGCTGGTTTTGGGAATAAGCATAGCCGCTAGGATTCTAACTAGGGAGAGATACTAATGGCGGTCAAGTTTGACGTCCAAAACTTAAACGCGTGGTTCGGCTCGAAACATGTATTGAAAAACATCAACATGAAAATAGAGGAGGGCGCCGTAACAGCCATCATCGGCCCCTCCGGTTGTGGAAAAACCACCTTTATCCGTTGCCTTAACAGGATGCATGAAATCACCCCCGGCGCACGGGTTTCTGGGAGGGTTCTGTTTAATGGAATAGACATTTATGGTAACGGTGTTGACCCTGTTGTAATAAGGAGGAAAATTGGCATGGTTTTTCAAAAGCCAAACCCCTTTCCCATGATGTCCATCTACGACAACGTGGCTGCGGGATTAAAATTGAATGGAGTCCGGGACAAGAAAATTCTCGACGCTGCTGTTAGGCGAAGCCTCGAACTAGCCAATCTTTGGGACGAAGTTAAGGAAGACCTAAACAAGTCTGGGGCTAGCCTTTCTGGCGGGCAGCAACAGAGACTTTGCATAGCACGCGCGTTAGCTGTCGAACCAGAAGTCCTTTTGATGGATGAACCCTGCTCAGCCCTTGATCCGATAGCCACGGCAAAAATAGAGGCCCTCATAAGAAAACTGGCTGAGAACTACACCGTAATCATTGTAACCCATAACATGCAACAAGCGGCAAGAGTTTCAGATTACACAGCCTTTCTTTACCTTGGCGAACTAATAGAATATGGTCTTACCAAGCAAATTTTCGAGAATCCAAAACACGAGTTAACGGAGAGATACTTAACTGGAGAGTTCGGATGAGGTGAATCAGATGAGCAGAATTATTGATACAGGGCTTGAAGAACTTTCAGCAACCCTCTACAGAATGGGGGAATTAGCCCATCGCACTGTTTTAACAGCCCTTTTAGAATGCCTCGAAGGAAGAGAAGCCTACAAAGAAGTTCGTGAAATGGCGGATGCGCTTTTGGCTATGGCAGATCAGGTTGAAGACAAAGCTTTCGAGTTGATAGCCAGATTTCAGCCAGTAGCCTCAGACCTGAGAACAATAAAGTCTTACATGAAAATAGCCTACGACTTCGCCCGCTTCGGAAGATACGCCCTCGACATATCCTTCATAAACAAACGAATAGGCGGACTTAAAAACTGCGAAGAATGGATAAACTCAAAAATTAAAGAAATGGTTGAAAAAGCATTAGAAATGGTCAGGATAAGCATTGAATCGCTTAAAAGACATGACACCCAACTTGCTGAAAAAATATCAGGAAAGGAGGAAGAGGTGGACAAGACATATTTCGAGTTCCTTGATAAGTTAATTAAAAGTGGCACCACCATCAAATGCGCCGTTTCAAGCGTTTTAATAGTGAGATACCTTGAAAGAATAGCGGACCATGCAACCTATATATGCGAATCAATAATCTACATCGCAACCGGCAAAAAAGTGATTTTGAGATAAAACGCTATTAAAATGTTAGCCTTTTATGGATTTGGAAATATTGGCGAGAGAAAGCCACGCTTTGCTTGAAAGACGAAAATAAGCTTAGCGAGTAAGGGCTCGTTAAAGAGTGCAGGAGATTAGGCTTAAATCTCGAATTTTTCCTCTTACTTATGTTCTTAGGCTTTCTCTGCAATTATTACCGATGCGTCTCGCACAAGATAAAAACGTGTACTTTTGGCCGAATTAAAATCTCTTTTACTAAAATTCATTTCACTTAGGTGTTTATAATCGACTCTGATTTATACTGATTTTAGGTGGAGTGCACGGGAGAAAAAGAAGATCAAGAATTTGAAAGTCTTGAGCAAGAGGTCTTTAAAGCACTGGACCATCAGAAGAGAAGAGATATCCTCAGATACGTTGGTGAAAAGAAGGCAGCTACCTTCACTGAGATTCTGAGTGCATGCAAAATACCTGATAGCCCAACTCTTTCCTATCATCTCCGAAGTCTGGCCCCTTTTATAAAACAAGAGAACGGAAAAAACAGCCTCACCCCAATAGGGAAAGATGCTTACAGCCTCTTACTCAGAACAACAACATATAACAAGTTGGCGCTATTACAGAAAAACAAGTATGAAGTCGCATTGGGAAATGCCCTGATCTGGGGTGCTGCGATTGCCGCCGCCGCATTTCTAAGAGTAGATGCAATTCTGTCCAGTGTTATCCTTCCGATCTTAGCTGGCGTTAGCTTATACATAACCTACAAGCTGTTCGAGTAATCGCCGCTGAAACCATGACCTTTTTATAATCTTCCATTTATAAACAAAACCCAGACGTTTTAGACCCATATTTGAACCTAAAATGAGCTAAAACCAATACTGGTAGCTTATACCAGAAAGTCGAGAATTTAAACGCAACTTTTGTAGTTTGGTGCAGGGGGTGGGATTTGAACCCACGAACCCCTTCGGGACGGGATCTTGAGTCCCGCGCATCTAGCCCCCTACCGGCTTAGGGCGGGTTTGACCATGCTCTGCCACCCCTGCGCCCGTTAGGCAAAGCTCATGGTTTATGCACTTCAGCATAACAATTCTATGCGTTTTAAGCGTCTTGGCTGCTTTATGTTAGACTCTTTCAAAACCTTCTTATTAATTTTGTTTGTGCAAAATTTTGATGGAACGCGTTCTGGAATTATTTGTTTTCTATACTCTAGTCGAAGCGAATTCTCAAGTCTTGGATAAAAAAGTTTATTAATGAGCTGTGTAGTCTTAGGCTTTAGCTCTGCAATGTTGGAGACTTTTTTAGTCGGATGACGGAAATTGGGGGGAAATTGAAAGTTTGAAACGAATAGAGAGGCGGAATCTCCTTTCCAGTCTGGTTGGAAATGATAGTTGTAGGTGGGTTTGGTTTGGCTGAACTTTCAAAAGAGGATGTTAACATTTTACTTAAATCCTTCTTCATGGAGAAGGGCCTAGTTCGACAGCATCTTGACTCATACAACGAGTTCATAGACCATGGTTTACAGGAGATCATAGATGAGGTTGGAGAAATTCCAATAGAAGTTCCAGAACTTCCATACAAGGTTAAGCTTGGACAAGTTTGGATAATTGACCCTCAGACGAGGATAAGCGGCCCCTACACAACCGAGGTTGATGGGACAAAGCATGAAATCTACCCGATGGAGGCTAGACTCCGAAATGTGACATATGCTGCACCAGTAGCCCTTGAAATGACTCCTATTGTGGATGGAAGGGAACAGGACACGGAGCTTGTTTACATTGGCAACATACCAGTCATGCTGAAATCAAAGCTGTGTTTCCTCTCGCAGCTATCAAGGGAGGAGCTTATAGCCTGCGGGGAGGATCCAGATGACCCGGGCGGATACTTCATCATCAATGGCTCTGAAAGGGTTATAGTGGCAATGGAAGACTTAGCGCCAAACAGGATCATCGTGGACATAGATGAGAAGGGAACAAACCCTGTTTATGTGGCAAGAGTCTTCTCCTCAACTGTTGGCTTCAGGGCGAGAATAGAGTTAAAGCTGAAGCCAGATGGAGCCCTATACGTATCCGTGCCGGGCGTACCTACGGAAGTCCCATTTGTCGTTGTTATGCGCGCCCTAGGCATGGAATCAGACAAGGATATAGCCGAGGCCGTTTCCCTTGACGAGGGCATTCAAGCAGAGTTGGAGCCCTCTTTCGAAAAGGCCGCTGGGGTTGACACGGTAAAGGAGGCGATACTGTTCATCGGAAACCGTATAGCCCATGGTCAAGTTGAGGAGTACCGTATACAAAAGGCTGAGAACGCCCTTGACAAGAACTTCCTGCCCCACCTAGGCAGGACAAGCCATAGCCGAAGGGATAAGGCCATATTCCTCGGCGAAATGGCCTGCAGGGTTATCGAGCTTAAGCTTGGAAAGAGAAGGATGGATGATAAAGATCATTTCAAAAACAAGCGTTTAAGGCTCGCCGGCCCCCTGCTGGCAGATCTGTTTCGTGTAGCTTTCAGAAACCTTGTCAGGGACATTAAATATCAGCTTGAAAGAATAGGGGTTAAGGGTCCAATAATAAATGTTTCAGCGGCTGTACGCCCCGGAATAATTACAGAAAGGCTTCAGCATGCCCTTGCAACCGGAAACTGGGGAAGGGGTAGAGTTGGCATAACCCAGCTTCTGGATAGGACTAATTACCTTTCAACGTTAAGCCATCTTCGGAGGCTTCAGTCACCCCTAAGCAGAAGTCAACCCAACTTTGAAGCAAGGGACCTTCATCCAACCCATTGGGGACGCTTATGCCCAAACGAAACCCCTGAAGGTTCGAACTGTGGCCTTGTTAAGAATCTAGCTTTATCCGCCTGCATTTCCATAGCGGTTAACCCTGAGAGGATTAAGCAGATACTCTATAATATGGGCGTCATCCCAGTTTATGAGGCTAATGAAACCCTCAAGAAGTATGGCGCCAAAGTTTTTGTTGACGGAACCCTGGTTGGATACTGCACCGAACCAGAAAAGATCACCGAAGAGTTCAGGCAGAAACGCAGAAGGGGAGAAATCTCAATAGAAGCGAACATTGCACATTACTCGAAAGTTCACGGAGAAAAAGATGAAGTTTACATAAATTGCGATGAGGGAAGGGTTAGACGCCCCCTAATAATTGTTGAGAACGGTGTTCCTAAACTTAAACGTGAACATGTGGATAAAATTATCAACGGGGAATGGACATGGGAAGACCTTGTTAAACAAGGCATCATTGAGTACTTGGATGCTGAGGAGGAGGAAAACGCCTACGTTGCTATAAGCCTTGAAAAGTTGACTCCGGAGCACACTCATTTGGAAATTGCAACCCACACGATTCTTGGAATCTGCGCCTCAACAATTCCATATGCAGAGCATAACCAGTCCCCACGCAACTCCTATCAGGCTGCAATGGCCAAGCAGGCCCTCGGAGTTTTCGCCACAAACTTCCTCTCACGCGTGGATTCAAGGGCACACTTGCTCCATTATCCACAGGTACCCCTTGTCGAAACGGCATTAATGGAAACGATAGGCTACAAGCTTAGGCCATCCGGGCAGAACTGCATAGTGGCCGTTTTATCCTATGAAGGCTACAACATGGAAGACGCCCTAATATTTAACAAAGCCTCCATAGAAAGGGGGCTAGCCCGCTCAACCTTTTATAGGATATATGAGGCTGAATGCCGCCAATACATGGGTGGGCTTAAGGATAAATTTGTAGTCCCTGAGCCTGGAACTCGAGGATTCAGGGGAGAACAATATTATAGGCTTTTGGAGCCCGATGGTGTTGTAAGGCTTGAAGCCCAGGTTGCTGGCGGAGACGTGCTGGTTGGAAGGGTAAGCCCTCCAAGATTCCTTGAGGAATATAAGGAGTTTGAAGTTAAAGGGCCCTCGGAACGCGACACCTCTGTGGACATGCGTCCCTCAGAAGTAGGCATCGTTGACGCCATCTTCCTCACGGAGTCTGGTGAGGGAAGCAAACTTGTTAAGGTTAGGGTAAGAGACCAGAGGATACCTGAACTCGGCGATAAATTCGCGTCCCGGCATGGCCAGAAGGGAGTCATCGGATTAATTGTACCACAAGAGGACATGCCCTTCACGGAAGATGGAATAGTGCCAGACATAATAGTAAACCCACATGCCATACCATCAAGAATGACCATTGGACAGTTCATTGAATCCATAGCTGGAAAAGTTGCCGCCCTAAGGGGAAGACCTGTGGATGGAACACCATTCTCAAATGAAAGTCCAAAAGAACTTAAGGAGGCATTACTGGATCTTGGCTTTAGCCACACGGGAAGGGAGGTCTTCTATAACGGCATAACCGGTGAAAAGTTTGTTGCAGATGTTTTCGTTGGAATAGTATACTACCAGAAGTTGCACCATATGGTTGCGGATAAGATGCATGCAAGGGCAAGGGGTCAAGTGCAAATGCTTACAAGACAACCAACAGAGGGAAGAGCTAGGGGCGGAGGATTAAGATTCGGCGAGATGGAAAGGGACTGCCTAATAGGACATGGAGCCGCTATGCTTCTCCATGACAGGCTTCTAGAGGAGTCTGACAAGTATACATTATATGTATGTAAGAACTGCGGTTTCATAGCCTATTATGACATGAAACAGAGAAAGTATGTTTGCAGGATATGCGAGGATAGGGCTAAAATAAGCCCAGTCACGGTTTCATACGCTTTCAAGCTTCTCCTACAGGAGATGACAAGCCTCTGCATTGCGCCAAGATTAAAGCTTAAGGAGAGGGCTTAAAATGGCAGTGGAAGAGGTTTCCCACGAGGTAGTAAGTGAAATCCGGTTTGGACTGCTTTCGCCCCAGGAAATTCGCAAACTTTCAGTGGTTGAGATTCAGACGCCGGACACCTATGACGAGGATGGGGCGCCCATAGCCTCCGGGCTGATGGATGGAAGACTTGGAACCCTTGAGCCTGGACAGAGATGCAAAACATGCGGTAACACTGCGGCAAGATGTCCGGGGCATTTCGGCCACATTGAACTCGCGGTTCCAGTGATTCACGTTGAATTCGCGAAGATAATACATGACCTCTTAAGGGTTACCTGTAGAAACTGTGGAAGAATCCTGCTTTCAGAAGAATCTATAAAGAGGCTGCGGGCTAGGATAGAAAGAACCCGGCAAATCCTAGGAACAGTTCCAGATGAAATCTTCAAAAGGGTTATCCAGGAAATTAAGGCCAGAAATTGTCCCCATTGCAACGCCCCCCAGTACAAGATAATCTTCGAGAAGCCTACAAAGTTCAGCGAGGAACTTCCTGAAAGCGGCTCCCAGCCCCTAACGCCAAGCATGGTCAGGGAGAGACTTGAACGTATACCAGATGATGACTTGAGGCTCTTAGGATTTAATCCGGAAGTCGCCCGGCCTGAATGGATGGTTTTGCAGGTTTTACCCGTTCCTCCACTTTACGTGCGTCCCTCCATAACTTTGGAGTCAGGAATACGCTCCGAGGACGACCTAACCCACAAACTCGTGGATATAATCCGCATAAACCAGAGGCTAAAGGAGAACATGGATGCTGGAGCCCCAACCCTCATAATTCAAGATCTTTCAGAGCTTCTCCAATACCATGTAACCACATACTTTAACAATGAGGCTTCAGGAATTCCGCCGGCTAGACACCGTTCAGGAAGAGCCCTTAAGACGCTTTCCCAAAGATTGAAAGGCAAGGAGGGACGATTTAGAAGTAATCTTTCAGGAAAAAGAGTTGACTTCTCAGCCCGTACAGTAATATCTCCAGATCCAAGCCTCGACATAAATGAGGTTGGGGTTCCACTAGACATTGCAATGAGATTAACTGTGCCGGAAAAGGTTACTCCATGGAATATTGAGGAGCTGAAGAAGCTAATAATAAATGGTCCTGAAAAATATCCTGGAGCAGCCTATGTTATACGTCCAGACGGCAGGCGCATAAGGCTGGAGTTTGTAACCGACAGGGAAAAAATCGCTGAGGCTTTGGAGCCCGGATTCATTGTTGAGAGACATCTCAGAGATGGGGACATAGCCATCTTCAATCGCCAGCCATCCCTCCACAGAATGTCCATCATGGCCCATTATGTGCGTGTCCTACCCTACAAGACTTTCCGCCTTCACCTCTGCGTATGCCCGCCATATAACGCGGACTTTGACGGGGACGAAATGAACCTACATATACCTCAAAGTGAGGAAGCCCGAGCAGAAGCGCGTTTGCTAATGCAGGTGCAGGACCAGATTTTGTCCCCGAGGTTCGGAGGCCCAATAATTGGAGCCATTCGGGACTACATAACGGCAGCATACCTCTTCACAAGAAAGTCAAATTACCTTACAAAGGATGAAGTTTGCAGGCTCATAGTAGCAGCTGGATATGATGGCCCCCTCCCAGAACCAGCCGTAAAAGAACCTCAGCCCCTCTGGACTGGTAAGCAGATTTTCAGCCTCTTCCTTCCAAAGGACATGAACTATGTTTTGAAGGCCAACATCTGTCGAAGCTGCGCTCAATGCCTAAAGGAAGAATGTCCCTATGACGCCTATACTGTCGTCAAGAATGGGCAGCTAATATGCGGTGTCATTGATAGAAAAGCCATAGGTGCCGAGCAATCTGAAAGCCTCCTCCACAGGATAATTAAGGATTATGGAACAGCCGCTGGAGCCGAATTCCTAAATAGGGTTACAAGGATGCTTAAGCTTTTTATAACCATGAGAGGCTTCTCATACTCCTACGAGGAACTTAAGCTTTCACCAGAGGCAGAAAACAAAATTAGAAAGGTTATGGAAAGGGCGGAGAAAAAGATAGAAGAGCTCATAGAAAGCTATCGTAATGGCACACTGGCCCCACTCCCAGGGCAAACCCTTGAAGACACCTTTGAAATTTACGTTATGAACGAATTGGCCAAGGCGAGAGATGACGCTGGAAAGATAGCGGACGAGGACTTCACGCTGGAAAACTCTGGAATAATAATGACCCGCACAGGCGCCAGGGGCTCAAGCCTCAACATTGGACAGATGAGCGCATGTGTAGGCCAACAGTCAGTGCGTGGAAAACGAATTATGAGGGGCTATTTAGGCCGGGCCCTACCCCATTTCAAGCCTGGAGACCCAACTCCGAAGGCGAGGGGGTTTGTTTACTCCTCATATCAGAGGGGATTAGACGCCATTGAATTCTTCTTCCATGCGATGGGTGGAAGGGAGGGCCTCGTAGACACGGCTGTTAGAACTCAGCAGAGCGGCTACATGCAGAGACGCCTCATAAACGCCCTTGAGCATCTGCGCCTAGAATATGACGGGACCGTCAGAAACTCGGTAGGAGACATAATTCAATTCAGATATGGAGAAGACGGCGTCGACCCCGCCAAAAGCGATCATGGAAAGGCTGTTAATGTAAGCCGCCTAATTGAGCAGGTGAGAATTGGAATCGAGGAGGGCAAACCAGCCTCCGAAGGATATATTGAAGAGAAACTTAGACAGGTGGAGGATCAGTTAACACCACTCCTCATAGAGGAGCTAAGACGAGGGTTAGCTGAGGCCAAGCTCAGCAAACAAGGCGTTGAAAAAGTGATAGAGTTGACTGTGGAAAACTATAAGAAGGCTTTAATGGAGCCTGGAGAGGCTGTGGGAATTGTCTCCGCCCAGTCAATAGGCGAGCCTGGAACGCAAATGACCCTTAGAACCTTCCACTATGCGGGAGTTAGAGAGCAAAACGTAACCCTTGGACTGCCAAGGCTTATAGAGATTGTCGACGCTAGAAGGGTTCCCTCCACGCCGATAATGGTAATATACCTAAATGAAAAGTATAGAAAGAGCCGAGAAAGTGCCGTAAAAGTAGCTCGGAAGCTTGTCTACACAACCCTTGAGGACCTCGCCCAAGCAATATATCAAGATCCATTACATGGAGAAATAGTTGTGGAGCTTAACAAAACAATGATGATGGACAGGGAGGTAACAATAGAAGACCTTAAGGAAAGGGTGAAAATACCCAACTGCACAGTGAGATTCGATGAAAACAAGGTTTACATTAAACCTAAGAAGATTGAAGCCTTAAAGAAGTTGCTTAACAGAATTTCATCCCTCTACATTAAGGGAATTCAGGGCATAAAGCGTGTGCTGGTCACCGAGGAGCACGGCGAGTGGGTCATAAGGACAGACGGTTCAAACCTTCCAAAGGTCCTGGAGGTTTGCGGCGTTGACACCACCAGAACAACGACCAACAATATTCATGAAATAGCAAAGACATTAGGCATAGAAGCTGCCAGAAATGCTTTAATACATGAGGCTAAAAGCGTTTTGGAGGAGCAGGGCTTGGATGTTGACATACGCCACGTGATGCTGGTGGCTGATATGATGACCTCAACAGGGGAAATTCAGCAGATTGGAAGGCATGGGGTGAGCGGTAAAAAGGCAAGCGTCCTAGCCAGAGCAGCCTTTGAAATAACGGTTCCAAACATTGTGGAAGCAGCTATCAGAGGAGAAAGCGATCCGCTGAAGGGTGTGACTGAAAATGTTATTGTTGGCCAATCCATACCAGTGGGCACGGGACTCGTGGAGTTGTACATGTCCACATTAAACACGGAGGAAAGAAGCGGATAATGGATTTGGATAAAGCCATAACGGCAGCTGTGAAGACAGGTAAAGTTTTATTTGGAGCAAACTCAGCCATGCAAAGTGCAAAAACAGGGAAAGCCAAAATGATAATAATAGCCTCCAATTGTCCCCAAAAAATCCGCGAAGACCTAGAATATTACTGTAAGCTTTCAAAAATTCCCCTGCTGGTTTATGAGGGAACATCATTTGACCTTGGCGTAGCCTGTGGAAAACCATTTATTGTTTCAGCGCTGACAATAAGAGAACCAGGCACATCGGATATTCTGAAATTTATAGAAAGGGGTGAAGGTGAAGAATCCTACGAGGGATTCGAATGAGCGGCGGAATAAAACTCACAGACACGGAGATGAAGTATATCGCCCTATTTGAAAGCATAAGCGAAGCAAACGTGAAAGACTGCATAGTGGATGAGGAGCAGGGACGGGTAATCTTTGTGGTTAAGGAGGGCGACTTGGGAGCTGCCATAGGGAAGGGTGGAAAAAACATTAGGCTTTTGGAGAAGATTACAGGCAAGAAGCTTGAAGTTATAGAATACTCGGAAGACCCTGTGAAATTCATTAAAAACACGCTGAAGCCAGCCGAGGTCAGGGAGGTTAGAATAACCGAAAGAGCTGACGGGAAAACCCTAGCCGTAGTGATGGTTGACCCAAAATTTAAGGGCATTGCCATAGGCAAGAACGGAAGAAACGCTGAACGTCTCCGCTTTTTGGTAAAAAGATATTTCCAAATTCAAAATGTAAGCATCCTTTAAATTTTCGGCTTTATCCTATTTTCATTTTCAACCAGCACCAGTGTTATTGGGGCTTTTAGATTCCGCCTCAGCGCCTAAAAGAAGTCCTATTAGTGCCTTCGAATCCACCTCGGCTCGAGTTCGCCAATCCAGATATAATTGCTCGTTTTCATCTTGGGCTAAATATCCATAGCGAATATAGCGATCTATGTTAAGGCCCACCCTCCAGCCTGGAAGCTTCTCATGAAGAAGCTCCTCAACCTCCTTGCGCGGCGCTTTACCACCCTTTGAAAGGATATAGGCGATTGTTATAGCTAAGCCAGCGAGGTCGTCGATTCTCCAGCCTACCATTTTAGCCTCCTTAGGTGTGAGTTCCCCTCGAAGGGTTACGTAGAATCTTGCCCTGTCCAGCTGCTCCATCGTGGGATTTTCCGGTGTTTTCTCGTCCTCAAAAACGGTTTTCACCTGTAGATCCAAAGCCTTTAAATGTTCATCCAAAATGCTTAGAACCTTCGGATAGTCTGAACCTAGGCTCCTTCGCAATTCCCATCCCTTAACCCCTGGTTTTTTATGTCGCCTAAAAAAGAGCATGTGAACGGCTCGTTTCACTTTTCTTGCGTAGAGAGCTTTCCTTTTGCTCATAAAGTTTTATCTCTCCGCCATCTTTCCCACTCCTCACGGGATACCACTATGGGCACTGAAACAAGCTGCTTTTTCAGGATCCTTTTCAAAGGCTTTTCAAAGGGCTTAATGTATATTTTCTCTTCAAAGGGACGAACTTCAAGGGTTGCATAGCCATAGGTTACAAGAAAACTGACCATAAACGCCCTATAGGCTGTTTCCTTATAGGTTTCCGCGCCCACGAAATCCCAGTATGAAATTTTTCCATCCACACCCCTGAGTTGCACAGCTTCTTTAAGCTCCTTCCATAGGTTTTCAAGCTCCTCGGTGAAGGCTTTTTCCCCGAGGATTTTTTGGCTTATAAGCTCATCCCTAGAGGCTGGAAAGGTTTCGCCTTCCGGGCTTGGAAAATCTTTCCACCGATCCTTCAAAGGGGATAAAACCGCCCAGTATCGCAGGGCCTCTGAAAGGCTGTTGAGGGATATTTGCTCCAACTCCACTATGGGACGCCAAGCCTTCAGAAAGAGATTTAGAAGCTCCTCCTTGCCTGTTGTTCGAATTTTCTCTTCAAGGAGGAATGGATCCGTGTATAGGGATGTGGATCTATGCCTAATCCAATCGGTTTGGAGCTTTATAACAGAGGCTAGGCGGTTAATAGCCTCTGCATCTAGGCAGAGGTCTTCAGGCTTTTCCCATGCCGGAAAATACTCTCTAATAACTTGAATGATTTCGTCCACATCCACTGTGAAGGGATCTAGAGAACGTTCTTCGATGGCTTTGCATAGCTCAATAATCCGTTGTAGTTTCTCCCTTCCAATTCTGATTTGCTCTCTCCTTGGCTGCATTAGACAACCTCTCGAACTATGGATTTGCCCTCAACATTCTGAACGGTTATTATGTTGATTCCATCCCCAGCGAAGGTTATCTGACTTGGAGTGATAACCACGTACTGAACATCCGAGTCCTTAATTGCTGAAATCAGGGTTTTCGCTATGAGTTCCCGATTCTTTGGATCCATGTGAACATCATACTCATCCACGGCGCGGAAGGGAGAACGCACATAACGCTGTAGGGCTAATAGGAAGCACATGGTGGCCGTTGTTCTTTCGCCCCCACTTTGGACGTAAGCATCAAGCTTTACAGGTTTTCCTCCTTTAAAGCTCACAAGAATTTCCAAGCCAGCAGCCTCTATATCATGCTCGTTGATGAGCCCAACATGGCCCATAGCCTGAAGCTGCACTAGCATTTTCTGATATTCAAGGTTCACCCTATCCAAGAGATTTTGAATCACTGTTCGCCAAGCCTGCATCCGCGTCTTAACTTCCTCCAAGGCCTTTTCACGGTTTTCAGCCGCAAGCCGCGCCTTCTCCTTTAACTCCAAGTACAGCTTTGAATAAGACTCATACATACGCTCAACGTCCTCAGAAACTCCGGAAAGGGCGGCGAGATGACCCTCCGTGACGCGGATTTCATCAAGGATTTCAGCTGTGCTCCTTGTTGTTGCGATCCTTGGACCCGTGGCTTCAGCCTTTCTGGTAAACGTTTGCAGTTGGCTTTTGGCCTCTTCAAGCTCCCTTTCTATTTTTCCAACGTTTTCCTTCATGCTTTCAATACGATACTGGAGAAGCGCCAACTTAACTCTATTTTCTAATGTTAGATTACTGAGTTTTTCGATTTCCCCCTTCAGTATTCCCATTTTGGCTTCATTTTGGCTTATTTCCAATTCCAGCTTGGAAAGCTTAAGTCTAGAATTTTCCATCATACCCTTCAAATTTTCAGCTTTCAAAAGATTAAGTTGGGTGTTCTCAATCATGCCTGTTTGTATTGAGGATAACTCGTTAATGAGTTGTTCACAAAGCCGAAATATCGCCTGGCTTTCAGCTTTTTCCCTTTCAAGGAATATCCTTCTATTCAAAATGCTCTCCCATTCATCTCTAACCTTTGCAAGCTGGGCCTGATAATTTTGAAGAATATCAGAGGTTGCTTTGGCTTCTTCTCCAATCTGTTCCATGAGGGATAATTCCCTTTTTAAGCTAGCCTCCAAATTTTTTAAGGTGTCTTCTCTGCGGTTCACTTCCGCCCACGCCAGCTCCCGCTCGAGGAAGCGTCTCTTGCTTATAAGCTGTCTCTTTTCCTGAAGCCTATCATACTGCTCACGCCAATAGTTAAGCGTCTGCTCCGCTGACTCCAAAAGCTTATTGATGGATTCCTCCTCGCCTAGGATTCGCGTCAGCTTTTTCTGAGCCTGCAGAACGTTTTCACGGTAGGCTTCAAGGCCAACGGCCGCCTCAACCATTCGAAGCTTTTCCTGCGGAGATAGCACAGTGAACTGTTCAACCATGTTCTGATGCATAATTATAAGCATGTTGTCCGGGTCTACGCCAAGCTTGGCCATGAGTCTCTCCACATCCTGCTTTGTGGCGGCGCGGTTCTCAAGCTCAAACCAATACTTTCCATCCCGCCTCAGAATCCTTGTAAGGAAAATTTGATCCTTGTTAAACTTTGGAACAGGTCTCTTTCCGCCTCTCTTTGAATTGTCAAGCACAAGGGTTACACGGGCCTGATCCCTATTCCATCGGATCAAGTCGCTTAGTTTCCTAGAGCGTTCAGTATAGGACTGCCCAAGGGCCACTGAAATGGCAAGCAAAAGCGAGGATTTCCCAGCCCCATTGGGTCCGCAGATAATGTTCAAGCCGGGTTTAAGGGGCACCCTAGCATACTCGTAACTCATGAAATTTTCAAGGATAACCTCCTGAATCAGCATTGAAACTTCTTAGCCTCTGCCATTTATGCGGTATAGATTAGAGGTTAAAAATCATTATTAAACACTTTCATAAAAACAGCTACTCAGCAGATGCTTAAACGGCAATTTTGAAGGATTTAGCTTGCCTATGGCTCCAGTTTCCTATGATATAGCCGCGCTGCAATACAGAGTCCAGCAGCCACTATGCCAAGCCAGAAGGGCCAAACAAACTCCGCAACAGTCAACATTTCTATACTTGCTTCCTGTCCGCCAAATGGAATTCTAACGCTTGAAGAACCGTAAAAGGGCAGGTCCACGCCTAAAATTGATTTAGCGATAAATGTTAGGGCAGCCAATGCAACCGTGAAGAACACCACCGCGTAGAAGGGTTTCTTGTATCCGAAACTTAGGAGACGCTTAGAGTAGGATTTAGATGGATACAATGAGTATACCATTAAGGCAATGCCACTGGCGGCAAGCAAAAGGATGCTGGCCAAGTTAAAGGCCCAGATTAGGGGTATAGTGAAAACATTTCCGATGAGGTTTAGGTTTATGTTGATGGGTGAAGCGTCCACCTGGAAAACTCTGTTGCCGATTGTGAGGCGCCACCACGGCGTGTTAATTGACACAATAATTAGAAGGATTGTGGTTATGCCCCCGGCGAGGCCGAACCAGTTTACTGCGCGAGCGTTCATGTTTTCACCTGAGACTATCCTGGTAGAGGAATGTTTGTCAGGGTCACATGTTCAAGTGTCTGAACCACTATTCCGCTAACGTCTAAGGCAATGTTGACAAGATCGATATCTATGCTGGTTTCCTCTGCGTGGACCGTCTTTACATGCTCCTCAGCCTGGGCAGTCCATTTGAAGGATGAGCTTACGTAGGCTGATCTGCCACTGTTTATTGTCACCGGATTGTTTAGGGCGATATGCCCCAGGGGGTAGCCATCGCGGGCACATTGCACATCAGCTTCGAGAGTGTTCAATGTTATGTCGATATCCAAGTAATTGGTGATGCTGAAGTTTAATGTAAGCGTACGCGCGTCCAAATCGTATGTATAATCTACAAGTTCAAGGCTTTCGAAAGTACTTTCAATGGAATCTATTGACTCCTGGGTTGCTTCTTGAACTTCTGTTGGGATTACGATTTCGATAGGGTTGCTGCTGTGAATTACAATAACGCCTGCAATTGGACCCACAACTAAAATAATGTTAAGTAGCGTTAATGCGGCTGAAAGAACTTGCATTTTTTCCCCTCAAATTGTGTTACATTATGTCCCCTGTGTATTTTATATCTTTCTGTAAGCATACATTGCATTAATTCTTAGCATTATTTGGGGTTTTGCTTTTGTTTATAAAGGAAAATGCGCCCAGCACCGCCAAGCCTAGTATTGATAATACGGCTCCGCTTCCATAGAATAGGAGTTGGAGAAGCTCCATAACCGATGGCGTGAACGTCTTAGCGAAATTTCTTGCCAGATATTCTCCAAATGGCGAAAAAGTTACTGCTAAACCCGTAAGAAGCATGATCAACCCTGGAATTGTCAAGGCAAGTCCGAAGGCCTTTTTCGGCATTTCGTTTTTAAGCGAATGCAGCCTTATCTCCTCGTCTACGATATTTGGAAATGCCATTGAGGCTGCCCTTATCAATGTCGGGGTTACCAAGAGAACGAAGGGCAGCATTGTTATAAACCAGAAAATTGTTAAGCCAAGGGAAAGCAGCACCAAGCCTTCCACGGACATTTTAAGAGCTCCCAGATAGAGGGCTTGGTAGATGAAGATGTAGAGGAAGGCCACAATTAAGTTTCCAATGGTTAATGTTGCATTGGCTGCTAAAATGAACCTTGTCCACGTAAATTTTTTCTTTAGAATATAGCCGAATAGGAAGAAATCTGCAAAATTGCCCGGCACGGCGGCTACTAGGCTTCCGATATGTAAAGTGCCCCGCTTGGCCGAATCGCATATGAGGGTGCCTATAGCCGCCCCGACACCGCCAGTCCATGGACCAAAGATTGTGGCGAAGAACGCTGGTATAACCACTGCTGGGCGGAACTGTCCCATACCCCAAGGGGACTGAATGTAGGCCGTAGCGTAGGCTCCTATGGCGTATAGCGCTGCACAGAGGGCTGTTGAAATCGCTATTAGGGACTTGGGCCGTTTTGCTCTTTTTTCCATGATTCAGCGCCTTTTTTTGAGATTTTTCCCAAAAAATTTAAGATTTTCGTATAATTTGTTTAAATGTGTTTGATTTGTTTAAATTATTTAAAGCGCAAACTTTTAGTTTTCAATGGCGCTATATGGATTGCTTAGGCGAAGGTTATGGTTGTTGCTGGAAAAATTTTCAAGCTTTCTGAGGCGCTTTCCCTTGTGGATGTGGCCTCCAAGCTTGAAGGTTACCATGTGGAGGAGCCCTATGAGGAGGGTGACTATAGGTTTAAGCTTATATCCGATGTTGTTGGACTTTCGCCGAAACCTAGCTCACTTAGGGGCATCTACTCTCACGATTATGTGATTCACGTTTTCCATAGGGGGAAAGTGGCGCCCCTGCCCCGAACCATTGAGGCCCTTTTCAGCTTCTCCAAACGGGACGACCAGATATTTTTGACGATTGTGGAGAAGAAGCGTCTCGCAAATTTTGTAGCCAACAAAATCAGCGAAATCCTCTTTGAGAGGGTTGGCGGCATAGTTGAAGCCAGAATAGCCCCGGAAACCCTCAGAAACTTTCACTTGAAGAATCCTGAGGATACGAAAATCGTGTTCTTTGACAATGTGGATATTCCAAATGTGGAAAAGCTTTCGCTTTATGGCCCCGACTTGATAAATACAAGGCTCTTTGAGGAGTACTGTGAGCACGGCGACATATGGTATGTGGTTGCCAGGGCAAGGGAATATGGCTATGTGGTGGGTGTTACAAGGGATGCCTCGGTAACGATATTCAACATAACAGATAGGGAAAAATACTTGGAATACGTAGAAAAAGAAATCCATCCGCTGATATTAGAGCAGTAAAGCGCGGGCATGGCTGTTTAACGTTAGAAATTGGTTGTTTTGAACAGTAAAGTTTAAGACCTTTAATGAGAAGCCCCGACAGGGGGATGTTTGGGAAGCCTTAAAGGCTTATGGAATGTTGTTCTGAGCGGTTACCCCAGATCCGGAAAAACAACCCTTGCCAAGAGACTTGTTCAGGATTACTCCCTTTTTGCGAGGGTGAGCGTTGACGAGTTGCGGTGCATGCTTTTTTATGAGAGATATCCCTGCCGTGATGAGTATCTGGTTTATTCTCTTGTTGCCGATTTAAGGGATAGGCTCCTACAAAAGGGCTACAGCGTTGTTATAGATTCAACAGCCCCGGATAACGTGACCCGCCAGTTCCTCCTAACCTCAAGAGTAGAAAGCGCAAGTAAGCTTCTAGTTGTAATTAATGTGGATAGGGACATACTTCTTGAAAGGAGCCTGCAAACCTTTGGAAGCACGAGTCCCGTGGATGCTTATGATAGGCGCTGGGAAAATCCTAAGGAAAATATAGCGGTCTATAAGTTTAGGAGCAACACTCAAGAGGAATTTGAAACTCATTATGTAAAGCTTAAGGAGATCCTGGAGAGTGAAGTGCACGCCTCGAAACCGGAGTATCATCCAGTTCTGCCGGCTTTAAGGGAGATAAGGAAAACCTTCAGAAGCCTTTTGAGGAAGAACTCTTGAAAGTCGGCTTTATGATATAACCTGGCCAGAATAAGGCTGAGAACAAATCTTATTTAGCGTCTATACATTCTATTAGGCTGGGGGAGCAGGTGGAGGCCTATATTCTCATAAATTCTGAACCGGGCATGATATGGGAGGTTGCAGATGCCGCTTTAAAGGTTAAGGGCGTTAAAGCAGCCCACGCTGTAACTGGACAATTTGACAATGTAGTCTTTGTGGAGTTTGCAAAGATGGAAGATCTGGGCAGGATTATAGAGGAAATTCAATCTATTGCAGGCGTACGCCGCACCCAAACTCTCATAACGGTTCCAAGACCCATCAGGGAATAGTTGCCCAATTTCCATAGACTTGCCTTGAACACCCAATTTTATTTATGGTCATGTTTAGTTTAGCCTTTAATTTAGGGTTTAGATAAGCCCAACCCACATGCCAAGCTGGGTTCCAAAATAGGCTAGAAGCATGAAGACGATAAGCCTCGGTATAAAGCTTAGGATTAGAAATATGCTGAAGCGCGTTTTTATCAACCCGCAGAATAGGGATAGAAACTCGACTGGCAGAACTGGAATAAGCCCAAAAATGGTGTATATAATCCAGCCCCACCTGTTCCATATAGCCGAGATTTCCTCAAGCTTTTCAACGCCAACCTTTTTTAGAACATAGGGTCTGCCAAGCCCGTAGGCTAAGCAGTAATTAATCACCATGCCTATTGTAAAGCCCGCCGTCGCAACAATAACCAGCGGAAAAGGATGAACACCAAGGGAGGCAGCTGCCACAACAAGGGCTGGACTTCCAACAGGAACAACTGTGCCAGCTAGGATGGTGGCTAGGAAAATGCCCATAAGCCCATATCCTGCAACAAAGGCCTTTACATCCGAAAAAAGCGGATGGCTCCCAAGATTCATAAACTTGAAAACAAGCACTGCAAGTACGCCGACAGCCACGATAACCGCTCCAAAAATCAGGGAGGAACGAATCCAAGGGGATTTGAAGGCGTCCGAAAGTTTCTCCGTCCGCATGTTAAGCTTTGACATATAGGCTTCCACTTTCAATTTTAAACTGAAAAATGTCATTTAAGTTTCTAAACAGTTATCTCCCTTTAGGAGGTAATAAATGGTTATTGTCAAAGGGTTTTGTTTAGCTTTTCTATTAAAGTTGGCACGTCAGCGATTGAGGTGATTATGTAGTTTGCCCCTGCGCTTATCAGCTCATCCTTCGTGAAAATCCCTGTTGGAAGGCCCACAGCTATGGCTTTAACCTCCCTCGCGCAAAGCATGTCCGCGGCACCGTCGCCCACAGTTAAAGTTTCCTCCGGCGCAGCTTTCAGAATCTCAAGTACGGTTTTGAGATGCTCGCCGTGGGGTTTAACTCTCCCAGCATGCTCCCTCGGAACTACAGCGTCGAAGAAAGCATCTATTTTAAACTTTTTAAGGAGATAATTCACAGTCTTTTCGCCGCTAACGGTGCATAAGCCTATCTTAATACCCATATCCTTTAAAGTTTTTAAAACAGCCTCCACGCCTGGGCATAGGCTTGCAGTTTTAGCTGCCTTCCATTCATATTCATCAATAATCTTTAAAACTTCATTCCTCATCTCCTCGAAGACTCTCCGCTGCTTGCCGTTATTTTTCAGGAAAATTTCAGTTTTGTCCAGCATCTCGAATACGCTATCGTTCAGAGATAAAACAGAGGCTGGCACTCCCTGTTTAATGAGGAAGCCTCTCACATCGGCTCTGAGGGCCTTATATTCTATATTATGAGAAACTATGGTTCCATCAAGGTCGAAAACCACGGCCCTAATCATTGCTTACCCTTCAGCGCCTTGAATTTTTAGGCTTAACCCTTCCATAGAGATAAACCTTCCGTTTTAGAGAATCTATAAAGCTCAGCTGGGCAGCCATGTGCTTTGAAAAGCATATTTGGTAAAGCTGGCAGCTAGGCGGAGAAATAGACGTTTAAGCCTGCTTATGCTTTTTGACGAGAATCATTTTACCCTTCTCCATGGCTTCCTGTATAATTATGCTTTTGTATTTTAGGGCCTCAAATTCCCTGCATGTGAAACCAAAGGCCTCGAGGGGGACGTTATGCCTCCAGTATTTCTGGAGGGTCAGCATCCTCTTCTCAAAGGGCATTCCTTCGAAGTCGTCAGAAACTACAATTAAGTCTATGTCGCTGTCCCGTAGTCTCTCGCCGTATACAGTGGAGCCAAAGAGGATGGCGAAATTGATTCTGACAGGGAGGCTTTTTAGATAACGTTTCACTTCTTTTTCTATATAAATTTCTGAAAGCAATCAAAAACCCTCCTAGTTTTAGCTATGCATTCAACCGCAAAGCTCTTGGTTATTATTTCGCCAGGCAATCCCATGGCGATGTCAGGGTACCTCGTAACAAAATAGTATGGCGATATAAGTGAAAGGAAATCTCTCAATTCTTCATTTAAGGCAACATGCTTTTCCAGAGCCTTATAAAGCCTCGCAAGGTTATGGGTTTTGTCAGGCCTCTTTCTAAGGAGCATTATTGATAGTCCCTTGAACAGTTTCTCCAGAGCTTGTTGGCAGTTGAAGACACAGTCCTCATAAAACCCCAATTCCAGATACTTTTCAGCCTTTGCTAAACATCTCTTAGCATCTTCAATCCACCATCTAGATTCTTCCCTCATGAACTTTATCTCCGACGCCCTTCACAATATAGGTTAGCCGCCTCGAAATCAGTTCATTTAATCTATGCTTATGTTGGCTATTAACCCTTTTGGGGAACCTAAACTTGGATAAAGGGGTTTCAATTAATTTCCGATATCATATCGGACAACCCTAACCATTCCAACCACCCTTTTTGGCTTTAGGTTGGGCTTTCAAAATTTTAAGGGAAGGAATAAAATTGAAATGTTAGCATAATTTATTTTGAGGGATATGAGCATCAAAGATCTTACCAAGGAGAAGCTTTGGCCAATCCTTGTGGATACAGTCCACGCCATGGTAATGTATCCGCATCATAAGGCTTATACGAGGAAAGTTATCCTCCAGGAAAAGCCAAACATAACGCCCCAGGAGTTGGCAGCTAGGCTTGGCATGCCATTAGGCGAAGCCCTCGTAATCCTATATGAATTGGAAATTGAGAAGAGAGGGGCTGCTGGGGAGCAGCAAAAATAGCCTTTATCCCATGTTAAAGAATTTGAACGCTTGAGGCTTTGAAGGCTATGTAGACTTCACTGCCCAGGTTTAGGCCCATCTCCTCAAAGGAGCGTTTGGTTATCTGGACAGTGAAGGGTTTTCCAACATCCACCTTGAGGCTAACCACAGCACCTGAATCTGATATTTCCATGATTTTTCCCTTGAACATGTTTCTAGCGCTGGATTCCAATGGCTTTTTTGAGAGGATTATGTCCCTTGGATTTATGAAAGCTGAGACTCTTCCCTGGGCCTTTGCAGTGGCCTCTATCCTAACGTTTCCCCCAACATCTATGAGGGTTATGCCATTTTCCACAATTTTTGCCTCGCCTACAAACGTGTTCTCCAGGGCGGCGAAGCTGATAAGGGCCTTAGAAAGCGCGCTGAAAACATCCTCTGGAGAACCAATCCTGCTTATTCGGCCCATGCTCATAAGGGCTATACGATTTGGAAGGCTTTTAGCTTGGAAAATGTTATGCGTCGCCATAACAATGGTTGTCTTCAATTCATTATTAACAGTGGCTATGACATTCTCGATTATGGCGGAGCTTTTAGGATCAAGATTCGCTGTGGGTTCATCCAGCAGGAGTAATTCAGTTTTTAGGGCTAGAGCCCTTGCAAGGGCTAAGCGCTGCTGTTCACCGCCTGAAAGCCCCCTTGCCTGCCTATCCTCGAAGCCTACCAGCTGGGTAAGCTCCAAGGCTTCTTTAACCCTCGCCTTAATCTCCTCCATTGGAAGTCTTCTGATCTTTAGGCCGTAGGCTATATTCTCGTAGACCGTAGTGTTCAGCATTATGGGTTTCTGAAAAACCATGGTGACATTCCTACGCAGCTGCGTTACATTCTCGTCTGTAACCCTTACGCCCCTATAGTAAACTTCGCCTTTAAACGGCTTTTCAATAAGGGCTAAAATCTTTAGAAGTGTTGTTTTACCAGAGCCGTTAGGCCCCAAAAGGGTTAGGATTTCACCCTCATTCAGCCCTATTGAAACATCTTCTAGGGCTATTGTCCCATTATAATGCTTTGAAACGTTTTTCAGCTCCATTATCCAGCTTATAGCTTGCGCCTCCTTTTGAAGACATAGGCTGCGAGGTTGGCTGTTAAAATCACCATGAGCAATATGATGGTTAGGGCTAGGCTTAACGCTATGTCAAAGTTGATTTGGGTGGCTATTCTGGTTGTAAGAACTATGTTCCCGCCCACCATTAGGGCTACACCTAACTCCGCTATGGCCCTGTTGAAGGCCGTCAATCCAGCTGAGAAGAGGCCATTAGAAGCCTCCTTTAAAACTAGGGTGGAGGCTTGAGCTTCCGAGGTGCCAAGTGTTCTGGCAAGGTTCATCATTTCGGGATCCACGGCCTCTATGGCGGTTATAGCCAGGCTAACCACAATCGGCGTTACGAGGATGGCTTCTCCTATTATCACGGCCGTTGGCGTGTAAAGAAGCCGCAGAAAGCCAAGCGGGCCGCTTCTTGAGAAAATCATGTATAGGATAAGCCCCAAAGCCACTGTGGGCACGCCGACAAGGGCATTTAACAGGCTTTTCAGGAGAACTTTTCCCCTGAAGGGTTTTAGGGCAATTATCATGGCTATGGGTGTACCCCACAGAAAAGCCAGAGCCGTTGCGGTTCCCGAGATGAAAAGCGACAGGAGGGTGGTCTGATAAACCGTCTGGTCTCCGGTTATTATGAGCTGAAAGGCCTTGGCAACTATTTCCCAGGGGTCCGGCAACTGCTCCTCCACCCACCTACGGACTATAAAGTTCGGGGTGGCTGCTATCTCTATATTGGGGTGGACATTCATAGCCGTTTATGAAGGCATATTCCCTAATCCATTGGGCAACCTGCAGCTGAGAATCCGAAGCTAGAATTTTGGCGGCTCCATAAAATAGACTTTGTCCAAACCCGCTTCTCCCATAATCCTCTATCAACCTTTGACCCTCATCCGAAACTAGGAATGCTATGAAGGATATGGCGCCTTCAAAGTTTATGTTTGGATGGCGTTTAGGATTCACTGCTATGGCGCTGTATACGTTAAGCAGCTCTCTGGTCTCCGCTACGAGGGGTTTAAGGGATGTCCGCTTATCCTTAAAATATTTTAGGTATGTGCCCATATCCGCGAGGGTGTAAGCGGAAAACTCCTCAGCCTTCATAATGACGGAGCCCATTCCCGCCCCTGCACTGTCATACCATGGCTTCAGCATGATTTCAGAATAACTAAAACCAGCCTTAGCCCAGAGGCTCTTCTCCTTCATATGGGTTCCGGAATTGTCGCCTCTTGAAATCCACACCTTGGACCTTTGGGTTTCGCCGTAGGCTGCTATCCGATTAAGGGCTTCGGCGGCGCTTAACCCCCCTATGCCAGCCGGATCCTCATCCGGCCCTATTATGGCGAAGAAGTTGTACGCGAATATTTTTCTTGAAACGCCGTATCCCTCTTCAAGTAAAATTCTTTCAAGATCCGGCGAGTGCACCAAAACAAGATCCACATCGCCTCTTTTCGCGTTTTCTATGGCCTGCCCTGTTCCCATTGGAATAAAAATTACTTCTACAGGGTTTTTGGCTTCATATGCCCCTTTTAGGGCGTCTAACAGTCCCGTGTCGTATAGGCTTGTGGTTGTGGCGACTAGAAGCTGGGGCTTTGCGATGTATTCTGTGTAGAGGATGTTTCCGGATAGGATTATTGCCAGGATTAACATGGAGATTATTAACATTTTTGTCAGAGTTTCCATGGTTGTCGTTATGTGCAAATATTCATATCGGCTACCTTATAAGCGTTACTTGCCATAAACTAAAACAATGTCAACGCATAAAGAGCCGAAACCATCATGCAAAGTTTGGCTTGAGTATAACGGTAAACCCCTTCTAGGAAAGGGCGGCGCTGAAATCCTCGAGCGAATAGAAAAAGAACAGTCCCTGTCAAAGGCTGCAAAGGAGCTGGGCATGTCCTATCGCTATCTTTGGAATTACATTAAGCGTATGGAAAAAACAGTGGGAGCGCCTGTGATTGAAACCTTTAGGGGCGGCAGGGCTGGAGGGGGTGGAGCCAAGCTTACGGCCCTTGGAAAAAGTCTACTGCAGGATTATCGCCTCGTAGGAGGATACCTTGAGGAAATCCTCTCAGGCATGCAGCATGGGATATACAGGCTTCAAATGGGCGCCGAGGAGCCCCTTTTAGGCACGGTTAAGGCAATTAAAAAGGAGGGAAAAACAGCTGAAATCACAGTTGAAGTGAAGACTCCGATTGCTGTAACGGCTTTTGTTTCTGATGAAAAGGCTGAGGAGCTGGGATTGAAGGTTGGGGACAATGTTGAGATTTGGGTGAGGACATGGGATTTAATTATAAAGAAGGGGAAAATGGCTACTCAACCACGTACCTGTAGGTGACATGTTCCCCAGCGGTTGGGCTTCGCCTTATTATGCGAAGTATATCTCCGGGCTTGGCGCCTATAGCCTTGGCGGCGGGGTCTGAGGCCTTTATCTGGGGAAGTTGGTATGGTTTAACCCTGTATTGGGCAAGCACTTTTTCCCTTTCCTCTGGCGTTAGAATTTCATGTTTTGGCACAAGTACATGCTCAAAAATGTCGAAGACTGGAAATGTTTTTGGAAGAAGTTCTATATGCTTCTTCTTTGCAGCTTGTTTCGCCGCGTTTGTGTAACGTCCGCTTGCTACAAGTATTCCATAACCTATTTCAGCTTCCTTCATAGCTTTCGCCATGCGGTTAACCGTCTGAATGCCAATGGTTTCATCTGGAACACACCATATTAGAACTTTCTTTTTCTCTTTTAGATCCTCAACCACATAGCTGGTGATTTCCTTAATTTTTTCTCGGCTGAGGATGTTATAGCCCCTCAGTTTAGCCAGAATCTTAACTTTACGCTCTTCTAGGGTTTCCTCCTCAACACTCACACAGAACCCTCATAAGACCAAGCACTCGAAACCTAACTAAACATCATACCCTTAAACTTTACGCTTCGGCTTTAACGATTTCATAACTCCCTAGTTAAAGTTATATGTAACGTTTCTAAACGCCGGTCGAATCCGTCATTAAAATAGTTTATAGAAGAAAATGGTTGAGGTTTTAGATGCGCAATATAATCTTATCCACATAACTCCCTAATTTTTCAGCGAACCTTCTGATTGTTTCAGGCGAGTGGGGTTTCAAAGTTTTGAAGTCCTCATTCAGCGTATCACCTGGAATGAATTGCTGCAGGGCTAAAGTTTTTGCGCCCTTAACCATCTCACCTATTTTGGTCAGGTCTTCTTCTTCCACGAAGTTTGGAACCACTGTGGTTCTAAACTCGTACTCAACTTTTCCGCCCTTCAGCATTTCAATGGTTTGCATGAGAAGCATCGTATCTTCGGCGCCTAGTAGGCCGTATTTTTCAGGGCTTGTTTTAATGTCTAAGGCTACATAATCCAAGTAGGGAAGGCTTTCCTCTAGGATTTTTGGGTTAAAGCCGTTTGTATCCAGCTTAACTGCGAAGCCCTTATCCTTAAGCCTTTTTAGAAACCGTGGAAGCTCCTTGTGGATTGTGGGTTCTCCGCCTGTTATTACCACAGCATCTACGTATTTTTTCCGTTCCTCTAGCATTTGGAGGGCTTTTTCCTCGTTTAGGAATGGAGGTTGGGGGTTAACCACTATCCGCCAATTATAGCAGTATGGACATCTGAGGTTACAGCCCGGCGTGAAGAGCACCGATGCCACCCTGTCCGGATAGTCTACTAGGCTTGTCTTTCTGAAACCGCTGAATTTCATGCTTTTTCTATCACCTTACAATAGCCGCTACTTGTGGCACAAAAACTGTCTTTTCGAAGGTTCTGCGCAGGGCGAATTCCGCTTGTTTCCCGTCGTTCCACTGGTCCACCGGCCTTAAGTAGCCTACAACCCTTGAGTAAACTTCGCATTTGGCTCCGCAGATTGGGCATTGGGGCTGTTCGCCCTTCAGGTAGCCGTGGGAGGGGCATATGCTGAAGGTTGGTGTTAATGTGAAGTAGGGAATATGGAAGTTCCATGCCACTTTTCGGACGAGATCAGCCGCTGCTTTCCATGTTGGAAGCCTCTCGCCTAAATATATGTGAAAAACTGTTCCGCCAGTATATAGCGTCTGAAGCCTATCCTGATGCTCAAGGGCTTCGAAGAGATCTACCTCATAATCCACTGGAAGCTGTGTTGAGTTTGTGTAGAATGGCTCGGCGCCTTTCGCAATCTGCCTCTCATTTGCCACTATAATGTCTGGGTATTTGCGTTTGTCTATTCGGGCGAGTCTGTAGCTGGCGCCCTCCGCAGGAGTGGCCTCAAGATTGTAGATGTTGCCCGTTTCCTCCTGAAAGTCTGCAAGTTTTTTCCTCATGAAGTTTAGGGTTTTAACCGCGAATTCTAAGCCTTCAGGGGTGGTTATACCGTAGCCGAAAAGATTCTGCAGAGCCTCATTCATGCCTAATATTCCTATGGTTGAGAAGTGATTTTTCCAGTACTTTCCAAAGGTTTCCTTAACCCCTTTTAGGTATCGCTTTGAATATGGGTATAAGCCCTTCTCTGTGAAGCCTTCAAGAACCTTACGCTTTATTTCTAGGCTGTCCTTGGCGATCTCCATAAGTGCGCCTAAACGTTCAAAGAACTCATCTTCATCCTTAGCGAGATAGCCTATCCTTGGAAGATTAAGGGTTACAACTCCTATGCTTCCAGTAAGCGGATTCGCCCCGAAGAAGCCTCCGCCTCTCTTGCGGAGTTCCCTGTTGTCTATTCTTAGGCGGCAGCACATGGAGCGCACGTCTTCTGGTTTCATGTCGCTGTTAACAAAGTTTCCGAAATATGGGGCGCCATACTTGGCGGCAACCTCGAAAACCTCCTGCGAAACCAGCGCGTCCCAGTCAAAATCCTTTGTAATGTTGTATGTGGGTATGGGGAAGGTGAAAACCCTGCCCCTTGCATCTCCGCGGCTCAGCACCCTTGCAAAGGCTATGTTAAACATTTCCATCTCCTTGTCAAGGCTACCGTAGGTTTCATCCATCATTTTTCCGCCCATAATTATCGGCTCGTCAGCCATGAAATCTGGAACCTTCAGATCCAAAGTGACATTTGTGAATGGAGTCTGAAAGCCTACTCTTGTCGGAACGTTCATGTTGAAGAAGAATTCTTGAAGGGCCTGTTCAACCTCCTTTTGGCTCAGCCCATCATAGCGTATGAAGGGCGCTAGGTAGGTGTCGAAGTTGCTGAAGGCCTGGGCGCCCGCTGCTTCACCCTGCAATGTATAGAAGAAATTGACCACCTGGCCAAGGGCTGTTCTGAAATGTTTTGCAGGTGTGCTCTCAATTTTTCCCGGGACACCTCCGAATCCGGATAGTAGCAGGTCTTTTATGTCCCAGCCAACGCAGTAGGGGCCGAGCACGCCGAGGTCGTGGATATGCATGTCCCCGGAGAAGTGGGCTTCCGCTATGTTCGGCGGGTATATACGCGTAATCCAGTATTTGGCTATAACCGTTGAGGACAGATAATTGTTTAATCCCTGAAGCGAGTAGCTCATATTCGAGTTTTCCTTAACCCGCCAATCTTCCATGTCCAAATACTGGTCCACAAGGTCTGCTTGGCTGAGTAGGGAGGCTAACTCCCTTAGGTCTTGATGCTGCTTCCTATATAGGATGTAAGCCTTAGCTGTCCTTGCATGGCCGTTCTCTATTAGGACTTTTTCCACAAGGTCCTGTATTTCCTCTACGGTGGGTACGCCGTCCTCTCCGAAGCGCTTCTTAAGCTCAGCCACAACCTGATCGCTTAATTTTTTGGCTAGTTCCTTATCCTTGCCGCCCACGGCCTTGGCGGCCTTCCAAATAGCATTTGTTATGCGTTCCTGATCGAAGGGTTCTAATCTGCCGTCACGTTTTCTAACAAATTTCAATCTTTCACCTCCTGAAGCACGCGACGGAAGTCCTCAGGCTCCTCGAATCTGCGATATACTGAGGCGAAGCGTATGTAGGCTACACGGTCAAGGGTTTTCAGATATTTCATGACAAGATCGCCTATTTCCCTGGAGGAAACTTCCTCCTTACCCATCAGCATGAGGTCCTGCCTCACCTTCTCAGCTAGTTCACGGATCTGATCCATGGAAACCGGCCTCTTTTCACAAGCCTTTTGAAGTCCCCTGACAATCTTGTTTATGTCGAAGCGTTCCAGCCGTCCGTCCTTTTTCCGGACCATGAGTTCAACGGCCTCAATGTACTCATAGGTTGTGAACCTCTTTCCACACTCGCTGCACTCCTTGCGCCTTCTGATGGTGTTGCCTATCGAGTCCCTTGTTTCAAGGGTTTTCAGGTTCTCGGAGCCGCAGTAAGGGCATTTCATGACATCACTGTCGCGTGCTTCCCATATTTAGGGTTTAATGCCAATCTAAAAACGCTATTTATAGTGTTTTTTAATCCTTGTGTAATGGAAATTTAAAACTCTCCGGAATGGAAGGCGTAAAAATATACATGAACTAGTTTTGTCCCAAAAGATAAATCCTAAAAAATGCAAATTTTATCCCATGATAAGTGATGAAATAGAGCAAAATATAAAAAAGCCTTCTTTTAAGCCATTGTTTGAAAATGGAATAATGAATCATTTCCGTTTTATGTCGAAAATAATATAAAGCTATATATTAGAAGCACTCCTCTAAAGGGAGACTTCAAAAATTAGCATGGTATATTGAATAGCATGGGAAAGGAGGGTTAGGGTTTTGGCATTTCAAGCTCCTTTACGCGGGTGGCTATGAATTCTGTAACTTTTTCCTCGCTGAACCTCAGTTCTTCCTCCTGCTTCTTCAGCTGCTCTTTTATAGTGGCTAAAACCTTTTCCACGTCGAAGGGCTTTACTATGTAGGCGTCAGCTCCCCTGTTAACGGCTTCTATGGCATTCTGCAGGGTTGGATATCCCGTCACTATTATTTTCCTCATTTTAGGCACTGTTGCCGGCAGTTTTGGTATGAGGTCTATTCCTTCCATGTCGGGTAACTTCATATCGATGAGGAGCACATTATAGAATTTGTTTTTTGTCTTTTCCAGGGCTTTTTGGCAAGTGTCCACTGATTCCACTATATAGCCTTCATCTTTAAGGATTGTTGTCAGAGTTGTCCTTATGTCTTCGTCGTCGTCAATAATGAGGATTCGCGCTTTTTCAACCAAAAGTTTTCACCTCCTTCCTCTTTTTTAGGTTTTATGGGAAATGTTAACGTGAAAGTTGTTCCCTTTCCTGGGGCGCTCTCCACATTTATGGCGCCCTCATGAGCGTCCACAAAACGTTTACATATGGCAAGCCCGAAGCCCATGCCCTTAGCTTTTGTTGTTACAAGGGGGCTCCAGAGACGCCCAAGTACTTCTTTAGGCATGCCTACTCCAGTGTCTGAAACTGTGAATTCAACATTTTCTTCTTTCTTCCGACTCTGGATCGTAAGGGTTCCCCCATTTGGCATTGCATCCACAGCGTTCTTAATAAGATTTATGAATATTCGCTTCATCTTCTCAAAGTCCGCTATGAACTTGACATCATGGTTTGTCATATTCACAACCTGAATATTTGCTGGGATTTCAACAGCGGACAGGGCTTCCTCAACTATTTTCCTTGGATTCGTCTCAGTAAGCTCAAGTCTCAATTCCTTGGAGTAGTCAAGCAGGTCGTTAATTATCTTATTTGAACACATAATATCCCTCTCTATCACATTGATCATTCCTGCTATTTGTTCATCCAAAACTCCGGCTTTTGCCAGTCGCTTTTTTATGTAATAGGCTGCGTTGGATATTCCGGTTAGCGGGTTACGAAGGTCATGGCCTATCATGCTGGCCAACTCGCCTATTGCAGCTAGCCTCTGCGCCTTCAGAAGTTTATCCTGAAACTCTATTATGGTTCGGGTTCTCTCCTCTACCTTTTTCTCAAGCTGGCCAGCATATTCCTTAAGCTCCTCCCTCGCCTTTTCCAGCCCCTCAATAAGCATGGTGTTTTCGATGGCTATGACTGCATAGTGTACAAGCAGCTCAAGCGGAATCAAAGATTCATCAGTCGGTTTGATACCTGACGGAACTTCTATGGTCATGACTCCAATAATCTTACCTTCCCGGGTTCGGAGGGGAGCATATAGCAAGTCATCGACATGAGACTTAAGGATATCTTCAAGCCTTGAAGAAATGTCAGGAGAGACTTGTCCTATATAATCGCGGACGACAGGATCGCTCCATGGGAGATAATAAAACTCTCCGAATTTAAACCTATCAAACTTATAATCAAAGAGTTCTTTCCACAAGCGTCCAGGAAACTTTTCATCTGAGAAAAGCTTAATATGATGTTCGGCAGGTCCCACGGTTGCTGCTTCCTTAACTTTAAGGTTTTCGTCAAAAAGGATTACCGTGGCATTATTCCATCCCAAATTCTGGGCTGACCTAGCAATGGCCTTGAGTTGATCACGCATGTTCTTAACTTGCATGATATGGATGCAGCTTTTTACAAGGTGCTCAAGCTTTTTGGAGAGTTGGGCTAGGCTTTCTTGCCTACGTATGTTGCTTATAGCCACCGCTAAATTTGAGGCTAAAATTTCAAGTTTTTTAACGTCATCCTCGTCGAAAGCTTCCGCCTTATCGCTTTCAACATTTAGGACGCCTAAAACATTGTTTCCCAGTTTTATCGGCACCGCTAGTTCCGATAACATTGTTTCCGAGCCGCATTTAACATAGGCTTTCTCCTTTCTAACGTCGGGGACATAAACTGGCATGCGTTCTTTTGCAGCTTTAACGGTTATCCCAGCGTCTTCGCGTAGATCCAGCTCAAATTTGGATGCTTGTTCCAGTCCCCTTGCAGCAGCCAGCTTAAGTTTATCGCCCTCCACGAGGAATATGTCAACCTTCTCTAAGCCTAAAAGTTCCTGCATGGTGTCTAATGTTTTTTCTAAAATCTCGTTAATCGATTTGACTTTGATTATGCTTCTGCCGAAAGTGTTGATGGCGGCAAGGTTTTCACGCCTTCTTATGTTGCTTATGGCCACCGCAGTTTGGGAAGCCAGAACTTCTAGAAGTTTTCGGTCATCCTCTGTGAAGGCATTTAGTCTATAGCTTTCCACGTTTAATACGCCTACAACCTTGTTGCCCACCTTCATGGGAACCGCAAGTTCTGAAAGCATGTCGTCCTTCGTTTTGACATACGCTGGATCTATTCGCACATCTGGAACATTTACTGATCGGGCTGTTCTTGCCGCCCTAACAGCTATGCCCATTTCACCATCCAGTGGCAGAACAAGCCTTGGGGGTTCGGGATATCCCCTCTGGGCAACCATTCGTAGGTTATTGCCCTCAACAAGGAATATTGAGGCGTATTTAAATCCCAGGATTTTTTCCATCGCGTCAAGGGTGAGCCTGAATAAGGTTTTTAAGTCCTCAGCCGAGTTTAATTTTATGGCATAGTTGTTCAGTTCTGAAAGCCTTCTTTTGTATAGGCTTTTTTCAGCTTCAAGCCTTTTTACATCTGTTATGTCACGAACCTGAGCTAATGTTCGAATTCCGCCTTCAAGGTTGTAAAATGTTACCGTTCTAGCATCGATTGTTCTTTTTTCCCCATCCTTTCTGATTATGGTTAATTCATATCTTTGAGATGATTTCTCCAGTTTTTCCTGTTTATGCTTACTAATCATTTCGGCTATTGCCTCATCGGAGAATAGTCCTCTGCTTTCCTTTGAAAGGAATTTTCTGAAGTCTTGGCCAATAATCTCCATTTTTGAATAGCCTAAAATTCGGGCAAGCTCCGTGTTGGCGTAATTTATTCTTTGGTTTTCATCTATAACCGCTATGCCGTCATAAGCGTATTCGACAATAAATTTAAATAGATTTTCGCCGTTCACCATACTCACCCATATAAATACGTGCCGTTAGAAACTGTATATGAGGGAGAGCGTCCATGGATTCCCCGTTGCTGCTTCTTCGGAGGTTCTGATTGTCTATGGGCAATGGTTGAAGCCTCCGAGTATATTAAATATTACGACAAATTAAAGCTTTTCACCTGTCAGCGAAACTGCGACGTGCAATCTCAACATATTCTGTAAAAGTGAACTCTTTGCTGCTATCCCAGTAAAAGGAGGGCCTGCCCAGACGCTTGTAAAGCTTCTTCATTATCAGTATTTTAATGAAATTTGCGCCTGGTTCAAAAATTTTTTCAAGGCATTCAGAGAACTCTTCCACTCGATCTGGAATTTCCTCCTTTGGTAAGTGAAAGTTTTCCTCTAAATGGAAGTATATCACTTGCTTCACAGATTCGCCAAGTGAGGATAAAGAATCGTCAATAGCCTCTGCGAGAATTTCATTGAAACTTTTTTGTGGCAAAGCATCTCTTCGCTTTAGCAATGTACTTCGTCATTTACTCAGTTGGAATATGTTAAAATATCTTTTGGATTATTGATACGATTTTCGTTGTTAAAAATGAGTGATTTTGAAATTTCTGCTCTGCATTCGCTCCTCCACGAGTTTTATTTCCTTTGCATAGTCCATAAGCGCCATCCTAAGGGTTTCACTCTCGCTTATTCCAAGCCTTCTTGCAAGCTCTTCTAGAATTCCTTTTTGCTTCACATACTAACAATAAACTCTGATAAACGCTCAGCCTACGCTTGGATGAAGGGTAAAATAGAGCGGATACTTCCGAAAATCTTTGAGAAATATGCGGGGCCTGATGTTCTTGTTTACTTGGATAAGGCTGAACCTGATACCATTCATAGGTTTGAGGGGGCTATAAAAGAAAAGCCTGAGAAGGGAGCTTGGCTCTTCTATAATCGGCCATTTGAGGTTAAGGCCGTGCAGCTTGATCCCAGAGCCCGCTTTGAATATTATGTTGACCACATCATAAACCAGTTTTACCTGGGCTGTGAAACTCCGCTGCCGCGCCTTTTCAGCACGCCGGGCTTCACCGAGGCCAGCGCCAAGGCTGCCTTAGAACTGCAGGAAATGCTTGTCAAGCCAATACAGCGCTACATTAAAAGGCAGGTGGAAAGGGATATTTTCGATGTTGTTTTAGCTCAAGCAGGCTTTGACCCGGACAAAGCTAGGGTTCGCCTAAACTGGGGCTCTCCTAAAACCCCTGAAATCGTCATGGCTGACATGCTTAAGGCCGCCGAGTTGGGCTTGATCCGTCCAGAAGAGTTCCGCAAAAATGTAACAAAATATGGTTGGGAGTTATGGGAGGAATAAAATCAGCATAGAAACATCACGGCCCAGGGGTAACCTGCTTTTCCGAAAACCCGCAGCAACACCACAAAAGGCAGGATATAGGTGGAAAAGGGGCAAAGCGAGATTTGGGATAGTATTCCCGCATATTTTTCCATTCTCATCCTATTTCCTTCAGACTGAATGAACCATGTCATCCAGCAGAGCTCTATTGGCCGGTAGCCGCAGGCCTTGGCGATTTCCTCGGTTTTCCTTATGAAGTTCATGTCATCATGTATGGGCATTAGTCCAGCCTTCTCTAATATGCCGTTTATAACCCTCTTGACTATTTTGTCAGGCATCACCGTGTCCACTCCGCCCATCATCCTCAAGTACTGGTAGGTGACCAGGCCTACGCCCTTAACCCGGCCAATTGGGTCTTGCCTCCAGCTCTCAATTTTTGCGTTTTTTGCCCATTTTCTAAGCGCTGTAACGTCATCGTCGCTTAATGTGGCGAGGTGGGCGGCTATCTCCTTAGCCATGCTCCATGAGCGCCTGTTCCTCCAAACCCCTCTAAGCTCCTCGATGTTGGCGGATGCAAGATCCCTTAGGCGGTTTATCCGCCCGGTTTTTACGAAGGCTTTATGAAACTCCATAACCTTGGGAACCACAGCCGTAAAAATAGTTTAGGCCAATGGAGGTGAAGGCCGCATCAACAACCATTAGAACAACGTTTCCGCCATACCTCTCTGTTTTAAGGCATCTTTCGCAGTGTTCCCGGAGGCCTGAAACCCTACGAATATAATCATCAACAATATCCTTCAAGATGGACATAGAGGGCCAGTCCTGGCCAACATTTAATCTATCAACCTTTGCACCGGCATCAACGTTTACAGCGGCTCATGGCTGAACGCCTTAATTTTCGAAGCAGTATTTGACGCGGCTGAATTCTGAGCATAGTTTAGCAACGTCCCTTCTAATGGCCTCCGGATTTTCCATGTCCACAGCCGCCCTTTTTATCAGTTCGGCGATTTTCAGCATTTCCGCTTCGCCCATTCCCCGCCTAGTGACCTCGCATGTTCCAAGTCTTATGGCACAGTCCACGATTATGTTTGCTTCCTGAAGCCTCTCAGCTATTTTTCTCCCCTGCTCGGCGCTTCCATAGTCCAGTATAACCTGATGGGATTGGGTGAAGCCCAAGTTTGGACACTTCACTGGAAACCCATAATCATATAGGGCTTTGGCTAAAGCCCTGGAATTTCGAATCACCTGCTCCGCGTATGCCCTGCCGAAGCTTTTCATTTCAGCCAAGGCGAGGGTTAGGGCTGCTATGCGGTTCCAGTGGGCATTATCCACGAATCTCGGGTAAATTTTCGCCTTCATGGTTTCTCCATGCTCCCTGTCGGCTAGAATTATTCCACCCTGGGGTCCAAAGAAGGATTTATGGGTTGAACCCACCATGACCTGGGCGCCCTCCCTTAGGGGGTCTTGGAACTGCTTTCCGGCTATAAGCCCGAGAACATGGGAGCCGTCATAGCCGACATGGGCGCCTACTTCCCTGGCGGTTTCAGCCAACTCCCTAACAGGATGGGGAAAAGTAATCAAGCTGGCTCCGAAAATGACAACCTTTGGCTTAAAGCGTCTGATGGATTCCTTTGCTTCTTCCACGTTAATATTCATGGCTTCCCCTGAGAATGGGAGAGGCACCGTTGACAGGCCTAATAGTCCAGCCAGCCCCTCATTCCACATTCCCGGGTAGCCGCCATCAAAGGGGGAAACACAGGCAAGCGCATCTCCAGGCCTTGTGAAGCATGCTAGGAATATGAGGTCTGCAATGTGTCCGGATAGGGGTCGCAGGTCAGCAGTTTCGGCTCTGAATACTTCTTTGGCGAGTTCTTCGCCATACTCCTCAATTTTGTCCATGAAACTTGTGCCCATGTAAAAGCGGTTTCGGGCTGTGTAGCGGTGCCCAAGCTCTGAGGATAGGAGGCCTCAAACAGCGGGGCTCATCACATTTTCCGATGGAATTAGGTTTAGGCAGGCTTTACCACGCCACTCCTCATGCTCCTTTACAAGGCTTAAAATTTCGCTTATCAAGGCTTCAAACATCCCCTCTGAAATGGTTTCCCGGGTCAAACGTTTAAAACTTCCCATTTCCAGCCCGCATCTTAACCGGGACCTTAAAATGCGCTAAATTTTATGGCCTATTTTTCATGATTTTTAGAAAATTACCATTTTTAATAACTTTTTTCGTGAAAATAGCTTTTATTTCAGCCATTATTCAATTATAGGCTGGTTTAGGCGAAATCTCTTGACCTTAGTGCAACCCAAGGACATTCGCCGCATAATCCACGTAAGCGAAAATGAGGTTCCAGATGACGTTGTCCAAGACATGATCCGCAGAGCCTCCCTCATTATAGGCCTAGAGCTCGGAAGGAACATTGACTATACCAATTGCATAGAAGCGGAGAAGGAGGCCGTTACCATTCTCGCCACCATATACGCAATTTGCTATTTAACAGGGGGCGGGGCTGTTGGGCTAAGCTTCCGCCTGGGAGACCTAAACATTTCAGCATTGGATAACGCCGCTAATCACGGGAATAACTTTAATCTTTGGAGTTTTAAGGAAGAGCTGATGCTCATCATGCTTGCAACTCTTACGAACAAACTTTGCAGAAGTTCCGGGATTCGCCCCCCATTCAAATGGTTCTTTTCACCATAATGAGAATGGTTTACATTACCATGCATATCAACAATTGCATTTTGTAAAAATAATCGGGCATTGTTCAGTGATTCCTTGCATCAACATCTCTGTACCATTTCTTTTTATCGCCTATTTTAGCCCTCAATTTCCAAGCTGGGGATTTAGGTTCGCTATCTATGGTTTCTAAAATCCCGTTGATTTTTGTTTCCACGTCTTTTCGGTCCTCCTCGCCTAAAACAACCAGTTTGGGCAGGAATTCCCTTATTTTGTTCAAGTTCATTGTGACTGTTCTCCATAGGCCCCAGTCCCTTGCACACAGGGTGGCGAGATATTTCACGTTTATCGTTTCATTGTCGCAATTTCCAATATTATGCTCTCTGAGGAGCATAACCGTGTCAATGATGTCCTTTCCATCTAAATCCACGATTTGCAGTTTTTCCAGCAGTAAATCCACTAGGGATATGGTTGGGTAGTCAATCTCCAACCTTCCCTTCAAGTTGATGTCATGGCACATGTGAAGCTCGTCAAAGAAAACGTCGGAGTGGATGCCATTTTTCTCGTTGTTGAATATTCTCCTTGTTCCTCCACTGTATACGCGTACGACAAGGTTTTCACGGTAGCCTAAAGCCGTAAAAAGATCGGATATTTTGTCAGCGTCTTTCCTGTAGGCAGCGAAGTCAAGATCGCTTAATCCCCTGTTAACCTTATATTCGATATGCTTAAATTTGGGGCAATGAACCCTGAATGCCACCGCCCCCAAAACTCTTAGGGTGACACTCCTATTCTCCGCCTCTTTCATGATGATATCCAATAGTTCAAGGAACATTCTTTCCTGTTCGATAAGATTATTTATCAAATTCTACCCCTCAACCCTCCAGAATTTCTCCAAGCCATTACTTGAAAGCTCTATAACAAAGCCTCGAAGGATACCCTCACCATATTCAGAGCCGGGGTTGAATATCGGCACGCCATCAAGAACATCAGCTGCACATGCCTCATGAATATGCCCATGAAGCCCCATTAAGGGGTGGAATTTAATCTCAGCATCCCTCACAGTCTTGGATCCCACATGAATCATGTTAACATGGCCGCCTCTAATTACGGGTCTTAGATTCCTGTCAAGCTCAGGTGCAAGGTCAAGCCTTGTTCCATAAGGCGGGCAGTGAAAATTGAATATCGCTTTTTCGACGTTGGAAACCTTGGATATCAGCCTATCAATATCCTTCTTAAGCTTATCTTCAGAGCCCTCTCTAGGGGTATCCCAGGGTGTTGGATTCACATAATCGTAACTTATGATTTCGAAGCCCCCGTTGATCTCCACAACCCTGTCGAGGGGATACACAATCCCATCGGACTCGTAGGACTTTATTACCTCATCAATCTCTGGAACATCATCATTTCCCGGCATAACTAAGACTGTGACTTCCTTTGTGTTGATTTTTTCAAGAAGAAGTTCAAGCCATTTTTCCATTCTCTCCAGAATTTTTTCAGTCATTAACCTCTCGACTTTTTCCGGATTCCTCTTCAGCTCCTTAACCTCATCCCACGTGGTTCTAAAAGGGTATACTCCAGATCTTTCCAGTATACTCTCCACTTTTGTAAGTTCCTCTTCTGTTTTCAACACCTGCTTTTGACCGAAATAATCCGTGAAGTACCCATCATCCTGCTTCACAAGGGGGACGAGGGCTTTCCCAGTGAGATCACCGCAAAGCATCATAACATCAACATTGTATAATTGACAAGCCCTAATCCATTTATTCCAAACTTCTGTGCTTCCATGAACGTCAACTGAAAAGAAAATTCTTGCCAAATTTAACACGCTCCATCCGGATTATACTTTACGTTTTGGTTTAGGCAACAGCCTTCCATGGGCTTCTCAGCGATCTCCTCAGCCATTGCCAATTAATTTTGAGTAAATATTTCAATCTAGAATATAAATCAGTCGCATTAAAATAAAAAATAATGGGGGATGGGCGAGTTCACTCCGGCGGCAGCGATGAGTATATGTCCGTTATTTGTATGCCTTCCCTCTTGTTTTTAGCCATCTGCCACGCGTGTAAAATAAGTCCCACTGACAGCACTATACAAACCAGAATCACCGATTCTATGCTGAACTCTGTCAACGTATAGGCGAATATGAAAAATCCAGTTGCCAAAGCAAAGAGCCCGACAATGGATATCACGGGAACTCCGCCAATCCTCCACTGAACTGGAGATTTATCAAAGATGTCAGGTCGAACATAGGGGAAAAGCAGTGTTGCTAATCCGAAAATCCAGAAGAAAACGGTTGTAGACCATGTTAATATTCCAAGCGCCGGCCCAATATCCATGGTGAAAATATAAAGCCCTAAAAGCGCCATGACGCCCATGAGATGCGTTGACCATGTGGGTGCACCATACCTGTTAACGCTTGCGAGCTTCGTTGGGAGCATTTTATCCATGGCACATGCAAAAGTTATTCTTGAACCTCCCACGAAAACCGGAAGAATTGTTTTTGCATACCATAGCACCATACATACTAATACGAAAACGCCGAGCCATGTTGGCATAACCGAAGCTGCAAAGAAAGGCAAAGAAGGTTCTACAGCGGGCATAATTGACTCTAAAACTGGCTTATTGTTGTAGTAAATGAAGCTATATGCATTTATGAAATCTCCTATGTAGCCCATTATCGCCACTGAAGCTACATAAAGCAGCATTAACCCAATAAAGCCCCCAACCACGCCGATTAGGAGGCTTCGTGCGGGACGTTTAACTTCGCCGCTGGCATATGTGACAACTTCGAAGCCCGCATACGACCACAGCGTGATAAGCAGCGCGCTGCCAACTTTGTCCCAAGAGAACGCGGGAGTGCTGTAATTAAGCTGGGAGGCTTTTGACATTATTGCGGAGTATGTTCCAGCACCCCACTGGGCGTCGAACGCTGATGGATAACCCGCAGGCCCGTAAGCTAAAAGAAAACCTATCATCAACGCTAAGGTTATCATGGGCAATGCAAAGAGAAAACGCTCAAGCCACTTCACAACCCTAATCGCCGTTAATCCAATAATCCACAGCACTATAATCAGAACAAGCCCTCCAATAACGGCGCCTGTAGTCATGGTCATGAAAGCCCCAGCATCCGATAGGACTGTAATGTTGCTTATTGTTCCAGCCATTATCAGTCCGGAACCGAATATCAGTGCAGAAACACATGCCAACACTCCAGTTGTTATGCCCAGCCCAAAAAGTTGCAACCAGCTCACGAAAAAGGCCATTGTAGGAGAGACAATTCTACTAACAGCAGCGTACATGCCTCCAGATCTAGGCATCGAAGCAGTCATGAAAGCCAATGCAAGCGTTATAGGTAATATAGCAAGCCCGCCGACAATGTATGCGGTCATTATTGAGGGGGCGGAATAATTGTACATCTCCCTTGCTGCAAAATATAATATGCCCGAAATTGCAGGGGTGCCAATAGCCCAAATTATCACGTCAAGCGCTGAAAGCTCCCTCACAAGCCTGATGCTTTCCTTGCAAAAACAAGTCTCTCTTCACTCATGTTTTTCCCCACTCTTTTCTTAGTTAATGTTTAGAATTTATGGCAGGATTAAAAATATATAGATAACGTCCATATTTTCATTCTAACCGGCTCTAAACATCATAATGGAAGGGACATCATTTGGAAAGAAACATATCAGAAAAGCCAATAGCAATTTTGGGTGGAGGAGCTACAGGGCAGACCTTCGCTGCGGATTTAGCATTAGCAGGTCGAAAAGTTCGCCTATATGAACTTCCTGAATTCGCTCCTAAAAGCCTAGGCGATGTTCTGAAAACCCACGAGATAGAACTTACAGGCCCACAATTAAATTTCAAATGGATCAAAAGGGTGGGAACCGCCAAAATTGACATGGTTACAACGGATATCTCAGAAGCCCTCAGGGGAGCAGGCTTAGTTATAGTTTCTATTCCCGCAATAGGTCATAAAAAATTCTTCGAAAAGATGATTCCGCATCTCGAAGACGGACAAGTGGTCAGCATATTTGCAGATAATTTCGGATCGCTGCTGCTTAGGGAAATGATGCATGAAAAGAGCTGTGACGTTAACGTTGTTATAGGCGGATGGTCCACAATGCCCTATGGTACAAGAGTAATTAGGCCGGGTAAAGTCGAATGCCTTTCAAGAATATATAAAATCTCGTGGGATACGCTTCCATCAAAAGATGGAGACAGATTTCTCGAGGCATTTAAAGATTTTCCGCCACTTCATCCAGCGGTTAAAATTGAAAGGGGCTGACACTGTTATTGCTGTAGGCTTTAACAATCCTAACCCCGTTGTTCATGTGCCTGGATCAATACTAAACGTTGGCGCTATGGAAGTCTCCGAAAGTGAAGGAACATTAGGCATCGAGAAAGGCAAATTTTCAATGTACAAGTACGGGATGAGCCCCGCAGTTTCAAGGGTCCAGTACGCCTTCTATCAGGAACTCCGCAAAATAGCGGATACCATAGGCATTAAAATTACGGAATATCATGAGGAACAATTCTATACAAAATTGTCAGTAATGGGCGTTGAGTTTCAAAACCTCTTTGGGGAAGCAATTATCCCATCGATTGTCGGCCCCCTTTCCGTGGAAGATAGATACTTCACTGAGGATATACCTGTGGGAACTGTGGCATACTATAATTTCGCCAAAAAATTCGGGGTAGACGTTCCGGCGATAGAATCATTAATACGACTAGGCTGCATCATATGCAGACGAGACTTCTTTAAAGAAGGCAGATCACTTAAGGAGATGGGACTTGAAGACATGACGAAGGAGCAAATGCTACGATATGTTAGAGAAGGCATAAGATAATGGAAAACTCTTCACAAGCAATTTTAGGTAAACGCCCCATTAGCATGCTCTTGCACACACACTCTGGGTTCAATAAAAATCCGTAACAACTTCACGAAATCTCTGAGATTTTTGTTGCATATATACCTCGCCTAGTCCCACAGAACCGTGCTCTTTCAGCCCGTCAAACCTAATTACTGGTAGTTTGACAGCAAACAGAACAATATAAAATACTGTCGGAATGTAGAAAGTGAGAGCACCTGCCTAAAATTAGGCTTTTTACCCGAGTGTTAAAGCCATAATTAGGCTACTGAAGCTTCTGCGATGCTTACCAATTTGCATATTCCAGTTGTGTTGGCCAACTTCTGCTCTATGTTTTCGCGGTTCAGTTTTGTCCCGTCCCTCAGCTTTTCGAGGACAGCATAGAATATTTCATGGGCTGGCAATATGCATATTTCATGTCTCTGCGCGTATTCCAGCAGGTCCTGCGGGAGGCTTTCTCTTTTTTGTATGCTTTGGCTTATATCCTCGAGGCGATGCTGGTTTACCACCATTATAGCCTTTGCCTTTCTACCTTCCAGCAGATGATCCTCAGCCAGTCTGCTGCATCGCACCAGATCGGCGAGGGATATTTGCTCCTCTGAACCCTTGATATCTATAGCGCCTATCTGATATTGGCTTGCATGCTTGAATTCTATGTTCCAGCCTCCATCCCGTCTCCTTGTCCGCCTTATCTCGTCAAAGCCCAGCATTTTAAAGGCTTCCTTAACAATTTCCTCCAGCGGCTGACCCTTTGTCCATAGTAGCCTCCTATACTTTGTTATGGCTTCCCTTTGCCTTTGAAGCGCCTCTATTTCCCTTCGTATTTCCTCCATCAGCTTTTCCCGCTTTCTTATGGAGTCCTCAATGTTCTTTAGGCCGGGCAATTCTATTGCTGCTTCCCATGCCGGCGTAGGTTCGGTGGGCTCCTCGCTTACGAGGGCGTTTACAATCTGGTCTATGGCCTTTTCGGGGCTGGTTTTTGTGGGAGGCGGCAGGAAAATTATCCTCCCAGAGGAGAAGGTTCCCCGGGGCTTGTTGCTCAGCCAGTCCCATCCATAGTTTATTTTGAAGCGGAAGTGGCATCCAATGATTTGTCCAGCCTTGTTCTCCACACGGTTTCCAATAATTCCCCGAAGCTCATACTTTTCCGTAGCCTCAGCCGTGAAGAAGTATTTCTCGGAAATCATTGAGCTTGGATTGGTCATGGCATAGACAAAGTGCATGTCAAAATCGCGGATGTAATATTCGCAGGTTTCAACATTCTCCATATAATCCTCAATAAAGGGCTCAACATCATACGCGCCCACCCTAGTGGGAGCTATGCTTTCGATAAGCGGGTAGACTGGAAGCCACATGGAAAGGTTCTGATCAGGTGAAAGGACAACTATAACCTCCTTCTCGCCGGTCATGAGCATCTCGAAGATGCGGCGCCTAGCCCACTCATAGAGTATTCCCGAAACTTTTGGAAAATTCTCCCTGGAAAGGGATGGAATATTAATTATGAGAACATCGCATTCTGAAAAATCTGGAAAACTGGAAGTCCATGAAAAGCATCTGCTTGCCCTCGCATGCTCTGAACCGATAACCCACACTATCCTACCCAAAGGAATCTCCAAAACCTACCGAATTAAAAAATGATAAAATCTTTATGAATCTAAAATAAACAGACAAAATACATTAAACGATGCTATTTAGATCATTTCGCAGAAAGGATAATGGCGAAACTGCGTAGATTGCAGCACGATTCCAAGGGGGATTATAGTTTCTCTCCACAGTTTGGACAGAATTTAGCTCCAGCTTGAACTTCGCTTCCACATTTTGGACATTTAATTGTTGATTGCAATGGGCTTCCACAATTTATGCAGAATTTGGCTCCAGCAGGGTTTAATGTTCCACATTTGGGGCAGCTAACCCCCGCCTGCAGCGGTGAGCCGCAGTTGCTGCAGAATTTAGCGCTTTGGGGATTCTGGAAGTTGCATTTTGGGCATAGGATCATTGCTTGTGTAGGCGTTGGGGTTGGCTGCTGGAAAATAGGCGGGATAATAGCCAATCCAGCTCCAACAGCTGCTCCTGGGCTTTTTGAGAGGCTTTCACTGGACTTCTGAACGGTTTCCATCCTTAAAATTTCAGAGGCTGCAACGCCGGTTTTAATGTAGAATAGCCTATCCCTCCACTCGGGGGTTGTGTCAATCCCCTCGAATTTAACATCTATCAGCTCAAGGCCTATCCGTGAGAAGGCGTCGAAGAGCGCGTTTTTAGCCATAAGGCTTGTCTCGTCAAGTTTTCCATAAACATCTGTGAGGGAGTACTGGCTTAAAGTGTCGATAAGCCTCTCGTTGAAGTATCCCCTTAAGAAGCCCTGAAGCTTCTCTGTTGTGAAGGCTCCTTGGCCTCCAACAACCTCGTTGACGAAGAGGTTTGCCTCTTCAACCCTGAACCAGAAGCTTCCAAAGAACTTTATTGGGGCAAGCTCCCTTGTCTGGCTTTGAGCGCCAAATTTTCCCTGAAACTGTTTTAGGGATATGAAGAATATTGCACATTTAAAGGGAACCCTTTCAAACCCAGCGATTTTTGACAGAACCTTTGTGAGAAGCGGGAGGTTAGCCGTGGTTAAAACATGCCGGCCAGCCCTAAAAACATCATACGCCTTCCCATCCCTAAAGAATACTGCAGCCTCATACTCATGCACTATCAGGTTGTCGCCCCAGGCTATCTCCTCGTTGGGATATTTCCATACTATTTCATCCTCCCCTGCTCTGGCCCATTCTATAACCTTTGGCATTCAAACTTCACCTCACTAATAATTAGCCCTGAAGCCCCCTTAAGATTTCGGATCTCTGGTCTATAAGCCTGTCAAGCTCCTCAACTTTTGATGTTAAACTGTCCAGGGCTTGTCTCCACTCCAACCCGCCAACATCCATTCCGGCTATTCTCTCAACATCAACCCTTATGGATTCAGCCTTCTCAATAAGGTTCACATCATATTGGAGAACCTGGTTAAGCTTGTCCTCCCGCACTTTGACGGCGTCGAAAAATCCAGCATATCCGGCGACGGCCCTGTCAATTCTTTGGGTTACCCTGTCAAGACGCGAGAGTAGCACATCATACCTATACCTGTCCTCCTCTGAAAGCCTCTGAACCGCCGCCGGGTTCGCGAAGCTTCTCCTAAAAATTGTCTTTGCATCCCTAAGCCTATTAACAATCTCCATTCGAACCAGCCGGTCGCTTTCCCTTCTTAACTCCTTCTCCTTGTATCCCCTATACCCTGGAACATAGCCCATAATCCTTTCCAGGAGGCCCCTTTCCCCGCGAACCTTTTCTAAATAGTCCTTCTCGCCCATATAGACACCATTTTTAACTGATCATAATGGATGTCCCGCAGTATTCACATTGTACAGATGTTTGTCCCTTATAAAGCTCTTTGGTGTAGGGTGCCCCGCAGTTGGGGCATCGGATAACCCTTATTGTCGGAGCCTCCTTAGGTGTTATGCCCTTTATTTTCGCTATGTCCCTGTCTGCCTCGCCGCCTATAATGTACTGGAAGAACCTTGTAACCACGTCAGCCTCCCAATCTTTAACGTCGAAGGGTGTCTCCTCCAATCCAAGCCCCGGTTTAAAGCGTATATAAATGCCCGTCCAGGCGACAAGTCCAACCCTGCCCTTTAAAATTTCCTGCAGGGCGCCTATGGGCTGCTCCATGAGAACTGTTCGCTCCGTCCTCTTCTTTGTCGCTATGAACAGTTTTTTCTCAAGAACCACTTCCCTTTTGCCCTCAAAAATAAACCTTTGATTCGTGAAGTAAAGGGTTCCATCGCATTTCTCTTTGCCCATAATTTTCCCCTCGATGGCTAACACTGGACTTTCATCAGGCCTTAAGGGGAAGGAGGCGAAAGAAAAAAGCTCCACGGTTTTTTCTGCAATCTTCAGGTCCCTATCTATGGCGTTAATGCTTCCCAAAAAATCGTTTAGGGAAACATTGATTCTGGCTGTTTCAGCGGAAACCCTTGCCCTTAAGGTTGAAGCCTCAGCGGAAAGCGTCCCGATGGAAGCCCAGCCAAGAAACCCGCCAAAGCCAGACCTTAACCTTTTAACTTCAGCTTGAAGCCCGCGAATCTGGACGCTTAGGGGTTGAACGGTGCTGTAGAAGTCCTGCTTAAGCGCCGGTGAAACCTCCATCCACCTATTTTTCATGAGATCCAAGCTTTTTTCAAGATGACCCATAGCCGAGTAACCGCGCCCACGAACCGTTGCTAGTCTACCTGAAAGGGAGGCAACAGCCTCGTCGATATGGGCAAATTTATTTTCCACATCGTTTATAGCCGCCAGGGCGCTTGAAAGTTCCATCTCTATAGCGCGAAGTTTGGCATTTAATGCTTCCCTATCCTGGAATGCCATACCCACACTACCCAGCAAAGACTATTCTTAATGTTAATTTAATGTAATTAAGTTTTAAGAATTGAGAGTGTAAAGGGTCAAGCCATTAGCCTTTACAATTAAACATTCAGCGTTAATAGGCTCACCACTAAAGTATGATTTTGTTCATAGGGCCAACTTCACAATATCAGCCTATTTCCTTAAACGAGAAAATCTAAATTCCAGTGTTTTTTGGAAAGGTTACTTTATCTTCAAGTATTTTCTCGATTTCCAAATATTCCCGCTTGAGCCTATCTATCACATTTTTATCAGCCTTCCAGTATCCCCTTTTTGCTGCTTCCAGAAGTTTTTCTATTATCTTGCATAAGGCCCATGGATTCTTTTCGCATATTTTCCTCTTTATTTCCTCATCGAAGACTATGTTTTCCGTGGCTTTTTCCCACATCCAGTTCTCGATGCTTCCCAAGGTGGCTGCAATTCCAAGCATGTATTCAACTCTGTCAGCTATTTTTGTAGCGCCGCTCGAGCCATGCTCTAACATTGAGTTAAGCCAGCGGGGGGTTCACTGTCCTCGTCAGTATGCCTCTTTTCGTGGATTCCCCCGCATCCTCCACTTTAATTGTTTCTTTTGTTGTATCCGCCAAGAGCACAAGCGGCTTCTTTCCACCCTTCTCTTCCACAGTCTTCGCAAGGCCTCCGAGAAACTCATAGTAGTGGTCAAGGTCGGTTATCTCATATTCTACTGTATCGCGAACTTGGGCAACTAAATCCACCTTTGAAAGCATGGATTCTAGAAGCTTTCCAGCCTCAACGTTCCGCTCGCTTGCCCCATATGCAAACTTCATGCTTTCAATATAGGCGTTGACAAGCTCGGATTCACTTTTCCAGCTAGACGATTCAATTAGGGCTGTTAGGCTTGTAGCGTATAGTCCCTCAGGCGGACCGAATATTCTGAATTTAGCCATCTCCCCATGCTCAGAAGCCATCTCATGCATATTCGCCTTTACATAGTTCATGTCATCAGGCTCGTCGAGTTCAGCCACAAGTTTAAAGGCTTTGTCGAGAAGTTCAACAACGTTATAGAAGGTGTCTCGGAATATCCCGCAAATATTGACACAAACGTCTATCCGCGGCCTCTTAAGCTCTGAAAGGGGGATAACCTCCAGTTCGCGGATGTACAGGCCCTTCCATACGGGCCTTACGCCCAAAAGATGAAATATGGCGGCAACCGTTTCCCCTCCAGTTTTCATAGTTTCAAAACCCCATAGAACCATGCTTAGCACCCTCGGATAGCGGCCATTTTTCTCGTAGAACTGGCGGATATACTCCTCAGCAATTATTTTCCCCCGCTCCATAGCAGTGTCTGTCGGTATTCTCGTGGGATCAAGTTGATAAGTGTTGCGACCTGTTGGGAAAATCTCCGGATTTCTAACGAAGTCGCCGCCTGGCCCTGGAGGGATAAACCTCCCCTCTAGGGCATTTAGAACAGCTTCAACCTCATTTGACTGAACTATTCTGTTGCGTATATCCTCCAAGAAGGAAAGAGCCTTCCCTAATTTCTTCCCATCAACCCTGGTTTCCAGTTGAAGGGCTCCACCGCCGCCTAGCAGATGCTTTTTAATGACATCTTTGACCTTCAATTCAGTTTCGCTTAATATTTCAGCGTAAGTTTTCCCATTTTTGCCCCTCTTATGGGGATTTTTCAAAACCTCATCGTAGCAGAAACCTTCAGCCTCTATTAAAAGTCTATGTATACTGCTCACACCCTCCCTATCATACCTCGCTATAAAGGTCAGGTAATCAAGAATTTCCTCATCGGACAATTTTTGCCCTATAACATGCAAGCCCTTGGGAATTAGGGAGCGCTTATAATCCTGTATTTTATCATAAACTTCTTCAACAGTCCCTCCTAAACCATATTTACTTGCCAAATCAAGGACTTTTCTAGAGACCTCTCCAGCCTTATCCGGTCCATATTGAAGGGCGTCAAAATAATCCATGGCTAAACGTTCTATTTCCCTTAGATCTCCATGGAGGTCGCTGACTATTAATGGTGGGCTTCCATGGTTTATTATTAAAGCGTAGCCCCTGCGCTTTGCTATTGAGGATTCCGAGGAGTTAAGGGCATGATAAATGTATATGTTGGGCAAATCGTCTATCAACATGTCTGGGAAGCAGTCGCCAGATAGGCCCCCATCCTTTCCGGGAAGAAATTCCATTGTGCCATGGGTGCCTAAATGTATGATTGCATCTGCTTTGAACTCATGTTTGATCCACTTGTAAAAAGCCACATACTGATGGTGGAGCGGCAAATCCCTGTCATGGTATATTTTTGATGGATCCTCATGAACGCCTCTGCTGGGCTGAATTCCCACAAAAATATTTCCAAAAACTACGCCGGGAATAAGTATGGAGTCCCTGTAGGTCATAATCTTTCCTGGAGAAGCTCCCCACTCCTTTAAAATGGCATCAACACTTTTACCAGACATTTCCTTTAACCATAGACTGTAAACTTTTCCAGGCACCTTAATCATCCTACTCATCATATTCTGAGTGGGCACCCATCTTCCAGCATTTACACTTCCCGTTGAAAGCAGAATATCCTTAAGCTCATCGCCTGAAGGGGTTTCATTTACATTATAGCCGCGCTCTTTTAGGGCGTGAAGAAGCACGGAAAGGCTTTCGAAAACGTTTAGGCCCTCAGCCTTACCTAGATTGTCCTCTCCTGGGGGATAATTATAAATTATTATTGCAATTCTTTTCTGGTTGTTCAGCTTCTTTCTAAGATTAATCCAGCTTAGGGTTCGTCTAGTCAATTTTTCAACCCGTTCTTCTATTGCGGCATATTCCTCCAGCCTTATATCGCCAATTTTCCGCTCATTCACTCCGTGGGTAACTATTGGCTCGATTCTTCCATCAAGCTCGGGGAGGATAACCGTTGTAACAACTTCGATGGGGGATAAGCCGCTTTTAGAGTTAAGCCATTCCTCAATGCTTTTTGAGTAGAGCTGAACTCCATGGAGAATGGGCACGTTCAATTTTGATAGGACATTAAGGGTTAGAGAGTGGTCTCCCCCTATTGGGCCTCCCGCAAATCTAAACCATAGAAGATCTATGAGGGCTTCAATCAAGGGCTTACCCTGACGGAAGAAGAACTTTTCTATTGCTAGGTAATAACGCAAATCCGCAGAAAAAACCGGAATTACTCCATAATTTTGGCCTTCAAGCTTTTCCGTTAAAAGTTTTGCCGCAGGATATGACTCGTAATGATGGCGGCCCCCATAAAAGAGAATACCTACAAGGGGATGATCTCTAAACTCATACTTTTCCAAATAATCTTCTAAATTGGAGAATATCTCGCCAGTTTTAAAGTTAACGATGCCCATTGGTGGAAGAACCTTCGGCTCAGGTATATCCACATCAATTTTAATCCCCCCATATTCTTTCATAAGGAAGAGGAGCATTGAGTAATAACTTTCAAAGGTTGGATTCTCATAATATTTAAGGAGCCTAACATAGTTTCGGGCGTGTTTAAGCATGCCTATAGGTAGGCGGTTGCCAAGTTTCTCAAAACGTTCACGCATTCTTAGAACCTTTTCATAATCAACCCTTCCACTACCCATGCCCATTCGCGAAAGGGTGCGGAAAGAGAAGCTTCCAAGCCTTGTCAAATTAACGATTTCAGAGGAGCCTCCTACAAAAACAACCACAGTATTCTTTGCATCCTTTAAAGTGTCACATACAATTTTGGCTATTTTATCACCGCCCATAACGTTCAGGAGAACTATATCAGAATTCTTAAGATCGTTGACTAAGGCTTCTTCATCAACCCGCTCTGCTTCAACGTCCCTTGGATCGTAGAAGTGGAAATCAAGCTTGCCTCCAGTAACTTCAGAAACTTTCCCTACAGCCTCATGTAGGGGAGCCACATACATATAATCAACCATTGTGATCTTTACTTTCTCCATAGCAAACCACGGACGTGGTTTTAATAGTTCAAAATATAAAAATTACTGAACTAAAGTTAAATTAAAGTTGAATTTCCATAGCGGGCTTGCGGGGAAGTTTTTAAACTTAGTTCACAGTTTTCTAGGGGTCTGTTTTTAGAAAGTTTAGAACCGCAACGTTAAACTCCTTTTTGTTCTCGTTGAAAAAGCAGTGTGAACCGCCTTCGATTTTAACCAGTTTGGCGTTGGGTATTTTGCTTGCTATAACCTCTGATGATGTTGGTTTTATGACCCTGTCTTTGGTTCCCACGATTACTAGGGTGGGAGCGGTGATTAGGCGTAACCTGTCTAGGGTGTTATGGTTCCTGCAGGCTTCCATTTGTCCGGAAAGGCCTATCTCATCTTCAGATCCCAGGAATAGTGTAAAGATTTTTGCAAGGAGCCCTATGGAGTACCTGTAGAGCGGTTTATTAAAGGATAGGCTTACCATGGCGCTTAGGAACCTCTTCGGAGCTGCTTTTTGCCTCCACAATTCAGCCACTTCTTCAGTGTCTCCGCTATTTTCATCCTGAGCGGCATAAGTGCAAGCCAGCACAAGCTTATTGACCTTATCTGGATGGTTTATGGCCAATTCCTGGGCAATCATGCCGCCCATTGAAATCCCCATAACATGCGCCTTTCCAATGCCTAAATAATCCATAAGCTTCGCCGTATCCTCAGCCATAATCCTTGTGGAATATGGCCCCCGAGGCTTATCTGATCTGCCTACTCCCCGATTATCAAAGGCAACCACGCGGAAATGCTTTTTAAAGAAACGCACCTGATCTATTCCCATGCTTAATGGGGTGCCAAATCCCATAATTAGAACCAGAGGTTCACCTTCGCCATAAACCCTATAATTAATGTTGATGCCAGCAAGGTTGGCTATTGGCATAAATTACACGCACCCCAACCCTTTAAATATTCTGGGATTAAGCATTAACTTTTAGTCTCTTCCATCCGAAGTCTAACGCGTTGCGCGTGTAATGAGAACAACTACACGCGAACGATATTCCCTAATCTTCAAAGTGGATAAGCCAATACTATGGAGGGCCTACAGCCTAGACGGAGAAGATCCCGTAAACATTGCTGGAAAATGCTTAACATCCTCAAACTCAATAACATGGATAGGCGAAATAGTAACGTTTTTCAGCGGATACGCTCCATCCTCGCCTTTAAAGTTCCAGCATGGAACAGAAGCGGAAGCAAACAAATTCTGTCTCTTAAGCTTCAACAACTTCTCATCAAAATTTAAAAAGGTGGATTAGGGCTGGCCTTTTATGCTAAGGCCTGTTACTTTTGCTTTCTCAGCGCATAGAGGTTAAAGACACCTATGATTATTGCTATGACAACTAGCACTGTAAGAATCATGTTCCAAGGCTGTAAGGCTTCAATGGCTGACTGCAGCGTAGTCTGCATTTTTTCAGCCTGCTCTGCTGTGGCTGGTGTAGGCGCTGCTGGCGGTGCTTCAGTAATGCCTACAGCGGTTGAGGCGTAGCTACCCCAGTAGCTCTTGCTGCCTGGGAACACGGCGGTTATAGTGTATGTCCCCTTTTCTGGCGGGGTCCAAAGATATTTGAAGACCCCTCCATTTAGCGGATCAGTTACAACATCGCCGATTTTAAGGCTGGTTCCATCTTCCTTTATGGCATAAAGTTCAACTACTACGCCTTTGGCGCTTTGTGGTTTCGGCTTTTGCATATACACGTATTCCATCCATGCGCTTTGATCCTCATCGGATACTGCTGGAAGCCCATGGGGGAAGCGCATCGCCTGCTCATGCTGCTTTGTACCTGGAGAAATGTCCATTACAGTGCCTTCTATTAATATGCTGCTGCCAAGCGGTGAAACCTTAGGCGATGCCGTCACCATGGTTTCGCTTGGCCCTTTTCCAATGCAGTATATCTGCATATCGTACACGTTGAGATATGCTAGGAAGCCATCCGCGATTGGGAAGCCCTGATCAGCGAAGGATCCGACAGAGGCCCATCCCAGTAAAGTCCATATTTCTTCTCCGGTGAAGGCGTCTATGCATCGAACTTTATAGCCCTTGTATGGCGGCACGTTTGGGGAGTGCTCGCCGCTGTACACGTAGACTTTTCCGTCTGCAATGGCTCCTATGAAGATGGGGTAATTACCCCAAGGTGTGGATAAGCCACTGAAGGTGTTGTTGTATTTCCATTTTAGGTTTCCCGTCTTCAGATCGTAGCAGAAGAGTTCTCCGCCATAACCAGCCACGTAGAGATTGCCGTAAGCGATGTAGCCCACCTGACCGGAGCCTCCTAGGCCGATGCATCCATAAAAGTTGAAGGCCCTCGGGTTTCCAACAGGACCCCAAAGCTTCTCGCCAGTGTCTAAGCTGAAGCCCATCCACTGCATTGTCTCTTTAATGTTCATGACGAAGACTCGCGTTTCAGGATCCACTGGGAAGCCTGTGCCCAATAGCACAGTCAAGTTGCCCGGCGGAAGCCCTAGGCTTGAAATCGTGTAATTTTTGATCCACAATAGCTGCCCCCTTGTTTCAGGCTTCAAGCTTAACGCCCACAGCGTAAATACAGGAGAGGTTCCCAATCCGAACATAACGCCTGGAGGCTGCAGGGAGGTGCCGCCAAATAGTATATCATCAGGTATTGCAGCATATATTCTTGAACCCGCGGGCAAATTGGGTATGGTAACGTTCCACAGATAGTTTTTGCTCATGTCAGCCTCCTTACCTATAGGCCTATATTGATAAGCCGCAGAGGTTGTTCCAGGCGCTCCCACTAAAGGCGAACTTGGTAAAGCTTCCGTAGTCCATAGGGCCAACCAGCGGGCGGTGAAGTTGATTACGTATCGCGTTATTGCTCCGTTTTCAGTGTAAACATTGCCATAGACATTGGAGCCTGTTGGAACGTTTTTCAATGCAAAAAGCCACTTTCCAGTGCGGGGGTCATATGCATCCCACCTGTTACCAGTTACTTGCCATAGATAGCCATCTCCAATAACGCCGTGCTGGTTCATTGACTCGTATAGATATAGCTGAGCGAATGTAGGTGAAATGTCATCCCGTTGCCATATGATTTCTCCGGTGCGCAGGTCTACGCAGACGTATGGTCCACCAGTGGGATTGTCACTTAGCGGTGTGTCGTAATAGAGTCTTCCGTAAAGAATTATCGGATTTGAGAATCTGCTTTCATATGAAAGTCCTGTATAGTAGGTTGCACCCGGAATCGAGTAGGTTCCTCCAACAACGCCGCCATCCTCAAGTGGCTTTGTCCACATTATGTGTGGACTATCTGGTGCTTTCGCGTCCGGTATAAAACGCTGTGCACCATAAAACCATGCCAACCCATTGGGGTTTATATAGTTTGATGCTATGCTCGCCCATGCCGTGTTCTGACCCTCTATTGGCCTTGACCAGTATTCAGAGGGAAGCGGGTATTCTGGAGGTTCAGGGAGGGGTTCTTCCTGTACAATTAGCGTTGTCGAGGCAGTGCTTGATAAATATATGTCGCCAACATAGGGAGAGGGTGACCCCGGAACACCTGTCACTGGATTGTTCAGGGACATAATTTGTTCGGGGAAATAGAGCTCAAATTTGTATGTGCCTATCTGATCAGGCGTATATGCGACAAAGCCGCCTCCGACAGCGTCGGACACAAGCGGTCCAATCACCTCAGTGAGCCCGTTTGGTTTTGTAACCTTAATCGTCACATTAACCCACCTATAACCGCCTACACCCGCCGCTGTTGCTGGAGGACCGCTGGGCATGCCAACAACCCACCAAACAATATAGGTCCTTTGGTTAACACCCACACGATCCGGTGCGGCAACTATGTAGGAATATGTTTGAATCCTCCATGGAGGAACATGCGCAGCGACCAGATTAATGCTTGCCACAACCAATGCTAGAAACAAAGTCACAATAGCTAAAGTGCACGCTATTTTTAGTTTTCCCATATTTTTTCCTTCCCTTTTATGCTCAAGCGTCTATATTACAGAGTTCTTATAAGATTTGCTACACAAATAAAATGGAAACATAAGAAGTTGAAGCCAAAAGCCAAGCAATATTCTTGATGGACCATCATCTTTGTCGCTTGAGCGCTCACATTTTTGAACCGCAAATTATCTACGATATAATAATAAATGTTAAATTTTAAAATCCGACATACTGACCCTTGGTGGTTAGATGGCTAAGGATGAGGAAATACTGCAGGTTTTGAAGGAAATAAAAGCGCTTCTGGAGCCAAAACCAGCACCGCCTCCGCCTCCACCGCCAAAGGGCTTATGGAAAGAATTCATAGACTTTATCTCCAAGTATAAGGTGGTTGGGCTTGCCGTAGCCTTTATCATGGGCGTCTATGTTGGTCAGGTTGTCCAGTCGCTTGTTAAAGACATTCTAATGCCGCTTATTGGTTTAGCGTTGCCCGGCCTAGGAAACCTTTCCACATTAAAAATCGCTGTTCCACCGACGGCCCTGGATTCTGAAGGAAAGCCAATAGACCCAAATTGGACGGGACAACTGTTCGGCATAGGAAACTTTCTGGCATCCATAATAACCTTCCTAATAGTGGCCTTCGTAGTCTTCTTGATTGTAAAAATGACCAGAAAATGGGGAATAGAATAACATAGAATACCATTCTTTTTCGTTATTGCCTAAAGAATTATATTCTAAATTAAAAGATTCTTTTTCAAGGCGTCGAAGGGGGCAGAAAAACCTCAGCAGCCTATCCAACAAGAACCATTGTAACCGCAGCAGCCAAGGGAATACTCAAATTATCGTTAACCGGAAGGGGCAAACTCTCAATAAACATTGCCACGGCAGCTCCGGCCAAGGCTTTGAAAGGGTCAACAAAGAACAAGGCTCCTAGAAAACCGAGGAGAAAACCGGCAATCGAACCCTCCAAGGTTTTACCCTTATCAAAAGGCAAGGTCTTCCTCCCGAAGGCCTTCCCAAAAAGCGCGGCTGCGCTATCTCCAAAGGCGAAAACGGCAACAGCTCCGCCGCTTATGGGTGCGGGAAACAGAACCAAGGTAAAAAGTATGCCCAATGCAAAGAAAACGGGCGCTGAGGCAAATCCATAGGCTTCCACATGGGTGGAAGCCATGCGAATTATCTGGGAGAAAATGGGCACATTTCCACCCTTCATCATAACCCACTCAGAAATGGAATACAAAAGAACCACAGCCAAAATGAGCAGAACCACGGGGCTTAACCCCACAAGGCTGGAAAGTAGGGGCACAATAAAACCACACGCATGAATACACTCACGAATCACCTCATTCCCAGACAGAGAAGCTCCAGCCCTCGGCTCGACGATACTCATCAAAGGCAAAATTTCCATGAGACTTCCGGTTACAACATGATCTGCCTTAATGCGAACCATAAAGTCTGGATGAAAACCTATTTTCAAAGCCTCTGAAAGCATCATAGGAGCATTATTCCTATCATCAGCAATCACAATACAATCCCTGGGATTCAAACCCTCAATCTCTAAAATCCTCCTCAAAACCACAAGTTTCCCATGGGGTTCTAAAACATCGCCTGAAACCCTTCCCGCCACAATCCCATCCTCCACCTCCAAATTAAAACCGACAGCATAATCAGCCCCAAGTCTCCGCGCCAAATCCTGAACCACAAAATCAGGCAATCCTGAACTTATTAATGCAATCTTCCAGCCCCTCTCTCTTATTATCTTAAAAACCTCCTCCACTCCAGTGATCAACGGGACAGCTTTAAAAACATCTAAAAGCATGTCCACCCTGAAACCCCTAAAAGCCCTGCAAACCCCTTCAAGGGCATGCTTCACCGAAACTAATCCAAGCTCATAAAGAACCCCATAAAAAGCCACCATCAAAAACTGAGTGAAACCAAGCATTCTTCCCATCTCAAATAATAGGTAACGATGCTTAGGAACCAAAACCCCTTCAACATCAAAAACCACAATTCTAGCCAATCTAAATCACCATGTCTAGATATGCTTTATAATAGAGCGCGGAAAAATAAAACCCATTTAGGCCCTTTGTTTTTTTCCAAACATTATATGGACATTGACTCCAGCAATATCGACCGCCACGATAAATACAACCCCTACACTCAGGCGCATCAAAGAGGCTGGGTCGTCGAACCTTAAATTTTGAACTTTCATGGGACAAGACAAGCGCCAATATAAATTCTGAAACGCAAACTTATATCTTTAATTAACATTTGAAGTTACACCCAATGCCTATCAACGCCGCGCCTAAGCTTAAACCATAATTCTCTACTTCCAATTATTAGCAGCGGATATAAAACAATCCAAAGGCTAGAATAAAGGGGACCAAAATAATCATGGAAAATACCCCAACCACCTCCATGAATCGCAATAACATATAAGGTTGTAATCCTTAAAATATTGATAAAGTATGTAATCGCCGCGCCAACCAGAAAATAGATAAGGCTTTGCCTTATGGAAAAACCGCTCTTCTTCAGAAATAGCAGAATAGTGACCGTGTAGATCATTAGGCTTTCTACACCCGCACATGGCCAATCAATCTGAGCTGCAAAGGATTCTGCAGGATTATTCGGATTCACGGCATACAAACTGGGCACCGAATTTGCCAAAAATAAAGCCGTCTTATATCCCATCAAGCTTAGGATTTTTTCCGCAAAAATAGCCGTGGGAACAGCCAGCGCTTGGAAAGGAGCAAATTCCCCGAAGGGCTGCAAATTATTTATCATGTAAACAACCCCAAAAACCATCAGAAAAGATATGGATATGGAGTGAAGCCTCAGACCATTAAATCCATACTCCAACAGCAAAATCAAAGTGAATAAGAAACAGAAAACAAGATATTCTATGGACAACGGCATCAAGGCTGCCCACGCTGGCTTAATACCAAAACTCTGGGACAAATTAACGATAGCCTGATTAAACCCTAAAAAGTTTGCGGCAAGCACATAAAATGTCGGAGAAAGAAGCAATGGGACAAAAACAATTTTCCTATTAACAAGAAACCATTCTCTTATTTGCAGGTCATCCCAAGCAATTGTTGCTTCGAACAAAGAAAGCCAAGCGAATAAAATGTATCCAACCCTGTTTTCCCAAGTCCCAGTCCACACAGGCTCAAAGGTTCCAGGATAGATCAAATATAATATCACGAAAGAAATGATGAGTGACAAAATAGGCAACGCCTTCACTATGACATTGGAAATATTCCTGCATAACCCCCCACCTTTAAAGGTCACAGTTTCAGCCACTTGCATAGACTGCCTTTTTTAAACTCTCGATTTCGGCTTTCAACTCCAGTATTTCAGCTTTCAATTCCTCGACAATATCCTTGAGTTCGACGACGGCTTTCGCCGCGCCCATCGCCATCAAGCCTATGTCGTGGGTGTATTCGGATTCCAGAACCTCGCGGTGTTCGACGTTGACGCATTCACCGCCTGGTCTCTTGCAAACAGGACACAATATCCTTCCTTTCTCGTCGCGTTCAACGTATGGCTTTGAAACCTCACGTTTGAGCTGGTTGAGAATGTCTGCTTTTGTTTAAAGGAGGCAAATTTTGGCGGGCCCGGTGGGATTTGAACCCACGTTCTCCGGCTCCGAAGGCCGGCGCCTTAATCCTTACTTGGCCACGGGCCCGGAAACCTACAGCCAATTAACAATCAGCAGCATGGAATAAAAAGTTAATCAAGGGCCTGAAAATCCTTAAAAATGTTTCAGCGCTTATAACTACATAGCGGAAATGGGCCGGTAGCTCAGCTTGGCTGGAGCGTTCGGCTGATAACCGAAAGGTCGCCGGTTCAAATCCGGCCCGGCCCACTTAAATTTTTAAGCGAATCCTTAAATATTGGAACATTCTCTCCATCAATTGATGGAGTATGCGGGCTAAGTATGCGCATCTGCTTGAGGATGCGGATGTGCGGCGCTGGTTTGACAATTTGGCCGCTAAGTCCGTCGTAACCGCCACAGTCTACCTTAGAACTTTAGGACTTTATTGCGAGCTTAACAAGACTGATCCTAAAGCGATTCTTAAGGCTGCCAAGACTAAGGCTTTCAGGGATGACTTCACCGATTTCATTAGGAGGATGGAGAAGCAAGGCAAAGCTGGCTCCTACCTGTCCAGGTTTAAGAAGGTACTCAACTCTTGGCTTTCCTATAACGGAGTCAACGTGAAGCTCAAGGTTAACATTAGAGGCGAGTCTGACACGCCGCGGATAGCTGACGAGAGGGTTCCAAACAAGGAGGAGCTTGACAGAATCCTTAGAATGGCGACGCCCAGGGGCAGGGTTTCAATTGCGCTTATGGCTTTTAGTGGGCTTAGGCCTGAAAGCCTTGGAAACTATGATGGTAGCGATGGCATTAGACTTGGAGACTTCGTTGAAGCTGAAATCCGCCAAGACGGCGTAGAATTCACAAAAGTGCCAACAATGCTTATCGTCCGTAAAAGCCTGAGTAAGGCTAAACACCAGTACTTCACCTTCGTCCCCCAGCAGACCATAACCTACATTCAGGAGTATTTGGAGGATAGGGTTAAGCAAGGCGAAAGGCTTAGCAAAGACTCTCCGCTGCTGGGTTTTGATCCCAGAGGCGTTAAAAAGAACAAGTTCTTAAGGACAACGCTTGTGACGAGGGATGTTAAAGAAGCCATTCTGCGGGCCGGTTTCTACTGGAGACCTTATGTGTTGAGGGCTTACTGCGACACAAACATGATAATAGCCGAGTCTAAGGGCAAAATTTCGCATCCATACCTCCAGTTTATTATGGGGCATAAGGGCGACATTGAGGCGCGGTACAGCACTAATAAGGGTGTGCTACCGCCTACCATGATTGAGGACATGCGAAAAGCCTACAAGGAATGCGAGCCTTTCCTCAGCACCGCAACGCAACCCCTAGAACAGTCAAGCATAGTTAAAGAAGCCAAAATAGAAGCCTTAAAGAGTATGGCTAAAAGCCTCCTGGGAATAGACTTGGTTGACGTTAAGGTTGCAAGGGAAAAACAGCTTGGAAGAGAACTAAACAAGGACGAGGAACTGGAGCTTTATGAAAGGGAGCTGAAAAGGCTTAGAGATGGAAAACATAACCCTCAAAGGATAATCCACGAGAAAGAGCTTGAGAAATACTTGGCTGAAGGATGGCAGTTTGTAAGCGTGCTGCCATCACAAAAGATCCTAATTAAAAAGGGCTAAGTTTTCAGTCTTTTCTCCACGAG